>Ga0126373_10000107_pt1 | contig 60511 bp, 59 predicted proteins | sample PanSoiMetPlot_11_FD_92545 | JGI IMG/M metagenome (GOLD analysis project Ga0126373, IMG submission 92545) | Tropical forest soil microbial communities from Panama - MetaG Plot_11 | ecosystem: Environmental > Terrestrial > Soil > Tropical forest > Bulk soil | place: Panama | collected 2016-02-17 | reverse complement strand
GGGGGGCAACGTGTTGCCGACAACTGTCTTGTAGCAGCGTCAGCGGCGTCATTGTACAACTAACGACGGACCTGACGCGCCTTCACATTCTGGGCAACCCTGATGATTGCTGCGGCACTGTTTTCAACGTCTTCATCCGTCGTCGCCCAACTCGAAACCGAGATTCTCATCGCTGTGTGGCCCTGCCAAACAGTTCCTCCGCACCAGCAGGTACCATCAGTCTGTATCTCGGAAATGACCCGCCGGGTCTCCTCTGGACTGCCGAACGAAACCAGTACCTGGTTGAGAACGACGTCATTGAGCACGGAAGAGCCTGCCGCACGGAGACGATCGGCAAATAGCCGGGCTTGCCTGCAATTGCGCTCGATCATTTCTCGCAAGCCGCCTCTTCCCAAGGAGCGCAGCGCTGCCCAGAGTTCGATTCCGCGGGCTCGACGGGAGGCATCCGGCGTATATTGCCAGGGCTCCCGACCCGATCCCTGGGTCAGATAGGCTGCGCTTCCCCACGAGAGCGCTCGCCGAAGGTGCTCCGGCTGTCGCACCACGACGATTCCGGAGTCATACGGAACATTTAGCCATTTGTGGCAGTCAATCGCCCAAGAATCCGCGTTTTCGATGCCATCCAGCAGTGGTGCATAAAGCGGCGAGACTGCTCCCCATAAGCCAAAGGCGCCATCGACGTGAACCCATGCACCCGCCTCCTGCGCGCGTGCGCAAATCTCTCTTACGGGATCGAATGCCCCGGTGTTTACGTTGCCCGCTTGAGCGCAAAGGATCGTGCGGTCGTCGAGAGGCGGCAGGGAATCGGCTCGCATGCGACCCTGACCATCTGCGGGTACGGTGATTACACGCGACCTTCCCAGCCCAAGCATGGTCAAAGCGCGCATGACGGAGACATGCACTTCCTGCCCAACTACAACTCGAATGTGGGGCGCCCCAATGAGTCCGTCCTCTTCCAGATTCCACCCGGCGCGCTGCAGAACGGCCGAACGTGCTGCGCCGAGGCCGGAGAAATTTGCCATGGTGGTGCCAGTGACAAACCCGGCCGCACTTCCTGCGGGTAGTCCCAAAAGATCCAGGACCCATCCCTGAACAACTTCCTCCAGTTTGGCGGCGATCGGAGACATCACTTGCATGCAGGCATTCTGGTCCCAAGCCCCAGCCAGCCAATTAGCAGCGAGCGCAGCAGGAAGCGTTCCACCGATCACGAACCCGAAATAGCGCCCCTCGGTGGTCGCAACCGTTGCGGGCGAGCCAATCTCATCAAGCAGAGAAAGAATTTGGGCTGGATCAACGGGCCCGTCAGGCAGTGGCTCTTCGAGTTTTTGTAGGTTCTCCACCGCTTTGTTAGACGGCGCGACCGGGCGATCATTGACTCCGGCCAAATAACGAGCGGCACGTGTCGCAACATCGGACAATAGTTCGTGCAAGTTTCCTCCTGGGCAGGGTACCGTGTATTCGATTTGGAGACGCTGATTAGGAATCAGAATTCTCGGCTAGTTGAGCCGTCGAGCCCCTCAAACGTCGGGTCTCACCAGTCCTTGCAACCGAGCTAAAATTGGACGGCGAACGCCCAAAACGGCAAGTTCGTCAAATCTTTGCCCCAGCGATTGCCCACGTTTCCCCGGGCACAGTATCATGATCGGCATGAGCTTTTCCGAGACGATCTTCCTGTTCTTCCTGGCCCTTGTCATATTTGGGCCTAAGAAGCTGCCCGAGATCGCCCGCCAAGTCGGCAAATATCTCAACGAATTCAAGCGCGCCTCCAACGAATTTAAGGCACAGATCGAGCGGGAGATTGCTCACCTCGAAGTCGAAACCCAGCGGCAAACGATCCTGCCACCCAGTCCATCGATGGAGGGCACTACGAGCCGGAGTCTGAAACCCGGGGCCGTCGAAGAGACGAAGGGAGAAAGTACCGTACCCAGCGTTCCGGAAGGCTCGGCTACGCTGGCTACCACCGCCGAAGATCACGGCTCACCTTCGGGCAATGGTGCGACTCCGCCCGTTGCAACGGAAGCGGTTGGAGCAACGGAAGAAGTGACATCCAGCAGTTCGCAGGAATCGAATGCCTGAAACCGCGACCGATGTTCCGCCCCAGGAAGACGAAAAAGAGTCGATGCCCACTATGGGGTTCCTCGATCACCTTGAGGAACTCCGCAAGCGGATCATCTACAGCATCATTTCAGTCGCCGTCGGATTCTTCATCTGTTGGTGGAAGGTAGAGCGGATCTACGACGTGATGCAGAAGCCTATCATTGACGCGCTGCGCGCCAATGGAATGGCCGAGAAACTCGTTTATCTAAATCCGACTGAGCCTTTCAATCTCTATCTGAAGATTGCCGCATTGGCCGGACTGTTCTTGACCTCTCCGTTTGTACTCTACCAGGTCTGGATGTTCATTTCTCCAGGCCTATATCGCCACGAGAAGCGCTACGTCGTACCCTTCATGGTCTCGACTATCACCCTGTTCACTTGCGGGGGGTACTTCGGATACAAGATCGTGTATCCAGCGGCGCTGAACTTTTTGATCAATTTCGGCAAGCAGTTCCAACCGATGATCACGATCGGCGAATATACGCAGCTTTTCTTGAGCATTATCCTCGGCATGGGGCTGATCTTCGAGATGCCGATTCTCGTGTTCTTTTTGGCATTGATGGGAATCGTGACCGCGGGATTCATGTGGAGAAATTTTCGCTACTCCATTCTGGTCATCTTCATCATCGCCGCCATCGTCACTCCGACGACGGACATCTTAAACATGTGCATTTTTGCCGCGCCCATGATCGCATTGTATGTGTTCAGCATCTTCGTGGCGTGGCTCGTCCATCCCAAGCAGCGGGCCGCGAGAAGAGAAAAGCAGGCGTGAGGACACTATCCAGGCGTCTCTCCTGGGTGGCCTTGGCGGGCGCACTCGCAGTGATCGCCTGCGATCGCGATAAAGATGCGGCGCCGTCCCAGAACACCTCTGTTTCTGCGAGCGTGCCTGGCGGCGAGCGCTTGAAATTTCCGCCAGATGAAGGTCCACCAGTCGCGGTAGACGGCGAGCGCGCCATGCAGTACGTGAAGGACATCGTGAAGTTCGGTCCGCGGCCGCTGGGCAGCGCCAATCATAAGAAGGTCGAGGAGTACATCTCCTCCCATTTGAAAGGCGACCAGGTGGAGGACGACACCTTCACCGCCGACACGCCGGAGGGAAAGTTCCCGGTTCACAACATCATCGCGAAATATCTGGGCACGAAGGACGGCATCATCATCGTCGCGAGCCACTACGACACAAATTATCCTCTCCGGAAAACGTCTTATGTCGGAGCCAACGATGGCGCCTCGTCGAGCGGTCTGCTGCTCGAATTAGCCAATCACTTACGCGGCAAGCAGCGCGACGGCTACACCGTCTGGCTGGTTTGGGACGATGCCGAAGAAGCCATGAAGCCGGACGGTTCCGGCGGTCAGCCGAATGAATTGCCATTCACCGAGGACAGTTTGTACGGCATCACGCACCTTGCCGAGAAGTGGCAGGCGGACGGCACTCTAAAGAAAGTGAAAGCGTTCATCCTGGCCGATATGATCGGCGACGCAGACCTGAACGTCGAACGCGAAACGAATTCCACTGCTTGGCTGAAGGAAGTTGTTTATGAGGCGGCCAAGCGTCTGGGATATCAGTCCCATTTTTTCGGCCGCGAATTGGAGGTCTTCGACGATCACATTCCGTTTGTGAAACGAGGTGTTCCCTCCGTGGACCTCATTGACTTCACCTACGGCTACAACCTCGCCTACTGGCACACCACGGAAGATACGATTGACAAGCTCAACCTGCGCAGTCTCCAGATTGTCGGCAGCGTTGTGCTCGAGACCGTTCGCATTCTCGATAAGATGGACCCGCTCCCGCCGAAGTAAACCAAAGCCATGAGCCAAGTTGGCTTGCCCATTGCTCATTGCTCAGCGCCCACAGCTCTCTTCATTTTGCGCTTTTCCTGGATTTCATTTCTAATGCAGACCAATATGCGAACTGTGAAGACCCTGTTCTTTGTTTGCATTGTTAGTTTAGGTTCCTTTGCCGCAAATCCGGTCTCAGACAACGACGCTGTCAACAAAATCATCCAGGCTGCTCTTCAGCCTTCGCCCATCCAAGAGAACCTCCGCCGCCTCACCGATGAAGTAGGTGGTCGAGTCCCAGGCACGCCTGCGATGCAGCACGCGGTGCAGTGGGGTATGCAGGCCTTTACCGCAGCCGGAGCCGACAGCGTTCACAGCGAGGGATTCGAAATTCCGAATTCGTGGTCGGAGGGTGCGACCGAGATGTCGGCAACCACATCCCACATGGTCAGTGCTACCGGCGTTGGTGGCGGAACGGTTCTTTCTTCTTTTCGGGTGCGGGCGGTCTCGGTTGCCTGGGCTCCGGCCCTCGTGCCAGTAAAGCACGTTCCGATTGCAGACGTCGGCCAGGGCACGGACGCGGATTTCCAGAAGGCCGGCGATGTCAGCGGCAAGATCCTGCTGGTGCACACCTTTGTGCTCAAAACTTGGGACGACCTTTTCGCCGAATACACGAACGCTCCACCCATTATCGAGCGTGCCGTGAAATCCAAAGCGAAAGCGATCGCCTTCATGGCGACTCGCGAGCATGACATTCTGTACCGTCACACCAATTCCGAAGCCGGTGAGATCGACCGCTTGCCGATGGTCGTAGTGGCGCGCGAAGACGGCGAACGTATCGCCCGGCTGCTGGCAGCCGGTAATCTCGTGTGGGCCGATCTGTCCATTCCCAATCAAATTGCGGGTCCAGTCAAGACCTCGAATGTAATCGCCGAAATCCGCGGCGTGGAAAAACCGGAAGAATTCGTCATCCTCGGCGCACATCTGGATTCCTGGGAACTCGGTACCGGCGCGCTTGACAACGGATGCAATGCGGCCCTGGTCATCGATGCTCTGCGCGCCATCAAAACTTCTGGCGCACCGCCGCGGCGGACCATTCGCTTCATTCTTTTCTCGGGCGAGGAGGAAGGCTTGCTGGGCTCGCGCGCCTACGCATTCAATCATCGGTCGGAACTGGACCGCGCAGCCGGCGTCGTCATCTACGACTCGGGAACGGGGCAGACCACAGGCTTCTCACTTGGTGGCCGCAAAGATGTGCTCCCGGCAGCCAAAAGCCTGATTGCCCCCCTTGCGCAATTCGACGTGAAAACTTTGAAGCTCGACATGGAATGGGGTACGGATCACTTCGACTTCATGCTGGAAGGAGTGCCGACGTTTGTCGCCGATCAGCAGGAAGGCAACTACCTCGAAAACTATCACGCCGTTTCCGACACCTACGACAAGGTGGATTTCCCGCAACTGAAGAAGCACGTCGCCGAAGCGGCGGCGCTGGCCTTTCAGTTAGCTAACCTGAACGAGAAAGTCGGGCCGCGCCTCACCCACGATCAGATCGAGCAAACCATGCGCGATACGAACAGTGTGGACCTGTTCAAGGCCTTCGGCCTCTGGAACGATTGGCAGAGCGGGAAAAGAGGAAGGCAAAAATAATTGTTGATTGTTGAACAGAAGCACAACCCCCCCGGCTTGATTCAACGATCAGAATTTAAATTTAATCATCCCTGAGATTTCCAGGCATCGTCTTGCTCTATTTCTGGATCGTTTTCAACGTTTTCGCGCTGGCCATGCTCGTCATCGACCTGCGCGTTTTTCATCGACCGGGCCACGTCATCCAGTTTCGTGAGGCGCTGGGCTGGAGCCTCATGTATGTCGCGCAAGCCGCTGCTTTCGCAGCCATTCTGTATTTCTGGCAGGGACGTCAATCCAGCCTCGAGTTCGTCGCCGGCTACGTGGTCGAGCTTTCCCTGAGCGTCGACAATCTGTTTGTATTCCTGGTGATCTTCAAATACTTCGCCGTTCCTGACGAGCAGCAGCATAGAGTGCTCTTTTGGGGAATCATCGGTGCACTGATTCTGCGCGGAATCTTCATTGGCGCCGGAGTCCAGCTCATCCACCGCTTTCATTGGCTCCTGTATCTATTCGGAGCTTTACTGATCTACAGCGGCATCCGCGTCTGCATCAGTGGAGAACACCAGGTGGACCCAGCCTCAAACCCCGTCGTGAAAATACTGCGCAAATGGATTCCTGTAACCACGGAATATCGCGGCGGTCGATTCTTCGTGCGGAATCCGCAGGAGAACGGGCGATTGTATGCGACGCCACTGCTGGTCGTATTGCTGGTAATTGAAACCACCGACGTGTTATTCGCGGTTGACTCCATCCCTGCAGTGCTGGCAATCACGCTAAAGGCATTCATCGTGTACACCTCGAACGTGTTCGCAATTCTGGGACTGCGGTCGATGTTCTTCGCTGTCGCGGGACTGATGAAGCTGTTCCGGTTCCTGCACTACGGCCTGGCCGTAATCCTGATCATGGTTGGAGTCAAAATGCTGCTGGGAGACTATTTCGAGATTCCAATTGGGGTGACCTTGGGCAGCGTGGCGCTGGTTCTGGTTGTAACGATTGCGCTCTCGATCGCGTTTCCGGGAACCGATGACGGTGGACGTGACAATCAGGGAGAGGGATCAAAGCTTTAGCGTCATGAAGGCAGCGAGAACGTCCATCGGCCAATGCGCAAACACAAAGGGAGCGAGACGACGAATGTTCAGCGACGGAAGCCGCAACATTACGATGCCCGGAAGAAACGCAAGGGACGCCAAAGCGCCAATTTCCAGTCAAGAATGAAGGGAAGAAACGAGTTCAGGAGCGCCCACCAGAAACTCACAACCCGATGGCAACTGCACGGTTGGGGCACAGCACCTCGAAACGCGGGAACGCATAGCCGCGATATGTCATCTCCTCGGTCGGTGAGCATATAAGCCACCACGCACTGAAGCTGGAGATCACCGCCCATAGCGGGCAGGACCCGCGAGTCGGCCAGGCCAGTAAACGATGGCGGCTGGCCGGTACCTACACAACGCGTGATGCTGATGCTGCGCCGAGGATGAAGAAGGGAAACACCTGAGCAAAACATCCGGCTCCGAACAGAACGTCGCGTCCCCACCGAAGACGCATTCGGCCGATCAGATCGCGGAGCCTAATGCCCTCCTTGCGGGTATATGCGGCCATCCGCAGTAGGCAACCGAGATCCACCAACGCCGCATAAACGGTCCACCGCTTGGCCGCGGCATTCCACGACCAGAAATGCGAACGGAGCCAGAGATAGCACGCAGTGACCGCCTGCGCCGCAATAATCAAAACGCTGCGCCCCACCAGCACGATTACCGGTCCTGCCCAGCTCAGCGTGCCGTTGTGCGCGCGCCCAGAAAGCTGCGGAAAGGAATTGTGTTCTGAGATTGCGGGAGAGGCGGAAACTTCGCTTTGAATAGGACTTCGAGCGTTGGTGTTCTTATAGGTTCTAAGTACTTATACAAAAACCACTTTATCTCCTCGAATCACCGAGTGCTTGAGATATTTCTTGTCATCCCGATCGGGATAATCCAAGCGGTAATGCGTACCGCGGCTTTCCTCGCGCGCCAGGGCCGAGCGAGTGACCGCGAGCGCGGCCACATGAAGATTGGCCGCCTCGCGTGCGCGCCGGCTCTTGGGCTCTGCAAGCTTCGGACTTATCTCTTCGAGAATCTTGATCGTCTTCTGCATTCCCTGGCGTGTTCGCACGACGCCGACTTCACTCCACATCAAGGTTTGTATCTGCGTAATCAATTCCTCCGTCCCCGCTTCTACAGGTCCGTTCGAGTAGGCAGCTTTCGGTTCAGGCGAGGCCTGGGTTCCTGAGGCTCCAATCGTCCGCATTGCCTTCGCAGCACGGGTACCGAACACTAATCCTTCCAGCACCGAATTGCTCGGCAAACGATTGGCTCCATGCACGCCCGTGGCAGCCCCCTCCGCTGCGGCATAAAGCCCCACGACGCTGGTTTTGCCGTCCAAGTCGGTGCGCACGCCGCCCAACGTTGCGTTCGCAGCCGGACGGACGGAAATAAGATCTTCCGTAATGTCGATGTTATATGCCATGCAGGCCGCATACACGCGCGGAAAGCTTTTCTGGATCTTGCTGGCGTTCACGTGTGTGAGGTCCAGATACACGAATGGCTCTTTCGCGCGGCTGACCTCCATCTCGTGAACGATCGCTCGCGCTACCACATCCCGCGGGGCCCGTTCCCCGAGCGGATGATACTTGCCCATGAACCGATTCAGTTCGATATTGCGAAGGTAAGCGCCCTCGGTGCGCAGGCGCTCTGGCAAGACGAACCGGGGTACTTTCTTCATGAACAGCGCCGTCGGATGGAACTGAACAAATTCCATGTCGCTGAGTTCCGCTCCCGCACGAACCGCAAGCGCGATACCGTCCGCCGTCGCCGAGGCCGGCCCAGTCGCGTTCGAATAGACATGCGAGTATCCGCCCGCCGTAAGCAGAACCGCTGAACAGGATATTTCCTGTGGAACGCCCTTTTCGTCGAGAATCGAGACCCCAACGACTCGGCCCGCTTCGCTGCGCAGCCCTGTGGCGAACACAAAGGGAGCTAGAGCGACGTGCTTCAGGGATTCGACCTTTTGCCAGAGGAGTCTAAGAAGTTCCCTGGCTGTCGGCTCCCCGTGAGCATGAAGGCGGCGCGCCCGTGTATGCGGGTTTTCCTGTTCAAACGCAAGCTTGGAACCATGGTGGTTGCCCCATGCCACGATTTCTTCGAGCCGCTCCGCCCCCTCATCGATCAGAAGTCTCACCGCGGCTTGATTACATAAACCCGCACCGGCTTCGAGTGTGTCCTGCAAGTGCAAAGTGATGTCGTCATCGTCGCTGAGCCACTCCGCTTCGCCTTTGGCATCGCTGGAATGGAAAACAGGGATCTCCCGTTTCGAGATTAGCAGCACCCGTCCCGCATCAGCTAATTCAATCGCCGCACGCAGTCCGGCAACACCGGCGCCGATCACCACGAAATCGCTTTGGGTGGGCAGGGCTTTCATCGACCCGAAATACTACCACCGAAGGTAAAACCCGGGAACGCATACGCTATTATGGAACGGCAATGACGCAAGCGACCATCCATGTCCAGCCCCGCCCCTACCAGGCGTGGATCGAGAATGGCCTGCTCAATCGGGCGGGATCCATCCTGAGCGACCTCTTGCCAAAGGCGAGTCGAATCTTTGTGGTGACCGTCGCGCCCGTGCGGAAACGTTGGGGGGCAAAGTTTATCAAAGCGTTGCAATCTGCCGAATTCGAACCGCAGGTCATCCTGATGCCCGACGGGGAACCTGCAAAGCGGCTGGCGAGTGTCGAAGCGATGGCCGAGAAGCTCGTAAAGATGGGGGCGGATCGCAAGGCCGTCGTTGTGGCCTTGGGAGGTGGCGTGGTTGGAGATGTAGCCGGACTTCTTGCCTCGCTATATATGCGCGGCGTGGAGTTTGTTCAAGTTCCCACCACCGTGCTGGCCCAGGTAGACGCGTCAGTCGGGGGCAAAACCGGTGTGAATCTTGTCGCTGGCAAAAATCTGATCGGCACGTTTCACCATCCGCGCGTGGTGTTGATCGATCCGGCGGTTCTGAAAACGCTTCCACAACGCGAATTCCGGGCAGGGTTGTACGAGGCCTTAAAGTGCGGAATTATCGGGAATGTCGAACTGTTTCTGCGCTTCGAGCAGAACCGGGCCAAGATCCTGAAAAACGATGCGGTCGAACTGGAGTGGTTGATCGCACAATCGGTAAAGCTGAAGGCGGAGGTTGTCTCGGCAGATGAACACGAAGGCGGCCTGCGTCGCGTACTGAACCTGGGCCACACCATCGGGCACGCGCTTGAAGCGGAGACGAATTACAAAACACTTTTACACGGCGAGGCGGTAGCGTGGGGCATGCTTGCCGCGACCAACATCGCCCTCACAGTCGGACGCACCGACAGTGTTACCGCGGGCCGAATCGCGGATGCCGTACTGAGCCTTGGCCGCTTGCCGGAAGTGGATGTCAGCGCAAAGAAGATTCTCGCGCGTCTGCAAAACGATAAGAAGACCCAGAATGGCGTGGTGCATTTCATCTTGCCGCGCGAAATCGGCAAAGTAGAAGTTGCCAGCGATGTGCCCGAGCGCGCTGTGCTGGATTCCGTCGAAGAAATCCGCCGGCTCTCGCGCGGTGGAAGGGTTGGGGGAAAGTAGGAGAGTATGCAGGAAACAGCCGAACAGTACATTTCGCGGATCGTCGGGTATGTCGAGGGTCAGGATGCCATTAAGGTGCAACGCGCGACCGCTAGCAAGCTCAAGAAGCTAACCTCAGGTCTAACGACCTCGCAGCTGAAGTGGCGGCCGGAGCCCACAAAATGGTCGATCGCAGAAATTATCGCGCATCTTGCCGACGCCGAGATTGTCGCCAGCTGGCGCATGCGTTCCGTCATTGGTGAAAACGGCATCACGATTCAGCCCTTCGATCAGGATCAGTGGGCCTCGGCGTTCAAGTACCGGAACCGCGAGGCGAAACGCTCGCTCGAGCTCTTTCGCGTGTTGCGCGAGAACAATCTAGGGATGCTCCAAGAGATCTCCCCCGAAGTCTGGGACAACTATGGCATGCATCTGGAGCGCGGAAAGGAATCGATTGCGCATCTGACGCGCCTGTTCGCAGGGCATGACGCGAATCACATCCTGCAGATCGAGCGCATCGTTAAGACATTGAAGAGCTCCAAGCCAAAAAAGAAGCGTTAGGCCATCGAGAAAAGTGCCCGAATCCAAATCTTCAGTCGTCGGCGCGACACCAGAAGGCACAACCGACCGCAATTCCGCCGCCCGCGCGGTACGGGAGATGTTCACCTCGATCGCGCCGCGGTATGACCTGCTTAATCACCTGTTGTCGTTTAATGTCGACCGTCTCTGGTGGAGGAAGACCGCACGCATTTTCCATCACATTCTGACTCGGCCCGATGCCCGCATTCTCGATCTGTGCTGCGGCACCGGGGACATGACCTTCGCTTTAGAAAAACAGTCAGGTGGCGCCGGCTCGCGGATTGTCGGCGCAGATTTCTCCCATGCCATGCTCCAGAGGGCGAGGGTCAAGTCAGCGGGCGGCAAGGATCAGGTCGTTCCGGAGTGGGTGGAGGCAGATGCTCTGAATCTTCCATTTCCCAGTTCTTACTTTGACCTGGTGACGTCGGCGTTCGGCTTCCGCAATCTCGTTGACTACAGCGCAGGCCTGAGGGAAATCGCGCGCGTTCTTCGTCCTGATGGAGAATGCGGCATCCTCGATTTTGGCGAGCCCAACGGAGTCATGGGCTCGGTTTACCGGATCTATTTCAAACAGATGCTGCCGCGCATTGGCACGATGATCTCCGGCGTTCGCGGCCCTTATGCGTACCTTCCCGCCTCGGTTGAGCGTTTCCTGTCGCCAGACGAAATGTTGGCGAGGATGAGCAATGCCGGATTCGCAGAAGCGGCCTGGACTCCATACACATTCGGAATCGCAGGGTTGTATCGCGGCAGGAAATCAGCCTAGATCCCTGGAGGAGGCGTGAGGACTGCCGCCTCGGCTGCCCGCGGAGCGAAGCTCCGCAGCTGCGACCGCCTATCCTGTGTCCTTGAACAGCTGGCTCAATCTTGCGATATCCTGGGCTCCGACATCTCCAACGACAAAATAGCGCAGCCCATTCTTGGTCCAGCTTTCCACAATGAAAGACACCGTCGAAACAGGCCCTGAGGCGGAGACCACAGTTTCCGCTCCACGGTCCTGAAAAATGAACACAGAAATTTCATGCTGACGAAGCCGATAGATCAGCTGCGCGCCCGGCGACTGTGCGAGATAACTAACGCGTCCACCCACTAACGTGAAGTCCGTCCCTTGCAATTCCGGCAAGTTGAAGCTGAAAGGAATCTTTCCCTGGAACCACGGCTTCACCGTATGTCGATCGGTCGAAACTACGTCCACGGGACTGCCGCTCGCCAGGGTAGCAACATGCAGATCGGCAAGTTCGCTGTAGACTCGCTGCCGATGCATACTCTCGCGTTCTACATAAAGCCCAACTGCCAAAGACAAAAGCAGAACCAGGGTGGCCGGCAAAGCGACAATCCTCCAAACCCACACCTTCGCGCGACGAGGTCTACCCGCGAGGCTGCGCTGCACTTTCTCCCGAAGCTGAATGCTGGGTTGGTATCGTTTTCCAGCCACGGCGACCGCCCGTTTCATCTGCACCCGCTCCAATGCATCCCCGGCACACTCGGTGCATTCCCGCAGATGTTTTGCGAGCGCGGCGGCGTCCGATAACGGAAGCTCGCCGTCAACATAGGCGTCCAGCTTCTCCCGCCACGCGTCACATGCCATTCGGGCCTCCCTTAAACTTGTCGAGCAGCAGGCCACGAAGTGCCTTGCGAGCGCGATAAAGGCGTGACATCACCGTGCCGATCGGAATCGCCAGCACTTGCGCGATCTCCTCATAGGACATTTCCTCGACCTCGCAGAGCAATAGAATCTCGCGGAAGGGGATAGCCATTTCCGTGAGCACCTGCTGGACCATCTCGCGATCTGCCTGCTGGATCAGGACGGCTTCCGGCGTCGGATGCGTCGACGCAATGGCCTCCATCTCCTCGTCCTCGAAAGCCGTCGATTTCAATCCGGTCCTGGAGGTCAGGAAGGTATTCCGAAGAATGCGGAAGATCCACGCGCGAAAATTGGTGCCGAGTTGAAATCCGGAAAATCCGCGCAGCGCCTTCGCGTATGTCTCCTGCACAAGATCTTCGGCCTCGGTCGCGTCCTGTGTCAGCCAACGAGCGAAGTTGTAGAGCTGGTCGAACAGCGGTAGAGCCAGTTCTTCGAAATTCGCGGCAGGCAAGTGGCGATCAGGCACCTCACTAGCATAAACGCGGAACTTCGAGGTTTATTCCCGGTTGCAGAAGAAATATTTGTTTTGCGGTTCCGGAATAATTTCGCGCCCTGCGCTGTTTTTACGTCAGCAAGCACACACGGAGGATTTCATGAATCGAACCGACCGCAGAGCTTTCCTCAAGATTGCCGCATCATCGCTGGGCATCGGAGTGCTCTATTCGGCGCATCCAGCCGCGCGCAGCGCTGGAGAAGCCGCAGGGCTCTTCTCGGGCCTGGGCAAGGCAAACGGCGAAACTGTGACCCCCGTTCTCGTTTGTTCAACTCAGCGATGCACACGTAGGCTTCAATGGCCCGCCTGATCCGCTCGGGACCAGAGCCTTCGAACGCGCCGTGGAGATGATCAATGGCCTGCCGCAGCGGCCCGATCTCGTTCTGTTCACCGGCGATCTGACCCACGATACCGAGGACCGCGATGTCCACGTCCAGCGCATGAAGCAGTTTCAGCAGATCAGCAAGAGAATCAAACGTGCCCATCATCAAGTGCGTCCCCGGTGAGCACGATGCCGGGCTCGACAGCGGTGCGCTATATCGCGAGTTCTTCGGCGAAACCTACTACTCGTTCGATCACCGCGGCGTTCACTTTATCGCACTCGACAATGTCACCCGGGCCAAGCCGGAAGTCGGCGCCCAGCAACTGGCCTGGCTCCAGAAGGACCTCGCCCGCTTCCCCAAGACCGCGCCGATCGTGGTCTTCACGCATCGACCCTTGTTTGATCTCCGCCCTGACTGGGAATGGTTCACGAGTGACGGCGACGATGTGATGAATGTACTATCGGCCTACGAGAACCTGACGGTTCTATATGGCCACATTCACCGGGATGATGAGCATCAAACCGGGCCTGTTCACCACTACGCGGCACGCTCTCTGATCTTCGCGTTTCCTGATCCCAGTGGCGTGGCCGGGCCACGCAAGGCCGTCCCCTTCGACAAAGACCATCCGTTCAAGAATCTGGGCATTCGCACCGTGAGTTTCCACGGAAAGTCGGAGCCGGCATCAATGCCGCTTTCCATTCAAGACGTAGAGCTCACCGCCCGTGAGTTCCAGGGGAGTAATGGAGTCCATCAGTTCCTGAAAGAACCCGCTGTTTAGAAACACCATTCAACAAAATTGAAAGGATAGAACCATGTACCGAGTAAAGCAATTCGCACCTGCAATCATCTTTGCCCTTGGTCTATCAACATCTCTGCTTTTTACAGGGACAACCCGTGTACGCGCCGAAGATGTTCCCGTTATCGACATCACAGCCAAGCGCTTCGCCTTCAGTCCGGAGAAGATCACTCTCAAGAAAGGACAGACTGTTAAGCTCCGCCTGCACAGCCAAGACGTAACGCACGGATTCTTCCTGCGCCCGCTCAAGCTGGATGAAGAAATCCCGGCAGGACAGACCGTGGAAGTAAGCGTTACCCCGCAAGCATCCGGAACCTTTACCACGATCTGCGACCATTTCTGTGGCGCGAATCATGGCAACATGAACATGACGATTGTGGTGGAGTAACCATGCGCCACAAAGTCAGCTTTTGCGCCGGGATCGCAGCCTGCTTGTTCTTGGGCGGATGTCAGGTCCGCAGCCCCGGCAGCTTCGAAACCAGGTTGATGGAAGGCACCAAGCGGCGGATTACGGTCGGCGGGCGGTCCGACTTGAATCCGCTGCTTCCAACGGAAGAAAACATCCACGCGGGCCAGCAGAACTTTACCTCGTATTGCATGGTGTGCCACGGACTCGATGGTCAGAACACAGGCGTCCCATTCGCCGACAAAATGTCGCCACCGGTACCGCCCTTGAATTCACAGTCCGTGCAGGCTTATAGCGCTGGCCAATTGCATCGGATTATCGCCAACGGAATTTCTCCCTCAGGAATGCCGGCGTCGAAAGAAATCTTTCGTGACGCCGAGATTTGGCAATTAGTGCTCTACATCCGCAATCTGCCGCCGAAAGGCAGCTTGGGCGAGCCCCAGGTCTATGGTGGATCAGGATGCGCGAACGCGAACTGCTCTCATTGAGCCGCAGTCGCGCTGGTGCTCGTGGGTTTAAAGCTGTCCGCGAAAGCGTCGGTGACGGTGTATCGGATCACGTGTTCGTACTCCGGGCCGAGGAACCGGCGCAGACGATCAGTATTCATGATGTACTCGCCTGTCATGTACGGAAGGGCTTCCGGAGGAATTGCCGAAATTTGCCGCTTCCAAAGAAAACCAAGCACCTGTTGCATAATCCACCTTCCGGGTACTCGTACGAGCTTTGCCCGCGCCATCTCGATGCACTTCGCAAACGTGACGGGCTCGCCGCGTCCAGCAACGTTCAGGACCGTCAACCGCTGCATTTCCGGTTCGCGCTGCAGGATGTGTCGGATCAACCGCGCCATATCGTCCACGTGGATGAATTGAATTTTGTTGTCGAGGTACTGCTGGCCCCGCGGCAGCATGACGGGCAGGCGTTTGCCCCCGTCGCGCATTCTTTTGGCGCGCTCACCTTTGCCATTCGGTGTTCCGCGGAATGCATCCATAAAGTAATTGTCGACAGTCGCCCCGGTGAAGATATGCGGACGGAGGATATAAACACTACATCCACGCAGTGCCGTGCAGCGTTGCTGCACGACTTCATCGCATTCCTTCTTCTGAACTGCATAGGGCAAAGTGTGAGCCCCGAGTCCCGTTTCCTCCGTGGCCGGTGCTGCCAAGTCCGGGCCATACACAGAAACGCTGCTGGGATAGATAAATTGTTTAATCCCGTCGTCGGCGGTCCGATTGACTTCCGTAACCGCTTCCATCACGCGGGCCGTGCCGGCGACATTAATCTGCCACATTGGCTCCAGATCGATCACTCCAGTACGCACGGGATCGACAACAAAAGCCAGATGGACTACCGCAAAAGGACGCGTGTCACGCAGCAGTTCGTAGAGAGTGCGGGTGGAGGACTCATGTCCCAGGTCCAGGCTTTCAAACTGCAATTCGCTGTCAGTTCGAGGTGGTGTGACGTCGACACCGATCACCGAGCAGCTGCGCAGCAGCGGCAACAATCTGGATCCCAGATTCCCTGAAACACCGGTTACCACCACGACAGGTTTGGCCATCAGTCTTTTTGAGGCGCAGGCGTTTGTCCGCTCGAAGGTTGCGTCGCGGGCCTGGCATTTCCGGGTGCGGCGCCCGCACCCGGCCGCGGCAGGGGCATCCGTTGCGGCGCCGTCGGGCCGGCTCCCCCAGGTCCAAAGTACGCCTCATTACTGGTTGAGCTAAAGGAAGCGTTCAGCTTGTCCATGCTCTCCCGCATCCGGTCGGTCTGCAGCCGCCCACGGATCTCGGTCTTTGCCTGGTCAAACGGCATCGCCGTCTTGCTGTTCATTTTGTAGATGTAATGGCCACCGGCATCACTGATGACCTGGGAAACTTCTCCCGGCTTGAGATCGAAAATGACGGTATGGGCTTGAGGAAGGCCGTTACGCCGCACACTAGGCAAATTGACCGTAGGCGATTCGATCTTCATGCCAGCTTTCTCGAACGCCTCTTTCTGCAGCTTCGTAACGTCTTCGCCAGCCGCAGCTCGGGTGCGCAGATTCTCTGCCAGCTTCGTCATGGCCTGCTCGTTTTCCTGCTTCTTGGCCTGTTCGGCGCTCTCCTTGGCCTTCTTCTGTTCTGCCGTTGCCTTCTCATCTTTTTCGTCGTCTTCGGCTTCCGCCTCAACCTGCTTGGTGCGCGGCACGAAGATCCGATCGACGTTGTATTGCTCGAAGGCATCAGGATTGGCTTTGTAGTATTTCTCCATGTCAGTGTCCGAGATGTCAGCAGCGTCTTCCTGCAGCTTACGCTGCAATTGCTGGCTCAGCACCTGCATCTTGACGTACTCCAAGGTCTCCTTGTATTGATCGGTCTGCTCCATGCCGCGTTTTTTGGCCTCATCCGCCATGGCCATCACGCGGGGAAGAACTCCCGCCAGTTGTTTCTTCTGTTGCGCATTCGCGTTGGGCGCCAATGCGTTCACCAGCTTCTCAAACTCAGCCTTGGTGATGATGGTCTTGCAATCGGAAGAACTGCTTGCCGCCTGCGACAGCGCCGGCGAATTGCAAACTCCCGTGATCGTCAGAACGGCAGCATCATTGGGCACCGACGCCGCGGTGTCCGCCGCGGCCTGGGCCGGCTGGGCCGGAGGCACGCTCTGCGCGGCCTGTCCCCAAGCCAGCGTCCCCATGAAAACACACACCAGCCAACGCATACGCATAAAACATTTCCTCCAGGATTGGTCCACCAGAAAGGTGAAAAATGCCAAGCAGCTAATGCTAGCACAGTCCAATGTCCACTGAGCGGTTGAGAGACGTCTCATCGAGCGGTTGGAACTCCCGCCACATGGCTCATTGACTTGATCTCTCCCTCAATCCTTACTTGGCGCTTTGGCGCCCAGCGGAGATAATTCCATCATGTCGGGCACGCCAGCAATTTCTCCCTCCGATCTGATGCGCGCGGAAAAGCGCACCGCCGCGGGGAACTCTGTGCTTGCAGCCGTGCTGATCACCGCTCTTAAGCTCGCCGTAGGGTTGACCACCGGCAGCTTGGGCATTCTTTCCGAAGCGGCGCACTCGGGGCTCGATCTGATCGCCTCCGTGCTGACATTCTTTTCGGTTCGCGTCTCCGACAAACCCGCCGATGCCGAGCATCAGTACGGTCACGGCAAGGTCGAAAACTTTTCCGCGTTCGTCGAAACCGGCCTTCTGCTCCTAACCTGCGCCTGGATCATTTATGAGGCCGGATTGCGGCTCTTCTTTCGTCACATCGAGATCGAACCATCCATCGCAGCTTTCGCCGTAATGATCTTCTCGATGATTGTCGATTGGTGGCGTTCCCGCGCCCTCGGCCGAATCGCGACCAAGTACGACAGTCAGGCCCTGGAAGCCGACGCGCTTCATTTCTCGACCGACATCTGGTCTGCAGGCGTCGTTGTGCTCGGGTTGGTTCTGGTCCTTATCGGCCGCAAGTATCAGATACGCTGGCTAGCTGATGCTGACCCCATTGCCGCATTGTTCGTTGCGGGCGTAGTGGTCTCGGTCAGCTGGCGTCTAGCGCGCCGAACCATCGATGCTTTGCTCGACGCTGCTCCTGCGGGTGTCCGCTCGGAGATCTACGACGCGGTGTCGCGTATCGAGGGCGTGCTGGAAGTGGATCGCGTGCGCATCCGCAGGGCAGGGAACCGCTACTTCGCTGATCTCGCCGTCGGACTTGCACGCAACGTCACGTTTCAGCGCTCGGGCCAGCTCGCCGCAGCCGTCACCGAGTCAGTGCACCGCATCTTGCCCGATGCCGACGTGACGGTGCAACCACTCCCTCGTGCAGAGCGCACGGAAAACATTTTCGATCGTATTCGTGCCGTCGCCACTCACAGGAATCTAAATGTGCATGACATCAGCGTCCAGGATCTGGCAGGTCAGCTTCACGTAGAGCAGCACGTGGAACTCGACGAGCGCATGACCCTCAAGGACGCGCATGACCAGGTCACCGAACTGGAAGCCGAGATGCGAAGCGACATTCCAGAAATCGCCGACATCCTCACGCACATCGAGAGCGAACCGGCCACAATTGAACGCCCGGAAGAGCTCGTAGGCGATGCTGAACTCGAGCTTCGCCTGAAGCGGGTAGCCGCACAATTTTTCGAGATCCTCGACGTGCACGACTTTATCTTCAAACGTGTGCGGGGACGCCTCTATGTTTCGTGTCATCTCACTCTCTCGGATAATCTGTCATTGGCCCGTGTCCACGACATTCAGACGGAACTCGAGATTCGCTTCAAGCAGGACGCCCCGGAATTGTTTCGCGTCTTAATCCACCCCGAACCAAGCACTGATAACCGGAGATAAGAACGTGATCAACGCCAAAGCCATCTGGACAGACAACGAACGTTATGTTGCTGAAGCGACGTCGCGGCACGCCATTGTCATGGACACAGCCAAGGAGAAAACTGCGAACACGCCGATGGAGCTTGTGCTCGTCGCTTTATGTGGATGCACGGCGTCGGACGTCGTCGGAATCCTGCACAAGAAACGCCAACCGTTCACCAGCCTGGAAGTCAGCGCCGAAGGCGAGCGAGCCGACGGCTATCCGGCTGTCTACACGAAAATCGAGCTAACTTACCGCGTCGGTGGTAAAGTGTCCCGCAAGGCTATGGAGGACGCGGTGAAACTCTCGAAAGAGAAATACTGCTCCGTGTCCGCCATGCTGGAGAAGACCGCGAAGATCACGGCCACGATCGAATATCTCGAGGGTGCCTCATCCTGACGTCGCGTTTCTCTGCGATGCTGGAGCGTATCCTGATTATGCGTGGGCCCTCGCGACGCACAAAAAGACAATGATAGCGGGGTGCCCCACGTCTCGCCGTCTTTGCGAGACGTGGGAGTTTCAACAGTCAGTCGAGGGAAGACCTTTACTTTCTATGCCTCAAATCGTTCTCTACACGCAACCCGGTTGCCTCTCCTGCGAACTGATGCGCATCTATCTCGAAGCTCGCGAGCTAGCCTTCGAAGAGCGGGACATCAGCAAAGATCCCGAAGCTCGCCGCGCCATGACGGAAACTCACGGAAGCAACGAGACCCCCACCATGCTCATCGATGGGGAAGTTCTCATCGGATTCGATCCCCACCTGCTTGACCAGATTCTCGACGCCGCTTCATCATCAGATTCGGTGGCCTGAACTGAATTCTCAAAACCTCAACGTAAGCGCGCACCCCCTGCGCGGATATTTTTTTATCGCTGCTGCGGCTTTCCTATGGGGAGTGTCGGCATCGCTCGGACGTGCGCTGTTCACTGGCAAGCTCAGGTTAGCGGGGGAAGCTCTGCATCCTATCGAGCCGGTGATCCTGTCTCAGACGCGCACAACATTTTCATTGTTAGTCCTGTTGCCGATCCTTGTAGGCCGTCGTGGATGGCAGCGCATCAAGCTTCCCACCCCCGATCTGATTCAGTGCCTCATCCTTGGCATGCTAGGCGTAGCGGCATCGAATTACTTCTACTATGTTGCTATTCAGAAGACGAGTGTCGCCGTCGCGATCATCCTGCAGTACACCGCGCCGGTGTGGGTATTGTTGTATGTCGTGGCGCGCGGGCAGCAGAAATTGTCTTCCCAAAGGGTCTTGGCCGTCATGGTCGCCCTTGCCGGAATTGCACTCACGATTGGCATTGTCGGAGTTCACTCCTCGTTGCGGCTTGATATCTACGGTGTGCTTGCTGCTCTGGCAGCGTCGTTCTCTTTCGCCTTCTACAACATAGGAGGGCATGGCATCCTGGCTCGCCATGACCGCTGGCGTGTTCTCGTGTGGACACTGGCAGCGGCCGTACTGTTCTGGCTGCTATTCAACCCGCCATGGAAGGTAGTTGCGTCAAACTACACACCCGCGCAATGAGGATTCCTGTTCGTTTTCTCGATGATCTCGGTGCTGGGAAGTTTCTCTCTGTATTTCTTGGGCCTGCAGCATCTCGAGCCCGCGAGAGCGATCATCGTCAGTTGCCTGGAACCTGTGTTCTCGATCCTACTCGCAGCGGCGCTGCTGGGCGAAGGAGTAAGGCCCATCCAGACGCTGGGGATAGTACTGGTGCTGTCGGCGATTGTGATTGTGCAACTACCGGGAAAAGGATCGGTGCAGCAAGAAGTCGTCGTGGTCGACCCGATCGAGTAAGCGCGCGCAGGGTTTCTTTACTCTAGACCTTTCCCACGCGTCTCCGGCAGTTGCGTGGTCATTAGTGCGGCCAGCAGGTATCCCGCCGCGCACAAATAAAATGCCCAGCTCAAACCTTTTGCCTGTCCGACGCGCCCGATCACCAAAGGGGCCAGTGAGCTCATCGTCCGCGCCCCGTTGTAAGTGAACCCCAGCGCCCGGGCCCGCACCGCGGTAGGGAAGATCTCGCTGCCCATGATGCCGGACCCGGAAAAAATTCCCGTTCCAAAGAATGCGACCAGCGTTCCCAGAATAACCAGCAATCCTTGCGACCGCGCTGCCGCGTACAACGGGATCAGGCAAGCCGCAATTAGCGAATACACTAGAAACGCTGTCCGGCGCCCGATGTGGTCCGCAACCCATCCGAAGCTTGCATATCCGGGAAACATGCCGCAGAGATTGAGTACGACCATCAGCGTGGTCATCCCGAAAACGCCAAGTCCCCGCCCGCCCTGCTCAATGGGCAATGAGAGATACGGCGGCAGCCACGTAAATAAGCCCCACCAGGCGAACATCCCGAAGAAGTTGTACAGCAGAAGTGCGAATGTGTGTTTCATGTAGGGAGGCGAGAAAATCACGCCCATCGACGAACTACCCTTGTCGCTCTCCTGCCGCGCTCCCGATTCCCACGTCTCCGCACCCCGGAAAGAAGTGGGGCCACCAGGTTCTCGGAGATTTGCCGATACCTCGACAGGGGGTGCCCCACGTCTCGCCGAATTTGCGAGGCGTCGGAATTGAGCGCCCGCCGCTCGCTCTATGTCGTGCGCGGTACGCGCTTGCCACATCTCTGACTCGGGAACCCTCCTCTGGATCCACAACGTGATCAGCGCGGGAAGTATTCCCACAAAGAAAACCGCGCGCCACCCGTAATAACGCGACACCGGACCAGCCACCAGCGCCGCAGCCGCAAACCCCAGCGCCCACGAACTCTGCACAATCGAAATCGCTTTCGCGCGAAATTCTGTGGGCCAGGTCTCGGCAACCAGCGTTGCTCCGGTATTCCACTCGCCACCCATGCCTAACCCCAGGACGAACCGCGCAACGGCCAGCATGCCGATGCTCGATGCCAGCCCCGATGCAAACGAGCACACCGAATACGTCAGGATGCTGGCCATCAGCGCGTGCTTGCGCCCGATGCGATCGGCCAGAAACCCGAACAGGACGCCGCCAATCCCAGACGCCAGCAAAGTAAGCGTCCCGAGCGAACCCGCAGTCGTCTTGCTCATCCCTAGCTCGCGCATGAGCATGGCAAGAACGAGCGAGTACAGCATCGCGTCAAAGGCATCAAGCGCCCAGCCCATCGATGCGGCAAGCAGCGTTCGGCGCTGCCCCGGCGTCGCCTGCCGAATGAGTTCTATGGGACCGATCGCCATGGTTCGAGCGGCGATTGTACCGGAGAAGTTGTTGATTTGTGATTTTGATTGTTGGATAAAAACGACGAACCTAAGGTCGCGAACAACGAGTACCAGCGGTTACTTCGGTGCGCCCCTTGACAGTTTCTTGACAACAGCGATGTCCCGAATTCGCTACGCTTTCTCTACCCCCGAAAAATATCTTTGGAGGTCCTGCTATGAAGATCCGCTTCGCGATCCAGGCGCTCGCGTTTTTCTGCGCGACTTTGACACCATGCTTTGCTCACCACACGGCCGTGGTCGTCAACAAACGAAACGCCGTGGAAAATGTCACGTCCGCTCAACTGACGAAAATCATTCGCGGTGAAGTTAGGAAATGGCCTGATGGGACGAACATTATCCTGGTGCTTCACAAAGACTCTGTTGGCGAGAGGGAAGCGCTCGAGCGCCTGAACAAGATGTCGGCCTTGGAATGGAGGACATTCGTAGCGTTACATCGCGAATCGATCATGTTTCTCGATAGCGATGCGGAAGTACTCAAAGCCGTGCAGGCTGAACCCGGGGCTCTAGGGCTGATCGAGGTCCATTCGATCGATAGCAGCGTCAATGTGATCCACGTGGACGGCAAACTCCCAATGGAATTGGGATACATGCCCCACTAATGAACACTCACCACACGGGACAGGAGGTTCATAGGCATAACTCCGTGTTTCCCAGTGTCCTATACAGTGAATCGAAGTTAAGCGCCCCGTGTGTGAAGCCGCAGCAGATGAAAATACCTGCGCGCCTTTTTCACATCCCGGGCAATCTGCTCGCGCAACGCTTCAACGGACGGGAACTTGATCTCATCCCGCAGACGTTCGAGGAAGCAGATCTCAACCTCGGTGCCAGGCGTAAGCTCCAGCGGATGGAAATTCAGCAAATGGGTCTCAATCGCGAATAACTCGTTGCCGAAGGTCGGACGATTCCCCACGTTCGTCACCGAATCGAAACGCTCGCTTCCCACACGAGTCCAGGTGATGTACACACCGTCTTTCGGGACGAGTTCCTCGTATCGAGCCATGTTAATGGTCGGCACGGTGTACTTGGATCCGTAGCCCCGCCCGCGCCCAGGGTTACTCAAAATACAGAACGGACGCGCCAGCAGGTGCCGCGCGCGGCTCACTCGTCCTTCGCTGATCAACCGGCGGATTTGGCTGCTCGACACAGTCTCTCCGCGCAGCTTCATCTCTGGGTAAACCTTCACATCAAATCCAAGTTCGCGCCCGAACTCGCTCAGCATATTCACGTCACCGGCGGCTTTGTGCCCAAAGCGAAAATTGAATCCTTCGTGCACTTCGCGCGTATGCAGCTTTCTCTTCAGAATTCGCTCAGCGAACTGCCGCGGTGTCATGAGCGACAAATCACGCCCAAAGGAAAGCAGCAGCACGGCGTCGATCCCAGTGCCTTCCAGCCAGCGCAGTTTCTCTGAAGTAGGGGTGAGCAATTTGAGCCCCGCTTCAGGCTTCAGAATCCGCGTAGGATGCGGTTCAAACGTCACGGCGACAGCTTTGCCTCCGTTTGCGCGGGCGCGTGCAACGATCTCGCCCAGGACATGCGCGTGTGCGCGATGCACGCCGTCGAAGTTCCCCACGCTGATGTAGGTTGGGCCAAGGTCAGCAGGGATCTCCTCGAGGTTGTGGATGATGAGCATCGATTGTCGAATGACGATTACCGATTTGATTGCGAGCCAGCCGTTTACGGGTTCATTCGCAAAATCGGCATTCGCAACTCGGCAATCAGATCTCGAACTCCAGCTTCATTCCGTCATAAGCCAGCCGCACATTTTTTGGCAGGGTGGCATTTGTCGCTTCATGTCCCAAGTCATGGCAGATATGCGTAAAGAACGCCCGTTTCGGCTTCAGACGTTCTACGATCGCTAACGAATTCTTCACCGTCGAGTGCGTTGGATGAGGCTTGTGCCGCAGCGCATCCAAAAACAGGATGTCGAGGCCGTGCAGTTGGTCCAGCGACGACTCGGGAATTTCACTGTGATCCGTCAGATATGCTCCGGACCCGAACCGGTAGCCATAAATCTGCGTTTCGCCATGGATCAGAATTAATGGTTCGAAACGTACTCCGAAGACCTCAATGGGCCCATCAATTGGACGCAACTCCAGTTGTGCCAGCCCGCCGAACTTGTAATCCGCGTCGAAAATATAGGCGAACATCCTGCGCAGAAAAGCGGCGGCGTCAGGCCGGGCATAAAGGGGCATTTTGGAGGGTTTGTGGTGATAGCTGAGAGGCCGCAGATCGTCGATGCCAAGAATGTGGTCCGCATGACTGTGCGTATAGAAAACGGCATCCAGGTGCGTGATCTTCTCGCGGACCGCCTGGATGTAAAAATCCGGCGTCGTATCGATCAACACGGACTTCCCGCCATACTGCAGCATGATGGAGGGGCGGGTCCGTCGGTCATGCGGATCTGTCGAGTGGCAAACGGCGCAATCACAGCCAAGTGTCGGGACGCCCATCGACGTCCCGCTGCCCAGCACGGTCAAGGTCGCTTTCATCGTCCGGTCGTTCCAGTCGCGGGCCCGGGCTGCGGCGGGCGAGCGAGTGCGTTCGTTACCTCCACGTATGCCATGCGCAACTCATACAGACTGTTCTGGAAAAAGTTCTCTTCCGCGGGGGTGAGATTGCCTTTCGTCTTTTCCGCGAGAAGGCTAAGCGTATCGATCGTCTGCCGCGCACCGATGATATCCACTTGCGGTTGCTCGCCTTGACGCCGCATCAGGCCCATCTGCAGCATTGCGGTCATATACAGCGAAGCCAGAAACTTTTCGAACGTGATCTCAAAATCGCGCACCGAGTGCCCGCTCTTCTCGACCTCTTGGTCGAGCTCCTTCGACGAGTTGCGGTAAGCAGCAGCCTGGGCCTCTTGCTCGGCGTTCGAAGGCGCCGGAGGCATCTCTCGATCCGTCGCGGGCCCGTCCGGTGGAGTGGTCTGCGCTGGTTTCGGCGCAGCTTCTTTCGCAAACGTTTTCGCCGAAGGCTCTTTTTCTCCTTCTTCCGCAGCATCCGGCCGCAGTTCACCCTCCGCCGTAAACAGCCGGCGGTCAGTTACCGTAAAGCCAGAATCATTCTTCTTTTCAGCCATAGGTTCTTCCCCACACCATCAATAAGTGGAATTCTTATTATGCCGGACGCGCCACCCGATCCGCTGCATCCGCCCATAAGAGGCTGTCCGGAACAGGCACGGGTACGACAGTCGCCTTTACGCCGCCAATCGTAACCTCGCGCCCGGGTACACCCAGTTCACGTCGAATATATCCCAGAGCCACATTTCTTTCTGCATCAGCCTGTCGCAGAAAAGCTGCGCTCGTGATCTCTCCGACTTCCTTTTCTCCAGAAACAATCTTCGTACCCGCCGCGATCGGCTGCCCGATTTCGGCAACAAATCCCGCAAACTTGCGGTGCACTGAGCCCCGCGAGCGAATTCGCTCTACGATTTCCTGCCCAATGTAGCATCCCTTATTGAAATTCAACGCGCGCGCCTGTTCGGTTTCCTGTGGCAGATCGCGGTCGCGGATATCGACTCCATAAAGCGGGATTCCACTGACGATGCGATGCAACTCCAGCGCTTCGCATCCGATTGGCGTGGCACCTTGCGCCAAGAGGGAGTCCCATGTTTTCTTCAAATCCTTCCGCGCCAGCCAAAGCTCATAGCTGTCGTAGCCGGGGTCGTCCCCGCGCACAGCGGTGCATTTTGTGCAATCACAATCACACGCGCAGTTTGCCTCGAAAACTTGCAGCGGCTGGGTATCAGGAACAGCAATGCCGGCGGCAGTCAGCACTTCGCGCGCCTTCGGCCCGCCCACGCCAAGGAAAGTCATCGAATCGCTCAGATCCTTAACTTCCACATCATCCATGATGATGTAGTGATCGAACGTCGCAAGCATCTTCTCAACCTGGCTACGGTCGGTATCCACCACCATCGAGTCGCCGCGGTTGTATGCATACAGATCGCCAAGAATATGACCCTGCGGATTCAGAAGAAAGGCGTATACCCCTTCCCCAACAGCGAGGTCGCGAATATTGTTGGTGACCATTCCATTCAGCCACCGCACACGGTCAGCGCCGGTAAGGGAAATCTTTGCTCGATAGCCCAGGTCGTATACCCCGCACCTGCTGTGCAACGCACCAAGCTCCTCCTGCGGATCGCTGAAGCGCAGCGCTGTGGTCGCCCCTCGGTATTCGCCGAGAGCCGCACCCAATGCCCCGGCACTTTCCTGCAAAGCTGTAAGACCCATACCTGTATTCGATTATAGCGAGTGTGTTAACGTTCCAGCCGTGGACCAGAAAAACCCACGCAAAAAGCGCATTGCGGTGATTCCCGGCGATGGTATTGGCAAAGAGGTGATTCCACAGGCCATTCGAGTCATCGAGGCGACCGGTGCACCCGTCGAAATGACCGAGTTCGACTGGGGCGCCGACCGATATCTCCGCGATCAGACCACTGTGCCCTCCGACGGATTCGAAATGCTAACGCGTGACTTCGATGCAATCCTGGTCGGCGCATTCGGCGACCCGCGTGTGAAGACAAATATTCACGCCAAAGAGATCTTGCTCGGCATGCGTTTCAAGATGGATCTTTATGCCAACGTAAGACCGGTCCGATTGCTGGAAGCTGCGCTCTGTCCTCTAAAAGGCGTCGAGCCGAAAGATCTCGATTTCGTAGTGATCCGCGAGAACACCGAGGGCGTCTATACCGATGCCGGCGGAGTTTTCAAGCGAGGAACTCCCGACGAAATTGCCACCCAGGAAGACATCAACACGCGCAAAGGCGTAGAACGCATCATCCGCTACGCGTTCGAATATTGCCGCAGCCACACCAAGCTTGACGGTGCACCCCGAAGCAAGGTCCTGATGTGTGACAAGTCAAATGCCATGACTCACGCTGGAGGCCTCTGGCAGCGCGTCTTCAAGGAAGTAAGCGCCGAGCATCGCTCGTTCACCGTACAACACATGTATGTCGACGCCCTCTGCATGCAGATGGTCCGGGATCCTCGCCAGTTCGATGTGATCGTGACCAACAACATGTTCGGCGACATCATCACCGATCTCGCAGCCGGCCTGCAGGGCGGCCTAGGTATGGCCGCCAGCGGCAACATCCATCCCGGCCGCACGTCGATGTTCGAGCCAGTCCACGGCTCCGCCCCGCCAATTGCAGGAAAAAATGAAGCGAACCCGTTCGGCGCGATTCTGACTGCAGCCATGATGCTTCGGCATTTAGAGTTCACGAATCAGGCGGAAACAATCGAGGCAGCCGTACTCGAAGCAGTCCATCAGAGAACAACAACGCGAGACATTGGCGGCACGTTAGGTACGAAAGAATCCGCCGACTGGATAGTTAATAAATTGTCATCCTGAGTGGTGTCGAAGAATCCCGACCACATCGAGGACCGCCGCATGCTAGTGGATTAGTGCCGGCGGGCATGCTTCATCAATCCGAAATTGTGGGCAGCTCGTAGGGATCCTTCGACTTCGCGCTCAGGATGACACGGCTGAAAGGGCAGTCAAAATGCAAATCTTCGAACAACTAGTCGCCCGAGGCCTGTTGGTCTTCGACCCAAATCGAAAGGTTCTCACCTTCAATCTCCCGATGCTCGCGAAATTCCCCGCCGTTCGCCAGCAGAGAATCGAAGAATTTAAATGGTTGATCGGCGATTGGTCCTTCGAAAACCATGTCCGTGCCACGCCCACGACTCCGGCGTATGTGGATACGTACTATTACACCTACGAGCTGGACGACAGTGGGTCACGCTATACGGTCAGTGGGCACGGCGCCAAAGCGCGCCCCTACCTGACGTTCGACCCGTTCAGCAATCGCTGGATGATGACTTTCACCGAAGGCCTCTTCGGAGTCCTGCGGTCGGACGGATGGAACGGCGACTCCATAGCCTTCACCGGCTCGCTCACCATGCTGGGAGTGGACTGCGAACTGCGTCAGACGATCGCCAAGAAGAGCCCGGGCGAATTCCACATCCTGAACGAAGAAAAGCTGCCCGATGGAGCGTGGCGGGAAACCGATGAGTTTTTCTGTCGACGCAAGCTACCCGCTTAGCGGCCGCGCGCCCGTCAGCAGCGCCAGTTCCCGCCACTTCCATTGACAATCCACGTCAACAAACCCCATGTGCCGCAACCATCCAAGCTGCGTCTCCACATCCAGCAGCTTGTTCGACGGATCTTCCGTGTCAACCGTAAACCCGATCCGGTGCAGGAATTCCTCATGCAGCCAGTGCGTAGGCGAGGCCACATGCTCCAGGTTACAAAACACCCCATTCCGGTTTAGCAGATGAAAAACCTCTTGATACAGCGCGCGTTTTCGTTCGTGCACCAGATGATGGATGGCAAAACTTGAAATAACCACATCAAACGTACCAAGCGCGGGCAGAGGAGAATCCATGTTGTGTTCAAGAACGCGAACTCGGCCATCCGTCGCGAACCGTTGTCGCACTGCCTCCAGCATTGCGGGCGAAAAATCGACCCCGACCGCTTCCGTTTCCGGATGCATCTGCCGCACTAACGCAAGGAGCCGTCCATCACCGGTGCCGAGGTCTAGAATCCGTCGCGTTCCTGCGGGAATAAACTCCAGCAACGCCAATTCGCCTTCATTCCGATGAGAAATCTGGTCTGCATGCCCAAGATATGCCTTGACATGCTCGCTCGAAGTCCACAAATTCACTGGGTCATTGGTGCTCATGAAAAAAGTATAGGGAAACAGTTACACTCATCGCAATGATTCGAAGCGAAGTGCGTCGGTTCAGGATTTTCCGGTTGCTTTTGCTGGTTGGAATGGCAGTCGCCTCACTCGGCGCGTCCTCCGGGCAGACGTCTAACCCGCAAAATGAACCTGCGCATGGTTCCCAGCAGCCGGAACCGACGAAGCCGATACCGCCGCCGCAGGAACCCAAGCCGGAAGAGCCAAAAGGCGACGTCAAGATCACCCCGCGGCAGGCCGAGGAACTGTTTCACTCGGTCGACGAGATTCTGGCCTTCGACAGCAAGGAAACCGGACTGCCCATCAAGCACGAAGTCAAACGCAAACTAACCAGCCGGGACGAAGTCGTCGACTATCTCACCAAGCACCTAAACGATGAAGATACGCAGCGCCTGCGGCGCTCCGAACTGGTGCTGAAGAAGTTTGGACTGCTGCCTCGCGATTTCAATCTGGAGACTTTTCTCGTCGCCCTCCTCCGCGAAGAGGTCGCAGGCTACTACGATCCCAAGACGAAAACCGTCAACCTGCTCGACTGGGTCCCCATGGAAGAGCAGGAGCCGGTCATGGCACACGAACTCACGCATGCTCTGCAGGATCAGGGTGTCAATCTCCAGAAATGGATGAAGCGCGGGGAGAAGGATCTAGCAGAGATCAAAAAAGACCCGACGCCAGCTGACATCGAAAACGACGAGATCGACAACGCACGCGAAGCCGTCCTCGAAGGCCAGGCGCAAGCCATGATGTTCCAGTATGCGATCGCCCCCACCGGCCACTCGATCGCGACCTCTCCCGAGCTGGTCGGTGCGATGGAAGAAGAAAGCTTGACGGGCACGCCGAGCACAAAGGTCTTCAATGACGCTCCCATCTTCCTGAAAGAATCGCTGACTTTTCCGTATAGCTATGGCCTGGACTTCGTGCTCAAGGTCCTGCAGAAGGCTGGAAAAAAGCAGGCATTCGCTGGCGTCCTCTCGAATCCTCCACACACCACGCGCCAGATCATGCAGCCTGAAACCTACATCTCCGGGGAGAAAATCGAGCCGATGCTCGTCCCGGACTTCAAGCGGGACTTTAAGGATTACCTGAAGTTCGACATTGGGGCGATGGGCGAATTCGACGTGGCCGTGCTCATCGAGCAATACGTGGGCAAACGCATCTCCAAGCAGATGTATCCCGAGTGGCGCGGTGGCTACTACTATGCGGCTAAATCAAAGACTGACTCCGCCGCTCCACTATCCTTGTTGTACGTCTCACGCTGGTCCAGTCCAATCACCGCAGCCCAATTTGCAGGAATTTACGCTCGTTCGTTAAACCAGCGCTACAAGAAAGTCTCTGCCTCACCAGACCCGCAGGACAGTGGGAAATCGGCTCCCAACAAGGAAGAGGGTGCGCCACCGCCGCTCCAGGGCCGCCACAGTTGGTCCACAGAAGAGGGGACTGTCCTGGTCGAGCAAAAAGCAGACACAGTTTTCATAACCGAAGGCCTCGAGGACAACACGTCGGCGGCCTTGGAGAGAGAGTTGCTGAGCCCGTCGCCAGCTCCACCGAAATAGCTTTGCGAGTACGAACTACGCGTCGATCGCGCTTTCAGCCTATCCTGAATATTCATGAGCCGCACCCGACCAAAACAAATAAACTGATTTTCGGCAGTTCAAAACCGAAAGTGCTGCCAAGCGAATCCAGTTCCTCGGAGCATTACTTCCTTTTACCCGACCGATCGTCCGGCGCCTCGCCAAGAAAATGCTCCACAACCGCCGAAACCGTAAATTGCTTCCCCCCACGCTCAATCGTCAGCTTTTTCTCGTCGCCCGGTTTGCCTCCAAGCATCGACCACACCTGTCCCATGGTGCCCTCGCGCACGGAAAGATCATTGATGGCGACCAGGCGATCTCCGGGCTGTACGCCTTCCACCGATGGCTTGCCGTCGAAATCCGCCACGCCCAGTATCATGAAACGCCCATCACCTTCCGGACGTAAAACCAGTCCCACGACATCAAAATCCGGAAATTTGTACGTGCGCCCAAGATCGAAATAGACCGTCGAATGCGCATACTCCAGCCCCACTCGATAGTTAAGCAACATATTCGACCCGAGTACGCCTACGGTCTGAATTCCCGCACGTTTTTCGAAGAAGTCCAGAATTGGTTTCGATAACGAGACCACGGGCACACTCGTAAGGAACAGTGGGCCGAACTGCAAACGATCCATTTGCAGGAGCTTCCATGTTGTTTCTTCCGGAGCTCCCCACATGCTCGCGGACCCTACCGCCCCCGTCATGCGCGGCCAGTCCGGATGCGCCGTAGCGAATTTGTTAAATAAATCTTCTGATAGAAAACTGATGCTCGAACCAACATCGAGTGCCAAGTTGTACTTCTTGCCTTCGATTTGGCTCGGCACTTGGATCAACCCATTCTCTGCATTCACGTGTACCTTGCCCGCCGCGCCCTGAAAATGAATGCTCCCCGAGGCGCCAATGGAAAACTTGCGTTCGACAAAATCGACGAGCACGTCATAGTTCCGCAGGATGCTTGAGGGAATGTTGATTTCCGCATTCATTCCCAGCGCAAGTACAGACGCCTGATCGGGCGGACGGAGTGGGATCTTGGCTTCCTTCACCGCGGCGAGCGGAATGCTCAGGCCGCCAACGACAATCTCAGATGGCGCTGGCGCTGAGCACTCGTGATCGTCGCATTTCACATCCAGTCTGAGTAGCGCGGCCACTCGTCGCGAGAGACACAAATCGGGATTGCCATTGTCCACCCACGCCCGCACCGTCTCGGTTGATCCGTTCGGCAGCCGAAGATCGACACGAATCACAACCCGGTTGTGATCGATGCTTGCAGGAACCGTGACAGCCTTTGCATGTGTGTCAGCCTTTTCCTTAGCGCCAGAGTACCCAGCCAGCAACACCGATACCAACCCCACGATCAAAACGCGCATAGCCAAAATTGTAGCCTGTGTAGGGGTGGACGCATTCGTCCGCCCCGCGAGCGTAGCTCGCCCATCACTGTGGTATCGTCAACGCCGCTGCCTGACGCAAAAACGCAGTCCTGTATAATCTCCAGTTTGTCCAAAGCCTGACTGGCATCCGGAGGATCGTTGCCCCAAGCAGAAATCGGAATCATCGGCGGAAGCGGGCTCTATTCCATGCCCGGCCTCAGCAAGATCAAGGAAGTTCGCCTGCAGACGCCGTTCGGCAAACCCTCCGATGCTTACGTTTGCGGCACGCTCGAAGGCCGGAAGGTTGCGTTTTTAGCGCGACACGGCCGCGGCCACGTCCTTCTGCCCAGCGAACTGAACTCTCGCGGCAATATCCACGGCTTCAAGCAGCTTGGCGTAGAGCGGATTGTCTCCGTTTCCGCGGTCGGATCGTTGAAAGAAGAGCACAAGCCCCTCGACTTCGTCATCCCAGACCAGTTCTTCGATCGCACGCGCCATCGCGTCGACACTTTTTTCGGGAATGGCTTGGTCGCACACGTCGCATTCGCCGATCCGGTCTGCGGAGAACTGGCCTCGGTCGTTGCGCATGCATGTCATAAGGTCGGGGTGACCGGCAAGCGTGGCGGCACTTATCTCTGCATGGAAGGCCCGCAGTTTTCGACCAAAGCCGAGTCGAATGCCTATCGCAGCTTTGGCATGGACGTGATCGGCATGACGAATCTGCAGGAAGCCAAACTCGCTCGCGAAGCCGAACTCTGCTACGTCACGGTTGCGATGGTGACGGACTATGACTGCTGGCATCCGCACCATGACGCTGTCACCGTGGATCAGGTAATCGCCGTCCTGGTGAAGAATGCCGAGAATGCCTGCAAGGTCGTCCGACAAACCGTCGCCGAGATGCCGCGCGGCCGTTCCTGCAAGTGCGGCTCAGCCCTGGCGAATGCCATCCTGACCGATCGCACAAAGATTCCAGCGGCAACTAAGAAAAAGCTGAGGCTGATCGTCGGCAAGTACCTGCAGCCCAGCCGAAAATCCAAATGAAAGCGTTCCCTTCGTGCTCTGCGTCTCCTTTGTGGCCTTTCACGAAGGAGGGGGAACTCAAGAGAGTGCATGAGCATACTCGTAGTAGGTTCCGTAGCCTTCGATGACGTTACCTCGCCCTCAGGCAGCGTGAAAAACGTTCTGGCCGGAGCCGCGACTTATTTCTCCTTGGCCGCAAGCTATTTCACAAACGTTCGCGTCGTCGCAGTGGTGGGCGATGATTTCGGCCCCGATCAGGAAAAAGTTTTTCGCCAGCACGGAATCGACATCCGCGGCATCGAGCGCGCAAAAGGAAAGACCTTTCGCTGGGGAGGAACGTACACAGACAATCTGAACGAGGCGAAGACAAATTTCACTCACCTCAATGTCTTCGAGTCGTTCCAACCGCACATTCCCAAAGAATACGAGGACACCGACTATCTCTTCCTGGCCAACATTCAGCCAACCTTGCAAGCCGACGTACGCCAAAAAATGAACCGTGTGCGTCTGGTTGGCTGCGACACCATGAATTACTGGATCAACGGCACTCCCAAAGAACTGGCCGAGACGCTGAAGCTGGTGGATATCCTTCTGATCAACGACACGGAAGCGAAGATGCTTGCCCATGAGACCAATCTGCCCCGTGCCGCGCAAAAAGTGATGGCCATGGGGCCAAAGGCTCTGGTGATCAAGCACGGAGAATACGGCGCAACAATCTTTTTCAGCGAGGGTGCCTTCGGATTCGGCCACCATCCCTTCCGGGCTCCCGCCTTGCCAATCGAGGAAGTGAAAGATCCCACCGGTGCCGGTGACTCCTTCGCTGGGGGATTCATGGGATATCTGGCCTCTCAGCAGGAAATCAACCGCGAAGTCCTGAAACGCGCCATGTTCTACGGCAGCGTGATGGGATCTTTTGTAGTCGAGTGTTTCGGCCCCGAACGCCTGCGTTCGCTGACACATGAAGAAATCGACGCACGCTTCCAGATCTTCCGTGAACTGACCCATCTGCATTAAGGTCTTACGTTGTAGGTCTTTGAGGCGGCAGGTTGACTCCCCTGTTAGTTTTTTCCCAAGACCCGGAACCAAACACCTAAGACTCCATGCCCAAGCTGCCGAAAAACAAGAAGTCCGTCCCCGGCGAGTCCGACATCGCCCTCCTGGCCTGGCTGGCTGCTTGTGTTTCTATTTTCACATTCCTCTTCTACTTCAAGAACGGGGAAGTCCTGCTCTATGGGGATGCGGTGGCCCACATCAACATCGCGCGCCGGGTCTTCGACTCGAAAACTCCCGGCCTGCTGCAACTTGGTACAGTCTGGCTCCCGCTCCCGCACCTGCTCATGATTCCGTTCCTGACCTCGATCAGAATGTGGCAAAGCGGCGCCGGCGGATCGATCCCGTCGATGATCGCCTACGTCTTCGGAGTGGTCGGAATATTCCGGCTCACGCGCACAACGCTTTCCGCGTCGCACCCGCCCGACGGTGTTGCGCGGACCTCTGGCTGGATTGCCGCGATCATCTACGCCGCCAATCCCAACCTGATGTACATGCAGTCCACCGCCATGGGCGAGGCAATCTACCTGGCTTTCTTCGTCTGGGCCGTGGCGTATCTGTGCGAATGGTGGCGCGGCAAGCCTTCAGCCCTGGCTCGATGTGCTCTGTGTCTCGCTGGAGCGTGCTTAACGCGGTATGACGGATGGTTTCTCGCTGCCGTGGTCGTAGCAGTCGTTCTCGTACGCATACTCATGGACCGAGATTCCACGGCGCCGATTGAAACTGGGAGGGCGGGGAACAAAACCGGGAGTGCCCCACTTCTCGCCGCGGTTGCGGAAAGTGGGAGAGTCGTCAAAACGAATCTGAAGAAGACCATCCCCGCAGCTAGAACTCAACGCGGTCTGGTGAGATTCATGCTCATTACCGCCGCCGCCCCCGCTCTCTGGTTCGCCTATAACACGGTCATCTATCGCAATCCACTCGAATTCGAGAACGGGCCCTACTCTGCGAAGGCGATCGAACGCAAATACCAGTCGGCTGGAAATCCCGGGCATCCCGGGACTGGCAACCCGCTCTTGGCCGGGATGTACTTCCTGAAAGGATCTGAAAACAACGTCGCCTCGAACGAATGGCTGCAAAGGAGTTGGGTTCTGCTCACGCTCGCGGCGATCCTCATTCCAGCCATCTTGTCTCGCCGGGAATCCTGGCGGCCTTTCGCAAAATCCGCATGGCCGCTCGCATTTCTTTTAGTTCCAATTCCGTTCTACGCCTTGTCCGTCGCCTATAGTGGAGTGCCCATCTTCGTCCCACAGTGGTGGCCGTTCAGCCACTATAACGTCCGCTACGGACTACAACTGCTCCCGGCCTTCTCCGTGGCCGAGGCTGTCCTGATCGCCTGCATGCTGCGTAACGAACGCTGGGACTGGCGTCTGCGCTTTGCCGGACTACTCGCACTGCTGGCATTCGTCTTCGCCAGCTATAGCCGTGTCTGGCGTGCCGGGCCAGTATGCCTGCAGGAAGCCGAAATCAACATGCGGGCACGAAATCAGTTGGAAATCCAGCTCTCCTCTTGGCTCGAGAAGCTTCCTCCCGACTCCACCTTGCTAATGTATCTCGGGGATCACGTAGGGGCGGTCCAGCGCGCCGCAATTCCTCTGAACCACACGATCAACGAAGGCAACCACCGCGTCTGGAAGCAGCCCAGCGACTTGGATGGTCTTTGGGAGCGTGCTCTCTCCGATCCCAGCAAGTACGCTGACTACGCTCTTGCCTTTGACGGAGATCCGGTCTGGAATGCAGTCGAGAACCTGCACCTCCATGAGCTCGTCGAAGTTCACGTTACCGGCCAGGCCCGCGCAATTCTCTATCGCGCGCGGTAATCACCCCGGTAACTGAACTGCGGACGCCCCGAATGATAAAATCCCGCCATCCGAAACATCTGGATGTGTCCGGAAGCGCATGCGCTGGCCATACTATGTCAATCTCATGAACGGCGAACTGTGGAGCGGCATTCTCAGCAGTTCGCTTCCACGCCTTCTGTTGGCGGCCGGTCTCGGCGGTCTCATCGGCCTTGAACGTGAGTTCAAGCATCGCCCCGCCGGTGTGCGCACCAACATGTTCATCTGCTTCGGCGCGGCGATGTTCACCATGGTGTCGCAGCGGCTCGCAGGTGTTCCCGCCGACGCGGCTCGGATCGCGGCCCAGATCATTCCCGGAATCGGTTTCATCGGTGCCGGTTCCATCCTTCACAGCCGTGCCGGTCTTACCAGCGGACTGACCACCGCCGCAACCATCTTTGTCGTCGCCGCCGTCGGCATGGCAGCGGGTGGTGGCCTGTACCTGACAGCCTGTTTCGCCACTATCTTGGTCCTCGCATCTCTTTTCCTGCTCGGTTATGCGGAGGACAATCTGAACATCAAGATGCTCCTGTCAAGCTATGAAGTCACCGGTGCTAGCCTGGAAGAGATCACTCAGGAAGTGAACCGCATCCTCGAATCACATCACCGTATGATGCAGAACGTTCTCACCGCCAGCACCGACCAGCATGTTCGCCTTCAGTTCGATGTGGAAGGACGCAATCGCGAACAGAAGGAGCTGTTTCGAGAACTCAAAGCCTCGACCGTCCTTCAAAATGCGGTCTCCCTCGGACGGGTGGAGCACGAGTGAAGACCGCCGTTCGCACCATACCCTTTGTGAAAGCGAGCGCCTGCGGCAATGATTTTCTTTTAATTGATGCTGCACTCGCTCCTCCCGACACTGCCGCGTTTACGCGGCAAATTTGCCACCGCCACGACGGCGTCGGGGCTGACGGCGTTGAATGGATGTCACCACACTTCTCCGCCGATCTCGAGATTCGTTTGATCAACGCCGACGGCTCGCCCGCTGAGATCTCGGGTAACGGCACTCGCTGTGTAGCTGCTTATGTCTGTTCCACGCGGCGGAAGGAACGCGTTTCCATTCTGACTGGCGCGGGGAACAAGGTCTGCTCTCTGATTTCACGCCGCGATTCCGAATACGAATTTGAAACAGAAATGGGTAAGGGAACCGTTGAACCGGAACTCGCTGTGAAGACCAGCGCCGGAGAAGTGCGTGGGATTCCCGTATCAGTGGGCAATCCACATTTCGTAATCTTCGTTCCCGAATTCAAGCGCAGCTGGCAATTTCAGGCCGCTGAAATTCAATCGTCGCCGCACTTTCGCGAGGGAGTGAATGTGGAGTTCGTGGTGGTCGACAGCAAGTTTGTTCTGCGTGCGCGTTTTTTCGAACGCGGTGCGGGCGAAACGCAATCGTCAGGCACGGGATCGTGCGCTTGTGCCGTGGCGGCCATGAGTACAGGATGCGCCGATTCTCCCGTTAAGATCCACGCGCCCGGAGGTACGCAGACGGTTCGCCGCTTGGGCCATACCATTTTCTTGCGGGGCCCCGCACGCTTGCTCTGCCAAGGAGAATTCTTTCTGAGTTGAACCGACGGATGTGCTCAATCGTCCCTGGCTTAGAACCCATGTCGCCCCCCATTCCTCAAATCGTCAAACCTCCTGCCCTTCGTCTGGGAGACATGGTTGGCATCGTAGCGCCCGCCAGCAACATTAAGAAGGTGGAACTCGAAGCGGGCTGCGCGGCCCTGCGTCGTGCCGGATATCACCCGTTCTACTTCGACTCGATCCTCGATCGCGACCTCTACTTCGCAGGCTCGGTTGACCGACGCCTAGGCGAACTTGAAACGATGGTCGACCGGGGGGACGTCCGTGCCATCGTTTGCGCTCGCGGGGGATACGGAGCCAACTATCTGCTCAGGAAGCTCAACATCGAAAAGATCAAGGCACATCCAAAGATTTTCGTGGGCTACAGCGATAACACGAGCTTGTTGACGCATTTTCTGGATGCAGCAGGACTCGTTACCTTCCACGGACCCATGGCAGCAAAAGACTGGACGCATGAGAATGGTATCGATCGTTCTTCCTGGCAGTCCGCGCTGTCTCAATTGGGACTGTGGGATGTTCCATTGAACCCAGAGGCGACGGGGCTTGTCGACGGCGAAGCGGAAGGAATTCTCTACGGAGGATGCTTGTCCATCCTGGTCGCCTCGCTTGGTACTCCGTACCAGATCAAAACAGCAGGCAAAATCCTGTTTCTGGAAGACATCGCGGCCAAGCCTTACCAGATCGATCGTATGTTGATGCAGTTGAAACTAGGAGGCCATCTCGACCAAGTTCGTGGCATTGTCTTCGGCGAGATGGTCGCTTGCACGCAGTCGCCGAATCAGGAGTACACACTGCAGGAAGTAATCACGCGAATCGTAAGCGATCTGGAAATCCCGCTAGCCTTTGGTGTCAAGTCAGGCCACGTGAGTTCAGAAAACATCACGCTCCCCTTCGGCGTGCTAGCAAATCTGTCAGTGCGCAAGGCAAGAGTGAACTTGAGAATTTTAGAGTCAGCCGTAAGCTCATGATGTTTTCCTTCGTGTACCTTAGTGTCCTTAGCAGTTGATGATTTCTATGGGAAATGCAAAGCACATCCACCTGATCGGCATCTGCGGCACGGCCATGGCCTCCCTGGCCGGCATGCTGAAAGAGAGCGGATTCCGCGCAACCGGCTCCGATGCCGCCGCCTATCCGCCAATGTCCGATTTTCTCCGTGAGCTAGGCGTCCCGGTGGCCCAGCCCTTCGACGCGAAAAATCTCGAACCTACTCCGGACTTGGTCGTCGTAGGGAACGCTATCTCACGCGGTAACGCTGAACTGGAGCACATCCTCGATCATCGCATCCCATTCTGCTCTCTGCCGCAATTGCTCCACGACGAATTCCTGCTTGGCAAGGAAGTACTCGTAGTTGCAGGCACACACGGCAAGACCACCACGACCTCGATGCTCTCCTGGATATTTCACTCTGCCGGTCTGGATTCCTCGTTCCTGATTGGCGGTATCGCGGAAAATTTCGGATCCAGCTTCCATCTCGGACAAGGCAAGCACTTCATTCTCGAAGGCGACGAGTACGATACCGCTTTTTTCGACAAGGGCCCGAAATTCCTTCACTATTTTCCTGATTCGATCATTCTCACATCAGTCGAATTCGATCACGCGGACATTTATAAGGATCTCGACGCGGTTGAGACCGCATTCACACGCCTGATTAACTTGATCCCACGCCGCGGACGCGTAATCGCCTTCGATGGCGCAGCAGGCACCGAAAGCGAGAGCCCCAGTGTGGAGCGAGTTTTATCCCGGGCGTTCTGCCCGGTGGAACGTTACGGAATGGGTTCGCGCGCGAACTGGAGAGTCACCAATCTCCGTCTCGACCCGAGCCGTACCGGTTGGACGGTCCTTCACAACGGCGATCATTTTGCCGACTTCGAATTCTCGCTCGGAGGTGAGTATAACGTCTGGAACGCCACAGCCGCCGTCGCTCTAGCCTCTTCCTGTGGAATCTCGAAAGAAGCGATTGCCGCGGCGCTGAAGACTTTCAAGAGCGTGAAGCGACGCCTCGAAGTAAAGGCACATGTGAACGGCATCACCATCATCGACGATTTCGCCCATCACCCCACCGCAATCGCCGGAACATTAAAAGCGCTGCGCGCCCGCTATGCTGGATCACGTATTTGGGCGATCCTCGAACCTCGTTCGAACACGCTTCGCCGCCGAGTACTGCAAAGCGACCTGGCCCAAAGCCTCGCCGGGGCCGACGAGGTCATTGTCGCCAATGTCTTTCGCTCCGAAGCTGTGCCGGAGAGTGAGCGCCTCGAACTTCCCGCGCTAGCCACCGAGATCAAGCAAAACGGCCGTCCCGTGCGCCTTCTGGCGGATGCGGATGCCATCGTACAAACGATCGCGCCAGAGCTCCGCAGTGGCGACGTCGTCGCGATTCTCTCCAATGGCGGATTCGGCGGCATCTACGAGAAACTCCCTGCTCGTTTGCAAGAGTTGGCTAAGGCAAAATGACCCAGCCTACTCTCCGGTGCACTTTACAATTTGCACTGTCGCTCATACTTCTGACTGCCTGCTGCAAGGCGGCAGATACTGCGTACACGATCTCTCTTGAATCGCCGACTGAGCATCTCGTCCAGGTACAAATCATCCTGCCACCAGGACCTCCAACCCGCGAGCTGCAACTCCCCGTCTGGAACGCTCTCTATCAGGTTCGCGACTTCGCCCAATTCGTAAACTGGATTCGCGCCAAAGACCGCGCCGGCCATCCAGTCCAGATTTGCTCGCTGAATAACAGTCGCTGGCAGGTCGAAGGCGCAGCCGACGGCGCCATCGTCGAATATCAAATCTTCGTCGATTCGTTCGGGCCGTTTGGTGCGCAACTCAATGCCCATCATGCCTTCCTGAATCTCGCACAAGTTCTGATGTACCCGTCCGATTCCCGCAACGAGCCCATCGCGGTTCGCTTCAGCCACGTGCCGAGAGAGTGGCACATCATGACACCGCTTGTAGTCAACTCCGGCGTTTACACTGCCGAGAACTACGACCGCCTGGTCGATTCGCCGGTGGAAGTCAGCGAGTTTCACGAGTCCGATTTCGATGAGGGCGGAGGACATTTCCGCGTGATCATCGACGCCGATCCATCGGACTATGACTCTGACAAGATCATCGCTAACCTGCACCAAATCGTCGGCGCCGCAATTTCCTGGATGAACGACCGCCCCTTCGAGATCTACACGTTCTTCTATCACTTCCCGCGAGGTCCTGCCGGCGGAGGCATGGAACACTCCTTCTCGACTGCAATCGAGATCAACGCCGAAACCATTCGCCACACCCTATTTCCTCTGAACTCGGTCACGGCTCACGAATTCTTTCATCTCTGGAACGTGAAACGCATCCGTCCGCAAACGCTCGAGCCCATCGATTACACGAAGGAAAACTTCACACGTGCCCTGTGGTTCAGCGAGGGCGTAACCAGCACGGCTGAAGAGATCATCCAGCTTCGTGCCGGGCTGATGGACGAAAAACAATTCCTGAGCCGTCTAAGCGAGCAGATCTCGGAACTCGAGAACCGCCCGGCACACCTCACGCAATCAGCAGAAGAATCCAGTCTCGGGGCCTGGCTTGAAGGATTCGACTACTACCGCCGCCCAGAACGCAGCATCTCCTACTACAACAAAGGGGAGTTGCTCGGCTTCATGCTCGACCTCGCCATCCGCAATGCCAGCCACGACCGCGCCTCGTTGCGCGAAGTCTTTCAATGGATGAACGCAAACTACGCCAGAAAAGGAAGATTTTTCGACGACTCGAATGGAGTACGCGAGGCCGCCGAGGCGGTTAGCCATGCCGATCTCGGCTGGTTCTTCACAAAGTACATATCCAGCACCGACGAGATCCCATGGAACGATTTTCTCCGCTACGTAGGCCTGCATACGGAACAGTTCTCGGTCAGCGTGCCAGACCCGGGCTTCACCGCGTCTCGCAATTTCGACGGCCCGCTGTCAGTCATTGCAGTAACCCCGGGTGGTGAGGCCGAGAAAGCCGGATTGCAAGTGGGCGACGTCGTAACTGCAATTGAAGGCAAGCCTGCCAGCGAAGAATCCAGCCAGCAATTGTCCCGGATGCAGCCCGGAGACACCATCTCCGTCAAGGTTCGCTCGCGCGGTCCCGATCGCGGATTGCATTGGAAAATCGCCAGTCGTCAGCAACTCTCTTATCAGATAAGCGATCTCGAGAATGTCACTCCCGAGCAACACGCCCGCCGTGCGGCATGGCTCAAGGGCGAGGCGGAATCGCCAGGAGCGCCAGCGCAATGATCCGCACGCTCATCATGCTGACCTTCTGGGGCCTCGCGGCCCCTGTCGCCGCGTTAATTGGATTTCCCTGGACGCTTCTTACCGGCGACGTCCGCTTGCTCTACCGCATGTTCACCTGGGGAGCCTACGCCGGAGTGTGGCTCGCGGGCGTTCGTGTCGAAGTGATCGGACGCGACCGCTTCGATCACTCGCGCAGCTACATCTTCATGACAAACCACACGTCAAATCTTGATCCACCAATTGAAGTTGCGCTGATCCCTCGTCGTACATCCGTCATGGTAAAAAAGGAACTCTTCAAAACCCCAATCCTTGGAACAGCGATGCGCATGGGCGACCTGGTACCTGTGGATCGCGGTAGTCGCGATGCGGGAATCGAAGCCGTGCGCGGAGCCAAATCCGTCATCGACAAAGGTCTCAACATGATCATTTACGTGGAAGGGAAGCGCTCTTTCGACGGCAAGCTGCTCCCGTTCAAGAAAGGCCCCTTCTATCTGGCAGTGGAGTGTGGAGTCCCGATAATCCCGATGACGATCGTCGGCACGCATTACGCGATGCCGAAGACCCGGTTCGCCATTAAGCCGGGCAAAGTTCAGGTAATTTTCCACAACCCGATCGAGCCGAAAGAGTTCAGTAGCCGCGAATGCTTGATGGAAAAAGTTCGCGGCAGGATCGAGAGCGGTTTACCGGAAGAATATCGCCAGACTTCGGAATCCTCAAAGCCGGATAAGGCGTAAGTTCCGCACCCGCGCAATCCTCGAAAGCATTCTCGATTCTACGAAGCTTCCGGAAAGAAGCAAATCCACTCCAAAAGATCAAAGCCTGCGGAAGATCACGATGCATCATGCAGTGTTCGCCGGGCCATGCTCTCGCCGGGACCTTACCTCGATTTACAACTATAAAACGGAATGGAGTTTTCGACAGATGCAGCCGATATCTAGAGATGCACCAGCATCACATCTGTTCAGCGGGGGGCTTCATGGACGATATTGTCAAAGACTTTCTGGTCGAGAGCAAAGACAAACTGGAAAGGAACCCGACCTCGACCGAACTGCTGGGGAGCATCTTTCGCACGATTCACACCCTGAAAGGAACCTGCAGTTTGCTGGCATTCTCACATCCCGAAACAGTGGCGCATGCGGGCGAGAAACTGCTCTCATAATTGCCCGATAAGAAACTGTAATTCAATGCGCAGATCACCAATGGTTGATGCAGTATGTCGCATGTTGGACGAGATTGAAGAGACGGAGCCTGACGGGGACAACGAATATCCGGAACTCATTGAACGGCTGAGAGAAACTGCAACAGCCGGGCACCGCTCATTCCGGGACCGCGGCCGAAGTTCCTTCCCCAATCGAGCGTTCGTCATCGGCAATTACTGAAGCCGGGAAATGTGGAAACCGGCACGAAGAATTCCGAGCCAGTGCGGGATTTTGACCCGCAGAGCGCGGAGCCGACAGCAAACTCCGTTGCCGCGATGAATACGACTACGCCAGCCAAAAAGTCGCGGTCTGCGCATCGGTCCTCGTCGTCGGCGGGTTACTAGTCGAGCGAGGCGCTATTCGTGCCGATGATCTGGCAGTTGCGCTTCAGGAACAGGAGAGCGGCGATCGTCGCCGCTTGGGAGAAATCCTGGTTGCACTGGGATGGTGTCGCCAGGAAGAGGTGAGCGCCGCGCAGCAGATTCTCGATTCGCGGTCGCGCGCAACCGTGGTGTTCGAGACAGTGCGCGTGGCCGTGGATGTGCTGGATACCCTCACGGTCTTACAGCGCTCGATTACCAGTGTCATCACTCACGTGAATGACATCTCGGGAACGATTGCCACCGTGGCGGAAGACCAGAGTGCCACCACGCGTGAAACAACCCGGAACGTCACCGAAGCCGCCAAAGGTTCCGACGAGATCACGTCAAATATTGCTGGAGTCGCAGATGCAGCGCACGGTACCGCCAACAACGCCCACGAATCCCAGAAGTCAGCCGAGGACCTGGCTCAAATGTTTTCTCAACTCCGCAGCCTGGTCGAGCAGTCAAGATCGACCGCAACATGAGTTCGGCCAGAACCGCAGAACGGCGCACAGTCATGACAGCGGCAGCCGGGCCGGTAAGCAGAGTTCAGCGGACCGATCCGCGATATGTCCGACCAATTTGATCAGGCTTCGTGTTCCTTACGCCAGCTGAGATGACTCGCCAGTTGGCGAAAAAGTAATCACACTCCTATTCTTTCTTCCGCAAGGCCCGAGCTATCTCCGGAAGTCGCGGCAAAATTGCCGAGTACTTCAGCCACAATTTGTGATCCACCGCCGGCGCGCCGCTGACCAGGGCTCCTGCGGGAATGTTTCCTGCCACCCCACTCTGCGGCGTCACGATCGCGTTGTCTCCCACCTTCACGTGTCCCACGACTCCGACTTGACCCGTAAGAATCACGCGATCGCCAATCTCTGTCGAACCGGCAATCCCGACCTGCGCGCAGAGCAGGGCATCCTCTCCCACCATCGACCCGTGGCCGACCTGCACCAGATTATCGACCTTTACTCCGCGTTTGATGCGCGTCTGGCCCACGCTGGCCCGATCGATGCAAGAATTCGCCTGCACCTCAACATCGTCTTCGATGACCACGGGCGCGGGCTGCGGAATCTTGTGCCAATGCCCCTCAGCCGTACGTGCAAATCCAAATCCGTCGCCGCCGATCACAACTCCGTTCTGCAGCAGCACGTTGTTTCCAATCCGACAGCTCTCACGCACCACCGCATGCGAGTGCGCGAAGAAGTTGTCTCCGATCTTCGCACCTCGATAGATCACGACGTGCGCCAACAGAACCGCATTCGCGCCGATCTCCACGTCTTCATCGACGACAACATAAGGCCCGATGTGCGCACCGGGACCGATCCGCGCGCTTACATGGACGACAGCCGTCGGATGAATCCCCGCCGAATATCGCCGCGGCGGATGAAATAACTCCAACGCCCGCGCAAACGAAAGATAAGGATCCTTTGCCCGCAGCATTGCCGCAGGAATAGCAGGGAAGTCCTCGTTGACAATCACAGCCGAAGCCCGCGTAGTCCGCGCCGCGCCCGCGTACTTTGGATTGGACACAAACGTAAGTTCCCCCGGCCCAGCCTGTTCAATCCCATTCAGCCCGTGAATCTCCGTCTCCGGAGACCCATTTTCAAGACGCACCTCAAGTGCCGCAGCAATTGCAGAAAGTTTCATGGATATAGAGTGATGACGATCAATCGTATCCCAGCCTACCCCAGTCCTGTCCAAAGGGGACTCCCCTCTCATCGGCTCATTGCTAGCGGTATCTGGACGAACTCTCCTGGCTCGGTTGAACTGCAAGCGCGTACGCAGCCTGCGCTGAAAGTGAGCCGCCATTTGCGGTTAGCGTTATCGTATACCTTCCAGCGGGCGTCCCGGGATCCTGGTGATGGGATGAACCACCGCACGCCGGCAGCTGCATGAGTCCCGCCAGCAGCATCAGTGCTCCTACTCCTTGCCAGCGCCGTCGCGGCACAGCAATGAAGACTATGACAAACGGAAGTCCTCCGCCCAACAGCAAGGCGTAGTGATATCGCCGCCCGGGCAACTGAAGTCTCACCGTGTGCGGCGCGCTCGTCGTGATTGTGATGGTCGTGTTCACGATCGCACCAGGGCCTTGACTGGCGGCGGAAGCAGTTGAGCACGTGGCCTCCGTCGGCAAGCCGCTGCAGGTGAAACTAATCGCAGGGAAGTTGCTGGATGCTACGATCCCGACCGTCGTAGACCCCGACTCTCCCGGCGCGGTGATCGACACATCCGTGGGCGCCACCACTTCGACGAAGCCAGGTTGGATAACGAACGCGACCGGCGCGGTGCTGTTACTGGGGTTAAAGCTGGCATCCCCAGTATAGCTGCCCGAAATACTGTGATTGCCAGCGTCGAAGCTGATGATTCCATCCCCAATCGAAGTGTTCCCCTGGCTGTTTAGAGGCGAAGGATTCGGCACCTGGACGGGAGGAAGAAGTTGGGGGTTCGATGTCGGGATGGCACCAAACGTATCAGTGAAAGTCACTGATCCGGTGGGCGTTCCAATCCCTGAAGTGCCCGGGGTCACATCGGCTCGCACAAATATCACACTGCCGAATGGGAACGTGTTGTTTGTGCTTGTAATTGGTTTGTTGTTTTGATCGAGACCCACAAGTGTGGTGTTACTTGTCTCGGCGCTTACTGTTACCTGCACTCCCGCCGAAGTGCTGGGAGCGAAAGTCCCATTTCCTGCGTAACGCGCCGTCACCATGTAGCTGCCGCCGGGTAACGAACTGGTCGATCCAGAAAAGCTACCGCCAGTGTCCAGCGTGAACTGTGTCACCCCGGTCTGGTTCGTCGCAGAAGGCCCTGTTGCAGCCATCAACGCAACGTCACCGGCTGGAGTCGAACTGTTCGACGTAACGTTTCCTCCCACCGCTACAGACGTGCCATGGTTGAGCGTAATTGGTGTGCTCACGCCATTGAGCATGAGAGTCGTAGTTGTAGCGTTGAAAGTTGCACTCTTCCACGCATTCACCAGGTTCGCGATGTTAACGGACCCGAGCCCGGATGCAAGGTCATATCCGGCTGCGGCCGCATACACACCATTGGGATATGCAGCTTCACCCGGCACCGAGATGTTGCCCGACGTTACGTCGTTGAACACACACGCACTATTCGCTGGAACTGACGTGTTAGAGGCATCGCAAGCTGTCTTGGCTGTCTGTTGCGCGAGCGCTAACGGATAGAGCACATAATTCGCATTTCCCTGCGGTCCGCCTTGGCTGTCGTCAACTACAGCCATGATGCTGGCAAATGATGGCGCAGCGGCCGAAGTTCCAAAGACCCCCTCGAAAAAGAAACTCCCACTGCTGTCGGGTACGCACGAACCTTCAAGGCAGACAAGATAAGGATCATGTCCTGCGGACGTCAGCGATACGTCCGGAATATCTCGCGCCGTATCGCTATTCGTCCCTGTTACCCCGGACTGCCAGGTTGGCTTCGCGAAATATATGCTGGCGCCGCCACCGCCTGCTGCCAACGGTGGCTCAAACGGTTGGCATTGTGTGGTGCAGGTTTCATTCCAGACGTCCTCGGGGATGTAACTGAGCGCCGATTCGTATCCGCCATTGCTGGTGGCCCAGTATGTGGCATCCTGGCCATGTTCATTGAACATCGTTCCGCCCATTGCAACGGTGAACGGACTCGACGCCAGTATGTTGACGGAGGTTCCGCCCACAGCCGTCGTTTGGCTGAGGTCGTCGCACCCCTCCGCGCCTGTATCGCCCGCCGAAACCATGTAGGTAATGCCTTGCGCTGCCGCCTGTTCCGCGAGCAGTGAAATGGCTTGCGCGTCGGCCCCGCTCACGAACGTCTCGCAGGTGCCGAAGCTCTCCGTCATGATCGCGCCCAGGTTGTTTTCGATAATGTAGAGCTCGGACAGGTCGATGCCGTCGGTCGTGTTCGTGGATCCAGAGACTATGAACTTGACGTCGGCCTCCCTGGCTACGGCGCCTGCCCAGGACGCATCAAGAGTAGCTTCGAGCTCCTCATTACCCCCGATGTCGCCGGGATCCGGGCCATTCACAACGATTTCGACTAGGTTGAAAGTGCCGAATAGACTCTGAAAATTGAAAACATCCGAACCCTGGTTATACAAATTACTGCGGCCTACGACCGCAATCGCTACACCCACGCCTGTGAACGGTGTGGAGGAGGAATTGTAGATAGTCTGGTAATCGCCCGGAGTCAGCGCATGCCGCCCGTTACCCGCGGTATACTCGGGGTGCCCTCTCGCCCCGAGTTTTGCAGGAATCTTCTCGCCAACGTGGACCAACGGCTTTTTCAGAAAATTGTGCAGCGTTTTGACCCCCTCCACCGCGGGTGCCAGCGCGGCCGGAATGCTTGGATCGCTCGCGTTCGCCCAGTGCTGCTCGCCGCTCACTATGTACTTGTGGATGCTGGTGTGAAACGCTTCCTGCACCTGGCTGGCTGATCCGGAGAACTCCAGCACTGTGCGTCCTTTGGTTGTTCCTACCTGAAAGCCGTGCGATTGCAGCCACAAAGTGATCGTCTCCAGGTCGGCATCGCTCTGTCCGAACTGCGCTCCGAATTGCTCGGGCGTGAGCCACTTGTGGTAATGAGGAGAGTGCTTGTCCTGCTGATCATCGAGCAGTTTGCGCAGCGCGGTTTCCTGCTCGGGACTGCGCTTCAGCACCAGCAGCATACGCTCCATCGGCAGGGTCGCTGGAGCGGTGCCGAGATCGAATTCCCGGCGAGCCAGAGGATGCGTGTTGCCCTTCAGCACCTTCACGCGCGATTCGTCGAGAGCCTGTGTAATTAACGGACGCGGCGCAGGCAAAGCCGCTGACGGAGATTGCTGCGCTGCGGCGAGAATGCAAAGGAACGTGGCCGTGAAAATCACTGCGAAGAGAAATAAGAGAAAGATGGAGAAGGCAGAAGACACAACTCGCCTGAGTGACGAAGCGGGGAGAGCACGCATCGAGACACCTCGACCTGGGATCGACAACGCCCACAGAAAACGAACGGAGGAAGGGAAGGTCCTGCTCACTTTCTGAAATGGCCCAAGAGCCGTTGGACACGACACAGTACAGCAAGCAGGAGAGATTTTCAATGCAGGTTTCAGGCGGCAGGCGTCGGGCATTCTGGCAGGCCCTCTTATACGATTTCAACGTTTGGACGACCAAGAAGAGGATCGAGAAGCTACGCTCTATGCATCGCAATCCGGCGAAGCGTGGATTGGTGGAGACAGCAGAACAGTGGTGGTGGAGTCGATATCGCTTCTACCTGTTGGGAGAACTAGACCCTTGCGGGTCAATGAAGGGTGGGGAAGAATTTCGTTTCGGCATCGGGTGAGCTAAAAACACTCAGTCTCGGTAGTCCGGTACGCGCCCTTGCAAAAGACGCAAGGACGGTGCACCCACAGTTGTGGTGGTATCGGCGAGATCAAACCCGGGGTCACCCGTCCACTCGCAGTGGTGATGGTACGAGCGAGACGAAAAGCCTTGGCCACCCGTCCTCTAATTTAAGGGTGACCAGCTTCGCTGGGATGGAACTTTTCAACTACCGGCGCACGGACCGATGGGTCCGTCGCTACACTTACTCTCCGAACATTGGGACCTGGCGTTGATCTTCGGCGGCGCGGCGTCCGCGGCGCGTGGCGCCTATGACAGCTAACACCGTCAGCGATTCCAATGCTGTGCGTGGGACGAAGATTCGCTGCGTGTTTGAGCGCTGGTCGGGAGGGTTCACCAGGTATCCCTCGGGGGTGGATTGCAGAAGATCTGCGGGCATTAAACCTTCTAATACTTCGCTGTCTTTGAAGCGAAGGCGCACCCACAATCCCTCGGCGCGGGGACGGGAAGTGAAGGTCTTACGCGTGAGGGACTCGGCCTCTCCGAACTCGCGAACGAAATACACTCCCTTGATTTCGCGCAAGTCAACCGCGATCACGGTACCAGAGGTATTGAGCACTTCGACTTTGCCATCGGTCACGAACTGCGTGGGCGACACGTACCCGGAGACCGAGTCGCGGTCCATTTTTCGGACGATCACCTTTTTATGTGTCGAAGGCATGGAACAGCAGGCGTCGGACGTCAGGCGTCGGACGTCAGACAAAACCCTGAACCATTGACCGCGATCTCAGACCGCCGACTTCCGGTTCTGGGGCAATCCGCTGAAGCAAATGCTTGGTTTTTCTGACGCCTGACGGCCGCCGCCTGACGGCTGCCTTCACGATTCTCGCACTTTTTCCCCCGCAAACTCGGCGGAATCCGTCTAAGCAGTAGCCAAAATATAAACGTTGTGTTATTTTCTTGAGTTTGCCAGAGAGATTCCATTCTGTATAAGTCATTGGCAGCACGCCACTTGCGTCTGAGTGGCGCAGGGTTGGGTCGTTGGGTCGGCTTAACCTGTGGAAAACCTGTGGAAAGATTGGCAAATCGAGCCCTCCCCAAGCGCGATTCAGGCATCGAATTGCGCTCGGCCCAAGGGCATGACCGCCGCCTGAGAGCGAATGGCTGACTACATTTACACGATGGAACTCCGGCTGACCCCGGATCAGTTAAAGGGAGTCGGCCTTGTGCAAGACGTGGCCCGTGCAGCGGGCATGAATCTGTACCTCACGGGCGGGGCGATTCGCGACATCATCAGCGGATTCAGCATCCGCGACCTCGACTTCACGGTTCAGGGGAATCCCCTCAAGCTGGTGAAGGACTTCGAGAAGGCGGGGGCCAAGATCACCGCCGTCGAAGAAGACATCCGCACGATTTTTCTGGCGCTGCCGGGGAATGCCCGCGCCGAAGTCAGCATGGCGCGCACGGAACGCTTCGAGAAAACCGGCAAGCCTCCCATTGTGATGCCGTCGACGATCCACGAGGATCTTCGCCGCCGCGACTTCACCGTGAATGCGATGGCGTTGTCGCTGAACGAAGGATCGCGCGGCTTGTTGCTCGATCCCTTCAACGGCGTCGCCGACATTGAAGCCAAGCTGATACGCATCCTGCAGAACTACTCTTTCCTGGAAGATCCTTCACGGCTGATTCGCGCCACGCGCTTCGCAGCGCGCTTCCACTGGCCGCTGGAGGAGCGCACGCAGGCGCGCTACGACTCAGCCAAGGAAGGGAAGTACATTGAGCACATTCTGAAATCGTCGGTTGGGCACGAGATCGCTGCGCTGGCGCACGAAGACGATCCGCTGAATGTTGTGAAGATGCTCGAGAAGGACGGCTGGTTGGAGGTGCTGCACGAACGATGGACTTCGGCCAAGGTCGACGTGAATGGGATTACCGCGCTGATGAAGACGCGGCAGCAAATGGTTGATCTCGGCTACACGCCGGATGCTGGACCGGCCGTGATGTATTTCCTGACGTCGCACTTCTCAGATAAAGATGTAGCTGACATTCAGAAACTGATCCCGCGCAAGGATCTGGTTGAGGCTTGGCGCGACATTGAGGATCACGCCAAAGAACTGGCAAAGCGACTGATGGGCAAGGAAGCAGCGACTCCATCGCGCACCTGGCAATTGCTTTCTTCAGCCCGTCCGGAGATGGTGCTGTTTTTGGCTGTGACAGCGAAGCAGCAGTCCGTGGAGCAGAAGATCAAGAACTATCTGACCAAGTGGAGGCAAGTGCAGCAGAAGATTCCTCTGCCGGAGATGACGGAACTGCTGATCACGCCGCAGCTGCCGATTTATCCAAAACTAGCCAACGACGTATTCATGCTGCTGCTCGATGGCAAGCTGCGCTCGCGCACCGAGACGCTGAAGTTCTTGAAACCGTTTGCGCCGCCGCCGCCGCCGCCACCGCCTGCGCCACGTCGTGGGCGGGCGGCCAAAGCAGCGGCACAGGCCGCAGGACAGCCCGCGGCAGCTCAACCGGCGAAAGGAAAGAAAGGGAAAGCGGCCGCTGCGGCTGCTGCGCCTCCTCCGCCTCCGGCACCTGCGAAACCCGAACCTAAAGCGGCCGCAAAAGGCAAACCTGCAAAATCCGCACCTGCTCCAGCGAAGCCAGTTGCCAAACCGGCGAAGACGCAGATCGCGAAACCAGCAGCGAAGAAGCCTCAGAACAAAAGGAAATAAGCCATTCCTTGCAATGCATGTTGGCCTGACATGCACTCGACTGTCCAATGAGGTACCGAAGTATCTAATCCGCTGCTACGCAAAGGTTTAGCAGGAGTGCCGATTGTGAGCGCACTCACTGCGCAACTTCCGGAAGAGCGTTCAATCTATATCTGGAAAGCATTTTTCCTGAAGTGAGGGTTCGTGGATTCCAGCCAGAGTACTTTTATTACGGCCGAGGTTTGTGCGCAGATCAAGCGGAGCGGCTACGCTCAATCGCAAGTAGTTCGGATCTACGGAGAAGAGTTCGAGATATTGTCTGATCCATTCCCGAAAGACGCCGGGGTTGCGGTGCAGGTACGGTCCCGGCGCACGTCGCAGGTGCGGTCACTGCAATTGCCGGCAATGCTCGTGCCGCGCGCAAATGACCATCCTGACAGGGCAGCCTAGCTCGAGTCCCGCGACGAATCGTCTGAAGGTGATCCAAATCACTGGTTGAGGTGATGCAAAGCATCGTCATCACCCAAACCTCCGCCCAGACTGAGTTACAAGGGATTCCCGTCTTACCGCATTCGGCGGGCGCGGGAAAACCGGGAGGTCTGTATGACCATCACCGTGTTTACCATTATTCTTGCCGTCCTGGTACTGGCCTTGGCGCTGTTTGTCGTTCGCGCGGTTCCAGGAGTACAGGCGCATTTCAGGCTTCGCGGAAAACGTCTGGTAACCTGTCCCGAAACGCATGTTCCTGCCACTGTGAATGTGGCCGCTGCAGAGGCCGGGCTAGGCGCGTTCGTCAATAAACCGACGCTCCGATTGCAAGAATGTTCTCGCTGGCCCGAGCGCGAAAACTGCGGCCAGGAATGCCTGCAACAGATCGAAGCGGATCCGCAGAATTGCCGGGTGTGGAAGATCGTCGATAAGTGGTATGACGGAAAGAAATGCGTATTCTGCCAGAAGCCCATCGGGCCGCTCGGCCATTTTGACCATGTTCCCGCCTTGTTAGGGCCCGATTTGATGACCGCGCAGTGGAAAGACGTAGCTCCTGAGGAGTTGCCCAAGGTCTTCTCCACGCATCAGCCGGTGTGTTGGAATTGCCACGTGGCCGAGACGTTCCGCCGCGTACACCCGAAGCTGGTGACGGATCGTGCCTTGGAGCCTAGACGCATGATGTAGCTGTTTTGTTTATAAGCGGGGACGCTGGGCCGCGTTCGTTGTGCCGCGCAATCCCGAACACCTTCGACTTCGCTCTGTCAAAGTTCCCACGTCTCGCGAACACTGCGATACGTGGGGCACCCACGGCTTTTAGCGTTTAATGTTTTCAATGGTGATTCCCGGCTCGCTTGTAGTCTTGTGAAGTTTCCGCCGGATGTCAGGCCAGAATTCTTTGAGCACGATGGTCATCATGTCGTAAGCGTACTGACTTGCCCAGACTTTGGCCGTATTGTCGAGGGTTCGGTCGGAGGGAATGTAACGCAATACTCCCGGCGCGGTGGTAGTGACCAACTTTCCCTTGGGATGATAACTGTACGTCGAAATCGCGGCGGCCATGGCGCCACCCACCACTTCAGAAAAATTGAATTGATTTTTCCCAGAATCCCCGCGGGTTACCAGGTTCCGGCTGACTGCGTAAAGGGTTCGATGTGCGAAACTTCCATGACCTAATTGGAAGTAGCGTGGATCCTGACGCAGCAGGGAAGGTAAAACGGCGCCAGTCATAAAATTCTCTATTGTTCCGTCGGCAAATGATGCCGCGAATCGCTTGCCGTAGCCCTCCCAGCCCTGTCCATATCCCGGCTCGCTGTCTTGCGCCTGACTAATGCCGGCAAGAAACGCGTGCCACGGGTACTGCACGTAATCAAAGCTGCCGCGAAGGGCTACCGCAAATTTCTGGTGCGAGGTGAGCGGCGGCACGTGCCCGGCATTCTCTAAAGTCAAAAAATTCGGCAGTGTAAAGAAGAGGCGATCGTTCGATGTTCCCGGCCCAGCGCTGTCGCTAGTCGTCTTGCTCTCTTTCTTCGTTTCTTTCTCGGGTTCCTGCGGAGCGCTGGGGGGCTGAGCACCGGGTGCCGGTGGTTGTGTTTCGGTAGAAGATGCGGGGCTGGAGCCACTCTGCTGGGCTGTGGCAGACGCAATGCTCAAAACAAAAATAGCCGTAAGCCGCAAAAGAAAGTTGGTCGGCAAACGTATCTCCTCGACAGGACTGTGATCCGCGCGAACAGAAGCTGCTGCTTCGATCTTACTGAATAGGGTAGATGCGCCGATGTTACGATCGTTTGCTTTTACAAGGATTTACAATCGGCCGAGTGCCCAGAATTGAACGATTATGGCAAGACTTTTTCCTTCGGATGCTCCACCGAAGCAGCGCCTGCCAACGGGTGAGCACTTTTGCCATGAAAGAACACGAGGTGGATCAGAAACATGGCGACCAGCACTGCGCCGAAGGTGCAAACGATAGTGGCTCCGGTAGGAAGATCCAGCAACACAGAAAAGTAAACGCCAAGAGCAGAAACCAGTGTGCCCATGGTCCAACCGATCGCCAGACGACGACCGACCCGGTCTGCAAAGAGCATCGCACCCACCGAGGGCACAATGAGATAGCAGAAAACCAGCAGAACGCCGGCGATCGCGACGGATGAAGTCACGACGAATCCGAACGAAGCGTAGAAGAGAAAATCCCAGAAGCGAATGCTGATGCCTTGCGCCTCAGCCTGCTCAGGATCGGTAGAGATCATGAGGAAGCGGCGACGGAAAATGTAATGGAATACGCCGATCGCTCCATAAAGCACGGCCGTTTTCAGAACTTCATGGCGTGAGACAGCGAGGATGTTTCCGACCAGCATGTCCTTCAAGTGCTCGGTTTCTCCGGTGGCCTTGCTCATCGCAAGAATGGCGGCGGCTGACGCGACGGCATAGGCGATTCCGATAAACGCTTCCTGCGGGATATGTCCGCGCCGCGTGCGCGCAAAGGCAAAGACCGCCGCCCCTACGAACGTGAAGGCCAGGCTCAGCCAGTAGGCCCCTTGTCCGTGCGGATCCATTCCAATCAGGATCGCGACGGTAGCGCCAAGCGCGGCAATCTGAGCGAGGGCGAGGTCCACAAAGATCACACCGCGCTCTACCACGTGCACGCCAAGGTAGGCGTGGATGCCCGTCAAAATGAGGCTCGCCATAAACGGCCAGAGAAGGAATTGCAGAATTTCCATAGTTTCCCTTCGGGTTACTGGAATCCTTTTTTCAGCAAGTCGATATCGTAATCGAACAGCTCGAAGTAGTTTGTAACTTGCTTCTCGCCGCCGACCGATGGCAGGTACACCAGCACCTTCGCCCCGGTGGCGGAGCCAATGCTGTTGGGCGTCTTCAAGTCGAAATAAGGTTCGACCAGCACCAGCTTGCAGTTCTCGCGCTTCATCAGGCCGATCAGATCGAGAGTGTGGCTGGGTGTTGGAGGAATACCGGGGCGAGGCTCCACATATCCGATGACATCGAGGTGAAAGTGCTTGGCGAAATTGGTGAATGAATTGTGATATGTCACCACTTTGCGTCCACGATAGGGAGCCATCTCCGCATCCCACTTCTGTTCCGCCGCGCTAACGCGCTTGTCGAAATCCTGGAAGCGCTCCTGAAAGTAGGAAGAATCGGGGGGATCAAGTTCCCCCAGCTTCGCAGCGATGCCTTTCGCCACTCTCCTGCCGTTATCCGGATCAAGCCAGTAGTGCGGGTTCCCCAGCGGATGAACATCACCCATGGCGCGCGTTACCACGCCTTGGGGAATTTCAAGAATCTCGGCGAATTGCGAGGCGTCGAGATATCCCGCCGCACCCACTTGAATGCGCGGGTTCCCACTCTGGGTGATGAGCGGAGGCAACCAACCGATTTCCAGTTGCAGGCCAACAACGATCAATAGGTCGGCCTGTCGAAGTTTCAGCAGAAAACTTGGCTTGGCCTCCACAAAGTGCGGATCCTGGTATCCCTTGGCAATCGCATCCACACTGATGCGGTCCCCGCCGACTTCCTGGGTGAGCGCCGCCATGTCGGTTGTGGCCGTCACGATACTCAGCTTCTTTGCTGCCGCCCATGGTGGAAGCAGCAGCGCCGCGGCGATCACACCAAGGACAAACTGTTTCGTCGTAAGCATTCGAATCTCCTAGAACGGATGCGCGCCGTGAGCGCCCAGCGAGAAGATCAACTGCATAAATACTTCGTGACTGTCGCGATTCTCCGCGTAATGCGTGAAGCGATATTCGCCACGGACCTGGCTGAACTCGCTCGGCCAGTAGGTCAAGGTCGCCGCGACTCCCTTATCGGTAAGATTGCCGTAGCGACTGCGGTCGGAGTAATCGAAGCGCGCGCCGGCGAACCAGCGCCGCCCGAATTGGTAATCCCCTGAGGTGTAGAAACCGAAAGCGTGCTGATCGCTCGGGAGTTGCTCTCGCTGGCTCCATATAAACTCGCCTCGGCCGACAAACGAATGGTAGATCGAACGGCGTAAAGGCTTCCATCGGACCGTTGCGTCAATCCCGAAGAGTTGTGTGACGAACTCGCCGAAGCTGCCGTCAGAGAGCGTTGCATCGTTGTGGCCGCGCGCGTATGAGAATCCGAGGTCAAGGTTCGTCGATTCCGTGATGTCCTTGTATCCTCTCAGATGGTCGACCGTGCTGACGTCGCTGCGCGATTCCGCTCGAAAAACATCGCCGGAATCTCCGCGAAACACCTGTCCAGTAGCTTCCAGGAAAATGCCCTTGGGCGCCGGAAGAATGCGTTCCAGAGAAAACCCGGCATCGTCGATGCCATCCTCGCCCCCGACAAGGTTGGTAGTCACCAGCGGTCGGTCCACCCAGGGCAGGACGTGATTGTGCATCATGTTGACCTTACCAAATGCAGACCGCATCTTGCCGACTTTCGCCACGAATCCGGCGGGCAGGGCAGTGAATGTAATGTAGCCTTCCTCCAGATTGACGCCTTCCTCGCCGAAGGAGATGAAGAAATCGCCGCGCGCGTACGGGTCAATGATCGCCTGTGCGCCTAACTCAGACTCGTGCATCTGGAGAGAAGGGAACGGCTGCTGGGTCGCCAGAGGCGGGACGTTGCTATTGCCGGCCGCGCCGATGAAGTCTCCAATCACGCTGATGTCGGGATTCAAAGCCTTCGCCGCGGACGACGCGCCGCCATAGTTTGGCAAGTTCCCTCCGGTATTCACGACCGGCGACTGCCCCTGAATTGGCGAGGTGGCAGCGGGCTCAACTGGCACCTGCGGTTGCGCCGGTGGAACGGGCTCAGCGGCAGATGCTGCAGGCTGCGCTTCTGCTGCGGGCTGAGCCGGTGCCTGGGTGCTCTGCAGCATGCGAATCTTTCCTTCCACAGCAATGAGGCGTTCTTCGAGATCCCGCACACGCTGCTCTAGCGCGGTATTCTGCGCGGCTAAGTCAGGAGCGTTTGCCTGCTGTCCCCACAGAGGAACCCAACACAACACTGTAACGGCGATGACTGCCTTCTTCATTTCCGCAACCTCCCGGGAAATCGATGTGCGATGGAATGGAAGCGATGACGGCATGTTATCAATCGCATCGCTGCGTGCGTCTCTCCCGACCCGCTTTTTACATCCCTTTACAAATCCACCAGCCACGCTGATGGCACTGGCAACAAAAAAGCGGCTCCGGAGAGCCGCTTGTCCTTCAATATCAGAAGTGGAAGCCCACCTCCGCTGTCAGGGAGCGGGGCGTAAGGTAATGCGTGCCGCTAAATGTAGACAGGAAGTTGTATAGCGCATACGTGTTGGTGACATTGATCGCGGTGAGTTGCAGGCTCACCTTGTACTTGTCGCCCTTGAAAACGTTGTCATCGCCAATCGCGACGTCGAATACATGTCGGGGTGCGATTCGCGGCGGATTCTTATCGTCATTCTCCATTCCTGGTGCGGGTATCTTTACCAAGGTTGAAGTGAACTGCGAGCCGGGACACGAACCCGGCAACGGCGATGTGGGCGTAGCGCGCTGCCCGTTACAGATCAGGCCGGCCTGGTATTGCTGGTCGGCAGTCAGACCGCTTAGATCCACCAGGAAACCCGGATCGCTCGGATTTGCCGAGCTGGCAAAGGGTACTGAGCCCGCGACCAGACCGCTGTCATAGCGCCAGTTGAATCCGAGCCAGGGTCCCTGCTTCCACGGCTGATACTGGAGGTGAGTCGTCTGATTGAATCTCTCATCATGATCGATGCGAAAGACTCCTCCCGGGGCGGAGGGCACAGCGCCGGCTCCGCCAAGTTGGGGCAGGAAGAATCTTGCCGAGACGCTAGAGAAGACCATAAGCGCGGAAAATCCGTGAATATTCGGTACGCTGATGCGTCCCGCGAAGCCGGGAATTTTGGAATTGTGCCACTCGATCGGGAAGGTAATCGGAGTCGCACCGAGGATGCTAAAGTCATACGCGTTGTGCGTGTACTTCCAGATGTATTCACCGGAAAAGACCAGGTATTTTCCCGCCGCCTGCTGAAGGCCGACGTGGAATTCGTTGCGCCACCCTGGGCTGAGCGGATTCGCCCCCGTGGCCGCGCAACCGAGAAGAGGATTCAAGACCGCATTCCCGCAACCCGTGCTGGCGAGTACCAGGTTCTCGTTAAAGGGCGTTTCCAGAACCCGGGCGTATGAGGTGCGAAGCACTGTGTTCGTGCGTTTGATGTTGTACGCAACGCCGACACGCGGTTCGGCTTCGCGATGGGTCACCAGCCCGTTGTAAAAGTCTCCGCGCAACCCCAGGTTCAGCGACCAGTTTCCTTTTGTAATTGCGTCCTGCGCGTAAACCGAGAATTCCTTTACATCGGTGTGCCCGTGAAAACCATAGATGCCACCTCCCCTCGTCAGATCGTACGGCAAAAGGTCGGTGCAGGGTGCGGCGAGTGCAACCTTCGTGGTCGTGTCATAGCAGAGAGAGCCACTGGCGTCGGTCAGCGACGGCAGAAATGTCGGGTCGACAACCCCCAGTTGGTCATTCTCCGTAAGGAAAGTCTGCTGATAGACCGCGCCCGCTTTGAGGTTGTGCATCCCCTTCACATACGAAATGCCGCTGCGCAGGCCAGCATTCGTTAACGTACGGTCTTGCCCGGCGGTTTCCGCCTGCAAATCGGGGGACAGATCGGCGAACGGGTTGGCGCTGGGATAGTAGTTGTAGTGATCGCGGCGAACGAAAGCGCCTACGTTCAACACCGAGTTTGTATCGAGAACGCGAATCCACGACGGCGCGATATTAAAGGTTTTGATCTGCGAGCGCTGATCGGCGGGACCTACAAGATTCCCATTCGGGTCGCGCCCGTCATTATTTACTGTCACACCGCTCCAGGCTGTCGCGTTCTGGGAGTCAAACGAATTGGGGGTTTGGAACCACGACCTGGTATAGCCAACATTGAAGTGAAGGGAATCGACTGAGGACAGCTGATAATCGACTCGATCAAAGAAATTCTCCTCATTTCCCTTGTCATGCATCACCGTGAATTCTGGTGGATCGAGGAATCGGCCGGTATTCAGTCCGCTCGCCAAAAAGAAATTTCCCCAGTTCTTGCCGCCATAAGCGAGATCAAAAGCGGCGTTGGATGTGCCGAATGAGCCATAGGAAGTGGTGAAGCTGCCGTGGGGAGTAGTCACGCCCTGTCCCGAGCGGGTAGTTACGTTGATCACAACACTGGTCTTGTCGCCATATTCAGCGGGAGGGGCGCCAGACACCACTTCCAAAGACTCGATCGATTCGAGCGGGATCTGGTTGGAAAACACTTTGCTCTGCTGGTCGGTGATCGGCTGATTATCAACGACGAAGGAATTCTCCGCGTGATCCCCCAGCCCGTGAAATAGTCCGTTCGAATCAGCCGAAATGCCCGGCGTCGACAATGTGACGAGTGAACTGACCTGCGAGGTCGAACTCTCCAGTGGAAGTTTGTCAAATAGTCCCTTGTCCACGTCGGTGTGGAATGTCGGGTCGTTTTCCACCAGATCTGCGCCGCCTTCGACCGTGACCTGGGTCATCGATTCGGCGACTTTGAGGATAATGCTAAGGGTCACCGGCACCGCCGACCTTGCTTCCACATCCTGGGCAAAGGAAGCAAACCCGGTTGCGGTTACCCTCAGATGATATGGGTTGAATGGGATGTTCGGCAGCGTGAACCTGCCCGCACTGTCGGTGGTTGTGGTGCCATCGAATCCACTCACCGGATTGTGAATCTGGACCGTCGCGTTAGGAACCACGGCTCCGGTGGGGTCAACGACGGTTCCGCTGATCGAGCCGGAGTTCCCCGCCGTTTGGGCGGTTCCGGCAAGGCAAGTTCCCACACATAGTGCGCCCGCCAAAAAAACGCTGTAGACATGACTGATGGCCTGCATAAATGCTCTCCTGACTATGAACGGATGGGGAATGAGCCGTCCGGACAACGAGCGTCCGAATCGGATGTCAAGTACGGATGAATTCCCTTAGAGAGACGCAGGAGGGCCGCGGATGCCGGCCTCAGAAAAGTCCAGCCGGGCGTTGGCAACAACACTATGCTCTTGCAGTGTGCCGACCGCTGCAAAGAACGGTGCGGCATGGCCTGTACTCACCGCGGGATTGGCGCTGTGCGCCGCCACGCAGATCAGGCATGAAGCGGATTCGGTCTGGTTCGGGTGATTGTGGGTGGACTCTGCGGCGACTGTCCACAACATCAGGGACAGGCAAAGCCAAGCCGACCATCGCACCCAGACACGCATAGGATTCCCGCTTCGGGATTAGATTGCTTAGAGCTTATAACGGTTATCCGCCACGCGACAACTTCAGACAAGTTACTATAGGCAAGGGTGCGCTTGCTGAGTATCGCCGCTACCCACAAGCACTTATATCCCAAAGAGAGGCGACATGGCAGAACCGAGTTATGAGGAACTGAAGGCCAAACTGGCTCAACTGGAAAAGGAAGTCGAAACCAAGAAGCGTAGCGGGGACCTGATCTTTAAGGTCGGGGAGAAGGGCGGAGTCAGCGTCTACGGCCTCGGCCGGTTTCCCGTCACCTTATATTACGAGCAGTGGAATCGCCTGCTCGGCGCGGCTAATGACATCAAGCAGTTTATGGAAGAGAACAAGTCGAAACTGAAGCTGAAAGAGCAGGGTTAACCCGAGCGCAAGCAGCGAGCAATGAGCGGTGAGCGATGAGCAAAACTGGGTGTTGCCCATTGCTCATCGCCATTGCCCTTTGCACTATGCATTTGTTCATCACCCTTCCATTCGGCAGAATTCAGATAGAATTTCAGCCCTACGCCGTTTCCGATCCCCTGTTCCAACCGCAAAAATTCGAGCGGAGGTAAACCATATGTCGAGTAAAACTGCCGCATTCGCGGCCGCTGCTCTACTTGTGGGTCTCGTGGCCAGCCTTGGTTCGTCCGTCCTGGCTGCGCACCAGGGCCGCGAGCCCTCATCACCCAGCCCATCGACAACACCCAGCTGACGCGGCTCTACGGCAACACGCGTCCTGAGGCCGGTGCCAAGTTCGATCGCGGCCGTGTCGCCGACACGCTTCCGCTCAATCACATGCTTTTGCAGCCCCCGAAGTCGAGAGCGCCTTCGAGGTCTCCATCGACTCGCTTACCGACAAATCGGT
>Ga0126373_10000106_pt1 | contig 61766 bp, 59 predicted proteins | sample PanSoiMetPlot_11_FD_92545 | JGI IMG/M metagenome (GOLD analysis project Ga0126373, IMG submission 92545) | Tropical forest soil microbial communities from Panama - MetaG Plot_11 | ecosystem: Environmental > Terrestrial > Soil > Tropical forest > Bulk soil | place: Panama | collected 2016-02-17 | reverse complement strand
CCCACCTGACGTGATCTTCTGTCACGCCTTTTAACCGTGGACGTTCACCACCGCAGCTTTTGACTGAAGCAGCTCACGGCTGTTTGAAGCCCTCTCCTACAAGAGGACTTCGAAGGGCCCTCCCATCGCAGTGAAGAACCCGGTTAACTCGTAACTGCAAAAAAAAATACACGACGAGGGCGGCGCCTAAAAGCGTATTTGATAACGTTTGGCACGGATCGTGGACCTTAAGCGGACCAAGATTTTGTCTGATCGAGCCACAAGAAGATCTGCGGTAAGTCGATTCGTATTACTGAAACGTCTTCAAAACAAATTATATTCATTACGCCGTGATTTTCGGCGGCAATTTCTTAAACATCTTGGTGACATCCTGGTCAAGCTTTTTTGTGTTCTTGTCGGGATTTCCCGATAGGTCGCTGGTCGACGTGCCCCTCCAAATCAACTGTTTGGAGTTGCCGTCGAACGTGCTCACGATCAGCGTGCCGACTTTGTAGCTATCGATCGAAGTCGTCGACATTCCCATGCCGCCCCCGCGGCGCCATCCGCCGAAGCCATCGTAGAAGGTGTCGTATTGCTGATGGACCGAAGTCTTCTCCACAGCGACGAGTGAAACGTCGCCGCCGGAAGGCATTAAAGTCCAGCCCTTCGCTGCCATTTCCTTGTCAATGGCCTGCTTCACGCGTTGATCCCAAAGGGAGTTTGCTGTGTGAACCTTCGACCACGAATATGTCTTCAGTTCGTTAAAGTTGGCGGCATGGTCGTAACCAACCGATACATGATCGGCAAAGACTGCGGTGGCCAATTAATGGAATCGCCAGCATTTTTCGGAATTTCATATGAATCTCCTTTCAATTTGATTTGCTTGCGCCGGCCCTTGCTCACAATTGCTACGCTGAGGCCGTGTGAACAAAAGCCGGCGCATCCCTTATTCACCAGCAGCCTCTCCGCTGGACATTGACTCGTTGCCTATAAACGTTTGCTGCTTAGCGGTAGAGAGTTCCCGCTCCTGTTGTTTGGAGTAGATGAACTCGTGGCCAATGGTGCGGCCCGGATAAAACCACTTCATCAACACCGGTTCGCCGGTCTCCGGTTCTCCGATGGTGATCAGCGTGTCCCCCGCGGCGTCAGGGCGTTCCGCGGAGACGGTCTGAAGCGTTGCAAGCAACTGGCTGCGATCAGCATTAAAGATCTGGACCAGGTTAAGATCGCTACTATCTGCCTGCTGGAATATGTACGTTCCGGCGGGCAGTACCTGTCCCGGAATCTGAATCGGCATGCTGAAAGTGATTTTCGTTTGTTCGTTGGTCTCGTCCGCATGAGCGGCAAATTCAAAGAACAAGACGAAAGCAATCATGAGGCCGAGCGCGATATAAAGCTTATGGATTTTCATTTTTATCTCCTTTGAATGTCGATCAAGCCGTTTCTGTCATCTTGATCAGAATAGAAACTTCACGACCTTTACTCCTGCTTTAGCGGTATCCTTCCCAGCGACGACAACGGCTTTGCCAGAGTCCTTACCTGCGACCTTGACGCTATGACCAACGACGTCCGTCGCGAATGAAGGGAGCGCGAGACAACTTGTAAGAGCAATTACTGCAAGCAGCTTTTTCATATTTCCTCCTTAGATTTGCGGGTGGACTGGCGAACTTCGGTCCTTGCGAACTGTTGCAACGGACTTCGGATTGCCATCCACCAGAATTGTTTTCACGCTTTGGACAAAGGCATGAAACATGCCAAACGCAGAATGCGTTTTTATTGGCTGCAAGAAACTTATTCTGCGGAACTTAATTCCTGGAGCAGTGACAAGACGACCGCGGTGTCATATGTGTCGGAAGCGTCGTTGGACGTCGGAGTGTATTCCGACAGCTGAATGGCGTTGATCCTAACGCTCTCACGGCTTATCAAGCGATTTGCTGCGAAGCGTCTCAGCCGGATGTATGAAAATCTGAAGACCCGTTGCATTGGCTGCATCGAAAACTCGAGGTTTTTCATCCCTCACTACAAGGAAGGGGAAAATGTACCGGACTTCCCGTTTATGCATTGCGATGCTGCTGACATTTCTGGCTACGCTCGCCTGTGGCCAATCATCCCGTAAACCTGAAACCACTCGACAAGCCTCCAGCGATGAAGACTTCGCCAGCGCAGTCAAGAGAATCCGCGAGACATGGGTCCAGGAGTTCAACGCCGGACATGCCGATAAAGTTGCTGCCTTATATTCAGCAGAGGCGGTTCTGATGCGCAGGAACGGTTCCGTGCACAGCCGTGACTCTATTCAGGCGGACTTGGAGCGCTCGATCACGGCGGCCCAGGGTCACAACTACTCTGTGCAGAGCTTGCACGTGGAGCACTCCGGAGATTTGGGATATGACACCGGAATTTATAATGAAGACTTCCCGCGTCACATGTCCGAGGGAAATTACCTGATTGTGTTAAAAAAGGTTCAGGGAGAATGGAAAATTGTGGGGCATGCTGCTGTCCCCAATCCGCGAGTGAAGTAGCGCCATAGGTATTCTTCTCGTGCGTGAGAACTCGAACCATTATTCGGCTGAACTTGCGTCGAGCCGAGCCGGTAATGCGCCGATGTTGTCGGGAGCTTCGGAGATGTCCCGGCCGCTCTTTTCCGCGTCCGCTATGGCATTGCCGTCAATCCCCAGCTTTTTCATCCGAGTGATAAAGGTGGTTCGCTTGAGCCCGAGTCGTGCCGCGGCTCCGTCGGGCCCTCCCACGCGCCCTTCGGCTTCTTTGAGGGCGCGCATCATTTGGTCGCGATCCACATCGGCAAGGATACTCCGGACAGGCCGACGCCTTTTCGGCATTGTGGATTCGCCGGCCCGTTCTAGTGTGCCGGGAGGATTCATTTCTGCAAGCGGCACTATGAGGGCGGGACCAGGCGAAAGAATTACCGCACGCTCAATCACATTCTGCAACTCACGAATGTTTCCCGGCCAGGAGTAGCGTTGCAATGCCTCCATTGTTGCAGGAGATATGGTGTCGATATTTTTGCTCATCCGGCGGGAAAACTCTTCGGCGAAGTGTCGGATCAGGAGCGGAATATCTTCCGGTCGGTCCCGTAAGGCAGGGAGATTAATCGGAAATACATTCAGGCGAAAGAAAAGGTCGGATCGAAACTTCCCTTCCTCCACCATGGCATTCAAGTTTCGATTGGTTGCGGCGATCAACCGCACGTTGGTTGTAAGGGTGCGTGTGCTCCCCAAACGTTCAAACTCACGTTCCTGCAAGGCGCGTAACAGCTTCGGTTGCAGCTCAGGAGGAAGGTCGCCGATTTCATCAAGAAAAAGTGTGCCGTTGTTTGCTACTTCGAGCCGCCCTATCCGCTGCGCAAAGGCTCCCGTGAATGCTCCCCTTTCATGTCCAAACAACTCGCTTTCAAGCAGCCCCGCCGGAATGGCGGCACAGTTAAGCCTGACAAATGTCCTGGATCGCCGAGAGCTGAGGTTGTGTGTGGCACGCGCGATCAATTCCTTGCCGGTACCGGTCTCCCCGTTTATCAGGACCGTCGATTCGGTCGGTGCGACCGTTTCCACAAGCTTGAGCACGCGATGCAGTTCGGGACTCTTCCCGACGATCTCTTTGAAGTTGGAATCCGCTCGAATTTCGTCTTCAAGATAGAGATTCTCTTGCGCAAGCTTATGCGTCAGCTCCGAGAGTTCTTGCTGGGCGTGTTGCAATTCCTGGTTAGCCTTGGTGAGTTCGACAGTGCGCTCTGCGACGCGCATCTCCAGAGCATTGCGCGCATCTGACAGCAGGCGTTCTGCCCGCATGCGCGATGAACTGAACCAACTCACGAAAAAGCCAAAAACTCCATAGATAATGAGGTAGGAATCCCACGAAAGGCTTCCGATTTTAACTGCCATGTAGAAATACGGCAATAAAGAACATGAGAGGAAAAGCGCCAGTAATCCTGGTCCCGTTCCGGCGTACCAGAAAGTAATCGCAATAGCGGCGAATGAGAAAGAAGTGAACGGGTGCGGCAAATCATAATGCCGTAGGAAAAGTGCGCCTCCTGCCGCCATGGCGACCGCAATGATTGCAGCCCCGTAGCGCTGAACAGGAGCGCCGCATTGGCACGGAACAATGATCGAAGCTACCAAGCGCTTCATGATCGGGCTCAGTCCATTTCGAAGGCTAGGTATTGAAGTTTGCCTTCGCGTTCAATTTGAAGAACCACGGCATCACCCGACTTGAACTGACGAGCCATGGTCTGTAGTTGGGAAACTGAGCGCACTGGTGTCCGATTAACGGATCGAATCATGTCGCCGGTCTGTACGCCGGTATTCGGGGCGTTTGGCCCAGCGGGCTGCGGGATGACGACTACTCCGGAACTAACATCATCGTGGTGCATCAAATGCTTGACGCTGTCGTTCACGTCAGTGACAAACATGCCCAACTTCGGAATCAGGGTTCTTTGCACATTGGGGACGTCGGTCAAATCCTCTGTCTCGTCGTGGTAGACGCTGACCGGAACAGTCACCGAGAACTCCCGCTCTCCACGGAGGACCGCCACTGTCATGGCTTGATCGATAGGGTGAAGGTAAAGCGCTTCCACGAAGGCAGGAAGACCATCGATCGTGTGATTATCGATCCTAGTTACTATATCGCCTACTTCGATACCCGCAACCTGCGCAAAACCACCAGCCGCCACATTGGAAAGAATGACTCCCCAGTTCCTGGGAAGGTCGAGACCTGCCGCTAATATCAGCGTGATGTTCTGCTCCTTGGCACCGAAGGCCACTCGCCGCACGTGCCCAGACCGGCGAAGGTTCTCATAATCAAACTTTACGATCGACACCGGGATGGCAAAGCCCAGGCCATCGCTTCCCCCACCTTCGCTCAGCATGAAAGTGTTAATGCCCGACGAGATTGCCATCGATATCAACCAGTGGGCCGCCACTGTTTCCCGGATTCAACGGCATATCAGTTTGAATGTAGAACATCGGATCATTCGTATCGGTTTGCGGTCGAACCGCGCTAACCACTCCCATGGTGACTGTGTCGCGCAGGCCTTCCGGACTCCCAATTGCGAAGACCAATTCACCTTGATGCACGCGCAAATCTGGACGCAGATTGATTACCGGGAGGTGCCTTGCTTCAATTTTGAGAAGGGCTAGATCGGATTTATTATGCCGGCCTAGGATTGTCGCGGCGAATATTTGCTGCGAGCGGACAGGCTCCGGTTCGACCCAAGAGCTTGAACGCGGAAGAGTTACGACAACGCGAACCCTTTGCGCTTCCTCGACAACGTGGGCGTTTGTAACGATGTATCCGTCAGGATCGACAATTACTCCCGAACCAATGGCATGCTGACGAACAATTCGTGCGGCATCGGTATGCCCACGCGTTTCTTCCGGTCCGTACCCGCTGACCCGGATCTGGACAACGGCGGGAGAAACTTTGGAGACTACCTGCTCGAGAGAGCTGTCTAATTCTCGAAGTAGATTTCCGCACCCGGGCGCGACCGCTCGATCCAAATTCTCGTTTGGGGAAGTCTTTTCTGCTGCCTGCCCCCGCGCGAAAGCGCCTAGAAGAAGACCAACAAATACAAATTTCATGAACTGCACTCCCTCTTGCTTCCTTGAAACGAATTCCATCATGGATTGGGGTTGCCTCTTGCCAATTTTCCGCAACACTCTGGGCGAGATGGCAGACTGGATCGGTCCCACCCTCCACCGAGCGCTTCAATCAGCAACACCGCGCTCGCCATGCGACGGCCCAGGATGTTGACGGCTGTCACTTCATCGCTGAGTGCGGCATTCTGGGCTGTAATGACTTCCAGATAGCTGGTGACTCCGCCCTCGTAACGCGTGTTTGAGAGGTCCAAAGATCTCTCCGCAGCCTGTACCGCAGTCGCCTGGACTCCAGCTTCCTCCTCCAGGATCCGGAGCGCCGCCAAGTTATCCTCGACCTGTTGAAACGCCGACAGCACCGTTTCGCGATACGACGCAACCGACACGTCATATGCAGCTTTGGCTTGATCATTCAGTGCATGCCGTCGTCCGACATCAAATACCGTCACCGCCGCCGACGCACCGATTGACCAAAGCGCGCTGGGCCCTTGCAGCAGTGTCGTGATCGTTCCACTTTCGAAACCGCCAGTCCCGAGAATATTCACCACCGGGTAGTAAGCGGTTTTGGCCAGCCCAACCTGGGCATTGGCCCATGCGACCAGGCGCTCGGATGCGGCAACATCCGGACGTCTCTCGAGTAGCTCCGAGGGTATCCCAACAGGGATTGGTGGAGGTGGTGTCGTAAGCGGCAACGGCGGAAGTATGAACTCCGCGGGCGGCTTCCCAACCAGTACGGCTAGGGCGTGTTCGTATTGAGCGCGCGCCACGCCCACATCGACCATCTGGGCACGAGTGGTCTCCAGAATGGTGCGTGCCTGTTCAACTTCCACTTCGGAGGCCAGTCCCCCCTGATAGCGATCCGCATTGAGTTGATAAGCTTGTTCGTATTGGGCAACTGTGTCCTTCAGCAGCTTTTCTTCCGCGTCAAGGGTACGGGCAGCAAAGTAGTCCACGGCCAGAGCGGCATGCATGCTCAAATTGACCACGGCGAGATCCGCTGCGCTGGCCTGCGCTTGCTCTCGATAAGACTCCACGTTGCGGCTCACCCGTCCCCAAGTATTGACTTGGTAGGACAAGTTAAGGGGCACTATGAAATCGTTAAAAGTAATCCCGTCGAAAATTGAAGTTTGAGGTGGCCGATTGCTGGAGTACTTCTCGCGAGTCGCAGAAGGAGAGGCGGTCACGCTGGGGTAATAGTCAGCGCGAACATAGCGCAATGCGGCGCGAGATTGCTGATATTGCGCAACTGCCATTTTAAGGTTTTGGTTTGACACATTGATCTGCTGTTCTAAAGCGTTGAGCTGCGGGTCTTGAAAAATTCCCCACCAGTTGCCACCCAGATTTTGATCGTTGGGCTGCGCCGTCTTCCAGTTGCCCACCTCCTTGTAGGCAGGCGGCGTTGGCACGGACACCGGCTTGTACTTCGGTCCGAGGGCGCATCCGGTGCACGCTAAAATGGCAGCACACACAGAGGGCATCCGCCAATCCCGGGCAATGCATGCCTTGAATCGCATGTTGCACGGATTTTTCATCGCGAATCCCCCGGCAACGTGGCTTGTACTATCTTGACTTCCTGCTCGGATACCAAGGAATCGGGGGGATTGGTGACGACCTGATCGTCTGCCTTGAGGCCGGCGACAATTTCAATCTCATCTCCGAAGTCGTGTCCTGGAACAACGTCGGTAACTGTAACCTTACCATTCCTCACCACGCCCACTTGAAGTTTTCCCCCTCGAAAGATCAGCGAGCTAACCGGGAGTAAGAAGGTAGAATTCTGCTCTGGAACGTTCAGGTGCACTTCGGCATACGCTCCCGATAACAGTGTGCCGACCGGATTCTGGAGATCTACTTCCACCAGCAAAGTTCGTGTAGTTGCATTGATCGCTTCGGCCGTGCGTACGAGCCTTCCAGGAAACCGCTTCCCGGGAAACTCAGCGAGTGCAACTTCGGCCTGGGTTACCCCCGGCTTCATACCTTGCGAGTACTCTTCCGGAACATTTACATAAACGCGCAGCGTCCTAGTTTGAGCGATGTGGAAGAGGTCCGTTCTAGGGGAAGTATTACTGCCGGAATTAATGAGGTCACCGATGTCGGTGTTGCGTGCCGTGATGACGCCGTCGTATGGCGCGTAGACTTTTTCGAACGAGACCAACGCCGAATAATGACGAACATTGGCCAGATCTGCCTCGACCGTCGCTTTGTTCGCCGCGTAGGCGCCGACAGCGTTGTCCACGTCCTGCTGGGCGACAGCATGCTTTTGCAATAACCCTTGATAACGGTCTCTTGTGATTTGGGCTAATTCCAAGTTGGCTTGTGCTGTAGCCAGAGTGCTGCGCGCCTGCGACAACTGCTCGTCAACCTCTGGAGTTTGAATGGTAGCGAGTAACTCTCCGGCCTTTACGTGCGCTCCAATGTCGAAGTACCACTTTTTTAGATAGCCATCGGTACGGGCATAGATCGGGGAAGAAATAAACGGCTGTATGTTGCCCGGAAGTATGATTTCCTCTGTGGGTGCAGTCCGTTTTGGCAGAACCACGGAGACGGACGGCACAGCCATCTCAGCTGTAACCGACTGGAGTGCTGACTCGGCTTTCACTCGCGATCTGATTCCGACGACCAACACAACGATGGCAGCCGCCGCGATCAGCGCCGCGACAAACCAAGGTCCGCGCGAAGACTTCTGGGTTCCATTGTGCGGCAGCGGCGATCTCACAATTTTGTTTTCTTCTCGAACTTCACTGTGCCTCATGTGACTCACCAATACCTTCTTCCACTGTCCTAACTTTGAGCGGTCGCTTTTGCCCGTGCAGCACACTGAAAAAAGCTGGCACAAAGAATAGTGTCGATACAGTCGCGAAGAGCAGACCGCCAATGACGGCTCGTCCCAAAGGTGCGTTTTGCTCGCCGCCATCGCCCAGGCCCAGCGCCATAGGAACCATGCCGATAATCATGGCTAGAGCAGTCATCAGCACCGGACGAAAGCGGGTGAAGCCTGCTTCCAGTGCGGCAGCAATTGCGTCTTTGCCGTCTGCCATCTGCTCCGTAGCGAAGCTTACGACCAGAATGCTGTTCGCCGTAGCCACGCCCATGCACATGATTGTCCCCATCAGCGCTGGGACGCTTAGCCTCGTATGCGTGATAAAAAGGAACCAGGCGATTCCAGACAGCGCCGCAGGCAATGCGGAGATCATGATGAAAGGATCAAGCCATGACTGAAAATTCACTACGATCAGCAGATAATCCAGCATGATCGCAAACGCCAAGCCGAGGAGAAGCCCGATATACGAAGACCGCATTGTCTGCACCTGACCGCGAACCATGACTCGCGATCCGCGCGGCAACTGACTCCGAAGCGAATCGATGATTTTACTGATGTCGCGGGATACTCCGCCCAAATCGCGCCCTTGCACGGATCCGAACACGTCTATTACTGGCGCAACGTTGTAGTGAGAGACGACGGCCATGTCACTTCCCCGTTGGATCGACACAAGACTTGCCATGAGGGATGGCGGAGCAGAAGGATCGGTGCCGGTGATCGGGGTGTTGACCAGATCCTGCAGTGTGTCTGCGCGATATTGCGGAGTCTGCGTGGCGATGGAATAACTGACTCCGTTTCTAGGATCGACCCAGAACGTGGGTGAAGTTTGAAAGCTTCCGCTGAGCGATACCAAAAGATTCTGCGCAATATCGTGCGCAGAAAAACCAAGTTCCTGAGCCTTGGTGCGCTCGATTCTCAAATGCAGGTAGGGCTCATCAAACGGTTGCTGCACGCGGAGGTCGGCTGTCCCTGCCACATAACGGACCTTCTGCAATAACTGACTTGCCCAGGCGCGGTTGCCTTCGAGATCGTTTCCGATCACCTGGATGTCGATCGGCGCCGGCAAACCAAAGTTCAGAATCTGCGTGACCATATCCGAAGGCAGAAAAGCGAACATCACTCCGGGGAAATCCTTGGCCAAGCTCAATCGAAGCTGCTTTACATATTCGTCGGTCGGGTGATGTTTCGGTGATAAGGTCACCAGGATGTCAGCATCCGATGTTCCGATCGGCGCCGAGTTGCTGTAGGAAAGATTGATGCCACTGTACGGCAAGCCAATGTTGTCGATGATGCTGTCCACTTCGGATGCGGGAATCCGTGTTCGAACAGAGCTCTCAACGAGGTCGCAGAGAAATGCAGTGTCTTCAATGCGCATGCCCGTCGGACCACGCAGATGGAGCTTGAAACTGCCAGAATCGACGCTGGGGAAAAAGTCCTGACCAAGCCATGGAGCAATGATGGCCAGTGATCCCAGGCACAATGCAAAAAAGATAGTGAGGAAAGCTTTGCGGTGGTGCAGGCAACGATCCAATAATCTGCGATAGCTTCTGCGAAATTCCTCAAAGCCCGATTCGAATTTTCGCTGCATTCGGACAAACACGTTTCGACTGAGGGTGTGTTCACCTGCTTTTTGTCCCCGCAACAGATATTTCGCCATAGTTGGCACGATTGTCCTGGAAAGAACATAGGAGGCCAACATGGCAAAAACGACTGCCTCGGCCAAAGGCAGGAACAAGTAGCGTGCGACGCCCGACAGCAGAAACATCGGCGCAAACACGATACAGATCGAAAGTGTGGAGACGAACGCAGGAATGGCAATTTGCATCGCGCTGTGTAGAACCACCTCGTCCATGTCCTTGTCTGGCTCTGCTTCCCGGTTACGATTAATGTTCTCTACTTCCACCGTTGCATCGTCGACCAGGATGCCAACAGCCAAGGCAAGCCCGCCGAGCGTCATGATGTTGATGGTTTGCCCGATTAAGCTGAGCACAATAATGGAAGTAAGAATCGCGAGCGGAATCGAAGTGGCAATGATGAGCGTACTTCTCCAGTTCCCGAGGAAAATCAGGATCATCAGCGCGGTCAGGCAGGCAGCAATGAGCGCCTCGCGAACCACGCCATTAATTGCTCCTAGGACAAAAATGGACTGATCCGCCAAAGGTTTCATTTTCAAGTGCGCGGGTACGGTCGTAGCAATCTGCGGCAGCAGAGATTTAATGCCGGCGATCACGGTGAGAGTCGAAGCGTCACCCGCTTTCTGAATTGTGAGCAGCACTGAACGCTGACCGTTCACCCGCACGACATTCGTCTGTGGCGGAAAACCATCGCGTACCCAAGCCACATCTTTCATGTAGATCGTCGTGCCGCCTACAGTTTTGATCGGTATGCGGTTCAGATCCGCCATCGACTGCGGCGCCGCATTGGGAATATCAACGTCATATTCCTTGCTGCCGATCTTCGATGTCCCCGTCGGAAGGATTAGGTTCTGTAACGTAATCGCATTCACTACATCTAGGGCCGAAAGACCTTTGGACTGCAACGCCGCCGGATTCAGATCCACTTGCACCTGGCGTTGTTTGCCCCCGTAGGGATAAGGGACCGAGGCGCCGGGAACCGTGATGAGTTGCGTCCGGATGAAGTTAAGGCCATAGTCATTCAGCTGCTGCTCAGCAAGCCCCTGTCCCGAAAGGGCGAGTTGCATGACCGGAACGCTTGATGCGCTATAGGCAAGGATGAGCGGCGGTGTGGTGCCCTGTGGCAGTTGTCGGAGCTGGGTCTGCTCGACTGCTGTAACTTGAGCGATACCTCGTTCTACGCTTGCGGTTGGCTGCAAGAAAACTTTTACTACTGCAATGCCATACAGGGACTGAGACTCGATGTGTTCAATGTTGTCGACCGTTGTGGTCAGAGATCGCTCGGTGACACTCACTATGCGATTCGCCATGTCGCTTGGAACCATGCCGTTGTAGTTCCAAATGATGCTGATAACGGGGATGTTAATGTTCGGGAAAATGTCGGTGGGCGTGCGCAGGATTGACAGTACTCCCATTACTAATATCAGGATGGCCATCACCACGAAGGTGTACGGTCTGCGCAATGCCAGTTTAACGATCCACATTGTTCTCTAGCCTTTTGAATCTGGTCTGTTCCAGGTCGGATTTTGTCTTGCCTGCCTTCTCCAGTACGGAAGTCGCTTCCGCTAAACCGTCGAATTCCGGGGTTCATCTGTCTCACCCACTGATTAACGTGAGGAAGAGCATTTGCGGTGCCATTCCACCCGCATCGGGACTCATCCCAAGCCTCGCGTCGGCACTGATATACGGGCGTGTAGGATGACAACCGTCCCATGAATCCGCAGACGAACTGTCTTGTGTGTCCGTATACCGACAGAAGTATCGGAAGTGTAGGAAGGCTACAGGACCGAAAACTCTAACTACTAGCCGGGAATCACAATCTCCTTTTCAGCAGGAATCTTTGCTATGAGCTCCCGGTCAAGATTCAAGTGGGCAGTAACGGCCTCCGGTGGAAGGCGGCGCAGCCAGTTATTCAACGAAAAATCGATGAACTGATCCGCCTTGAACATCTCCAGAAACGTGCAGTCGGTATCGCCGGTGTTTTCGATGTAATGACCTGCGATTCTGGGAACGATACCCACATCGTTCGCATTAAAATCCATGGTGCGAGCTCTGCTCTCGTTCATGACGACCGTCATTCGTCCTTTGCCGGCAAGCCAGAACTGCCATTCGGAAGCATTGGGATGCCAGTGCAGTTCGCGCAGGGCTCCAGGCTTGAGCGTCACAAGCGCGGCAGCAACATTCTTCGAAACGGGGAAATTGCGCGAGTCCACGATGCGAACTTCCCCGCCCGGCGTTTTTCGGGTGGGCTCCATGTCCGACATCTTGAATGTGTACTGGATCGGAGATGACACACGCTGTCCGCCAATGCTTGCCCGATCTTGAGCAAGAGAAAGGGGAAGATCTGCGGGAAAAATATAGAGTTCCCGCTTCGGCAGCCTCGAAACCGCATTCCTGTCCAAGCCAAAGTTTTTCATCAAGACATCAGCAGGAGTGTGCGCTACGAACTCCGACAGAAGGAAAGTGCCGTCCTCGGTGAAATTCCCTTCATCGAAAACCAGGAGGAACTCGCAACCATCAGGCCCGAGTCCCTGGATCGAATGGGGAAAACCCGCGGGAAATAACCAGAGATCGCCTTTGCCGACATCGTCGATGAACATCGTCCCGTCGGGATTCATCACGGTGACGCGAGCGTTGCCGTACAGCATGATGGCCCACTCATCTGCCGTGTGCCAATGCAACTCGCGGAAACTGCCCGCAGTGAGGCGCATGTTCACGCCGGCCAGGTCCGTCGAGGTGGGCAGCACGCGCTGGTTTACTTCGTGGGTCCAGCCGCCGTCCTGTACGCGCTTGTGTACCAGATCGAAGGAATACCAGATCGGACCGATGTCTCCATGATCGGTGGGAGGAGGCGTATTCGAATTTGGGTTCTCCTCAAGCAACCGTTTGTTCTCCTGCCCGGGGTTGCTTGATGAATGGTCGTGCTCTGCCTTCCGAGTGTCGGCTCTTTGCTGAGCATTGGCCGTCAATCCGGTTAAAGCGGCGGTCGCCAATGCCACCGAGCCGATGCCGAGGAAATTTCTCCGCGAAGAGGACTCCGGGAGGACGGTTTTTTCTTTCATAAAATCGCTCATATTATTTTCAATCTCTCACTTCGCCTATTTGTTGCTAGCCACAATGAAGGCTTAGCCATTCTTAAATTCCTGATGCAAGCCCTGTGCCAAACGGGGGGGACCAACGGAGATGACGACTTTCTAAAGTGTAGGAGCGTTATGTCGAGTGCTTACGACAGTCGGGGTCAGTCTATGGACAGCTCTCAACTGCTCGTGCCTCGGAACCTATGCATGGATGCAAGCCCGGCAGGATCGACTATGTCACGGGCGCAGCCGGAATCTGATCCTCCTGCCTCTGTGTGCTCACCAGCCACGGATAGGTTTCGCAGAGTTATCTTCAGTGCAGGAATCGCGTACGCAAATGTTATGAATACCCACATGAAGCCGCCGGCCCAGTTTTGATCTCGCAGCGAAGAGACACCCGTGGTCCCTATTGCGGCGTTGTGGGGGTACACAATTCGACCACTGAAACAGAGAGAAGCAGAAAGGATGTCACAAGGTACTGTGGCGACGAAGAGGTACAGAACCGGGGACCAACTCGGGGCGTTGGGCGCACTCGAGTCTAATCTCATGACAGGTTTCCAGAACACCAGGCCAGCCACAAGAAAAGATGCATCCTCGATACCGTGCCAAACCTGCGACGCCAGAGCAATTTGGAAGATCTGAGGAATGTGCCAGCCAACCACTGCTGCCGTACCCACGGTCCAGCAAAAGGCAGTACTTTGGGTAGGACGCGTCAGCAAACTCCACAGTCGCGCGCCGACCAGCGAACTGTAAACTCCGAACGAATTTCTGGACGTCCTTAACTCCTCGAGACCAGTTGTCCCGAATAAAATTAAAGGAGCTGCCACTTGCATCAATAAAAGATGCTTCAGCATGTGAACTGTGAGCCACTGATGATCGAGAGCCGAGAGCGGCGAGGCTGTCGTGATCTCGACTATCACGACTCCGCTCAGAAACGCTACAAGCCGCGAAACGGAAAACTCTGGTGAAATCTGTCGAAGCACCAGCCATCTGCGAGCGTAGAAAACGGCCACAAGGGCCAAGATCAATGAGAACGGTTTAGCCAAAATTCCGGGCGATTGATGGATGTGAATCGTTACTGGCATATCGCTTCAGCGAGTTCCAGTCTCGTCGGCACCCAATGCGAGAACTCGCGAGGCATCGTGCGCCGGTAATTGTGTTGCTGGATGAAGCGTTTTCAAGAATGCGACCAGCGCGGTAGTTTCGGCTGGGCTCAAGTTTTTTCCGTACGCTGGCATGTTGCCTCCGCCCTGGATCACCTGGCGAACCAACTGGTCTTCTGAAAGGCTAAGGGCAACTGCATCCAATGCCGGTCCTCGCTTCCCTCCCCTGCCTTCCAAAGAATGGCAGTTGTGACACTGCTTGGCTTGAAACACGAGCGCCCCCTGACGCTCGAGCGCGCTACGTCCGCGTAGAAAGTGCGACGGAACCGGCTCGGCGCTCCACGCATCCATCACAGGACTCCACGGCGTGTGTTCGGCTAAATGGGTCAGCGTACCGAGCGCCACTGCAATGAGCAGAATCGTAAGGACCGCGACTGGACGCCGTTTCCAGCTCTTCTCACCCTCGCCCGCAACCAGGGGAAGCGCGAGCAGACACGTGAGTGCGATTACAGGTCCGGCCAGCAGAATTGGCGTCTCAGCTGAGGGCGGCAAGAAGGAGAGCAGCGCATACAACCATAAGAAGAAGAAATCCGGCCGTGGAGCAGTCTGAATAATGGTTGGGTCCGGTTTTCCGCCGGGTCCGAAGGGCCCGAAATATGCCGCGCAAAGGGTTACTAAGACAAGAATAAAACCCGAGAAGAAGATGTCCTTCCACACAGCGCTCGGAACGAAGGGAATCCCCCGTTCGTGCGTCAAATCCTGATATTCCTGCAAATACGTCGCGCGCCGGACGACACGTCCCGGCATGGGCCATTCATTGATTCCCAGCCTGAGCACCATCAGCAGGTGAATGCCGACGAAGGCGATCAGTAATCCAGGAACCACGAAAACGTGCAAAGCAAAAAAACGGGAGAGCGTTGCTCCGGCAATGATCGGCCCGCCGAGCATCAGGTTGACAACGGCCGGTCCGATGATGGGAACACGACTGGCAATGGAAGCCCCGATGCCCAGCCCCCAGTAAGCATCCTGGTCGAAGCGCATGATCTGACCTGTGAAAGCCATTGCGAGCGTCACTACAAGGAGCAGGACGCCGACAATCCATGTCAACTCTCTCGGAAATTTGTAGGCTCCAAAAAGAAAGACCTGCAGCATGTGGAGCAACACGATTGCGACCATGAAATTGGAGCCCCAGCCGTGCAAGGCGCGAATGAACCAGCCGAGCGCGACACCGTGATTGAGTGTCTGCAAGCTGCTCCATGCCTCTCCCGCGGAAGGTACGTAGATCAAGGCAAGAAGTATGCCCGTGACAAGTTGGAGAGCGAATACGGTCAGGGCGGCGCTTCCGAAAACGTAGAACCAGCTGGCGGTATCCCTGGGAACTGAATGCTCCGCTGTGCGGCGGATGGAATTCCCCACTTGCAAACGAAGATCGCACCACTGTGCGAATTTGTGGATCAGGCGCATGTTCCCGCTCGACTCCGTCTGTTGGCAGCCCGGCCGGGTGTTGGCATCTCGCCCGCCTTGATCAGTAGATGCCCGTTTTCGATCTTGTAGTGGTACTCGAACAAGCCGCGTTCTGGAGGACCGGAAGCGCGGGATCCGTCCTGGTAGTAGGCTCCACCATGACATGGACACATAAACAAGCTCGACTGTGGAAACCAGCGAACAAGGCATCCGAGGTGAGCACAATTCACGGCAAACACCTGGAAATTCTTGTCATCGACATTCCTGACCCAGCAGGCAATGTCCCCGGTATCGCCGTCCCATGCATTGACCACCGGGTTGCGATAGGTGGCGAGTCGAGTTTGTCCCGCGGGAAACTGCTTCAACTCTCCCAGAGAGAGCCAGGATTCATAACCAACCTTTCTTTCCCGTGTAACCGGTGAGAGCAGATACCGCACAATGGGCACCGCGAGAAACGCTCCGACGATGCCGTTAAGAACAAGTCCAAGTTTTACGAGCGCAGCGCGGCGGGATATTCCATCTTTCACATTCATTGAGATACTCCCTCAGCCTGCTTTGCAAAGGTAATTGCAGAGGGCTGGCGCGACACGATCGGCCTTTGACTGGAGAGCCAGGCGACCACGTCGGTGACCTCCTGGTCGGACATGGGTCGACCCTCCACGTCATTGCGCCAGTCTGGCGCACCCAGTTCAGGTCTCCCGGCAATTACTACGGTGCGGAGGTAGCGGTCGCTCACCAGGCTCAGGAAGGAGCCATCCACGATCGAACTGGCCTTGCTGCTACCGCGTGCATCAATTCCGTGGCAGCAAGCACAGTAGGTTTGAAATGCTTTCGCACCCGTTTGCGCGTTGCCGATCACTTTCGGTGCGTACGCCGGAGGAGTCATGTGAGTCAGTGCATCAGGATTTGCCCACGATCGAATGCCTCGTACCAGAGCATCAATCTGCTTTTCCGTCAACATCCCCCCACTACTTTGTGAGAAGGCAGGCATGGCAGTGGAAGGCACTCCATTCTGTATGGTGCGGCGGACAACATCGTCATCGGAGATGGCGAGAAAAACCGGATTGGCCAGCGCCATTGCTGCCCCGCCTTTTCCGTCGGCTCCGTGACATCCAGCGCAGTTTTGCTGGTAGAGAGTTGCGAATTCAGTGATGTGGTCGGGGGAAAACGGCCCGGAGTCCACTCCCGGTCGTCCCCGCGAAGTGCTGCAGCCCATCGAAAGCAGGAGCCCTAAGATGGCGAGAATGGGTTCCAGCTTCATCCTTGACCGTCCCCTGACTTGTCGTTGGTGATGTGCTGGACTTCAACGCCAGCGCGAACTCCGAAGGGCAAATATTGCCGGATGCGTATCTGGGCTTGTCGGGAAACAATGATGCCAGCAACAATTCCGAACCCGATCTGAGTGGCTACAAACCAGGGCCAATCAATAAGGTCTTTGAGCATTGGATCTACAGCTTCAAGGATGCTATGGAGCAGACCCGACCATAAGACAGGCGCAAGGATTCCTCCCAGCAGAATAGGACGGCCGGGCAACATCGGAAGCGTCGCACCATAGAGAAGCCCTACGAGCAAGGAACAGATCAGGTGCAGCACCGCCGCCGTAATGAGTGCGTCCCAATGAAAAACGGCAATCTGGCCGATGGTAGTCCTGGCCGGAAAGAATCCTACAGACAGTAAATTGACTGGATACCACAGGCCATGACCGCTGATGACCCCATACATCATCGCGAGGACGGCCATGACAATGCTTCCTGCCAGGCCCCCCTTGATACCTGCCGAAATTGGATAGATCTCCAGCGGCAGCCGTGCGCGATGCAGTTCTTTCCTCATCCATCTGACATGTGCCACGTTTGGCCGCGTGGTTGTCACGGGGGAAACGTAGTCATGAATCGCGACGTTTTCGTGCTTCTCGTGGGGTAACACCGCCCGAAACCATCCGAGGCATGCAATCACGCCCAGAATCGAGCCGAGAATGCTGACGGCGACGCTGGTCAGCAGCCCTGCTACCAACAGAGTGAGGCCGAAGGCCAACACGATCGGCCACTCCGTACGCGCGGGCATTTCGAGCGTGCGGCCGGAAACCTCTTTCCCGACCTTAACCGGTGATTCGAATCCTTTGCTGCTCATTTGCAATCCTTTTTATCGCCCTAGGACATACACCACGGTGAAAACCACCACCCAGACTGCGTCGACAAAATGCCAATAGAGAGACAAGTTTTCGATTTGATATTCATGCTTCTGTTCCACCTGACCAAACGCGACAAACAGGAGCACCAACGTGAGGCAGAAGAGTCCGACAATCACGTGAAACGCGTGCAATCCCACCAGTGAAAAATAGGTAGTCCCAAATAGGTTGGTAGAGATGGTTAGTCCTTCCCGGTAAATCAATCGAAACCATTCCTTCGCCGTTCCGAACAAGAAAATTGTTCCCAACGCGATCGTGATCGACAACCATCGAGAGAAGACAGGGATCTTTCCCTCGCGAATCGCTCTACCTGCAGCATGCATCGTCGCACTGCTCAATAACAGGCAAATGCTGTAGAAAATGGGGGCCTTTAACACTTCTTGTGGGGTTGGGCCGGCCGGGCTCTTGCCTATATAGAAGATGTAGGCTACGACAAAGATCGTGAAAACCCCCGATTCGGCGGCAATCAAGCTGAGCATGCCCACACGCCCGCGCGTCGGGAATTGGCTGCCGGGGCTTTCACCCAACCTGATCGGGGTGGCACTCATCGGCTTCCCTCGTACTCCCAATCGGGGTTGTCGGGGTGCTTCAGATCCCAAAGTGGACGCCGGCTACGCACGGCCGGTATCGAACTGAAGTTGTATGAGGGCGGCGGAGAAGGTACCGACCATTCCAGCGTCCATGCATCCCATGGATCCCAACCACTGCACCTGCCGCGCCAATACGACCACAGGAAATTGATGAGGAGAACCACGATGGCCGCAGCCTGGACGAAAGCGCCCACACTCACGATCACGTTCCAGTGGTCCCAACCACGCCCGGGCTCGTAGGTGTAGATCCGTCGAGGCATCCCCAGCAGACCGGGAATGTGCATGAAATCAAAAGTAAGGTGGAAGCCGATCACAAAAAGCCAGAAGTGCAGCCTGCCAAGCGTCTCGTTGTACATCCGTCCTGTTATCTTCGGGTACCAGTAGTACGTCGCTGCAAATGTAGTGAACAGAATCCCTCCGACAATCACGTAGTGGAAATGGGCTACCACGAAATAGGAATTCCCGAGTTGCCAGTTGAAGGGTGCGCAGCCCAACATGATCCCGGTGAGTCCAGCAATGAGAAACTGGAAGAGAAATCCGATCGAGAAAAGCATCGGCGTCCTGAACTCGATCTGCCCGCCCCACATGGTCGCCAGCCAATTGAAAATCTTGATGCCCGTCGGAACCGCAATCGCCATCGTGGACAAGACAAAGAAGGTGTTCGCACCGGGCCCCATGCCAACGGTAAACATGTGATGAGCCCAGACACTCATACTGATGAACCCGATGGCCACAGTCGCCGCGACCATCACGGAATAACCGAAAATGGGCTTGCGGGAGAAAACCGGAATGATCTCGGAGGCGAAGGCAAAGGCCGGAAGTACAAGGATGTACACTTCAGGATGTCCGAAAATCCAGAAGAAGTGCATCCAGATAACGGCGGACCCTCCGGCCTGCGTGTCAAAAAAATGGCCTCCCAGATAGCGGTCCACGAGCAGCATGATCTGAGCCGCTGTCAACGGGCTGATGGCAAGGATGACGAGACCGGCTGTTACGAGATAAAGCCATGCGAACAGCGGCATCTTTGCCAGGCTCATTCCCGGGCAGCGCATGCACAGGATCGTCGCAAGGATATTGATCGCAGTTCCGATACTTCCAAAACCGGAGATGAGAATCGAGAGCGTCCAGAAATCAGTGCTGTGGCCACTCGAGAAGGTCTGGGAGGTGAGTGGGGCGTAGGCAAACCATCCCACGTCGGGAGCATTCCCTGCGCCGTAGAGGCCGTTGCCTCCCAGCAGGCTGAAATAAAGAAGCAGCCCGCCGAACGCCGTTACCCAGAAACTAAAAGCATTCAACCTCGGAAAAGCCATATCCCGCGCTCCAACCATTAGCGGAATCAGGTAATTTCCAAATCCAAAGAGCATGGGCATGACCACGAAGAAGATCATGGTCGTACCATGCATGGTAAACAGCCGGTTGAAAACCTGTGGCGATACGAAGCTGTTGTGCGGGCGAATCAACTGCAGGCGAATGATAATCGCCTCCGATCCCGCGATGATCAGGAACATCAGAGCATAGGCAATGTACAGAAGGCCGATCTGCTTGTGATCGACGGTGGTGATCCAGTCGTGCAGACGATCCACAAAAACCGGCCGCTCGACTGCGGTGGTCGGCCATGGCATGGAATTCATTGCCATCGATCTGTCTTCTCCCTCCATCAGCGAAGCGTTTCCAAATACGCGGTGACAGCATCCAGTTCGCGATCGCTCAACTGCATGGCAGGCATGAGTGAGCCAGGCTTGATCAAGTCGGGATTGCGAATCCAGTTCCGGAGATTTTCGGGTGTGTTAGCGGCGACTCCGGCGGCGATGGTGTCTCGGCTCATCAAGTGAGTAAGATCCGGGCCGAAGCTGCCCTGTGCGGGAGTACCTCTCACGGTGTGGCAGTTAACACACGCCGTACTCTCGAAAAGTCGTTGTCCTTCAGCAGCAATCCCGCTCTGAGGAGCTGCGCGTTTCTGATTCTCGACCCACAGATCAAAATCATTTTTTGTCTGGACATAGACGCGCAACAACATCTTTGCGTGCTGCGTTCCGCAGTATTGCGCGCACTGCCCAAGAAATATGCCGGCCTCACGAGGATCAATCCACATCTGATTTTGGTGATTCGGGATGAGGTCGGTTTTTCCCGCCAGGCGTGGCACCCAAAAGCTGTGATCCGTATCAGCGGACAACAGTGTGATAAAGGTGGGCGTCGGCTGAAGCGAGTTACTCACCGGCACGTGCAGTTCATTCGCGGTCACGATACGCGATTCGGGATATCGGTATTCCCACCAGAACTGATGGCCTATGGCGATAACCGTGACCGCATTGTGGGGCGGCACGACCTTCTCAGTGTCGGCAATGACCCGCGCCGTCGCCATGAACAATGCCACGACAACAATGATCGGGATTACGGTCCAGGCCAGTTCTACCTGGTTGCTGCCGTACACTTGAGGAGGTTCGATGCCTTCCTGTGTTTTTCTGCGGAATCTTACGATCGCATAGATCAGCAAGCTGAACACAATGGTGAATATGGCTCCAGTCACAGCCAGGACGAATAACGACAAGCCATAAATCGCATGAGCCGGGGTTGAGGCGGGCGCAAAAATATTTGTCGGGCTGACAGAGTGCGCGGGAAATGCACACCCTTCCTGGGAGCAGCCGAGCATAATGAAGATCTTTGCTGCTCGTTTGTACCGTTCTCCGTAATTCGCAATTCGCACTCGTGAACCTTCGTAAGCATTCCAGGAGATCTGGGGAAGATAGAGTGCACGTGGAGTCTGCTTGACAATCGCCGTTCCACCTGCAGCGGACTATCGTGAAAACCAAACTTAGCGACAACTGATTTAAGCGCGGACCTTAGAGGTCGCAATCTGCCCGCACTAGCGGCATTTCCACCAGGTGCTCACTTAAGAACCAAACCTGTAGCTCATTTGTGCGCAGAACCTGGCTCACGACCAGATCATTGCTTCCCTCATCGCCAATTTCGGAACTGCGTCGGGCCAGCTCGCGGCAGTCACGAATAATGATCTGGTGCGCATCGAGCAGGCGCGAAAGCTGGACAGGAACTTCCTCCCGTCCACGTGGAGGCCGCGCTATGCGGGTGATTTCTGCCACATCCGCTGCCATCGCCAGGCTTACTCCTCCCAGCAACTGGATTCTCTCCCCAATGGCATCCACCAATTCCGTCTGTTCCGAGAAGTGCTTGTCAAAAAGAAGATGAAGCTGGTAAAAGGTTGGACCGGCGACCTGCCAGTGCGACTTTTTGTAGAGATCGCGAAGAGTGATTGTGTCCGCCTGCAATTGGTTGAGGCGCTCTGTTACTTCCAGGCGCACGGGCTCTTCCAGTTCCAGAGGAAGTGCATGGCTCACGGTGCCATATGGCTGGATCTCCGGAGCACTCTGGTGAAGCCTCGGCTGGGCGTTGATTCTGCCACGATTGCCAGATGAGTTCTTGGTTGTCACAGGTAACTTCTCCTTGTTGTCAAATGAATCCATGTTGTTCTATTCCAACGAGTCCTTGAGAGAATGCAGATGTCGTCCGAACGCTTCAAGGAAGTCAACCGCGGCAGCCATTGCCCGGAGACTGTCCTTGCTGAATGCTCTGCGCAGAATCTGCCATAGGCCGACCGGCTTGGCGCGCTCGGCTGTGGCCTGTTCGATACCTTCCGGAATGGCCTGGAAGAGACCTCTGAACCACTCCGGTTCGATGCTGCCCAGAATGCGCCTCCAGAACAGAAGATTCCGGATTGCGCGAATCGCCTCCGGAGTGTTCGCCGCGGTTACGACCTTATCCAGCAATTCATCCTTTGCGGTCAGACCGGCTCGTACCAGGTCCAGCACTCCCTGCTCGTGCAGGGCTTGCAGGACTTCGTAGCTTGCCAGCAACGCTTCCCCATGTTGCGCCGGCGCATTTTCGAGCCGGTAACGCAGTTCAGCCGCTGGGTCTCGCGCGGGAATATCGAGTGCAATGGGTACTGCCATGGAGCCTCCTCAGTTATTTGTTCGTTTGCAATTGCACTAAGCCATTCCCTGGAGCTCTATAGTCGGGTCGCTTCCACTTGCGTTCTACTTCCACACCGTTTTGTGGCGTCGGGTGGCCAAAGCGAAAATTGTTCCGCGGGAGCGGGCTCTCGCCTTTCTCCAGGACTTTGAGATACACGCTGTTCTCTTTGTAAGCGGGCGTGTTCGTCGACGGATCCGCGTGGCTGCTGGTCAGCTGATTTACAGCACTCTCGATTGAGTTCATCGGCATGTAGAGTTCGTAGCCGCTGACGCGATCTGTAACCAGAGCGCGCACGCGAACCTCGCCGTAGCGTGAGATCAACTGCACCCACGTGCCGCTCTGAATCCCGCGCTCTTCGGCCAGTTCAGGGGAAACTTCGACGAATACATCCGGAGTTTTCTGTCGAATGCCGTCCGTGCGATAGGTGAGATTGCCTTCGTGAAAATGCTCCAGCAGCCTACCGTTATTCAAATGCAAGTCATATTTGTCATCAGGTCGGTCCACTGGTCCGGTCCAGGACACCGGGAAAAGTCTTGCTTTGCCATCTGGGAACGCGAATCTTTTTGTGTAAAGTAAGGGCTCGTCACATCCATCCGCAGTTACTGGCCACTGTAAGGAGTCGTAACCCTCCAACCGCTGGTAGTTCACCCCAGCAAACATCGGTGTCAGCGAGGCTATTTCATCCATCACCTCAGAGGGATGCTGGTACTTCCAGTCCGCTCCCATTTCATTGGCGAGATCCCGGATAATCTTCCAGTCCGGCCGGCAGCCTTCGACTGGCGCGAAAACCTCGTACAGCCTCTGGATGCGTCGTTCCGTGCTGGTGAACGTTCCGTCTTTCTCGAGGCTTGGTGCCCCGGGAAGAACCACATCTGCATAGCTCGAGGTATGGCTGAAGAAGATGTCCTGGACGACCAAGAAATCGAGCTTTTCAAAGGCTGCCTGAACGTAGTTCGCGTTCGAATCGACAATACTCATCTCCTCCCCGATGATGTACATTGCCTTGAGCTTGCTTTGATGAATGGCTTCGACCATTTGATGGTTATCGAGACCTTTGCTGGACGGGAGTTTCACCTTCCATGCAGCTTCGTGTCGGGCACGCACGTGGGGATCATCGACGGATTGATATCCGGCAAGGCTGTTGGGCATCGAGCCGTGGTCGCTCGCGCCCTGCACATTGTTGTGACCGCGCAACGGATACGCGCCGGTCCCAGGGCGCATATAGTTCCCTGTGATCAGAAGCAGGTTCGAGATAGCGGTTGAAATGTCCGAGCCCTGGCTGTGCTGCGTTACCCCCATCGCCCACAAAACGCAAACCCGCTTTGCCTGCGCGATCATCTGCGCAACCGTCGTGAGTGTTTCTACCGACAGACCGGTAAGATGGGAGGCCGCTTCCATCGTGAACGGCTCAAGGCTCTTGCGAAACTCGTCGAGGCCATGAACCCATTCCTCGAGAAAGTTTTTGTTCTCCAGATTGTTGTCGAGCAGATAGCGACTGATGGCATTCAGCCAAATCAGGTCGGTACTCGGCTTGGGGTGCAGGAAGATATCAGCGCGGCGCGCCATCTCGTGTTCGCGAATGTCCGCAACAATAAGTTTCTGCGCGTTTAATTTGTGAGAGCTCTTGACGCGGGTTGCGATCACGGGGTGACTCTCCGCCGTATTGCTGCCGACGATGAGGATGAGATCGGCCTGCTCGATATCGGGGATGGATCCCGAATCACCTCCATAACCTACGGTTCGGAAAAGCCCCATGGTCGCCGGTGACTGGCAATACCGGGAACAGTTGTCGACGTTGTTCGTGCCGATCACTGCCCTGGCGAACTTCTGCATGAGAAAACTCTCTTCGTTGGTGCACTTCGAGGAGGAAATAAATGCGAGGGAATCCGGACCAGTCTGACTTCTGATTTCTGAGAAACGGTGTGCAATTAACGCGAGGGCCTCGTCCCAGGTGGCTTTGCGGAATTCACCGTTTTCGCGGATCAGGGGACTGGTGAGCCGGTCAGCGCTGTTGATGTGTCCCCAGCCAAACTTTCCCTTCACGCACGTGGAAATACCATTTGCTGGACCCTGCTCGGGAGCAATCTTGAGAATGTGCCGATTCTTCGTCCAAACGTCGAAGCTGCAACCGACTCCGCAGTAGGTACAAACCGTTTTTGTCTTTCGGATGCGGTGCTCCCGCATCGATTCCTCGGCCTCGGAGAGTTGCAGAATGGTGCCGTAGCCGGTTTCCGGTTCAATTCCCTTCACTATGTCGATCATGCCGCTAAGCGCAGATTTTTTGAGAGACGTCAGAAAGCCGGCATGACCCAGCATGCTCTTCTCCATAAGAGCATTGCAGGGACAAACTGTCACGCAGTGGCCGCAAGACACGCAACTTGACTCTCCGATTGTCGATCCGCTATCCCACAGCACGCGAGGATTGGGATCTTCCCAGTTGATGGAGAGCGTTTCGTTTACCTCTACATTCTGGCAAGCCTCGACACAGCGCCCGCAAAGAATGCATTGACTTGGGTCGTAGCGGTAAAAGGGATTGGTTTCATCCACTGCGTAGGGCTTTGGTTGGAACGGTATGCGCTGATGCTCAATCGCCAACAGCTTCGTCGTATTGTGCACAGTGCAGTTACCATTGTTGTTATCGCACACAGTGCAATACAGAAGGTGGTTGCTCAGAATACGGTCGAATGCCTCCACCTGGGCAGCCGCCGCTTTCGCTGATTTCGTAGCGATCTGCATTCCGTCGCATACTGGGGTCGCGCACGCCCGGACCAGACGACCATCTACCTCGACCATGCATGTGTCGCAGGTCTGGACGGGCCCGAGTTGAACGTGATAACAGACTTGTGGAACCGGAACTGCGCAGCGGTTGATGACATCGATGAGGAGCTCATCGGCGTTTGCTGCTTGCACGGTACCGTTAATAGAAACTTTGACCAATGTCTTTTTCTTCTCCTCTTCATCACGGAAAATTGAAATGTGATCTTTCTTTGGAGGGTTCGCCGAACGGGATGACGGCCGCGGTTCTTCCTGGCTTTTACGCCGGGGCTTGCGAACGCCGTGAGCTACCGCTTACCGATGCACGCCGGGCCAGCGACAACAGGTTTTCCCAGATCAGACGCCAATCTTTCTGGCATTCTCCTTGACACTTGAACTCCTTTCCGCGTCCGCCCATCCTTCCCCCGCATTCCGGGCATATCCAATTCAGGATGTCGGACACCACGTCAGATGTCGTCCTTGCGTGACCCAATCTGATGAACCTCATGCTCACCTCACCTCGAACAAAGTTTGCGATCGTAAACGTCAAGATTGTGAGGTGCATGTGAGGTTCCAAATGCGACAAGCTGAAATAGACCCGGCTGCGGAGGTGATTTGGCCAAAAAATGAAACAGATTTGGTGAATCCGGCACCGAAGCGGCAACAGGCAGCTCGCCGGGAGCCTCAGACGCCTTCGCAGTCTCGGCATGCTCGAAACGATCACTCCACTCGGAAGCCTCCAGCTCCTTTTATTACAAGAAGCGTCAAAAACAGAGAAAACCTGACGTGGTTTTGCATCCACCAAATCCAGCCTCTTCTTTCTGACGAAATACGATGTCGCCTTCGGGGAGTCGAAATGCGGACATTTGTCCGTCCACATGACCTGCTGCTGATGTGGTCATTCTTCCCTGGGTCCTCGCCAGAGTGCTCAGAATGTGCTGACAACAGCATCAGGCTGGTTTGGAAAGTCGCGTGCCTTCCACTCATATATGAGGAGGCAAGGACATGCAGCCACCAGAAACACACGTCGGGGGCGAACGGTTCCTCGTCGCTGTGAACAACACATCTGAGGGGATGTCCGAAGTCCTCTCCGAGCGTCTGCCATCGTTCTACAGAACTGCGTATCGCTTTCTGGGCAACACGGCCGATGCCGAGGACGCGGTGCAGGACGCACTGTTGTCTGCTTTCAAGCACCTGCACGAATTTAGAGGCGAGTGCCAGCTATACACCTGGTTAACCGCCATCGTGAGCAATTGCGCGCGAATGCAGTTGCGCAGCCGGCCACGTTACTTGCACGTTTCTTTAGACGGACCGATTGGCGAGGACTTGGAGTTGCCCTTGTCCGAACGATTGGCAGACGGCCGGCCGACACCCGAGGATGACTGTCACGAGGCGCAGCTCAAGGCGCAGTTAAGAAACCTTGTGGAGCGACTCTCGCCCACGTTGCGCAGAGCATTCCAGTTACGCGACCTCGAGGGCCTTTCCATCCGTGAAGCAGCAGACATTCTGAACGTGCCTTCGGGTACGGTGAAGGCGCAGTTATCGCGTGCGCGAGCCAAGCTCACGCGGTCGATGCGTCGGACCTTTGCCCGCGCGATGCCGAAGAATCGCCATCTGAGAACAACTTCCGGTCATAGATCCAAACCTGGTCCGGCAAACAGGAATGCCGCTGCGAGCGGGGCTCAACCAGAGATCGACCAATGAACGGGTTTGGCTTCCAAGGAGAAGGTATTGTGGAATTCGTAAGGAAGAGTTTGTCTCTTGTACTTTCGTGCTGCCTGGTGCTATCGGCCGCGCCAGCCGGCTTCACCGAGTCAGCAGAACAATCTGCGCCCCCGATGCCAGTCCAGGCCTCGCATCAGTCACCGGAACAGCTCGACCAACTCGTCGCTCCCATCGCCTTGTACCCGGATTCTCTGGTCGCGCAAATCTTGGCCGCCTCGACTTATCCCGATCAAGTTGTCGAAGCCGATCGTTGGCTCCAGGCTCATCCCGATCTCAAGGGAGAAGATCTGGGCAAAGAGGTCGACAAACAACCATGGGATCCAAGCGTAAAAGCGCTGACGGAATTTCCCTCCGTCCTGGCCAACATGGACAAGAATCTTTCCTGGACATCCTCACTGGGCGACGCCTATGTCAACCAGTCCGATGACGTCACCAATGCCATACAGACAATGCGCAAACGTGCACAGGACGCGGGGAATCTCAAGAGTACCCCTCAGGAAAAGGTGAGCGAGAAGGACCAGACCATCGTAATCGAACCAGCAGATCCCGAGGTCGTCTATGTCCCTAAGTATGACCCCTGGCTTATTTATGGAGGGCCGATGGTTGCGTGGCCGGGTTGGTACTGGTATCCCGGGCTGTATCTGACCGAGCCCGGGTTCGCGTTCGGCGTCGGTTTCGGGGTTGGTTTCTTCGGCGGATTTGGCTGGGGTTGGGGTCATTGGGGATGGGACTGGCACCATCATGCGCTCCTGTTCGACCACCACGGCTATGTCTCGCACAGCAGAATTTTCGCCAATCGTGCTCACTTTGGGGGCAGGGGTGGATTCGACCGAGGTGGATTTCACGGAGGGGAATTCCATGGAGGAGGATTTCACGGCGCGACCTCCCACTCCGGAGCTTTTGGTGGTTTTAACCATGGTGGCGTAACCAGAGGCTTTTCCGACCGTGGTCAGTCGAGTTTCCATGGTGGTGGTGGTTTCCATGGCGGAGGAGGATTTCACGGTGGCGGCGGTCGTCGATGACCTCCGTGTCCGCGTCAACCAGACAAAAAATACATCTTCGGAGATTGAATTCATGCGCACTCGAGATATGAACGTAAGAAGATTTACTTCAAAGCCTCTTGCCACAGCTGTTCTTGTTCTGGGAATGCTGATTGCTGTCCCGGCTCTCCCTTTGTTTGCCGGCCGGTCAGTGATGAAGACTTTCTCGTCAGCGGAACAAGCGTCCAATGCGCTGTTTCAGGCGGCACAAACCTCAGATGAGCAGCAACTAGAAGCAATCCTTGGTCTGGGCAAGGAGGTAACATCTTCTGGTGATGACGTTGAGGACAAGCTTGAAAGGGAGCAATTTACCCAAAAATATCAGGAGATGCACCGGCTTGTTCAGGAATCCGACGGGAGCATGGTCTTATATATCGGTGCGGAGAATTGGCCCTTCCCTCTCCCGCTGGTCTCCCACAATGGTGTTTGGCAATTCGATCCGGATGCCGGCCGGCAAGAAATCCTGTTCCGCACGATCGGAGAAAATGAGGCTGCGGCAAGTGAAGTCTGCAATGCTTTTGCCGCAAGAACAAAACAAAACGATGCATCCAGTTATGCCGACGACGATGCAACTGAGTATGCGAAAAAACTGCTTTCACTCCGGGCAAGAGATGCTGCCGACCTGGCTCCGCAGAATGACCCGCCTTTCCACGGCTATTATTTCCGAAACGCAAAGATTGCCGGACGTGTGGCCTTGATCGTATATCCCGCAAAATACCAGTCGTCGGGAGTGATGACATTTCTCGTCACCGAAGGTGGGGGTGTATACGAGAAGGATCTCGGTTCAAAAACGACAGCGATTATGCAAGGCACCAAGTTGCGTAAGGTTGATTCAAGTTGGCACCCTGCAGAATAAGCGGCGAGAAGCCAACTCACTTCGTCTCCCCGGTGCGCCCCGTAAGCACACCGGGATCTTACCTTTTCATTGCTGCCTGAGCTACAATGACTGCCCTTGATGCACATCCTTCACGACAACTCCAGGAAGATGAATGCCGCTGATCACTGCTGAACGCCGGCGGTTTCTACGCACTCTAACAGAGATCCAGCCATATGTTGATGAACCTGGAGCATGAGCTCTTGTACCGTTCCTCGCTTAGTGTGGGCATCGCTGTCTTCGTGACTTCCTCCAGGCAATCGGTCTGCGATGAAAGGCGATATCGAAATGGATTTTTCCGGAAGAGTTGCACTCGTGACCGGTGCGGGCAGTCCACAAGGCATCGGATTCGCAACGGCTCGCCTGCTCACACGACAAGGGGCAAAGGTCTCGATTACCTCCACGACTCCGCGAATCGGAGATTGCGCCCGCGAATTATCTTCGCAAGGAGCTGAAGTTCTCGCTTTAACCGGTGATCTCAGGGACACGGCCACGACACTCGCGCTGGTCGAGAAGGTCCTAGATCGTTTCGGGCGTATCGATATTCTTGTCAACAATGTAGGTATGACCCAGATCGGTAGTCCGGCCCCGACCAGTTCATTGCCCATGCACGAGCTTGCTCTAGAAGCTTGCGAGTATGGCCTCTCTCTCAACCTGAACACGACCTTCAACGTCACCAAGGCAGTCTTGCCTGCCATGCTGCAAGCAAACCACGGCCGCATCATTAACGTTTCCTCGACTACGGGCCCGGTGACGAGTAATCCCCGCGAAACGGCATATAGCGCGGCGAAAGCTGCGCTGGTTGGACTTACCCGCAGCCTCGCCCTCGAAGTGGCTCGCCAGCAAATCACTGTCAACGCAATTGCGCCCGGTTGGATTCAAACCCCTTCTTCGACTGATCACGAGATCCTGGCTGGCAGGAATACCCCAGTTGGCCGGCCCGGCAAACCAGACGAGGTTGCTGCGGTAATTGGGTTTCTTGGATCCGAAGCCGCTTCCTACGTCACAGGTCAATTGACCATTGTGGATGGAGGCAACTCCGTGCAGGAATACAAGGGGCCTCCGGATGGGTACTACTGAGCTAGAATTTCACACCGAGCGATCGACCTTGCCTGACGCACGCATCCCAAACTCCCTGAAGTCCAAATCAGAACGTTAGTGTCCGGATACTGACACGACGCGTACTGCCAGGCGCGGAGGTTATTCAATGCCAGGTCCATGTTTGGCGATCTGCATGCACGCATGAATGCATGCAACGCTTTCGCGAAAACCACAAAAAAATCAAGTATTGGCCCGCGCTTGTTCTTGCTGGTGCAATGTTCCTGCCATTCGCAACTCTGGTCTTTGCTCAGACGGGTTCACTGCCGGAACCTCCACAGGTACAGCCCAAGAATCACATCGCATCGCTCACGTTGCATGCTGTGAATGAGAACGGCCGGGACGCGTTCGCTTTTAATGGCACGACAGCGGCCCCGGTAATTCGGGTCTCACCGGGAGACACACTGAACATCGACTATGCCAACGATCTTCCGGCCACGTCGACGGAGAGTTGTGCCGTGAACCCCTGCATGGATATGACGAACTTGCACTTTCACGGACTGACCGTTTCGCCCGAGGCGCCTCAGGACGACGTCCTTGGTATGTTGGCGAAACCTGGGCAGATCTTGCACTATTCGGTACCGATTCCGCGCGATCATGTTCCCGGTCTGTACTGGTACCACACTCATCCTCATGGCGAGAGTCACCGCCAAGTATTGGATGGGATGTCCGGCGCGATCGTGGTCGAAGGCATCGACCGTTACGTTCCTGAAGTACGACACTTGCGCGAGCGCATTCTTGTTGTGCGCGGACAATCGATTGAGCACGATCCCAACGCAAACGCGCTGAAACAGCAAGTTGAGATTCCATTCAAAAACTGTGGGGGAGAACTCGAACCGCCAGAAGAAATCATGACCGTGAATGGAGCCGTTCGTCCAGGCATTGAGATTGCGCCGGGCGAGCGGCAATTCTGGCGACTAGTAAACGCCTCAGCGGATCGCTACCTGGATCTGCAGGTCGATGGCCAGCCTTTTGAGATCGTAGCGCTTGATGGACTGCCTCTCGCCTATCATCAACCCAAAAATCCGACGCTTGTCGCCGCTCATTTCCTGGTTGCGCCGGCGGGACGTCTGGAAGCAATGGTCACAGGCCCGGCGCAAGGCCATGCAAGTTTGCGAACCCTTTGCGTGAATACTGGTCCAGCCGGGGATCCGAATCCCTCCATGGTGCTGGCTGATCTGGTGCCTCCCTTAGACTCAGGCTCGATGCACACTTCACAGACAGGAGTATCGGCGGATAAGCGCCCGCCAGTGTACAGCACGATCGACATCGAGCCCTTGAAACGGTCCGCCCCGGATTTCACTGTCCTGTTCACGGAGGACAAGAATGGTTTCTATATCAATGGACAAAAGTTTGCGGCGGATGCCCCGCCGATGACAAGCGCTCGCGTGGGTACTTATCAACACTGGAGAATCGTCAATGCAACCGGCGAACTGCATCCTTTCCACATACACCAGGTTCACTTTTGGGCGTATGCGGAGAGTGGCAAGCCGCTCGAACATTCACAGTGGCTGGACACGGTCAATGTTCCTGTTGGCGGCTCCGTTGATGTGATTTTGGACTTTACCAATCCCGTGATAAAAGGCATGTCTGTCTTCCATTGCCATCTGCTGAATCACGAGGACAAAGGAATGATGGCTAAAATTCTCCTCAAGTAGGTGTCAGATTTCCAGTGCCTAAGGGCGGAAATCGGAGCCTGGGAATCGCTGAGCGTCGTTGGAGACCAGGCGAGAATGCATGGGCTGCACTTCCGGCCATCTCGCTCGCGGGGTGCACATGAGCGGAGGCGATGGGATCGTGAACAGCCCGATCGTGATACTCACCGCCGAAGCGAAACGTTACAAGCGATTGCGCGTTGTCTCTGGCACGCTGGGCATCGATCGGCCGCTTCCCGCAGCGGTCCGCTGGATAGCGCTCGCGATCTCGAGGAGATCGTCCTCGGCCAGTTCCAGGTTAGCCGCGTCAATCCATCCCTCCACCTGTTCAGGGCCTCGCGCTCCAACGATTGCCGCGGTTACGCCAGGCCAACTCAGCACCCAGGCAATTGCGACCGACGCGATCGTGGCGCCATGCCGCTGCGCGATTGGTCGTAAGGCATCACGCAAGGTAAGGTTGCGTTCCAGATTTGGCGAGTTGAATTCGGGAGAGCGCCGCCGCCAATCGTCCTGCGCCATCCCGGCAACCCTCTCCGCAGTGAATCGATCAGTCAGCAATCCCGACTGCATTGGGCTGTAGCAGATCACGCCTGTTTGGTGCGCTTCACACCATGGAATCTCGCGAGTTCCCGCGTCACGACGAATTAGGGAAAAGGGCGGCTGGAGCGAATCCACGTGACGAATGGCAGCGCAGCGCTCGAGCAGGGCGACATCGAAATTCGATACTCCTCCCAGTCTCACTTTACCTTCTTCGATCAGTCGCAGCATTTCGCCCCAGGAATCTTCAATGGGGACGCCCGTCTCGTCAGGCCAATGAAATTGATATAAGTCAATGCGTTCAATTCCAAGCCGACGGAGTGAGGCTTCACACTCGCGGCGGATCGATTCTGGTTTCAAGACTCGGCGGGTGTCTTGCATGGGAATGCGTTCATCCCAGATTTGGCCACACTTTGTAGAAATGAGTGGCCATTCGGAGCGTGGCAAGGAACGAAGAAGGCCGCCAACTACTTGTTCGGAATGTCCGAGTCCGTAGACCGCGGCGGTATCAATCCAATTGATTCCCAGTTCAATGGCGCGGCGCATGGCACGTTCCGATGAGCGGTCGTCTTGCGGTCCCCATCCATGCACCCACCCTCCTCCTCCGATAGCCCACGCCCCGAAGCCGACCCTCGTGATCTCAATTCCGCTTGACCCTAGCCTATGCTTCCTGACCTGCATGAATCCTCCTGATATATCGCGTCCTCGAGAATCGACGTTCTGAATCTCTGCAAGAGACTTGGAATATCATCCCAGCCACTGCGGATTCTGGAATGTACCGTCGAAATGGTGACTGGTCTTATAGAGCTCATACTCGCCAGACTGGGCCGCCTTCGCAGTCTTCGCGAGCATGGTCGCAACCTGTTCCTTGCTCATGGGTTGAAAACTCCGCGCTGCATCAAGAGCTTGCTGCAGAATCGGCATCGAGTCGCAGCCGGTGATCACAACGCTGGTCGGTAGGTTCAAGGGATAGTGCAAGCACTCCACTGCGGTTGCCGTTTTGCTTTTGAGAATGAAATGATCTCCCATTGGCTTCATTGCCAAGACTCCGATGTTTTGCTTCAACAAAACAGGAAGGACCTTGGTTTCGAAACTGTTGAAGTGATGGTCCATGACGTTCAAGGGCATTTGGACCGCATCGAATGTGAAGTGATGAGCAGCGGCAGTAGACAACATTTTGAGGTGGATCTCGGGGCTCTTGTGGCCGGTAAAGCCGATATGGCGTACCTTGCCAGCCTTTTGCGCTTGTTGGACTGCCTCCAGGGCGCCTCCGGTCGCGAAGATTCGGTCAGGATCAGAATCGCGAATGACTTCATGAAACTGCAGAAGGTCAATACGATCGGTCTCGAGCCGCTTCAGCGATTCATTGATCTGATTCGTTGCGGTCGCCTTGTCCCGGCCATCGATTTTGGTCATTAGGAATGCTTTCTGCCGATAGCCATCCCGCAATGCTTCGCCCATTCGAATCTCGCTCTCTCCGCCGTTGTAGTCCCAGCAGTTATCGAGAAAGTTGATGCCTTCGTCGAGCGCAGTGCGCACGATGCGAGTGGCTTCCTCCGCTGCCAGACCGGGCCTCGCCAGGTGATACCCGCCAATTCCGATGGCGGAGACTTTTTCTCCAGTGCGACCTAGGGTGCGGTATGGAATCCGGTTTTTTGTCTCTCCCGATGTGGATTGAGCAAGATTTGCGCTCATGACGGTAACGGCGGCAATTTCCAGGAATTCTCGCCTCGTGGTCATTCTTCCCTCCTCTCAGACGGGTTCTCAGGAACTTTTGGCAAGATTGGTTCTGCTCAGGGGCAACTCGCGAACCCGTTTTCCGGTTGCAGCAAAAATCGCGTTGCACAGGGCCGGGATAAAGGGCGGTACGCCGGGTTCTCCCACCCCAGCGGGGTGAGCGTCGCTGTCCACGAGGTATACGTTGGTTTGATAAGGGGCTTCGTTGATGCGTGCCACAGGATAATCGGCAAAGTTGGATTGAGCAATGATTCCATTCCTGGCCGTAATCTCACCGCTGCGAGCGACACTGGTTCCAAACACCGCTGCCCCTTCAAACTGCGCGCGAGTAACTTCCGGATTTACAACCAAACCGGCGTCGACGACAGCATCCACTCGCGGGATCCGGATCGTGCCATCATCAGAGACTTCCACTTCCACCACGGTTGCTACATAGGTCAAAAAACTTCGATGCGCTGCGACACCGATTCCCTTACCCTTATCGCGTTTTCGTTTGCGTGTCGTCCAGTCAGATTTCTCCGCCACCAACTCGAGCACTCGTCGCAAACGCCCTGTCTCCCAGGGATAGGAATTTAGGGATGCACCGTAATTCGGGTAGTCAACTCCGTTGAAATCAATCGTGCGATCCGGACCGATCAATTCCAACCGATAATCAACGGGATCGCGACCGGCACGGTCCGCGAGTTCATCAGTAAATGTCTGAACCGCAAACCCGTGATAAATGTTCGCGACGGAACGCAGCCATCCAATGCGAACATGTGCCTTCGCCGGTCCATTCTCGATGCGCAAGTTGGGAATATCGTACGGAATGTCGGTCCAACCCTGCTGCAGGTGGCCGGGATCACCATAGACGGCATTCACATCGTAGATAGACGTGATGGGGGGAAAGACGCATCGCTGCAGCCACGCATCGGGCTTGCCTTTCGAATCGACCGATGCCTTCAGGTACATTGCTGCGACCGCATTGTAATAATCAAACTTGATGTCGTCTTCCCGAGTCCAGACTGCCTTGACCGGACGTCGAACCTTCTTTGAGAGCACCGCGGCTTCGGCCACATAGTCCGGTTTCGACTTCCTCCCAAAACCACCTCCCAGCAGCGTCACGTGGCAGACGACATTTTCTTTGGGAATACCCAATTCTTTCGAAATGATGTCCTGCGCCGCTTGCGGGTTTTGGGTTGGGGCCCAGACTGTCACTTTGCCATCTTTGTAGTCCGCGAGGGCCACCATTGGTTCCATACTGGCGTGCGCCAGTAAAGGAACGTAATACTCACCTTCATAAACGTGCTGTGCCTTTGCGAACACAGGATCGACGTCTCCATGAGCGCGAACAACCTTGTTCGGCTGACGTGCGGTCGTTTGCAATTCCTTCTTGTATTCGTCGGAGTTGTAGGTCTCATTGGATCCGTTATCCCAAACGACGTTCAGCTTTTTGCGCCCTTGAAATGCGGCCCAGGTATTGTCCGCAATCACTGCTACACCACCTAAGGGCTGAAAGCCACATGGGGGTTGAAAAGCGTCGATGGGAATAGTCTGCCGCACTCCGGCGATCTGTAATGGAGCCTCGGAATCGTAGGCTTTTACTTTCCCGCCAAAGACCGGAGGATGCTCAACTGACGCAAACACCATGCCTTCCACATGTGCATCCATCCCATAGACTGCACGGCCAGTACAGAGGTCTCGGAGATCATAGCTCTGCATTCCCTTCCCAATGTAGCGCCACTCGATCTTTGGCTTTAATTGCACGTCTTCCGTCTTGGGGACTGGCAATCTCGAGGCAGGCACAGCAAGTTCGCCATAGGGCAACCGGCGACCCGTCGCTCGATGAACGACCGCGTGGAGATCCGTCTTGCACTCATCGACAGGGACTCCCCAATTTTTGGCAGCAGCCTGAATCAGCATCACGCGAGCCGTTGCGCCCGCCCGTCGCATCACATCGTAATAGCTGCGGATTGAATGGGAACCATCAGTGTTCTGATCGCCGTAGCGACGGTCAGCGATGGCCTGGTCAATTTTCACCCGCTTCCAGTCAGCGTCGAGTTCATCAGCAACCACCAGGGGCAGCGTGGTCCGGATCACAGTACCCATCTCCGAACGATGCGCGACGATGAACACAGTTCCATCCGGGTTGATACCCACGAAGGCATTGGGATGAAGCCGGGCAAGATCAGCTTCAGTGGGATTCGCAGGCGAATGATCCTGGTTTAGCATTTCGGGCAAGTACTTCACCCCCAGCACCAACGCTCCGGTTCCTGCCAGCCCGATGAGAAATCCGCGACGGCTCACATTCGTGATGGAACTCATGGATGCTCCTCAGCGGCCGCTTTGATAGCTGCCCGGATGCGCTGGTAAGTTCCGCAACGACAGATGTTCGCCGCCATGCCCTCGTCAATCTGCTCGTCAGTCGGTCTGGGATTGCTGCGCAACAATGCAATCGCCTGCATCATCTGCCCTGGTTGACAATAACCGCATTGCGGCACGTTGCTGTCGATCCACGCTTTTTGTACCGGATGCAATCCATTCGCCCCAATGCCTTCGATGGTCGTGATCTGCGCTCCGGCTGCAGAACTCATCGGGGTTATGCAGGCTCGAACTGCCTGTCCATCTTTGTGAACCGTGCACGCGCCGCACAGCCCAATGCCGCATCCGAACTTCGTCCCCGTCAGTCGCAGAATATCCCGCAGATACCACAAGAGCGGCATCTGAGGGTCGCCGTCGAACGATCGCTCGGTTCCGTTGATCACCAACTGGATCATGAAGGGGCCTCTACGCTTTCAGCGTGGCCGAGTGTTGGACATCGTTATCGTGACGGGATTCCATTTTCCGGATCACGAGCGAAAAATCCTGGTCTGGATCCACTCGGAAGGCTTCGGAATTAATCTGGAAGGCTGCCTCCGTCGCCGGCAGTCCAAGGCTCAAAGCTGACGCGGTTTCGAGAATCAACCGGAAGTCTTTGTTCATCAGGCGCAATGGAAATTGCGGACCGTAGTCGTCGTGGATGGCCCGAAGCAGCTTGCCGACATGGGCCGGCGCGACGACCGCGGTCTTTGACAAGACAGTCAGTAGCCGGTTGCGATCCAAGCCTTCTTTCTCTCCCAAAACGCAGGCTTCGGCAATCGCTTGCATTCCAACACCCAGCAAGAGATTGACCACCAGTTTTGCCGCCGTCCCCGATCCGGAGGCGCCAAGGAGGAAATACTGTTTGGCGATCGCTTTGAAAATTGGCTCCGCAGCCGCAAAGATCTCGGCTTCGCCACCCCCAAGCAGCGTGATCATGCCCTGTTCAACCACAGGGATGCTTCCGGAAATGGCGACATCAAGCACGTGCAAGCCGCGAACTGTCCCCTCGCGAGCCAACTCGCGGCTGGTCTGCGGACGAATGGTGCTCATTTCGATAATGATCGTGCCCGGCGTCGCGTGGGCAAGAATTCCGTCAGCGCCCAGATACACTTTCTTGACCGCTTCGTCATCCGTCAGGCACGACAAAATCACCTTGGCTCCGCGCGCGAGCGATGCAAGGGTTTCGGAAACTGCCGCCCCGTCCCTGATCAAAGTTGCTGCTCTGGTAGAGTTCAGGTCATAGACTTTGACTTCGTAGCCGTGTGACAACAAACGCCGAACGATTCGGCTGCCCATCGCCCCAATTCCAACAAAACCCAGGGGAGCATAACTCGGGTCAATTCGATTCATGACAAAGCCTTCCTATTCGCGACGAATTCGTCGTCAGAAACATGGATGTAGACGCACGCTGATTAACAGCAACACGCCTTTCGCGCCCGATGCTCGCAAGCGGCGCCCGCCTCATAACCAGCAAACTTCTCTCCAAACCTTTGTAGATGGTCCGCCCGCAACTGCTGCGTTCATCGCGTTTTTCCACTCCACGTAAGGGCTCGGCACAGGCACGGTCACACCACGCGTCGACCTCAGGACACGCGTGTCCGGATGCCGACTGCACCGCGGCTATTTTCGCTGCTGCCGTCAGTTCTTGCGGATCGCTACGGCTGGAGACTTGGCATCGCAAGTGCTTTTGATAAGTCGAGTGAGGTTGAGTAATGATGACGATGAAGACTAAAGAGTACGGAATTTCCCGCACCTGCCTGCTAGCGCTAATCCCATTCTTGCTCTCGGTTCATTCGGTGAGAGCGTCGGCAGCGGCGAACGATCAGAGTGCACGAAGCGTATTCAGCAGCACCTGTGCTTCCTGTCATGGCCAAAACGGTGCTCCTACTGCGGTTGGCAAAAGCCTGAACGCGCCTGAGTTGGGTTCGGCGGATGTGCAGAGTCACACAAATGCACAATTGCAGCAGATTATCAGCGGTGGAAAGGGCAATATGCCGCCATTCAAGGGCACTCTGTCGGAATCTCAGATCAGTTCCCTGGTAGCGTACGTCCGCACATTTTCCAGGCAGCGGAAGGGCCCATAAAGGAATGCCCGAGTGAATGTGGGTGATGACCGAAAGCACAACGTAAGGCGAAGCGAGCGATAGAAGAATGAAGATTCACATCACGATGCCCCTGAGTTCAATTGTGCTATTGGTTGCGATTTCAGCAATATTTTGTCTTCGAGCGCAAGCCCAGGAGCAATCCCAAAGTCCGCCACTGGTGACGCTCAGCGTTGGTTGGACGTATCTCTATGCTGACCAGGGCAGCGGCCAACGATCGAATCTCAACGGCTGGTACGCCAAGCCCTCAATGCCTCTCGGTAAGGGCTACGCTGCATTTGCGGACTTCACCAATTACTACGGAGCAAATTCGAAAGGATCCATCAACTCCCACGGGTTCACATTCGGAGTGAGCAAGGACGTCTTCCCACGGCCAAAGTTCAGACCCGCAGTGTTCGCCGAGGCAGGAGATGTGCGCACTTCGAATGCCGGATCCATTGTCAACCAGTTTGCCTTCGCGACCGGATTTAACTTCGCAATTCCGATTCAGCGTTGGATTGCATTCTCTGCCACGCCCGCCGAATGGGTATTTCTGTATCCCAAAGGCGATCCACGAAATGATTTCAATTCGAAAATCGGTCTAACTTTTTCAGTGGGGAGACGATGAAAGCCGATCACCAGGTGAACAGTTTCCGCGAAGCGAGAATGTCCAAATTGGGGCACGTCAGTCCGCGGATTGACACTCCGCAGGTACGTCCAACTACATTAACGGTTTTGTTAGTTTTCCACAGCGTCAATGAGACGTTTCGAAAGGCATGAGAATTGCTGAGCTGCAGAATGATCGCAATGAAAGCAAGTCGATCAGCAAGTTGGAGCGCCAGCCGACCGGCGCTCCAGTCTTGCCTGAAGCTGATCCGCTTTAGCATCAGGCTTTCCGACGTGTTGGGATCCGTAGACTCGTGAAATGCGACTTCAGAGAAACACTTGCCGTAGTTATGCTTCATGCTTCTGAGTTATCAAGAGCAAGAACAGAAATGCTCGCGAAAGATGCCGCCATTGTGGGGCACACTGGATGGACACTGATCCTCGCAGGTCTGTGACATCCCTCAGCATTTTAACCGGGTGATTCTTTTTGGGTGCACGCCTTAAGGGTTCTACTCGACCACCCGTTCTTCCAAACCACAAAGAGGTCGTTACACATGACGGAGGAGGCCTCTGCCCCGGGGTTGCGCTGTCCGGCTACTCGGCTTCCCCCAAGAAGAATTACCCAAGGAGAAACAACATGCGTCTGAAAACCTTATCCGCGGGTGCCATAGTTGTATTGATTGCGCTCGGATATACGATCGTCACCTACGGCCAGCAAAATTCGTCGCCATCGGTCTACAATCCCTATCCCCCCGGCATCCTCCCGCCCAATCTGAATTCAGAGATACACAGGGTACTGGCGGAGATCGATTTCATTGAAGCTCGTGCGCTGGAGCGGTGGCACAAGATGAAGCCTCCGATCCTGACCGGTCAGCCGCCAACTCTTCAGAACACTGGCACCGAGGCAGTCGAAACACTCGGTGAGCTACTGAACTTTGACAAGCAGATGTCCCCAAAAAGAAATGAGGCGTGCGCATCTTGTCATATGCCATATGCAGCCTTCAGTGGCCCGATTCCCTCGGTGAACCTGACCATGATCGCGTATCCCGGCACAGAGCACTTCCGCGCCGGCAAGCGAACAGCACAGAGATACACGTACGCACCGTTCTTTCCGGTACTGCAGTACAACCAGGAACAAGCTCTTTTCTACGGCGGAAACTTCTGGGATTCGCGCGCAACCGGTTATCAGTTGAGAAATCCCGATGCCGAGCAGGCACAGCACCCACCAGTGGATACTCAGGAAATGGGCTTCCCTGATACTGCCTGCATTGCATTCCGCCTCCAACACTCCCCCTACCGGCGTCTCTTTGAGGAGGTCTGGGGGAAGGGCTCGCTCGATATCGACTTTCCGCCCGAGACCGAGGAGATTTGCAGAACTCCGGGAGGAGCTGCCATATTCGGGACGAACGCCACGCCCATTCCGTTGAGTCCGGCTGATCGGACCCATGCAAACACTGTTTATGACCACTGGGGGCAGTCCCTGGACGCGTATGAACAGTCTGTACAGGTCAGCGCTTTCTCATCGAAATTCGACGCGTTCCTGAAGGGAAACTACACCATGACAGCAGACGAAATGGCCGGTTACAAGCTCTTCAACGGCAAGGGCAACTGCAATTCGTGTCACGTTGACGGCCTGGGAACAACTCTCAAGCCGGGACAGGTCGACACCAGTACACCCGCTACCGTCAACCCGGTGTTTTCCTGCTTCGGATCAGCAAACGAAGGACTGCCTCTGAATCCGAGGGATGCTTTCTACTATCAGACCAAGCCCGATCCTTATGGATTCACTGCCAATCCTTATGGCTTCGGCTACAGGGATTTGGGACTGGGAACTTTCCTGAGGAGCGGCTTCGGTTCCGCGCCGAACCCGAACGCAAGCTGGAGAAAACTTGCCCCATCGGTCGACGGACAAATGCAAGTGTCTTCTGCGCGCAATGTGGCGATGACACCTCAACAGTGTTCGACAACTGAAGCGCCAGGGCCTTACTTCCAAAAGGAGTTTTTCCACAATGGCTACATCAAGAGCCTGAAGCAACTTGTCCATTTCTACAACACTCGCGACACGGCCTTCGCGTACCCTGTCACCTCGGGTCACTGCCCGCAGGGAACAGTCGAGAGGGTTAACTGCTGGCCCATGCCCGAGGTCAAAAACAACCTCGACATGACGACTGGCGATCTTGGTTTGACAGATAAGGAAGAAGACCAGATCGTTGCGTTCCTCCAGACGCTCACTGATGGTTTCACCAGACCTTACCCGAACAGGGATACTTATACGGGGGCCTGCATGCATGGCGGTTCATCCAAGACCCAAGGCAATGAGTTCCTGATCCCGACTCCGGAACTGCCGCCTTGTGCTGATGCTGTTTGCGGCGTTTCGCCGGTTCCGAGTCCACCAATTCCGTAACCGACATTGCATGGAGGCCGGACGCCGGCCTCCATGTTTTTTTCCTAATTGCTTCGAAAGGATAGTGAATCGGCCAATTGAAGGGAGGTATTCGCATGATTAGATCGTTTCTGAAAACGGGAATGACAGTTGCTATTCTAGTGACCTCACTGCTGGCGGTCGCCCAGGTGAGCCCCACTACAAAAAAAGCTGCGCACGTCCGAATCACCGAAGGGCCGGAGCTTGAACGCAACGATGCCTACCTGGTGATCGTCAGGTGGACAAGTAACAATCCTGGAGGAACACCCGAGCACTACGGAGTAGTGCACTATGGCACAAATCCAACGGAACTTGACCAGAGCGCGAAATCTCCCATCCGGTTGAACCCGGGGCATGACTATACCGTTTTCCGTGTACGCATGGACAGTCTCAAGCGCAGGACGACCTATTACTACAAGGTGGATTCTATGGGAGACAACGGCGATCCCGACGGCGTGCGAAGCCCGGTCAGGCGTTTCACCACACAGTAGTTGGGTAGTCTGGAAAGGCAGAAAAAGCTGCCGGGACAAACGAAGCATCACGCAGCAAGTTCGAGGTGCATCGATCGCAAGTAATCCCGATAATCGCGATCGATGACCCGCTCTGTGCGCTCTGCGAGCAGAAGCTGAGTCCGTTCTGAATCCATTAATTCCGCAAACGTGTGAACTGCGCGAGAAGCATGTGGATACCAGCGGTGAACCCAACACAAAATTGTTTCCGGTTCTCGGAATTATCTTCTATGACCGTTTGGATCAACGATTCACTCCACTGCCGATGCCATTGACAGTCCTCATTGAGAGAGAAAAATATCTGCCCAAGCAAGTAGTCATCTTCCCGGAGAGCGAGATCGCTCACATGTTTCAGGAATAAGTCATCAATCATAGGTTTAAGCACCAAGTTGAGTCCCAGGAAGGACTCCGCCCAGTCGAACGCAACCAGCAATTTCTCAACGGCTTCACGCATGGGCTGCCAAATCGGGTCAGTCTCGCATAGTGTTTTGCTGCTGTTCGCGAATTCAGGATAGATTTGCTGCAGTTGCCGGATGCGATAGGCGATCCGCTGAATGCGGCGCATCTCGTCCGCGGATTGCAACAGGTTTTTATGAATCTCATGCTGAATGCCATGGATGCGATCAAAGAGATGGGTGTCGCGGGCAAACTCTCAGTTACCTCACAACAGAGTACGGATCTCTGTGAGCGATACGGGGTTGGGATTGCCTCCTGCGCGCGAGGAGAAGATCTTCCACGCGTTTTTCACCACGAAACCGCAAGGCAGTGGTATGGGACTGTCGATTAGCCGGTCCATCATTGAGTCGCACGGGGGCCGTTTGTGGGCTAACGGCCAACTCTGAGCGCGGTGCGACATTTCAGTTCACGCTTCCCGAGCGAGGCCAAGGCGGCGTAACTCGATCACAGTTATTGTCTGCCGGCGTTCGGTCGCAAATTCCTCCTAAGCACTCCGTTTGGTAATTCGAGTGCTCTCATTCATCTCGTGCCACGATTCTGGCGAGGCATTGAGAAGAGCTCAGCACCCCACAGCAATCGCGGTAACGCAGGAGAAGTGTATGTGGATGAGATCATGCGCGGTCTGTAAAGCATTGCTGCAGAAACTACGGTTGAGTGATTCGGTGCGATGTAATTGCGGATGGATCTGGTGAACCGTCCGGCTCTGAGCATGAGTTATCGATGACGCAGTTCTGCGTTTGTTCGGTCTGTCAGGTTACATCTTTCATGTCTCCGATCGAGACGCGCAGCGCTTGGTTCACCATAGACCGCTGTGCTGACCAAGCCTGGTCACAAACAACCGGGGCTCGGGCATTTGTTCCCGACAGGAGCCCGGTTGGGCGCGATGAATCGAAATTCACGCCGACCGGGAGCCTATTAATTCTGGAACCCCCGCAAGATCCTCGAATTCCTCCTGACCCAGTTGTAGCGAAGCCGCTCCAACATTCTCCTTGAGATGTTCGATTGAACTGGTTCCGGGGATGGGCAGTATGAGCGGCGATCGCCGCAACAGCCATGCCAGCGCAACTTGCATGGGGCGCGCGCCATGCGCCTTTGCAATCTTTTTCAGCACATCGCCCGCGACCCTGCCCGCTCCCAGAGGGAACCAGGGAATGAAGGCAATGTCATGCCTATCGCAATAATCCACCACATAGTCCCATTCGCGATCAGCAAAGCTGTAGCGGTTCTGCACGGAGGCGACGGGCACAATCTTGCGGGCACGATCGATATGCTCGCGGGTCACGTTCGATAAGGCTACAAGTCCAATCTTGCCTTCATCTCGCAATCGCGCGAGAGTCTCGACCGATGCTTCAAAAGAGATCACGGGGTCCGGAGTGTGCAGTTGATAGACATCAATGCGATCAAGGCGAAGTCTCTTCAGGCTGCCTTCCACAGCTTTGCGCAAGTGTTCTGGACTGGCATCATGGGTCCACTGATTTGGGCCGGGCCGATTCCAGCCGCCCTTGGTCGCGATGACCAATCCTTTGGGATACGGGAAAAGAGCTTCAGCGATCAATTCCTCATTGGCATGAGGACCATATGAATCAGCCGTGTCAATGAAGTTGACATCCAGTTCCACCGCGCGGCGAAGCACTGCGACTGCGCCCTTCCGATCTTCCGGCGGTCCCCAGATGCCCTCGCCGGTGAGGCGCATTGCCCCGAAACCAAGGCGATGCACAGACAACTTGCCTCCCAATGAAATATTGCCAGCCAGGCGTGCGGATAATTTCGTTTTATTGCTATTCAAGTTGACCTCCAAAATCAGTAAATTCGACGGGTGCTCGTCACTGTCCTTCTTCTGCTCCCTGTTGTGCAGTATTCGATCTTACGACGTGTTCGTCCATGACACGATCGAACGAGAACGCTCCTGCTCCTTTCACGATCACTACCATGGCCAGTGCGATCGTCAGCAAATGATATTCAATCCCGTGCCTTCCTTGGTTCCGAACCAGTTCAGAAACAAGCCCGTGCCGAAAGTGCACCATTGCGATGGCTCCCAACATCGTGAGTACGATCACCAGTGCTGCAAGTTCTGCTGAAGAATCCGACGACCAGTCCAATTCCGCTGAGAAACTCACCCGCAATCACCAGGAATGCCACCGTCGAGGGAAGGTGAAGAGGTTCGGTAAACGTTCGCATGGTCTGCGCCAGACCAGCGCCACCATACCATGCCAACATCTTTTGCGCACCATGGGCAAAAAAGATCAGACCCAACACAACTCGCACGATTGCCAGGCTCCAGTCCGAGGGCGTTGTCATTAAGCTTTCGATCATCTGCCAATCTCCAACCAGTAAGGGGCCATCCGAGATGGATCTCACAACGTCAGCATGAAGGCGACGAGATCCTTCTTTTCCTGAGCGCTCAGCTTTGTGCCAAGAATCAGGTTGAAGAGCTCGACTGTATCGTCCATAGTCATGAGCCGTCCGTCATGGAAGTAAGTCGGAGTATCCTTCACCCCCCGCAGGACTGGAGTCTTGATCGGTCCATCGCCTCCCGAGGGAGCAATCAGGCCGTTAATGACCTGGGCCTTGTAGAAGCGCTCCACGTGCAAGTTATGCATCAAATTGTCGGTGTAGTAGGGTGCCTGGTGGCACGCACCACATTGCCCTTTGCCAAAAAAGATCTCCTGACCGCGCAACTCTTGCGGTGTGGCTTTGTTGGGGTCGAGCTTTCCAAATACATTGAGTTTGGGCGCGGAAGGAAAATCCAGGATCTCCTGAAATTCGGCCATGTCGTGGATTTGGCTTCCTCGTTCCAGAATGTTTACACCCTTCTTAGTTGCGATTACCGGGTCGCCATCGAAGTAGGCGGCGCGTTGCTCAAATTCTGTGAAATCCTCCACGCTCTTCAGGGCTCGCTGCGAGCCGAAAAGACGTTGAATGTTCACCCCGCGAAGCGCCGGCGTGTCGATGCGGTGACGCACCTCTTGAGGGCGAACGTCGCCGGCCTGGTGCGTGGCTCCATTGGTACTGCCGTTCTGATGACAATCCAGGCAGGCCACCCCAAGGCTTGGATGCTCCGAGCGGCGGTCCGCTGTTTGATTGAACTGTTGTTGCGCGAATGGAGTCAGCAGTAATCGCAAGCCTTCTAGTTGCTTCGGATTGAGGATGCCATTGAAAAGTTCGTAATAGTTGCTCGATGTGACCAGCTGTCCTTTAGATACGTCTCCAAGGTCGGGACGAGTGGTCAGGAATATCGGTGCGGGAAACTCGGGGAGGAACTGGTCGGGTATGTCGAAATCTACATCAAAACGCTGCAGATTCCTGCCTGTTTGTTTCTTCACTTCTGCGATCTCGAAATCTGGAAATACCATTCCTCCTTCCTCGTTCTTGGGATGAGGCAAAGGCAGAAAACCCGAGGGGAACAATCCTCCATCACGAATTTTCTCTGCGTCCATGGCTGCGAGTTGGTCCCATGTAACCCCGGGAGCCAGCTTCACCCGTACGCCAGTCTGGATCGGTTTCCCGCGGCTCATCCTTGCATTTGGGTCGGGCTGATCGCTCAAATCGTATCGCTGGTTCAGCAGGGTCATCTGGCGATTGCGAACTTCTGGTTGGGCGGCAGATATGCGAGCAAAAAACGACGCGAAATCCTCTTCGGCTACGGGGAACTGGTAACTGGATTTGGTCGGAACCGTCGGATTCTGAGACTCCTGGGATTTCAGGGTGAGACCACCGACGAAGGACAACGCCACAGCCGTGCCGATTAATTTTCGAAAATGGGGAAACACTCTTGTCTCCTGTTTCAGGCGTGAGATTCTGAAATAACTCGAAGAGCAATCGTTTGACCAGAGCGACTTGTCTTCATATCTGGAAACTCGGTTGAAATAAACGGTGTGACCATGCCTGACCGCCTCAGCAACCGCCCAGCGAAAATTTTGGCGTCCGAATTTCGACACGCGTCCATTCCATGTCCATGACAAGACATCCCTATTAAAGGTTCCTGGATCGACCCTGGAGGTTGCCGTGCTGTCCTCATCGCTAGAAGCGGGTGAAACGTAGTGGTCCTATGAGGCGACAAGGAAGTATGCGCGAAGCGGTCGTTACACTACTGTTCTGATCCGTGGAAGAGCGCCCGACTGATCTGACCGATGTGTGCTTTCTGTGGCGTTTTGGGAGCCTTGCGGACGCGGTCTGTGAATTCCCAGCTTTTCCATTCTGTGGATAAGCGTTGTGCGCGGCAGACCTAGTCTTGAAGCAGCTCCCTGTGGGCCCCCAATGACCCACCCGACTTGTTCCAGGGTTGCCAGAATCACAGCTCGTTCACTGTCCTTCAGAGTGCCGGAAGCTGGTGTGAGGGGAACGCTTGCTGTCCCGCAGGCCGGCAAAGGATTGGGAAGCACCCCATCGTCTGACAGGATTACCGCCCGTTCGATCAGATTTTGTAATTCCCGGATATTGCCAGGCCACTCGTATAACGTTAGCGCGGACATCGTGGCCTCGGGAATATGCTCCACCGGCTTCCCGATACGCTGCCCAAACTTCTGTACAAAGTGGATCACCAGGGACTCAATGTCTTCACGCCTGGCTCGCAACGGCGGGAGCTGAACGGGAAATACATTCAGTCGATAGTACAGGTCGCTGCGAAATTCAGCACGGGTTACCATGCCGTACAAGTCGCGATGCGTAGCGGCCACCAGTCGAACATCTACCTTATGCGTACGAGTGCTCCCCAGGCGCTCAAACTCTTGTTCCTGTAATACTCGTAGCAGTTTGGGCTGCAAAGCAGGCGGGATGTCCCCCACTTCATCCAGAAAAAGCGTGCCCTTGTCGGCAAGTTCGAAGCGTCCCACCTTTTGCGCGATAGCCCCGGTGAAAGCGCCCTTCTCATGGCCAAAGAGTTCGCTCTCGAGCAGATCCAGCGGGATGGCGGCGCAATTCACTCTTACAAAGGCCCGTCCGGACCTCGAACTCAGGTTGTGAATCGCGTGCGCAATCAACTCCTTGCCTGTGCCTGTTTCTCCCTGGATCAGAACAGTGGAGTCCGTCGGGGCCACACGTTCGACCTGTTCGAGCACCGCTTCCAGAGCGGGGCTGTTGCCTATGATCCGCTCGAAGCTGCGCGCTCTCCACTCCTGATTGCCGGATTTGACTTGTCCCCAGGCTCCCAAAGTTGAACCCCTCGGGTTAAGCGTGCACGTCGATTATCAGAACTCAGCTTTCCACGGCCGCGCGAACATGCTGGAGCAAAACCGCTTTGTCAAATGGTTTTGTCAGAAACTCCACGGCACCCGCTCGCAATGCTTCCATCCTCATCTTCGTGCCGCCATGCGCCGTAATGAAGATTGTCGGAATGCTGCAGTGATCGGCATTCAGCCGGGCTTGCAGCTCCAGACCGGACATCCCTGGCATTCGAATATCCGCGATGAGGCAGCAGGTCTTGTGTTGCCAGCCGGAATTCAGGAACTCCTCCGCCGAGGCAAACACTCGCGCAGGCAATCCGGCGGCCTTGAGCAAGCCTTGTAAAGCGTCGCGCATCAGCTCATCGTCATCGACGATCGTGACCACCTTCGGCTCTCCCTGATTGGCCATGATGAAAAACTAGCCCTCAATGATGCATGGAAGCAATCACACCTTGGTATGAGGACACTAACACTCGCAGCAATCTTCTGGGCGTGTCGGAGTATGACTGGGGAAAGGTCTGCTACCAGCTCGTGGGCGACGGGGCTTCCTCCGGCTTCCCTTAACCGGCGCTAAGAGAGTCGGAAGGAAGAGTTGATACGGAGTCCCTTCCACGAACGCCGCGGTACGGACAGGTAATCACCAGTGCACGAAGCAAGAGAGAGAGAGAGAGAGAGAGAGAGAGAGCGGGCGAAAGCGGGCAAAGGAAATGGAAATGTATCTGACAGTCGACAGTTCTCCGACAAAGGTAAGAGGACCTGGCCGTAAGTACAGATGGACCTGTCTTGCGTCGAGATTCCGACACCAATACGGCCCACTGTCGGGGCGCTTCAACGATACAGCGACTGGCTAAGAACGCTGGTTCACGGCACATTCATGATCGCTCCGTCTGAATGTGCCCGGGCAGGGTGATGCAGAAGCGTGCGCCTCGCGGCAAGTTGTCGGCCGCCCACAAGCGACCACCATGCGACTCGATGATGGAACGACTGATCCGAAGTCCCATGCCCGTCCTGTGAGTTTTCGTGGTGAAAAAGGCATCGAAGATCCTGTCCGGCCCCTGGACTGGCATCGGTGAGGACAGCAGCGATAGGTTGATTTAATTCATGGGCCAGCGATGCAGTCAATTCCCCCATGGTTGAAATCCGGTCCATGCGCGCAAGTCCGCCTCTGATTGTCGCAGCCTCTCGTGTTCCTCTTCTGCCCGTTTGCGTTCGGTCACATCCATCTGCGTACCAGCAACTTCCACAAGTTCTCCGCTTTCAGTGAATACGGAATGACCCGAACCGTAGAGATGTCTGACCGTTATGTCGGCGAGTACGATTCTGAACTCCACAGCATAGTCCCGTCTTTCGCGCAGCGCCCTCTCGACGTAGTCGAGCATGGAACTGCGATCCTCTTGATGGACTCGTTTCAGGATCGAGTCGCGGTCCGGAAGGCCCTGCTGCGGATCGAACCCCAGACAAAGCGGCGATAATGCCGGCTCGAAATGCCACCGTACCAGAACGTAATTGCGATTGCACAAAGTGCCAATGACGTAAACGGAAGGGGCAACCTTGACTTATGCACGCTTGCATTTTTTTCGACGCATTGGACTCTGGGAGGTTGCATTCAACTCCGTTTTGGCTGGTGGATGTCAAGCTTCGCCGCCATTCCTACCAGTTCAGCCAGAGACTCAGCTGTCATCTTGCGCATAACGTGCCCGCGATGGATCTTTACAGTCACCTCGCTCGTTCCCAACTCAAACGCGATGTGCTTGTTCATCCTTCCAGACACGACAAGGGCCATTACTTCGCGTTCCCGCTGCGTCAGCGATTCGTAGCGCCTCCTCAGTTCGGCCAACTCGCTTTCATGTTGACGGGCAACTCGGTCGCGGTCCAACGCCTGATGGATCGCATCCAGCAAATCCTGGTTACGAAGAGGTTTCGTCAGAAATTCCACCGCCCCCGATTTCATGGCTTTCACGCTCATTGGGATGTCGCCATGGCCGGTGATGAAAATAATTGGGATACGGATCCCCGCCTCACTCAACTGGCGTTGGAACTCCAGGCCGCTAATTCCAGGAAGGCGCACGTCGAGAACAAGGCAGCTTGGCCCGTCCACCCGGTTACTATCCATGAACTCTCGCGCGGTTCCGAATGTCTCGGCGTGCAGGCCGACGGACTTCAGCATTCCCTGAATCGCTGTGCGCACTAGCACGTCGTCATCGACAACGAAGACAGTCGGCCGGTCCGGCGGCATCACAGACGAACCTCCAGATTGTTGCTACTGTTCTCGATAAAACCTGATGATAATGTTCATGATCCATTTGCCGCAATCGCTGTATCTCGTGGGAAGGAAATCTGGAAAAAACAACAGGTTCCTAAACGTCACACCGCGGCACGCAACCGGCAATGTCCTCTGGCGTCCATAAGCACGGAAGCATCCACCTAAACAATCGGATGCTTCAGGAGACCGCGTTGCCCAACCTCGTTGAGTTCGTAAGTGATGTATTTCTTACAGGGATTGGTCTGCTATTGCCGGTTTCGATCATCGGCTCCTTTGCTGGAGCCCTGCACGATGTCAGTCGGCGGCAGCATGATCCAGACTGCTGGCTTCGGATGCGGTCAGCAGGGTTCTGCAATGCATTTGCTGGCGGTGCTGAGATGAGCTTCGCGGCTCGAATCGCCTGCACCGTTGAATCCCTCCGCCGGCAAAACAGCGGGGCGTTCAAACTCACGATCTAGTGCAATTCACCGAACTTGCAGTAGAACTCGTGAGTTGGAACCTTGACAAACCCCGGCTCCCTTGCTCAATTGCGTTTGGGTGAACCTTGATGACTGAGGCTCCAGACATATGCGGAGACCGCCGATACCTGGTCAGCCGTAAGTTGTGCTCCTCCCATCGGTGGCATGGGACTGCGATATTGCTTGGGCTGGGGCACTCCGTCAGTGATGGTCTTCCTGATGCCGCCGAAACTCCCGTCGCTCCACATCCACTTCTTGCCCGTAAGGTCGGGACCCAGCGGCGTTCCCTGTCCTCGGTCGCCATGGCAACCGGTGCATCCGGCGCCACCGACCTCTCCGCGATAAATGCGTTCCCCCAGTTCAACCATTTGCCGCGTAGCGCCCTCGGGTACGGGGAGACTTGGGGAGGAGGCTGCACCGGCGTCGGGATGCGTACCCTCCGGTGGCTGCGCCGCAGTTTCAACGATCTCTCCGGCGGAAGCGGACGCACTCGGACACTGTTTGATTTTGGCGTTGAAGTTCGCATCACCCCGGTAAACGATCCGGTAGATACGTCCGCGCACATCGTCGGAAACATACAGAGCCCCATCTGGGCCGACCGCCAAACCACTAGGACGGTGCTTGGCTCCGGCCGGTGACTCCACCGTTCCCGCAAAACCGTCAGCAAAGACTTCGCATTCTCCCGACGCCTTTGCTCCATTGAGCGGCTGAAAAATCACGTTGTACCCACCTTGGGCGTAAGGAGCACGATCCCACGACCCGTGAAATGCAATGAAGACTCCACTGCGGTAGCGAGCGGGAAATTGCTCTTTGTCATAGCGCACCATGGCATTTGGCGCCCAGTGCGCCGGATATGCAGCGATGGGCCCCAGTTTGGTGCCGCATGGTCCGATGGTTTTGCCAGCGTCGCCCCCGTATTCAGGCGCCAGGACCAGCTTCTCGAGGAACGCATCGTAATAGCACTCGGGCCAGCCATAATCTCCGTTCGCCTTCAAAAGCAATAACTCCTCGGCCGGCAGAGTTGCCTCCTGGTCTGGCTTGAACAGTTCGGGCCAATTTGCGCGGAGCTGATCTCTCCCGTGTTGGGTCACAAATATTCGCCCCTCTTCATCATCGGCAAAACCTTCAGCATTGCGGATCCCCGTTGCGAAGCGTTGCGTCACGGAAAAAATCTGGTTTGCCTTGTTCGCGTAGTACCGCCATATGCCCCCACGTGTCTCAAGTTCGGTACACGGGTTCAGGCCGGCCGATTTGAGCATACGATTTTTCTGCTGGCAGGAATTTGTGGCGCTGGCGACATCGACGTACATGGTTCCGTCTCCCGTGATGATGAAGGGATGCATGGGATGATCGCCGCCGAGCGGCAAGCCTGACACAATCGTTTCCGGTTGACCACCCGGCACGATGGAGCCTTTAGACAACTGATATCGCACAATCCGATCATTGATCTCGGCGTACAGCGCCCCCTTATAGATCCCAATGCCCGTACCTCCTGCCCCGCTACTCTCGACGGTTTCGCCGAATCGTTCAATGACGTCGGCCTTGCCTGCGCCGTTTTTGTCTTGCAGTGCTAGCAAAAAACCACCGGGAGGTGGCGTGTCGTTGCCGTAGTACCTGCCGGACCAGGTATTGACGTACAGGACACCGTCAGGAGCGACAACCATGTGGCGTGCATGCCCGATACCGTCAGCAAACACAGTCGCGCAAAAGCCACCCGGCAAACTCAAGCCACTCTCATCAGTTGAGCAGGCTTGGTTCTCGCTACTCTTGGAATCGCTCTGGGCTGATTTTAGGGCACGCGCCGCGAATATAAAGGCGACCGCTTATAGACTCAGCAAGATCGTGTTCCTGCGTGCCTTCCTGTGCACATCCGGAATCAGGTTCATAGAGCTCACCTCTCATGCGTCAGACTACATCTTTCTCACCGTTTTCGTGGCCTCAGCAGAACCAGTGCGAGTAAGAACCATCCAGATGTGAGAACCCCTCCACGTGTTCTAAGCTTCACGACAGCCATTGGCAAACGCATCTCGCGACTGTCTCTAGAACTTCGAGAAAGAGCTTCAAAAATTGTGATGACAAGGTGTGACAGAGGGTACGATCAAGATGATGCTGGAGTGGAATGAGTACCGTCAACAACTGGCCGAGACGATTGGAAAGATCGCACGGCTGAGTCCCGACACGGTCAGGGGTTATACCGCTCTCAGCACGGCGGGAACAAAGACGAACCGCCTCGACGCCAAAACGAGAGAACTCATCGCTCTGGCTATCGCCGCAACAATGCGCTGTGACGGTTGCATCACGGTCCACACGGATGCCGCAATAAAACACGGTGCATCCCGCGAAGAAGTCGCGGAAGCGGTCGGCGTTGCGGTAGCGGTCAACGCGGGTGCGGCGCTTGTGTACTCGGCGCGCGTCATGGACGCATACGAGGCCAATGTGGGATCCACCACAGGACCTGCGAAATGACCTCGGCCTTTTTATTTTGTCATCACATTTAGTGGCATAGCTGCTGACGTGACTTGCGCGCAAAAGGCAATCAACTCTTGTCGTGAATCCATGTAAGTGCTCGGCCAGCGGCCGGAACACCAACCGTCGTAATTGAAAGGAGCACCACGTGTTCCATTTCCTCCATCGTCACCCCGGCTTCCGCAGCGTGCCGCACCGCAGAGTGCGTTCCACCCTCCGTGCCTACGCCCACAGCGATCGCCAGTTTAACTAACCTGCGAGTTTTCTCGTCCAGCGGACCGGCATCGTGGCATGCCTGAGCGAGGTTGCTGAACGCCTGCCATATCGCGGGATATTTGGTGTGAATCTGTTCCGCAGCATTAGACGGTTTAGGCATGCTTCCCTCCCAGACTTTGCTTTTTGCTTCGCGCCGCTTGTCCTGCGCTCAGTGGGGATCCAGAAAGCTGATTGACACGGGATCGCTTGCCGGAAAGGTCTCCTCGAGGGCATCGTCCAGCATTTGCTCTCGATGGTTTACGTGCATCTCCTGGCAATCGGCCAATCGCTAACTGAACTTCTCTTTGCGTCCTGCATATTTCAACTCCATAAGACTTTCTTCGTCAAGGCTCAGGAAGCAATCACCTCGCCACCGAAGCAGCCCTGGACCGTGAATTGCTGATACCTCGCGTGATGAGATATCGCATTGAAGAGGTTCTCGAGCGCATTTTAGGCTGCTGGCACCTGAAGCTGTCGCGGCCATTCACCATCTCCGGCCAAACCTACCAGGTGTGTCTCAATTGTGGAAAGCGGTTTCCCTATTCACTTATTGACTTTCGTTATGATGCCTCACATCAATCCCACGACTGAATCGCCAGACTGAAGTTCCGGATTCAAAATGCGTGGTGGTGCACTCCTCGAGCGACAAATCTGACTCTTGGAAGACCCATGGGCGCTTTTGAGTTGCTCATTATCGTGTGGGCCCGTAGTACCCGGTCCTGGCCTGGACGTGTAGTGCCGGAAGACCACGCGGAAGGGCCAGGCTAACCTTGATTTTTCGCCACTTGCCATCTTGCCGAGTATCCTCCGGGGAGTAGCCCAGGATGTACTGGTTGCGCAACTCCAGTGCGATATGCTCGGTGATCTTTGGAAGAAAAACGGGGTTGTCCAATACGTACGCACTTGCTCCCGTGACGCCGCTAATAGTCGCCAGCAGTTCTGGTCCGAGTATTTCTTCCCTGGTTGTGGCCTCTCTGTCGAAGAGCCCGATCGAATACACCATAATGTCTGCTTCCTTGATCAGGGACTTCACATCTTTTTCGCTGTAACGGCTCCGATTGTCGCCCCCGTCGGAGATGATAACCAGCGCCTTCCTCCGATATCGCGCTTTTTTCATATTGTTCACGGCCAATACAATCGCGTCGAGCAGCGAAGTCCGGCCGTTCGGAGTCGCAAACACCAGTTCGCTCCGGATGTCGTCAACACTCTCGGTGAAATCTCTGACAAGTTTGGGTTGATCGGCGAATGTCAGTAGAAAGAATTCATCCTGGGCATTCGAGGCGTTCAGCAAACTTACCACAGCCTCGCGGGCACGATCGATCTTGTACTTCATGCTGCCGCTCACATCGAGGAGAATTCCGACCGACACGGGTTCGTCTTCCTTCCAGAAGTGCTTGATCGGCTGAGCGCGCTTATTTTCGTACAACTGGAAATTCTCCTGCCGTAGCCCCCTGACGATGCGGTGCGCGTCATCCATGACCGTGACTGGCACCAGTACCAGTTCTACGGTCTTGCGAATGATCCCAGTGGCGCCGGTCTCCTCCAAGGAAACGGCGGATTTTGCAGCTTGGCTTCTGGTCATAACGTGAACATCATTGATCCCAGTCTGCGCGTGTGCACACAAAGAAAAGAGAACGAATGCCGCTGCCAAGAACCTGGACTGTTTCACTGCTTGCATCACTGCTTTGTTCCTCACGATTCTCTGGATGTCGGACGCAAATGCGGATGCAAGCAGCCTGCCAGCTTTGCTGCGCCCGGACCGGCGAATTCTCAGAGGTTTGGAAACGGCGAGGCCGAAGGCTTCGCTTAATCACGTCGATGACAGGACGGAGGCGATAGTCACGGTCGATATGCGGACGCAGTTGCGATGAGAGGTGCGCAGCGCCCTGCAAGAAAGAAGCCGACCCATGGCAGGGTCGGCTCAGGCAGGGCGCTGTGATTGGGCAGCGCTTGCAGGGAGAGAATCAGAAGGTGAGGGTCCCTTTGAATTGAATCAATCGTGGGGAGGCATCACCGCCCAAGAACGATCCCAAAATGCTCGTCGGAGTATTCACTGTGCTGATGATTGCTCCGAAGTTCGGATTGGAAATATCTCCAACCGGCTGATCGAAGTTGGGATGGTTGAACAGATTGAAGAACTGGGCCCCGACACCAAATTTCGCATGCTCCCATCCCGGGATGTTGAAGTTCTTCACTACCGTGAAGTCTGTGTCGAAGTACTTCGGGCCATAGAACTGGTTGCGTCGCTGGACGCCGAAGGCGTTCGTGGTCGCCGAAAACATCGCCGGGGTCAAGCAGGGCTTATTGACCGCACCCGAATCGCACGACGACGGAGCGCCACCGTGATAATTGGCGAACACGAATGCACCAACCCCATTGAGAGTCCCTCCATAGTTATAGGCTGCCAAATTGGCTGTCTGATTCCCATCCACCACAGTGAACGGCAGACCGCTGCGTGCAAAGATCGTGCCAGAAAAGATCCATCCGTCCAGAAGTGGCTTTGGACCCCTCCAGTGAGGCACGGTCCACACGTAGTTGAGACTGAAGTAGTGCCGTACATCGTAGTCGGCACTCCCATAGTTGTAGCGTTTGAGATTGGACGGATCCTGTGGTGCCAGCACGCTGATGTTGGTGAGCAGGTCATACTGAAGAAAACCCGCATTGGAAACTTCGTCCAGAGCATGGCTCCAGGTATAGTTCGCCTGCACCTCGAGCGAAGACAACCGTCGCTTGAAAGTAAGGCTCAAGCCGTTGTAGTTGGAAACCGCCGGCGTTGAGACTTCTGTAACCGTCCCGAAACGCCGGTCCAAGGGCGCGAGAGGCAGATCTCCGAACGGCGTCAGGTCGTACGCGTTCAGGCCCGGATTCTGAGTAGCCTCGTGTACTCCATGATTACCAACGTAGTTCGCCGCAAGGCTGGTTTTGGTTCCGAACGCCTGCTCGACTTGGAGGTTCCATTCTTCGTACTGCGGAGCGATGATGCGAGGCGATGCGTTATAGAAAGATGGCGGGACAAAAAAGGCATCCTGCTGTTGGATCTGCGTCAGGGTCTCGCCCGCGTAGAATCCCTGCAGAAAAGAGTGATTGGCATTGGTTGCAAGAAACGCCTGATTTCCTGAAACGTTTGGCGCCAGCGGAGCTATTCCCGCCACAAATTGATTGTTCCGTGGTGCATTGTTCAGCAGATAATCGGCGATCGTGGCCGGAAACATGTCGGTGAACAGGCCAAAACCGCCGCGTAGCACCGTTCCAGTTGCGCCGCTGAATGGAGACCACGTCAAGCCGACGCGCGGTTGCCAACTCACAGACGTGTATCTCCCTAATGCTTGATGCAGCCCGGTTCGGATGACCTGATCATAAGGAGTGTTGATGTCATGAGGGAGGTTCAGGAAACCAGTGGAGAATCGCGCAAAACAATCCGTCTGGCAGACAGGATTTGAATTGTGATCACCGCGCAAAGCCAGGGTTACTTTGAAGTTTCGACGAACAGTCCATTCATCCTGGCCGTAGAACCCAAGACCGTAAACCGCTACCGGTTCAGTTGGGCGGGTGGCGAAGTTCTGAACATAGCTCACTCCCAGTCCGTTGTAGAAATTCGAGAGATCGTCGCCCTGGCTGTACCCGATCGTCCCGATGCCGGGCGAGTAATCGGTTACATCATTGCGATGAAAGTTGATCCCGACTTTCACAGCGTGATTTCCACGGATTTTGGAATAATCGTCGACGATTCCATACTGGGTCACATTTCGACCTTGCGGCCACACGTTAAGATCGCGTCCCAGCGAGTACAAGGCGTTCCCGCTAAATCCAAGCCGGAAAGGAATCAAGCTCGTGCTTCGACTGAGACTTGGAGTGCTGAAGATCGCGCTATACCAGGAACCTGACAGAATGACCTGGTTCACCGCGGTGCTGCCAAAGGTATGGGTCTCCTGCAACTGCCCTTCATACTGCGGTTGCTTACTCTGGCCGTCGAAAGCCGCGCTGATTGGGTCCGTGTAAGTGGCCTGCAATCCGTGATCGGTCCTGAAATGCACAAACGCTCGATCGTTCTTGCCGAAGTCTTGATCGACCCTGGCTGTCAGAAGCCATTCATTGGTCTGATTGCCGGCAGTAGACTGGAATTGCAACGCACAGGGGAGAGCGGCGGATCCCAGGCCTGCAAAAGTTCCGCAGCCGTCGCCGGTCGGTTGTCCATTGCTCGAAATACCTGCAGGCAATACGTCTTGCGCCCGCTTGGCTCCGGGAGCGTTATTCCAGAGCGAGAACAGTTGCTGGTAAAACGGAACCGAACCCTCAACTGCGGGGTGTGCCCCAAGATTGGCGAGGGTTGCCGCCTCATACTGCGGACTGGGAATATTGACTTTCGCACTGGTCGGAAGCAGAACTCGTAATCCCTCGGTATTAACGAAGAAGAAGGTCTTGTCCTTTCGAACAGGTCCTCCGATCGACGCGGCCCACTGGTTTGCGTTATCAAAGGCTCGAGGCGTGCCCGTTCGATTGTTGAAGAAGTTGTTCGCATTCATCGTGCGGCCATTCCACCAGTAAATGGCATTGCCGTGGAACTGATTCGATCCCGACTTGGTCACATAATTGACGTTCGCCCCGGCGAGCCCGCCATATTCACCCGAGTAGCCGTTGTTTACGACGGTGGCCTGGTCAATGTCGTTTTGTCCCAGAAGAAGATTTGTAGCTCCGGAATTGTTAAGGTTCAGAAACGGATCGTTCTCATCCATTCCATCTACGGTGAACAGGTTGGAAGTGGCCGGCAGGCCATAAGTGGCTGAGTTGCCGTAGCCTCCTTGCGTATTCATGGTGGCCCCGGGAGCAGTCTGCATGACGTAGCTCAGATCATTGCCCGGGTTTGGGACCTGCGCAATCTGTTCCGGTGAGAACGTTGTGGCCAAATCCGCGGTTTCGGTCTGGATTACTCCACCTTCGCCGGTCACTTCCATTGTTTGGGTGGTCGATGCAAGCAGCAATTGAATATTGGCGGCACTCGCTTGCCCGACGTTCACAGCAATGCCCTGTTGAGCCTTTTGCATGTTTGCAGCTGAAACTGAAATGGTGTAAAGACCCGGGCCCAACAATGAGAAGCGGTAGGCTCCTTGACTATTTGTTGTCTGGCTCTGAATCGCTCCCGTTGCATTGTTGGTTAACGAAACGTTTGCGCCAGCGACGACGGCGCCGGAAGGATCCGTGATGACCCCGGTAACGTCACCCGAAGTCAGCGATTGGGACAGCGCCAAGCTAGTGATGAGGCTCAGAAACAAGAGATAAAGGATGCTCCGAATGCTACTCGACATAACGGGAGAAACCTCCTGCAGAACGATATGGTGTTGTCGAACCGGGCTTGTCCAGCAAAACAAGATTCCTGGACGAAAGCTGAAGGAATGTTCGAGCAGCGACAGCATGTGCAGTTGGAATTCCAAAATGCGGCCCGACAACAGCCGAGAACTCACCTCTGAAAATCAAATACTTTGAGCAGTTGAGAGCAGCAGGATCATGTGTAGGATCAGTACGGTTTGACAATCCCTCGACGGAGTGTCCGCAGAGGGACACTGCGCGGGAATGCCATCTTGATCTTGTGGCACATCTTGAAAGCACTGGGAGGGAGGGTTGAGATCAATGCGTTCCAGTTTCGAGAGACTACGTCGAGGAATGGAATCCGACTTGCTGGAACGATATTCGTCTCAAGGCTTATGTTGGAGTGAGGTTATGTACGCAGAAGAGTTTTCGAATGCGCTCTACGCGATCATCGAAGTGCGGTGGATCGGGCGACCGGCAGAACGCTTCGCTCTCGCATATCAAAGCGAAGAATCCCTCCGCGATGTCATCGCCGCACCTAGCATCATCGCATCCGGCTTTTTTTCCCGCGACGACGCTTTGGCGATGCTCAAGGATCGCCGTGGCGATGGCGATCCGTCACCTACAGCGATATCGGAACCGCCTTTCGATCCGGACGCAAGCGTGCGCGCGACGCATGAGCAGGCAAACTGGCAAGAACGGCTCGGCTTTACATGGATCAGGAAAGCCGCCGGTCACCTCCTGCAACAGCTAGCTGCCATGTTCGTGATCGTCGTCTTCTCGAAGGGCATGTTTTCTACAACGCTCCGTAGCCTCATAGGAAGTTGACTGCTTCCGTCTTGATCACCTCTGCCGCAGAGCAGCGTACGAGGCGTTTCTTGCGCAGATTTAAATCAGCTTCTTCTATCGTGCGATGGTGATGCTCTGGTTCTGGAGAGTAGTATGCAAGAGCAGTTCTGCCGGTACTGAGTCCCCGCGAGCAGCCCATGACGGACGCTGTCAAGGTCTTCTTGCGCATGATTAGCGCCTTTTCCCCATCGTCGATCCTTTTGCGGGCAGTCCGATATTTCTCGCCACCACAGGACAGTATCTTCCGGCAGTTCGCAGATCGCTGGCCTGGCGGGTTGCCATCAATAGCTTGTTTCTGATGGCTGGATCCTATTTCGTCGGTGCCAATGTCCTGAATTTTTTCGGAGTCTCTCTGGCCGTGGTCCAGGTGGGGGGCGGCTTGATCGTAGCCTCAATGGGCTGGGGCATGCTGCTGGAACGGGAAGACGATTAACTTCAGAACCGAGCCGAAAAAACGTTCAATGTGGCGATGCCATTCACAGCGCATTTTATCCGCTTACCCTCCCATTAATAGTAGGTCCAGGAACCATTTCTGTCGCGGTCACTCTGCGAGCAAATTCCACCCGCCGTTACGGATTTCACGTCACCATAATTCTGGCCGCCCTTGTTGTCATGATTGCTGTTGCGGTCAGCGTCTTGCTCTGCTACGGGCTGGCGGACCAACTGGCTCGAGTGCTGGAAAAAACGGCGATGACGGTAATCGTGCGACTTTCATCCTTCCTGCTGGTTTGCATAGGCGTTCAGATCATCTGGAACGGAGTGAGCGCGTTACTCTTGTCGTTGCATCTGTAATGTTACTGCCCAGGACTTCTCCATTCAGCGGATCTCTGGTACTCGCCAGCTGTCGGAATTTCGACGGTGTCACGTTCGTCAGTCGATCTGCGTCAAACATTGCCCTTGTTGCTTCCTGTGACATTCAATCCGGTCTCGCAGATTCATGGAGTTAGGACGAGATGAAGTTTGGCATGTGCCTTGCAGTCCGCAAAGCTGTGCGCAGGGGTCCATTACCGGTGCGTGCAGTGATGTTCGGGGTCGGCGTACCCCAGTCAAGTACTGGCATGGCTGAAGGCCTTCGGCAACTAATCGAAAGTTCCACAGGCTGCCTCAATCATGTGAACACCGCCCAAGTGAAATTTGCCATGTCAAAAAACCAGAGATCAAACGGGAACCTTAAGGAGCTAACTGATGCAGAGATTCTTGCCGTGATTCGTTATCTTGACCCGGACGTGAAGATGGAAGGCTTCACGAATGGTGATAGCAGTCTCCTGGTGATCTGCATTGGGTTTTTAGCTCTGTTGTTTGGCTTGGCTGCAATTGTCTGGCTTCATTGCCGATCGCAGGGCTGAACAGCAACATGGTCGACCTCCCTGCTTGCTGGAAATTCACTCGAAGAAACACAAAACCGTCGCCTCAACTGTTGCATGAAGCCTTGCCACACAACTGTTCGAAAGGACGAGAGGACCGCTGCAGGTCACAAGTAGATTCCATGACGCGGCGGGTGAAGTTAATTATCGTGCTGGCAGTTGTGGCCGCAGCCTTCGCGCGAGTGCAGACGCAACCCCAAGCCGATATCAAGTCAAACAATGCTCGCGTGCGGCTGTTGTCCGATTCGGACCCTGCACGAGTCTTGGTGCGCGCTTGTGCGAACTGTCACTCCAACGTCACTCGCTGGCCTTGGTACAGCCATATTGTTCCCTTCTCGTGGTGGCTTGCCAAGCACGTACATGAAGGCAGGGAGAAATTGGACTTCTCACGCTGGGAGTCTTACTCGTTGCCCCAAAAGCGCGACAAGTTGGAATCCATCTGTGGAGTTACATTGATGGGGAGGATGCCGCCGCCCTTCTACGCCGTCATGCATCCGGAGGCAAGACTTTCCGGGAGCGATAAGAACGGTGTTTGCGCCTGGGTGGAGAAGCAAATCGCAGCCGAGGGAGCGCACTCTGCGCTGGATGGAAAATAGCCCGCTTGAACGCATTTAGTAGCCTGCCAGCAACTCGCTCGCCCTTACAGCAGGCGGACTCCGCTCATACTTTTGCGCAAGACTAACGGACCAGCAGAGGAATATCCTCAGGCCGCTCCCGCAAGTGTGGAATCCGGATCGGAAAAACGTTCAGCCGATAATACAGGTCGCTGCAAAATTCGCGGTTCTCGACCATCGTCTCGAGATCGCGGTTCGTCGCTGCCACCAGTCGAATATTCACCCTCTTTGTATGTGTACTCCCCAGCCGCTCGAATTCTCTTTCCTGCAAAGCCTGCAACAGCTCGGGTTGAATCTCGATGGGAATGTTTCATCGAGGAACAGCGATCCCTGGTTCGCCAGTTCGAGTCTCCCAATCTTCTGCGAGATGGCTCCCGTAAAAGCACCCCACTCGTGTCCGAACAATTCGCTCTCCAGCAACCCCGTCGGAATCGCCGCACAGTTCAGCTTCACAAACGTTCTGTCTTTCCGCTTCGACCGCTCATGAATCGCGCTCGCAATCAATTCCTTCCCTGTGCCCGTCTCCCCCAGCAGCACAACTGTGGAATCGCTAGGTGCAACTGTTTCCACCAACCTGAGGACATGGCGAAGCGCAGAACTCTGGCCAACGATTCCCTCAAAGTCCATCTCGCCACGGATCTCCTCTTCCAGGTACAACTTTTCCTGTGCTAGCCGGTCTTTGAGATCCGCGATTTCGCTGTACGCCAGCGCATTCTCTACACCGATGGCGAATTTTAAAACTGAACAACACTGG
>Ga0126373_10000105_pt1 | contig 62453 bp, 50 predicted proteins | sample PanSoiMetPlot_11_FD_92545 | JGI IMG/M metagenome (GOLD analysis project Ga0126373, IMG submission 92545) | Tropical forest soil microbial communities from Panama - MetaG Plot_11 | ecosystem: Environmental > Terrestrial > Soil > Tropical forest > Bulk soil | place: Panama | collected 2016-02-17 | reverse complement strand
TGCGCCAGCGATGCAGTACGTTGGGGTTGACTTCCATCGCCCGCGCTACTTCCGCCATGGCAATTCCTTGCTCTAGCCGCTGCACTGCGGCCAACTTGAACTCCCCAGTAAACCGCCTGCGAGACAATCCCATGACTCATTTTCTCCATTCCATGGATTTTGTCTCTTAACCGGTTGTCTCATTTTTGGGGGCAAGTCCAAGCCGTGTCCACCAGGCAAACGGAAGGCATTAGAGGACGCTCTTCGAGGGTTCGGGTTCCTGTCCAGCGGAGGTAAATCATGAGGCTACGCGCGAACACGCATACTCCCCAAGAGCTGACATGGACCGCCAGAGCCGAGGCTTTCCAGACTTCATGGGCGGTTAGTAAAATCTAGTATTATGACCAGCCATTTTGACCAGTCCCCTTCAAATGTGCGAGGCTGTAAAGCGTTTGGGTTATCGTGCCAACCAGAATATCCGACTCTACGGTGAGGATTTTGAGGCGATCTCGGACCCCTTTCCCAAGGTGGGTGGTATAGCTGTTAACGTAACAACGAAGAAGAGTCAGCAAATCCGCGTGGTACAACTGCCAGCGACAGTTCCGCAGAGTGTAAACCGGCCACCCGACGCTGCTTGAGATGGGATTCAGCAGACTAGAAGTATGACAACCGGCAAAACGTCACATCTTCGGTTCGAAGACACCTAGGCGCTAAGGGTGGCCGAGCGAATCTCACAACCGAAGGTGCGGGCCGATGCCGATCAAATACGATGCCCGTATTGAGAACCACCGTAGCGGTTCCTGCATCACCCTTCACGACCAACGTTTCTCCGGCTCGAGAAGTGATCATTCCTTTGACCTCCGTCTTTTCGCCAGCCCGCGCACAAACGGACCCCATCAAGACGAGGGTCAACAGACAAGCCTGCAATATGCTGCGCATAGTTTGCTCTCCTCCGACTGGTTTTCGTTCGACACGCAGAACAACGCGCCGAAGAAAAACATCGCAATACGAGAGAAGATTCCCCTAACGGAGCTGTCCGTGCCACTGGCAAAATTTAACAGCGCAGATCTGTCTACGCAGACGACCGGAAACAAAAGGGAAATTCGCCAACCGGGAATCATATTGTTTTAAACCCCCCAGGTCGCGGAGATGTACTAGAATTTTTCAGTCCGACTCCGGACGTTTGTACGATTGGACGGATACTCTGCCGGGTCTAGCCTTGGCGCATCAGGGGCGTGGAGGGACATACACAGGCGCACCAACCATCTACGATCTTTCGGCCCTCCACGACGCGCCGATGGCTGAATACGTCACTTCGCTAGGCATAATCCTGCTTCTCCTCAAGCAGATGGAAACGAGTGTGCTTAGGCTACGCCGTTTGCGTGAGTACGTGACTGCAGAGATCAGTGCAGAGTCGCTTGATGCCGCCATTGCGGAGGGCGAACTGAGGATCGCCGACGTCAAACGCAAACTGATTCCTTGTGTTGCCAAGCCGCAGAGAGACCCGGCCAGTAAGTAATGCAGGGGACATCTACCTAGACAATTGGTACCGGCGCAACCTGGCACCTCAACGAGCATCTCCTCGAAGTCGATCCGAGGGTATAGGAATGCGAAACCTCAGCCAGCTTTGTGCCGATGCCCGGATGGGTCCATCTTCCGGGTCTTGCATCAAACGGGCGCGACGCGGGTCAATGGGGATTCTGCGGCAATAACCTACTTGCCTAAACCTCTTCATGAAGAAGAACCAAAGAAGCGGCAAAGTGCTCAAGGAAAGCAAACGAAAGTAAATCCGTGCGGCACGGCTCACCGTACGGTTTGCCTGTTTTCTATGCTTTTCTTGCTGTGTTATATGCCGCCCAGTGCTTCGTATTTTCTTATAGTTTAACGAATGGTTCACTTGTGAAAGGGCGATGTGCTAGGCCGGGCTAGACGATGGACGCGTGGCAGAAATGCCGGGAAAAATTGATCGCAACAAGAGTCTAGTTGTACTGTCAAGAGAGAAGACTCAAGAGACTTCACTTCACGATCGGAAACAGAGAAGCAGATGTGATACGACAGCGCATCGCTGAGAACCGCACCTTTGTGCCGCTAGCTGACAGACTCCTCCCGTTTTGCTCTCCCTGGAGTTGTCGAACAGATCCTAGTCGTTGGGGCGCATTCATTCTTACCGATCAGGGCTGCTCCAGCCTTACATGAACGGTGAGCCCTCGCAGTTATCTCACCCTCTTGAGCGAACAGGCCTTCGATAATGTTTCACCTCGTGTATCTCTACAAGAAGTAATGTATTCCCATACTTGCGACGTTTTCCCAAGAATAAATAATATGTCCTCGTCTATCACGAGGGGGCTCCGGCATTCGATACTTTGAAAGGATTAGTGACGCAACTCTTCATGTTGCGAGAACAACTTTCACGCGCAATCATCCGTTGTAGTTCTGGATGTCCGGGTCTCGATGATGTTTTGCGCGGTGGTCTTCCCGTCGGACATTTTTATTTGATCGAGGGGGAACCCGGAACGGGTAAAACTACGCTGGGTTTGCAATTTGTAGCCGAAGGGGTGAAGCGTGGCGAAACCGTACTCTATGCCACGCTATCCGAGTCAGGCGACGAACTTCTCGCAGTTGCCGAGACCCACAGCCTGGCTTTGGACGAGTCCGCTGTGCTCGAAGTGCATCCTAGCGAGCAGGACCTCCGGCCCGAAGGACAGTACACCGTCTTTCACCCCGCCGAGGTTGAACTCACGGATCGAGTGCACACGATCATGGCCGAAGTCGAGCGCCGCAAACCCAGCCGCCTGGTGATTGACGCGCTCTCGGAAGTGCGAATGCTTGCAAATGATCCATTGCGCTATCGACGCCAAGTGCTTTCGCTCATGGAATATGCGCCGGAAAATTGCACAGTCATGCTTCTGGACGATCGCAGCAGCCGTTATGCGGACCTTGAGCTGCACAGCATTGTGCACGGCGTCGTATCACTGAGTCGACTCTCGCGGGACTATGGAAGAACCATCCGGCGGATTGAAGTAACAAAACTGCGAGGATCCGCGTTCCGCGAGGGCTTTCATGACTACGTCATTCGCGATGGAGGAGTCGTTGTCTTTCCCCGCCTCATTGCTGCGGAATACGGGGACGAGCGTGAGGATTCTAGTCCGGCAAGCAGCGGAATCCCGGAACTCGATGCCCTGGCCGGAGGCGGATTGGGCCGCGGAACGAGCACCCTGCTGATTGGTCCGGCTGGCTGCGGTAAAACAACGCTCGCCCTGCGCTGGCTCATAGCTGCTGCCGAACGTGGCGAAAACTCCACCGCTTTCATCTTCGAGGAAACGATCGGCACGCTCATGGGTCGAGCGGTGGGGCTTAGTATGGATCTCACCCACCATATCGCTTCGGGCCGAATCAAGATTTCACATCTCGATCCAGCCGAGGTCTCGCCTGGCGAACTTCGTTGATATGGTGCGCGGATCTGTCGAAAAACGCGGGGTGCGCGCCGTGCTCATCGACAGCCTGAATGGATTTCTTCAGGCCATGCCTGGCGAACAGTTCCTTTCACTCCATCTCCATGAACTACTGACGTATCTCAACAATCGTGGCATCGTGACCCTGATGATCCTTGCGCAAATGGGCCTGGTTGGAAGCGCCATGCAGACCCCTATCGACGTGAGTTACTTGGCGGACAATATTCTCGTCCTGCGTTATTTCGAGACAAAGGGCGAGGTGCGCCAGGCGATCTCAATGATGAAGAAACGCAGCGGGGGCCACGAACACAGCATCCGGGAACTTCGCTTCGGCGACAATACAATCAAAGTTGGAGCGCCATTGACGACTTTCAGGGAATCCTCTCCGGCAGTCCTACCTCGCTGGCCGCAATAAATGGGAGAGGTTCACTGAATGGCTGAGGTCACTACATCTACTCTCCCTATCCTGGTATTTGCCCCTTTCGGCAAAGACGCTGCACTCATCGAGAGTGTATTGCGACAATCGAGTGTCAGCTCGCGACTGGTAGCGCGCGTCGAGGAGCTCGAGATGTCGATATCCGAGGATGCGGGTGCGGCGATCATCACCGAAGAGGTTCTGCAAAACGGGGCAATTTCTGCACTAGCACAGAAACTTTCTGCCCAGCCACCGTGGTCCGATTTCCCGATTATTGTTCTGACTGGAAGCGGTATGAGTACCGCCTCCACCGAATCGGCTGTCCGTTCTCGTGCCCCGCTGGGAAACCTCACGTTGCTCGAGCGTCCTTTGCGACCTGCGACGCTGGTCAGTTCCGTGCGTACTGCTCTGACCGCGCGCCGGCGACAGTATGAACTTCGCGATCACCTGCGCGAACGGGCGACGGCTGAGGAGGCGCTCCGCCGCGCACACGATGCGCTGGAATCCCTCGTAGAGCAGCGCACGGCGGCGCTTCGCCGCCTTTCAGTAAAGCTGCTTCGAGTGCAGGATGAGGAGCGCCGCAGGATTGCGCGCGAGCTACACGACAGCCTGGGACAAGACTTAACTGCGGCGAAGATCACACTCGATATGCTCGCTCAAGAGTACAACCTCAACTCCAAGCACCTACAAGACGCCCGCGCTCTGGTCGACCGATGCATCTGCGACACGCGCACCCTCTCTCACCTGCTCCATCCTCCCTTGCTCGATGAAGCCGGATTTCTTTCCGCGGCTAAGTGGTATGTTGACGGCTTTGGCCAGCGCAGCGGAATCTCCGCCAAACTGGACCTTCCCTCACATATCGACCGCCTTCCGCGCCGGACCGAGATTGCACTCTTCCGCATCCTGCAGGAGGCCCTTACGAACGTGCACCGGCACTCCGGCAGTCGCGCCGTCCACGTGTGGGTAACTACCGACAATGTGTCGGTGGTCCTGAAGGTACAGGACTTTGGAAAAGGGATTCCTCGCGAAGTCGTTGACCGCTTCTGGAAAACCGGCAACGTTGGAGTCGGACTTGCTGGGATTCGGGAACGATTGAAAGAACTTGGCGGGCGCCTCGAACTCGACTCTGATGTTCAGGGAACTATGCTCAAGGCAACAATCCCGGTTAGCGGGTCCGACCTCAAAGCGAGCGAGCAACCGGCGGTCCAGACGGCTCAACAGTATCGGTCAGCATTCCCCGGCGACTGAGTCGTCGACATCACGACCGCATCAGCTGCCGCGATTACAATAAGAATGATGCAGGAAAGCGCTCATGTCTGATCCGCTTTACCTTAGTCTCTGGTTTTCCGACTTTAGTGGGCCGGCCATGCTGCCGCATATTCTGGCAGTGTTGCAGCAGTTCCCTTTTTCCGAGCAACGGCCGGGAGTCACATACGTCGCGGTGCAACCTGTTTCGTGGAACGAAGCGAGCGTGTTGGAACGCCGCTTCTCACCGGGAATCCCGCCGCAAGACGCCGTGATCGTCGCGGCCGATCTGGTTCACGACGACTACGCCTATGTTTTTGATGCTTACTGGGATATGTGGACGGTGGACGGTACGGGCAAATGGAGCTTGGTCGCGAGACAAGTTAAGGTTATTGCACAGGGAGAAGAGTTTGAAGATGGTGTGCAGCAGGAGACCGGACACATTCAAATAGACTTCGGACTGGACTCGCTGTTTGTGCAAGAAGAAGCAGAACTCACGGACGAGAGCCAGGTGCGGATTCGTGAGAATGTTCTGCGACTGATTGAGTTCACGAAGAAACTCGAAATGCACACGCGGGCGACATCGCGAAGACTATGGTCGGAATCGGATGAAAGCCTGCCGCAAAAACTGATTGCCAGATTGCAGAGAGTCCAATAAACCCTTACCCGGAGGCTCCATACAGAAGTCAATGCTGCGTAAAGACTTACATGGCATTGGCGGAGGTTTTCCGTGTTCCTGAAGAAACACTTGTTTTACAAGATTGTACATACATTTAAACAAAGCCGATAAGTTCCCATGTCGAGAAGAGATTATGAGGAATGCCATATATGACCACAAGTCACAACGGCAGGACTGTCCGGGCGACGATAAAAAAGGCCCACAGCCGCCGAACGGCGTCGGCCCTAGTGCGTGGCTCTTTGTTTACTTGGTTCTTCCACCTTCGACTTTCAACGCCTCGGCAGCCCCTGCTTGTGCTGCTGCCAGACGCGCTGTCAAAACTCGGAACGGTGAGCACGACACATAGTTGAGTCCAGTGCGGTAGCAGAACTCGACTGACGAAGGCTCGCCTCCGTGCTCGCCGCAGATGCCGACCTTCAGGTTCGAACGGGTCTTGCGTCCGCGTTCGGTGGCCATCTCGACGAGCTGTCCGACACCTTCTTGATCGAGAGCTGCGAACGGATCCTGTTTCAGGATGCCCTCTTGCAGGTAGGTTGGAAGGACCTTATTGACGTCGTCACGCGAGAAGCCAAACGTGGTTTGCGTGAGGTCGTTGGTGCCGAACGAAAAGAATTCGGCTTCCTTCGCGATCTCGTCTGCAACCAGAGCGGCGCGTGGCAATTCGATCATGGTGCCTACCATGTAGTCGATCTTGGTTCCCTTCTCTTTGAAAACTTCTTCGGCGACGCGGCGTACGATTGCCCCTTGGTTCGCCATTTCCTTCAGCGTGGCAACCAGAGGAATCATGACTTCGGGATAAACTTTGATTCCCTTCTTGGTGCAATCGACGGCGGCCTCGAAGATGGCTCTTGCCTGCATCTCGGTGATCTCGGGATACGTAATCCCGAGACGGCAGCCACGATGGCCGAGCATCGGGTTGAACTCGTGCAACTGTTCGACACGAGCAAGCAGCTTTGGCAAGGCACCCTTGAGATCGCCGATGCCCTTGATCCCATAGTCCTTGTACTTCACCACGAGTTCTTTCTTCTGTTTGGCGCTATAGCGCGACAGAAGAGCGATATCGACCATGAGTTCTTCACGGCGCGGCAGGAACTCGTGCAGCGGCGGATCTAGCGTGCGGATCGTGACCGGCAGCCCGTCCATCGCCTTGAAAACACCCACAAAGTCAGCACGCTGCAAAGGAAGAAGCTTCTTGAGGGCGGTGCGGCGGCCTTTCTCGTTATCCGCGAGGATCATCTCGCGCATGGGGCCGATCTTGTTTTCGCCGAAGAACATATGTTCGGTGCGGCAGAGCCCGATGCCTTCTGCGCCGAACGCGCGCGCCTGGATGGCATCGCGTGGAATGTCAGCATTGGCTCGAACCTTCATCTTGCGAAACGGATCGGCCCAGCCCATGAACTTCTGCAGTTCGGGATCGTCGGCATTGGCCGGGATGGTGTTTAACTTTCCTTTGATCACGCGGCCTGTGGTGCCATCGAGAGAGATCCAGTCGCCTTCCTTGAAGACCTGCCCGTTGACGCGCATCTCCCGCGCCTTTTCGTGGACATCGACATCACCAGCGCCGGCCACGCAGCACTTGCCCATGCCACGGGTAACCACGGCCGCGTGGCTGGTCATACCGCCGCGAGAGGTGAGAATGCCTTTTGCCACTTCCATGCCGTGGATATCTTCCGGTGTAGTTTCCGCGCGCACGAGAATGACCGAGGCTTTTTCATCCTTGTGGACCGCCTCCACCGCCGCATCAGCCGTAAATACGATCTGGCCGACCGCCGCTCCCGGAGAGGCCGGCAATCCGGTCGCGAGCACTTCCACCTTTGTTCCCTTCTCATCGAGGCGTGGGACGAGGAAGTCATACAGCTGGTTCGGCTCAACCCGGAAGATTGCTTCTTCCTTGGTGATCAAGCCCTCATCGACCATCTGAATCGCAATCCGCACCGCAGCCAGGCCGGTGCGTTTGCCGTTTCGGGTCTGCAGCATGTACAGCTTGCCGTCCTGAACGGTAAATTCGAAGTCCTGCACATCTTTGTAGTGTTTTTCCAACCGTGAGGTGATTTCGCGCAGCTGGTTGTAGGCCTCAGGCAGAATCTTGTGGAGTTCGAGGATTGGAACCGGAGTGCGTACACCGGACACCACATCTTCGCCCTGGGCGTTCATCAGGAACTCACCATAGAACTCCTTTGTGCCAATCGCAGGATTTCGCGTAAAGCCAACGCCCGATCCGCTGGTGTCGCCGAGATTCCCGAACACCATGGCCTGCACATTGACTGCAGTTCCGAGCATGTCATCAATGTTGTTCATGCGGCGATAGTGCTTGGCGCGGTCGTTCTGCCAGGAGCGGAAGACGGCATCGCGCGCCAGCACCAACTGTTCGCGCGGATCCTGCGGGAAGTCGCGCTTGGCGTGCTTTTTGACGACTTTTTTGTACTCGGCAATGACTTCCTGCAGAGCCTTGGCATCGAGATCGGTGTCGAGCTTCGCCTTCTTCTGTTTCTTCTTGGCGTCGAAGACTTCTTCAAATGCCGATTTCGCAATATCGAGAACGACGTTGCCGAACATCTGGATGAGGCGCCGATAGGAATCGGCGGCGAACCGGGGATTGTTGCTCCGCTTGGCCAGCGCCTGCACACTCTCGTCGTTCAGCCCGAGGTTGAGAATCGTATCCATCATGCCCGGCATGGAGAACTTCGCGCCCGAGCGTACGCTGACCAGCAGCGGATTGTCGCCGATGCCGAGTTTCTGTCCTTGAAGCCGCTCCAACTTCGCGAGCGCCTCGTCCATCTGTTTGTCCACATCCGGTGACAAGCCACCGCGCATATATTCGCGACAGGCTTCGGTCTGAATGGTGAACCCCGGAGGCACGGGCAGTCCGGCATTGGTCATCTCGGCAAGCCCAGCGCCCTTTCCGCCGAGAACATCCTTCATCTGGCCGTTACCATCGGCCTTGCCACCGCCGAAGGCATAAACGTATTTCGTTGTGGACTTCTTCGATTCTTTCGTCTCAGTTTCGGGGAGAGTCATTGTCGCCATGCTATGAGTCCTTTGTAAGTAGATTCAGAAATCTCTGTAGAGGCGTCGCTTGCAAGGTCTCCTGACCGTCACCATAAACAGGCGGCAGCAAGACCTAGCAAGCTGCGTCTCTACGATTTGCTCTCGGTCACGATCTCGGAAAAATCCGCGATCGTGGAGAACTCCTGCAACAGAGTTCTCAATAAGGCCAACCGACTGGCCCGTGCCTGTTGGTCATCCACCATGACCATCACTTTGTCAAAGAACCTGTCGACCGGCTCTCTGGCGGTGGAAAGTAACTGCAAGGCCTGAACGTATGCCTTGTCTTTGCGGTACTGTTCGACTACCGGGCCGCTCTGCTCGAGATGACGAATCAGATTTTTCTCTTCTTCGCTCGAGGACTTCTGCGCCTCGACTCGCCCTGCAAGATCAATTCCCTTCTCTTCAGCCTGCCTCAGGATATTGCGGATTCGCTTGCAGGCAGCACCGATGGCCTGGAACTCGAGCATATGGACCACCTGCTTAACGGCTTCGGCGCGAGCGAGGGCGTCAACCACGTCGTCGGCATCGGCAGCGAGAACCGCCTTTACTACGTCATACGAATAGCCGCAAACGTCGCGCAGGTAGAACTCTAAACGTTCGCGGAAAAAAGTCTTGACCGAATCTTCGTACTTTTGATCATCCACGAACTTTCCTTCGGCTGGCGACTTCTGATAGCCGCTGCGGGCATCGCGCATGAGTTCGCTGAGGCGGATTGGTAACTTCTTCTCGGCGATGACCTTTACGATCCCATTTGCCTGCCGGCGCAAAGCAAAAGGATCCTTCGACCCGCTGGGAACGAGGCCCAGCGCAAACATACCCGCGATCGTATCGGCCTTATCTCCGATGGAGAGCACCGCGCCTTCGAGCGATCTCGGTACCTCATCATCGGTTGATTCGGGTTTGTAGTGATCGTAGATTGCGTCGGCGATGGCAAAGCGAGTGGCTTCCGGCAGGCTCGGATCCAACTGCTGCGCACGGGCATAGAGGCCGCCGATAATTCCCTGCAACTCCGTGAACTCTTTCACCAGTTCGGTGGTTAGATCGGTCTTCGACAGACAAGCGGCTTTATGAATCACACCGGGCCGGACGGTCACATCGTTCTGCTTGAGGATCTCCGATAACCAGCTACACAAGCGCTGTACACGTTGCGTCTTGTCGTAGTAGCTGCCAAGGTCCTTTTGGAACGTTACGTGTCGCAGAGAGTCGAACCGATCCAGCAGGGACTTCTTCTGATCGGTCTCCCAAAAGAACCGCGCATCGTTAAAGCGGGCGCGCAGCACGCGCTCATTGCCCTGACGAATCAAGCCGCTCGGGTCGCCGCCGGCGTTGAGCACGGCAAGGAAGTGCGGAAGCAGCTTTCCGCTCGCATCTTCCATGGCGAAATATTTCTGGTGGTCGCGCATGACGGTGACCAGCACTTCTTCCGGAAGAACGAGGAATTGCGGGTCGAATCCGCCGAGAATCGCCGAGGGGAATTCGGTCAGATTGATTACGGTATCGAGGAGCGGTTTGTCCTCCCGCCAGCGTGCGCCGGGGATCGTGCGCGCAGCTGCGTCGAGTGCCTTGCGAATCTGGTGCTCACGATCCGCGCGGCCCAGCACTTTCGCCGCTCGGAGTGAATCGACATAGGCAGATCCTGCCCTCGCCACTTTGACCGCTTCGTCGGATAAGATTCGCTGGCCGCGCGAAGTATCCCCCGCTCGAATGCCAAACAATTCCAATGGGATCGTCTGGTCGTCCAGCATCGCCACAACCCAGCGCACCGGGCGCACGAAGCGCTCGCTGGGCTTGCGCCAATACATGTTCTTTGGCCAATAGATTGCCGAAATCTCTTTCGGAAGTGCTTCGGCCAGAATTTCCGCTGCCGTGCGTCCTTTTTTTATGACCTTTGCCGAAACGTACTCACCTTTCGGAGTCGAGACCTTTTCCAATTGCGATACCTCGATCCCGGCTTTCTTGGCAAAGGCGTGGGCGGCGGGTGAAGGCTGGCCGTCCTTATACGCCACATTAACGGAGGGGCCTGTGACCTGCTCGACGACGTCGGCCTGTGCTGCCGTAATCCCGGAAGCGATGATGGCCAGGCGGCGGGGGGTATCGAACGTCGTGATCTCACGTGCCCCCAGGCGCTCCCGGTCTAAAAGGCTAGCCACACGGTCGCGCAATTCCTGAGAGCCCGCGCCGATCATTCGCGCCGGAATCTCTTCGCACCCAATCTCTAGCAAAAAATCTGGCATGCTTTCAAACCATCAAGTATTAAAAATTTGCCGGGACCTCAGCGTGATGCGGATCACACTCTGCGTTCACTATGCGATCTATCCAACTGGCGACAACGATTCTTTTCTATGCCTTGACTGCTTCTTCCGCGCAGGTTCGGGCTCCGACGATTGTTCAGCAGATTCCGTGCTCTGCTGATCAACCCAGGCCTTGGCAATTCCAACCGCGAGTGCGCGGACACGGGCAATCACTCCAACACGCTCGGTGACCGAGATCGCTCCCCGCGCATCGAGAATGTTGAATAAATGCGAGCACTTCAGGCAAAGGTCGTAGGCGCCCAGAAGCGGAAATCGCGCTTTTTCGCGCGCAGTGCCATCGGCAGAGGCCTTGTCTTTGACCAGCTCTGCATATCTCTCGACCAACGCCTTGCACTCCGCCTCATACAGCTCGAAGTGCTTCCAGGCTTTTTCAAGATCGGCCATTTCGAAGTTGTAGACGGAAAACTGCAGTTCATCCGCAAGGCGAACGTCACCATACTTGACTGCAGCACCTGTATCCGGAGCGCGCGCCCATACGATGTCGTAAATGGAATCCAGATCCTGCAGGAACTGGGCAATGCGCTCCAGCCCATACGTCAGCTCGGCACAGATCGGATTCAGATCAACCCCGCCACACTGCTGGAAGTACGTGAACTGCGTGATCTCCTGACCGTCAAGCATGACTTGCCAGCCCACACCCCAGGCGCTCAGCGTGGGGGCTTCCCAGTTGTCTTCCTCGAACTTGATGTCGTGATGCCGAAGGTCGATCCCGATGGCCTCGAGCGACTCGAGATACAGTTCCTGCACGTTCTCCGGCGGAGGCTTAAGGATCACCTGCAGTTGCATGTGCTTGAACAGCCGATTCGGGTTGTCTCCATAGCGGCCGTCGGCAGGGCGCCGCGAGGGTTGCACATAGGCGACTTTGTATGGCTTCGGACCAAGAACGCGCAGAAACGTTTCTGGAGCCATGGTGCCCGCGCCCACCTCGACATCGTAGGGCTGATGCAGGACGCAACCGCGCTCGGCCCAGAAGGCCTGCAAGCGAAGGATAAGGTCCTGGAACGTAAGCGGGCTGGATGTCGAGCGGCTCATGGTAAGTTTCTGGCTCTCCCTATCCCCATGGCAAAGATGGACTGAAATCCGCGGAGCACGAACAACTCACAAGGATCTGTGGGAGCGCAGCAGATTAACTCTTGATTGTAACGGATGAAGACACTAATCGTCAGCACCGCGGGCGGGGGAAGGAAAGCTAGAAGGATCCCTGCTCCAGCATGGTGGCGGTAACGAACTTTTTTTCGATATTACGCTGGAGGATCTGAATGAGGAGCTTGCGGAGATCGGCCCCTTGGGATTTCGGCCACGTGGTGCCGGCAAAGGTATCGACCGGGCAGCGAAACATTTTCGTCGCCAATCGGCGCGATTCGCTGGAGATTTCTGAGGAGGCGAGTCGCCGGTCATCGGCGCACATCAAGCCGTCTGCGAGGGCGTGGAAGTAGGCGCGGTCGCCATTCAGGCTGCGTCCACAGACGATGCATTCGTTCAATTCGGGCAGGAATCCAACCAGACGCGTGAGCCACAAATCGAAGTATGTGACCGGCATCCAGATGTCAGGACCGGTCAGGACGTGCAAGACCGACAGCGTGAGCCGGAAAATGGCATCGTTCGGTTCGTGATCTGGCAGGAGTTCATCCAGCAATTCGGCAATGTGCCCCAGTGCCACGGCTCGCGCATAACCCACCTCGCAAGCCAGCGGAGACTCCAGAACGTCGCAGGAGTCGAGGCGAACTAGTTCCTGGCGCTCGCGTACGTCGTAGAAAGCCCGCACGTACGTTAAGGGCTCGAGCGCTCCGCCAAATCTTCTCTTTGACTTCTTTGCCGAGCGGGCCACGCCATGCACTTTACCCTCAGCCCGCGTAAACAGAGTTACCAGCAAGTCTGCCTCGCGTATGGGGTAGGTGCGCAGCACAATCGCTTCTGATTCGCGGAGGGCCATTTCTCCCTCTGATCTTAGTGGAACCACACGGGATCGTCAGCCGTGGACGCCGGGTGCACCGATTGAAAACCAGGCCCCCTGTTTGTTAACGGAGTCTCAGCTGCCAATCCGGTCACTTTGGTAACCGTCTCGGCCCACACTTTAGGACCATTCCATTCATGCCTTCTGCATGCGAAAGTACTGGCCAGAAGGACAAAGGATAGCCTGTACCAAGGTCATTATGGTGAAATCCGGAAACAGAATTGTCATTCCAAATCAGCTCGCAGTCATCCTGATCATCTTTGCGCAACCCGCCTTGCTGATGGGACAGCAACTTGCGGTGAATACCCCGCCCGAGATCTTCACGAGACCCACGGCGGGCTCATCGGAAATGAGCCCCTCTCTTACCGGTTGCGCCGCGGCGACGACCGAGCGGAGCGCGTTGGTTATCCGTAGTAATGTGCGCACTATCACTCCAGCTCTCCTGGTTAGCGTTCCAGCGCTCGAGGAAAAGCCGTTGGAACACGGTTTCTGGGATCGGGAAAATCGGACGCTTTTCGCGATGAATGCAGCACTGGCCGGAGCCGACTTTGCCACCACGCAGCGAAACCTCAATCACAACGGCAAGGAACTCAATCCTCTGACGCGGATGTTGAGCAGCAGCACTCCAGGGTTAGCTGCAAATTTCGCGATGGAAACCGGAGGGGTGATCGGGGTGAGCTACTTGTTTCACAAGACCGGCCATCACAAGCTGGAACGCATGACGTCATACGTCAACCTGAGTGCCTCAGCCTTTGCCGTGAGTTACGGGTTGGCCCATCGCTGATCCGATATGAGCGAAGCGCGAATCCTCTCGAAAGCAGGAAGGCGCACGTCTCATCGACGCGCGCCTGTTGTTTCAGACTCTGAACTTGTTTATCGCCCGTAGTACTTGGCATTACGCTCGGTGAAGGCATTCCACTTCTCCGGAAGATCGTCGAGGGCGAAGATAGCGGAAACCGGGCACACCGGAACGCAGGCGCCACAATCGATACACTCGACCGGGTCGATATACAGCAGTTCTTCCGTTCCGTACGCGGGTTCGTCTTTCTTGGGATGAATGCAATCCACCGGACACGCATCCACACACGCGGTGTCTTTCGTGCCGATGCACGGCTCAGCAATCACGTAGGCCATAAAGGTGTCAGTCTCCTGGGAGGTCTGCAGTTATTTTACTACTCGCAGGCTTCGAGCGCGGCGCCATTCTAGCAAGAATGCGGGTAAGGGGTACAGCGCCGGATTTGAAAGGCACGGCAAAGAAAACGGCCGGCAGCTGGCTGCCGGCCATTCTCTTTTACAAATCATTCTGCTGATTACCGGCGTCCGCCACCGTGGCCACCCCCACCGTGGAAGCCGCCACCGCCGTGGTTCTCGCCTCCACGGAAAGCCTGCCCGCCATGGAATCCGCTATCCGCGCGAGCATAGCCCCGTCCATAATCACCACGAACGTAGCCACCGCGTCCATAGGCGTAACCCCGTCCGTACCAACGGTCACGGTCCCAACCGCGAGCGTAGCCTCCACCATTCCAGAACCATGCCGGATGTCCCCAGTGATACCAAGGGCCCGCACCGATGAACACTCCGTTTATGAAATAGTCAGATCCGTAGTACCCGTAAGGCGCGCAAGCGTAGGGGTAGTAGTTGTAGTACCCATACGTACAAACCGGTGGCCCGGCGACATAACCAGGTGCCACACCGATTCCGATTCCCACGCGAACTTGCGCCTGCGAATATGCAAATGGCACGATCAGAACGGCCAGCATCGCAAGATATTTCATGTAACGCATACTCACCTCCAGCTCCTATAACCCGACTTGGCTCTCTTGTCGGCCTCAGGAGCTCTCCGATCCTTCTATCTATTGGAACAGCAACCCGGGAAAAAAGTTTCGGAATTCCGGGTGGTTGATTTGAGCCATCCTGCTTAAATTCAACCATTTAGACGGGGTGGAAGCGACTTGAGTGGGGTGTTACGTTAGCAAAGACAATTAAGAGTGCGTGAATGGATAACGCCATTCGTTCCTGGCTGGGGTTGAGCACGTCACGGGAACTTCATATCCGCGTGGTCGCTATATTGGCATGGTCGCTTGTCAAAACGATGACATGGCGATCGGCGCACGTCACGCTTTCGAAGACATTGGGGACTCCAAAGAGCGGGATTCATGGTTAGCCCTGCCGATTACAGGCTGCGACGGTGTGCCCAAATCAGGGCAAGCGTGGGTGCGGCACGGACGTCTGGCGGCTACTATCTATTCCCCTCCCTGCAGCCAGCGCCGGAGTCTAAGCGGCAATCTAGCTCCAGCATCAATTCGCATCGTGACCTAGACGGTGATCGGAATCGTCAGTATTGCACTCCCGAGACCTTGAGATAGCAGGGTACGCTCGTCTTGTCCGGTCCAGTCTTCGGCTTACGCCACGATCGGTATCTAAATCGGCACGCATTTTTCGTCCACAGGAAACCCAGATAAATTTCTGCGCGATCCACTGAGCTAAAGTTAGCCGGGTCCCATGCCTTGGCGTACTTGGCCAGAAGATTATCGCCGGTAAGATTCGCGAGAACGGTCAGAAGCATTCTGTTGAGGCAATGATAATTCGGAGCGCACAGATACCGGCGATTCGAGTACATGCTCCATTTATTTCGATAATCCCACTGCGGCAGGAAGTGGCGGAGACCAGCGATCCCTTCCAGGAAAAGCTTTCTAATACTCGATTCGCCGGTTTCCTCGTACCAATCGTACAAGCCAAGTAAAGATCGCATAAACCCATCCATGATGCCGGGCGCCGGAAGACCCGGGATTTCGGCATACAGTGAGTGGCCCTCCGCTCGAACCCGAACTCCATCCTCCCTGTGGTCGAGTTCGAAAATCCTCGTTGAGCGCTCGAGCAACTGGAACAAATGACTGTTGCGAGTGAGACGCCAAGCACGCACGAGCGCGCTGATGACCAGTCCTTGAGCGTTGGCGGAGATCCACGGCGACTCCAAGTGGACAGGTCCCTCTCGATAAGTGAAGTCGTGGTTCCACACAACCGCACCATCTTTTCGTGTCACCGCGTGCTCTTCGAGCCAACTCACGTGATTCAAAAATGTCTCAAGGTGCTCGAGATCTTTGAACAATAAATATTTCTCTAAATTGTGAAGAGCATGGGCCGCAATAAAGGCGGGACGATAAACTTGCCCCGTGACGCGACTCCATATTTGGACAATTCCCTTCGGATCGAAGCGCACTACCGTCCGCTTGGGCGGTTTCGGGGCATACTTGAAGAGGTAATAGTGAAGAGAATTCTTCGGTCCGGCATCCGGAATGAGCATCAGCGGGTACGAAAACCGAAATTCCATCGTTTCGTCGTACAGGGTGAGTGCGGCGAGCCTCAGTCTCGAATTGCTCCATCGGTTGCTCATACTAGACTCCGACAAAATGGTGAGAATCTAGCCAGAGCTCTGCCGCCTGTCAAGATCTTTTACCGTCAGCGTGAAAACTGGCAGATGATCGAAAGAACAATCTGTGATATATTGCCCCGCTGGTCAGGATGTAATTCATGAACTCCCGTCGGCTGCAATTCTTGGCGGAGGTTTTGGCGCTATTATTCGTATTCGAGCACTTCGCGGCGGCGAACAATGCGGCCTGTGTCTTTGAGCGTTTAGAATTCGGTAATTCGCATCCTTGCTTTCCTTCCGCGGTTGCAATTCCACCGTTCACGGCACATACCAGCTCCGGCGTTATGGGCACGCTTGGCGGCGCTTTTGTGGGACGCACTAATGATTCCCGCAACCATACAATCAAAGGGAACGTCTTGACCCTATATCCCACCGCTATCATTCCGATCAGGCATAGGGCTCAAAACGGCACCAGTGATCCCTTTTATATTTTGTTCAGAATGATTTTCATGCCGACAGGTCCCCATCACAGCGCTTTGCGACGCTCCAGGTAATTCCTCAAAAGGTCCTCACCCACAGCGCTTTCGGGTAGCGAGAGATCAACCGCGGCTGGCAGGAACAGGTCGCCGCGGGTTTGGAAATCCGCCAGCTGATTACGATTGGATGGAGACGTCCCTGCACCGACTCACGTGCCGAGCAAGAACGAAGACGTCACACCGAGACCGTTTCCCTTTTCTCGCTCGGTTCGTATTCCACAATGTAACCAGCAACTGCACTGGCAGCGACCGTCAGAGGGGATGCCAAATACATCTGCCCCGGGCCGCTCCGGCCAGGGAAGTTTCGGTTCTGCGCGCTGATGACAATCTGATCCGGTCTGGTAGAGACACCCGGTCCCGCGTTGATGCATGCGCCGCAGCTAGGCTCAATGACTTGTGCGCCCGCTTTTCTGAAAATGTCGAGATACCCGCGACGCATGCTGTAATCGCGAGTCTCTTGCGAACCAAACTGGATATAGAACTTTACCGATTCGGCCACACGCTTGCCCTGCTTCAATGCGTCCGCAAGAACGGTGGCGTACATGTCCATATCCTGGTTCTTTCCGGCGGTGCAGGTTCCGCCGTAGGCGATTTCAACCGGTACGGGCGTGTGCAGGTCACGAATGTATTTACCATTGCCCGGATCTCCAGGCGTTGCCACCATCGGAGTAATCTCGGCGGCATCCAACTCGATTACATGCGCATACTGCGCGCCAGGATCACTGTACAAACCTTCCACCATCGCTTCGGCTTTGTTACAGTCGATGCCACGACGTTCCACGAGAAAATCAACCGTCTTCCTATCCGGCGCAACAATGCCGGTAAACCCACCAATTTCGGCCGCCATGTTCGTCATGGTGGCCCGCTCGTCGACACTCAGATCTTCAATTGCCTCGCCGGAGTACTCCATCACCTTCGCCAGAGCTTTGCCGCTGCGGACGTAGTCGAGACTGAGAATCTTTAGAATGAAATCTTTAGCAGTCACATTAGGATGTTTTTTGCCGCGAATCACAATCTTCACTGACTCGGGCACCCTGACGCGAACGTCTTTGGTGATCCACGAATTGAAAACATCGGTCGTGCCGATGCCGAATGCCACGCAGCCGATTGCTCCCACATGGGGCGTGTGGGAGTCAGAGCCAATATTCAATTGTCCCGGCAACGCATAACTTTCCAGAACAATCGAATGGCAGATTCCTTCTGAGCCTTTGCGGTCTGTCAATTCGCCATGCAGGCGAATTCCCTGCTTCCAGGCGAAATCCTGCTGCTTGAGTTTGAGTTGAGTGGCGAGATCGAGCAGTCCGAGCTTTTTCTTTTCTTCCGAAATCACTTCATCGAGAAACGTCAGGTGGTCGCGGAAGAAAAGAATCGTAGAAGGATCGTTGACTTGTGCATCTTTGCCCACATAGTGCTCAAAGAAGATGGCGGCCATCGGCGTGACGTACTCATGACTGAAACGCAGGTCGGCACGTGCGAAACCGGTGTCGCCGGGCTTTACGAATGGCACTCCAGCGCCGCCCGTCTCATTGATCATGTGCCGGGCAAAAATCTTCTCGGCCACAGTCATAGCTTGTAGGGCGCGGGCGCCCCCGCCCGCTGGCTCTATGGGCGGCAAAAAGACTCTCTTCTGCAACCGTGCGACGTTGAAGGGAAACAGCCCGCCATATTCGATGACTTGCCGTGTAATTTCGTCCTCACCAGTCGTGAACTCGATCAATGGGATCTCTTCCCCGCCACGGATGCGATCAATCAAAGAGAAGTTCGTAGACGTCAGCAGTCCGAGGTTCTGGCAATTCTGCTTATAAATCCGTTCAATGTTTTTAGCGATAACGACGCGAATCCCCGCACACCTCTCGGCATAGGGAGACTGCTCCCGGCTGGAACCCTTACCACGGCGCTTGCCGCTCACGGCGCAGACGAATCCGCCACGCTTCACGTCACCGCGCCCGATGGGCGTCGCATTCCCGGACTTCAACCCAAGGTAGGGAATCTCTCCCAGCGTTTCGTCGAAGTAAAAACAGTAGTGCGCTGGAGTGATTTCATCAGTCGAAATGTCGTCGCGCAGCTTGGGATTGTTGCCGGGGTTCCTCGTATCCCAGGGCAAGTCTTCACCCGCCAATTGCCGCTTGATGAGTTCGGGGTCTTCGGTGAGAAAAAGAATGCGTCCTTGCAAGCGGACTTTGTCGGGGCGCTTTTCGATTTTGCGTTCCAGAAGAGAGTTGATCACGGTTAGCCTGAGGATGCTTAAATTCGAGCCGGAGCGGAGCCGGCGTGTCCCACATGCTTTATTGTAACGCCTGACACCCGCGCAGTTCGGCAAGGTTAACGCTGATAAGCGCGCGGATCGGGCAAGGAGCCAAGACCGCGTCCCGCAAAGATCTCCTGAAACTCGTGCACCAAAGCTTCGTGCACCAAACCGTTGGAGGCCAGCGTCTCGCGGCTGTTGAGTTCAAAGGGGGCGGCATCGAAGCGGCTGACCCTGCCTCCGGCCTCCTCGACGATGAGCGTGCCGGCGGCCGTATCCCAAGGATTGAGATTGAATTCCCAGAACCCGTCGAAGCGTCCGGAAGCGACGTAGCAGAGGTCGAGCGCGGCCGAGCCGGCGCGACGCACACCGTGGGTCTTGAGCGTGATCTCGTGATAGAAGAAAATGTTTGGATTCTTGTGACGCTTGTGACTCGGAAATCCCGTCGCGACCAGGCACTCCTTAAGCCGAGAGATCTTGGATACGTGAATGGGCTTGCCATTAAGCTGCGCGCCTTTACCCTGCTCGGCGGAAAAGAGTTCATCCCGCGTCGGATCGTACACGATGCCTGCGATCCGTGCCTGCTCGTTTTCCAAACGTCGCTCCAGAGCCATGGAGACGGCAAATACCGGGAATCCATGGGCAAAATTCGTAGTGCCGTCCAGCGGATCAACATACCAACGGTATTCGCTGCCCCGGTCATTTAAACCTTGCTCTTCGCCCAGCACATCGTGCGACGGAAATTGTTGGCTCACACGCTCCCGGATCAGAGCCTCGGATGCGCGGTCCGCTGCCGTGACGAGATCGGCATCGCCCTTGTACTCGATCTTCAAACCTTCATGGAAATATTCCATCAACAATGCGCCAGCCTCTCGCGCGATTGCTGACATTGCTGGCAGGAAACTGTCGTTGGAAGTGTCGTTCACGGTTGTAGATCTTAGGTGTCCGGTCTTGGATCTTGGACAGAAGATTCTCGGCGGATTCGGTCAGAATTCCGAGACCTTAGACCTATTTCTTTCTCACGCCGTCCTCGGCGATGTACATGATCTCGTGTTTGAAGATAAACAGATTCGGAGCTCCCTGACGGGTGAGGCGCACCATATTCTTGTCGTAGTACTCGATCCAGCCGTGGACCAGCTGGCCGTCCATAAGCTTGAGCGAAACCGGCTTCTGCCTCTCTCCAAGAGCCTTCAGAAAATTGGCTTCTTCGAAGGTATCTTCCGGGGGCGGCGTGCGCCCACGCTTGGCGTTGGGATTCCCATGTGGCCGAAACGACATGCTCGCATTGTACACAATGCGAGCTGCATTCTTAGAATTCGGCGCGCCAAAAACGAGTGGCCATCCCGCACTGAGATGACCACTCCAGAAAACAACGCAGATTAGAAAGTCAGCTTCAGCGCGAACTCGATTGCCCGCGGAGCTCCCAGGGCGTTAACACCGGAACCGAGTCCAAGACGCAAGAAGTTACCTTCAGGACCGTGCAAAAGCGCGCTCGTGGTGCCGTTCGCGGAGCCAACTGATCCGTCGAGAATCGAACTGAACGGAATTGCTGGTCCTGTGAAGTTCGAGAAGTTGAACACGTTGAAGATGGTCACACCAGGCCTGAGTTCGACTCTCTCCTTGATTTTGTATCCCCAGTTGATTCCAAGGTCGAAGGTTTTGAGCCAGCCCTGACCGATAGCATCCGCAGGCACGGATTGTACGGGAGCGCCGCCGTTGATGACGCCACCCAGAGCTGTGAGATCGGACTGAGTCATCAAGTTATTCGCCACTAGAGCCTGACCTGCTGGCGTTAACTGGCCGACCATAGTCGAATTGAAGGTGCTTATTTTCTGATTTAACCCATTCGTTCCAAAGTCGCGGCCGAACGCCCCTTGTTTCGTCCCTGGAAGAAGATCGCCAAGTCCGCCGTTGGAACCGAACGTACCGTCTCCAGTGCCGTCCCCGGTGATGTCAGTCTGGAAAATTCCGCCGGGATTTCCGCTAGTTGGCAGTCTGACATCCAACGGAAGCGGGCTGTCGAAGTGACCGATAAGGCTCAGACGAAAGTGGACCGGCAAGTCGAAGACCCCGCCGAACGAGATCTGATGGGTCCGATCGAGGCCGTTTGGGCCCATGTACTTTAATGGGTTGGAATTGTCGACGGGAAAGTTGATGAAATCGCTGTCCCGCGCAGTCGCTACGTACCGCGAAAACGCATAAGAGAATTGTAGATTGGCATGCTTAACGCCGGGAATTGACTTGCTCAAATCCTGCTTCAACGTCGTTTGTAGACCGTTGTAGACCGAGCGCCCGATCGGGAACAGCATCTGATTGGTTCCCAAGTTCTGATTAAACCCGGGAAATGCGGCCGTGGGACAGGGGAAACCGGCGCAAAGACCATAACCCGAGTCGAGCCCGGCCGAAGCGTAATCGGAGATGGTGGCAGGTCGGGGTACCCAAGTGCCATTATCATTTTTTCCAGTTACAGGATCGTGGATACAGTTGCCCGTGTACGTGGAGACCACCGTGGACCCAAGGCCGCAGTTCGCTTCGACTGCAGTGATTGCCGCCTGCGCGTTGGAGACGACAAGCGTGCGGGAATCCCCTACGTGGTTCGTGTCAAGGCTAAGCATGTTGTGGGTGGACACATTGCGGAGAAAGTCGACGGTTAGAACCGAGCCCCGGCGAATCTCTTTCTGAATACCGATATTCATCTGCACAGAACGAGGTGTCACGTACGCTGGGTAGAACAAATTCGTGCTGGTCACATCAATCCCGTCCGCTAGCGTATTGCCGATGTACGATCCATTCTGCGCCGGTCCAGCGGCCTGCGTTGCGGCCTGATACTCCTGTTGCAGCGTAACGATTTGCGACTCGACGCTCCCGATCGGCGCGCCGCAGACTGCATTCGGATCAATGCTGGTAGTAAACGGCAGGGCTTGTGCAGCTCCAGCAGAACAGACCGGCGTTAAACCAAGGAACAACCCTTCCTGCAGTCGTGCGGGACGGTCGAACAAATTATTGTTCCAGATCGAATTTTCATAGAACAAGCCGATTCCTCCCCGGATCACAGTCGTACCTTTGCCGGAAGGGTCCCATGCAAACCCCAATTGCGGAGCGAAATTCGCGTTAGGCTGGCGAACTCGACTCCCCAACCCCCGGTAGGTGAAGTATTGGTTGCTATAGTTGAACTGATCGAGCACGGCGATCGGGCCCAGATCGCTATCCGTGCGACCTGTATCACGCACGTACCGCAATCCAAGGTTCAAGACAAACGCTGGCTTTATCTTCCAGGAGTCGCCGATATACCACGAGAAGCGGTTATCCGGTCCTAAACCGCCGCCCGGCAGACCGAAGGCCCCTTTTTCCGATGAGTATCCCTGGCCATTGCCAAGGTTCACGTTCGTCACTGGATAGTTCAGCGGGTTTGCGGCTCCGTCGGGAAATGGGCAATTTCCCGCGCCCACACACGGCGGTGGCAGATTGGGCGCTCCGACCGCAGGCGCCAGTCCTAGGAACTTCGCATATCCGCCACCCTGAATGTGGTTGTACCCGGCTCCGAAGCGGATGATGTGGTTCTTGTAAGCCGTCGTGCCGTCGTACTTGATCTGCTTGTTGGACTGCATCGTCGCTTGCGGCGCCAGGAAATTCGGCCCTGAGCAGAACACGTCCAAACCTGCGGTCAGACAGTTCGGGTCACCTCCGATCGCCAGTTCAATACCAGGTGCGGGATTGAAGATGCTCGACCCACTGACAGCATCGGCGATTCCGTTCTCGAACTTGGTGTATCCAAACCGAACGCTGTGAGCGAAGGTGCCGGTGCTGAAATCCACGCCGACGATATGACTGCGTGCGTGATCCACATTGGCAAAGGGCTGAAAGGAGTTCGGGATGAAGGGCAGAACGCTCTTGTTCTGATCGTATGTGAACCGATAGAAGACCTTGTACCTCCCGGGCTGCCAGTCCACACGTCCGATGGTCTCCGTCTCACGAAACGGAGAATTGAAACTTCCTGTTAAACCTCCGAATGGCCCTCCAGGAATTACCGGATCCAACAGATCTTGCTTTGTGCGCTCGGCATCGAAGAAAAAGAAAAGTTTGTCTTTGATGATCGGACCGCCCAGGCTGCCGCCAAACTGATTTCTTTGAAACGGATTCGTCGAAGCACCCGGGAGGTTCGCGTTCAGGCTCTGATCGCGGAAGTAATAAAAACCTTCGCCGTGTAATCCATTTGTGCCCGACTTCGTGGTTACGTTTACAGATCCAGATGATGTCAACTCGGTTGAAAGATCCAGAGAGGATTGCTGCAACGAACTCTCCTGGATCGCACCAAGTGGGAGATTCTGCGTCGTCGTTCCCACGGTCTCATCGCTGATGTCGACGCCATCGACTTCGATTCGGGCAGTACGGCCAAAGCGTCCGCCGAACGAGACCGACGAGAATCCATTCTTGGTCGGATCGAACGTGCCGCCATCCTGAATCTGAACTCCCGGCTCAAGTTGCGCAAGGTCGAGGAAGTTGCGACCGTTAATCGGGAGATTCTCGATCTGCTCCGAAGTCAAAACGCCTTGCACCGTGGCCTGTTCGGTGTTCACGCCCACTTCGCTCGCTTGGACCTCTACGATCTGTGTGCTTTGTCCGACTTCGAACTTTATATTGCCTGACGCGGTTGTGTTCACTTGAACCGTCACGCTCAGTTCCGTGGTCTTAAACCCCTGGCTTTCGATTCGAATCTGGTAGTTCCCGGGGGTCAGCGCCCCGGACGTGTATGTACCGGCAGATGTGGTTGTGGTCGTAATGGCCTGGCGGGTCGCCTTGTTCGTGACCGTGACTTTGGCGCCGCCGACTACCGCTCCCGAAGGGTCGGTTACTGTTCCAACGATACTTCCCGTGCTGATTGTAGTTTGTGAAACCAGCACTGGTGCGGCAACCATTCCCACCAGCAGAGCACACATCGCAAACACCGTGAACCATCGTTGAGAGTTCGACATGGTCGACCTTCCTTCTCGTTGTCCTTGAGCCTTAGGTGGTCCGGAGAATGCTAGAACCACAAATCGGAAGACACTCGCCATTACGGCGCCAATTGTTTCGTTTACGACGACCACCACGACCGGGCCCAACGGGATGATTATTGGCGTCAGTGGAAGCAATTCCTGAACCACATCATGGCTCTGCCGCGATCCCACTCTCTATCGATTTCTTTTCAACCGCTTGCGTGAGAGGTGCTCCGATGTTCTGTCGTCAGGTCGCTGCCATTGCATTCATCTTGCTTCCAAAAGACGTATCTTGACGCTCTCGAAGCTTCCGAAAAACGTACAGACCGGACACTCAGATCACGATTCGGACTGTTATCATTCCTTGTTTTTGAGACAGTGAGTATCGTTATTTGTTGAGCAGGCGTATGACGATTTCAACGCCTAGAACTCAGATTTGACGGTGTAATATCCAGCGCGGTGTCGCACTCTGTATGCTGCCGATTCCGGCACGCCTGTAACTTTAACTGCAATACGGCGGAACTCTGAAAACGATGAGTTTTGCGAAGGATAGTACGCCAGCAGGTACTGCGTCCGTAATTCATCGCTGATCTTGCGGAAAGCCTCATCGAGTTGTGCAATGGATGTCGCATAGTAGTACTTGCCTCCCGTATCCTCCGAGAGCTGAATGAGCGCATGCTCGCCGCCAATTTCGCGGCCGGCACTGCTCTCGATGGGAACCACGATGATCGAATAGACCAACGCTTCTGCCTCCTCGGCAGCGCGCACGGCTTGTTTGTAGTCGACTTTACTGACGGTGTCGCCCCCATCTGTGATTAGCACAAGTACTTTGCGGCCCTTACGAGGATCCAAGGCACGCGACGCCAAATAGATTGCATCGTACAAGGCAGTGGCGGCGCCGACCCGGATATGATCGATGCTCTCGTCGATCCGCTTCAAATCTGCTGTGTACCCTCGCGTCGCTTCTTTCACATACTCGCTAAATGCGTATACCGACAGCGCATCGACCGGGCGCAGAATCTCATGCGCAAATCGTTTCGCCGATGCCTGCTCGAGCGGGAGGTCGTGGCGCGTGCTGAGGCTGGTGTCAATCGCTAAGGCAATCGATAGGGGCAGCGCGGATTCTTTACCGAAGACTTTGATGGTCTGATCTTGATCGTCCTCTTTGAGAATGAAATTGTCGCGTGTCAATCCGCCAACTGGAGCTCCGTGCTCGTCGGTCACGGTCACGAATACGTTGACGAGGTTGACATCCACTTTCAGGGTGGTTGCCGGTTCCGACTGCCGGCCGGGGGGCGCCGTGCTCTGGCTGGACGGTGCGGAAGTCTGCTGCGCTTTCAGGCTACAGACAGACATCAGCACGGCCAGAAGCAGGCTCGAGGCGGATTTTTTCATGGAGAGTGACGAAATTATACCTTCGGCTTGCGCGAGACTCGATGCACTCCGGGAAGTGGCAACTCCGGCCGCGCCCTTCACTTAGATGCGTGCGCCACATCAGGGCTGCCTCATGGTCAGGAATTTGCGCGGGGAATCTCGGCCGGAAACGGTTCTCCATCGGCCCAGATGGCGCCATCTTCGAAGTACTCCTTCTTCCAGATGGGGACCTTGCGTTTTAGCGTGTCAATAGTCCATCGACATGCGTCGAATGCAGCCCCGCGATGGGCCGAAACGACTACAATCAGCACGCTCGTTTCACCGATTTCGAGGCGCCCGAGGCGGTGAATGATGGCCAGATCGCGAATCTGAAACTTCTGCAGCGCCTGCAAGGCAAGGTCCTCAAGCTGCTGCAGCGCCATTTCTTCATATGCCTCGTAGTCCAGATAGAGCGTGCGCCGACCCCGGGTCTGGTTCCGTACCACGCCTTCGAATACCACCGCAGCGCCGTCTTCTCCATGCTTCAGACTCGCGAGAGTTTGTTCGGTGTTGATTGGCGAGCGGACGATTGTCGTATACTGCGGCTTGGCGCTTGCAGACGGCGCACCTCGGCCTGTCGCCGCGTGGGAATCCGGAACACCACCACTCACGGGCGGCAGTAATGCGATTTCGTCGGACGGCTTCAACACGGTGTCGGTGCCTGCATATTGCTGGTTCACCGCCACCGCAATCGACTTAAGAGCTCCGTTGAAGCGAGGCACGGATCCATAATGCGCCAGCACATCCCGCACCGAGGCACCCTCCCGTAAATCAATGCATTCTTCTGATTTACCGACAAGTTCCTTCAGCATTCCGAAAAAAAGTACGCGCACTCGCATGGGAAAGCTACTAGTGTATCGCGAAAAAAACGGCACCCTGCGCGTTAATCGGTCATTTGAGCTTCCTCAAGAAACAAACCGCACGGCACTTCTGGAAGCGCAAGGCTCACTTGCACGAATGCATCCGTTGTTCAATCAGGATGAGGAGTCGACTCCTCCAGCACCCGTGGCAGATTTCGAGCCGCGTATCCGCCGGCAAATGCCATCCCGTTGAAGGATGAAACTGCAATAACGTCGATCGCCCAGCTCCTTCAACTTCTCGTGGACAAGACACGCCGGCTGGCTAGAAGCCCTCGACGAACCGAACTGACCCGTGTTTTCGGGCTGAAAATCATTCCCCACGAAGCGCAAGATATTCAAGGCATATCCCCACCGCGGAGCCCTGCGACTCAGAAATGCAACAACCAATAAGGGTTTGCGTTTTCAATTGCTTACCTTAATTAAGCAAGATTGGCATGAAGAGTGCAGTTCTAAAGGAGCAGGGACCCGCTTCTCCCATCCCCCGATCACACCCAAGTAGCAGTTGGGCCCGAGGTTCTGCCATGGCTAGAGCTGCATCTCCGCATCTATTGCGTATTCTCCTGCTCTTTTCAGTCCTGCTCTTCACCGCCTGCAGCAACAGTGGAAAGCAGTCCACTACCAGCACTACGAACGTCAACGTTCGGGTGAGCGATCCCGCGACCTGCTCCGGACCAAAAGGAGCTTTCAGCCACATTTACGTCACGATCACGGATGTTCAGATCAGTGCCAGCGGCACCGATTCCGGATGGATCGACCTGACGCCATCCCTATCGCAGAATCCCCAGCAGGTCGATCTGCTAGGAAAAGCGAACAACCAGTGCTTCCTCGCAACTTTGGGCGCCACAACAGCGTTGCAACCAGGAAGCTATCAGCAGATTCGTGTCGTCCTGGCCAGCAACGGCACCGTCGTTGCGAATAATTTCTGCGGCAGCACTGCCAATTGCGTGATGATGTCGAGTACCCCCAACACAGCCCAGCCGCTTCTGCTATCGAGCGAGGCGAAGACCGGCATCAAGATTCCATCCGGCCAGATCGCAGGTGGGCAGTTTGTGATCGCCGCCGGAGAAACGAAGGACTTGGACATCGACTTCAATGCTTGTGAATCGATCGTAGCGCAAGGCAATGGCCAGTTCCGTCTGAAGCCAGTGCTGCACGCCGGAGAAGTGACCACAGCATCTGCTTCCATCAACGGAACTGTCGTCGACAGTGTGACCAACCAGCCGCTTACCGGAGGAGGCACCGTTGTCGCCCTGGAGGCGCAAGATAGTTCTGGCGTCGATCGAGTCGTCATGGAAACTGTGACCGATGCCTCAGGAACATTTTCCTTCTGCCCCGTTGCAGCCGGCGTCTATGACGTCGTCGTCGCAGCAGTCAGCGGGAGCCAAGTCGCTTACGCGATCACAGTCATCACGGGTATACAACCGGGTAACGCGCTTGGAGTCATCCCGGTTGTCGCGCAGTCCGGGACGAATACGGCCCCGGCTTCCATCACGGGAGAAGTCACGACCAGTACCGGCTCCGCAGCAACGAGTGCAGACATCTCGATCTCAGCCTTACAGCTGGTCAGTTCTTCTTTGATGGTGACCGTGCCATTGGCCGGGCAATCGGCCACTTCAGCCGAGCTTACTACTGCGGCGGGCGCAAGCTGCCCAACGAACACGGCATGCGCTAACTACACCCTTTCGCTGCCCGCGCTGAATCCCAGTGTTGGCGCGTTTGTGGCAGCTGCGAGTCAAAAACCCGCGTTGCCCACCGCTGGCCCGGTAAATTACACGATCGATGCATTCGCTTTCACCACTGACGGTACCAGCACCCCGAGCTGTACCCCATCAGAGATGAAAACCAGCATGACAACAACCAACACTTCGCTGACCGTCACATCGGGCCAAAGCACTACCGCCGCAACTTTGACCTTCTCTGGCTGTCAATAAGATGAAAAGGCCAGCCGCAAAGGGTTGGCCTTCGAATCCGACTCTACTTACACACGAGTCAGAACGCGATCGTGCACAGGCTCTGGTTCTTTCACAGGCTCTGTCGGTTGGTAGTCCTGCTTCGGATCTTTCGGAGGTGCGGCGGGAATGAGCTTCGCCGCTACACCTTCCTCAACCTCTGGTAAGGAAACCCGCAGCGCCTCATCGATCGTCTTTACGTAGTGAACGTTGAGATTCTCGAGTTGCTCCGGTGTGAGATCCTCCTCGACATTCATCTGGTTTTCAGCGGGAAGAATCACATCCCGAACTCCAGCCCGTTTCGCGGCCAGGACTTTCTCCTTGATTCCGCCAACCGGAAGCACATTGCCGCTCAGCGTAATTTCACCGGTCATCGCCGTCAGCGGAGTGATGCGCTTCTTCGTCAGCAATGAAACCAGGGCCGTCGCCATGGTCACACCTGCCGAGGGCCCGTCTTTCGGGATCGCACCAGCGGGCACGTGGATGTGAATGTCATGGCTTGCGAAGAAATCCTCCGGAACACCAAGACGATCGGCATTCGATCGTACCCAAGTCAGGGCAGCCTGCATCGATTCCTGCATGACCTGGCCGATTTGGCCAGTCATGGTAAATCCGCCTTTGCCCTTCATCGCATTGGCTTCGACAAAGAGTACGTCTCCACCCGCCGGTGTCCAAGCCAGACCGACTGCGACACCCGGGCGCTCCGTGCGCTCGGCAATTTCGCCTTCGCTGCGGATCTTGATGCCACCCAGGAAATCCTGAATGATCTCTTTATCGACGACCAGCTTCTCGTGTTTGCCCTCCGCCAGCCGCCGTGCCTGCTTGCGGCAAATGGTGCCGATCGTCCGTTCCAGGTTGCGCACGCCAGCCTCGCGGGTGTAATGCCGGATGACGTAGCGCACTGCCTCGTCCGGGAACTCGATCTGCTCGGGCGTAATCCCGTTCTCGTCAATTTGACGCGGGATCAGATACTTGAACGCGATGTGAACCTTCTCCTCCTCGGTGTAGCCTTGGAGTTCGATGATCTCCATGCGGTCCCGGAGCGGCTCCGCAATGGGATCGAGCATGTTGGCCGTAGTAATGAACAATACCTTGGAGAGATCGAACGTCACATCGAGGTAGTTGTCCCGGAAGGTCGAATTCTGCTCAGGATCGAGTGCTTCGAGCAGAGCCGATGCCGGATCGCCACGAAAATCGCGTCCCACCTTGTCAATCTCGTCGAGCATAAAGACTGGATCCTTCGTCTCGGCCCGCCGGATGCCTTGGATGATCTGCCCCGGCAAGGCTCCGATATACGTGCGCCGATGGCCGCGGATCTCCGCTTCGTCGTGCACGCCGCCCAGTGAGAGCCTGACGAACTTGCGCCCCAGCGCTCGTGCGATCGACTTTCCAAGCGAGGTCTTACCGACACCCGGAGGTCCGACAAAGCACAGGATCGGCCCCTTCATATTCGGCTTCAATCGCCGAACCGAGAGGTAATCCAGAATTCGATTCTTGACCTTCTCTAGATCGTAATGATCGGCGTCGAGGATCTCTTTCGCCTTGGGAATTTCGATTTCCTGCCCGGAAGTCTTCGCCCATGGCAACACTGCCAGCCACTCGATGTAGTTGCGCGTCAGTGAATAGTCGGCTGCCATCGGGGACATGCGCGACAGGCGCCCCAGTTCCTTCAGGGCCTCCTTCTTGACGTCGTCGGGCATTCCGGCTTCTTCGATCTTCTTCTTCAGGTCTTCGACGTCGCGCTGGCCCTCGTCCTGCTCACCCAGTTCCTTCTGGATGGCCTTCATCTGCTCGCGCAGGTAATACTCGCGTTGCGTTTGCTGCACCCGATCCTGTACTTCGCTCTGGATCTTATTACGCAGCTGCTGGACTTCGAGCTCTTTCGCGAGATGCTGATTGATCTTCTCCAGCCGGACGTGGACATCCAGGGTTTCCAGCGTGTCCTGCTTGTCCGGAGTCGAGAGCGACGGCAGCGAAGACGCAATGAAATCCACCAGCCGTCCGGGCTCGTCAATATTCATCGCAACCGTTGAGAGTTCGTCTGACAACGTCGGTGAACCGGCAACGATTTGCTGGAACAGGGTCAGCACGTTGCGTTGCAGAGCCTCGACTTGCGAAGTGGCGACCGGGGTCGCGCTCTCCGGAAGGGTCGAATAGTATGAGCTCATGAATGGCGTGAGCTGGGTAAATTCGCCTAGTTTGACCCGCTCCAGGCCCTCGGCAAACACAAAAAGGCTCTGGTTTGGCATCTTGACTACTTTGTGAACAACGGCGGATGTCCCCACCGTATACAAATCGCTCGGCTGTGGGGCGTCGACGCGTGCCTCGCGCTGCGCTACCACGATGATGGTCTTGTCTTCTCCGAGCGAGTTAATCAACTGCACTGAACTTTCACGCCCAACCGTAAGGGGCAAAACAGCATGCGGGAACAGCACCGTGTCCCGTACTGGGAGAACCGGTAGTGGTCTTTGCTCGTTTGTTTCCTTCACCTTAGGAGAGCGCTCGGATGAGTTTTGCTGGCTCATGATTCTCCTTGAGTGTAACTCGCTCAAGTTTAGATGACTACCCTAGCAGAAAGGATTCGGGAGTGCCGGAAGCTTTCCGCAAGTCTTCGCATTCTAATCCCTAGCGGAGCTTGTGGTATCTGTGTCTAAGGTGCAGAGGCTAACGCGCAGGATGCCCCCGCGCAAGTCTTAAATTTTGGCGACATGCGATCGCGGGAGAGAGGACAAGGAAACGAGCCATCCCATGCGCCTCTTACCATGGAGAGACGAGCCGCATGGGATGTTTTAGGCTGCGATCTAGAAAACGTGTTTAGCGGTATCGCCTGCGAATACCAGTTCCTGCAGAACCCGTTCGTTGGCGGCGTTCAATTGATAGACCGTCCTGGTTTGATCCGCCTTCTTTTCCAGTTGAATGAGTTGGCACTTCACCTTCACGTCTTGAACCTTGTGGTCAGACGCCTGGAACACCATTCCGTGCTCTTCCCCTTCCATGGTGTGGCGCACGACGTATTCACCTGCCGGCATTAGAGCGCCACCCACCCGCGTAAGTGAAAAACGACCTTTCCCGTCTCGTGAATTCCGAGATGATTTCCTGCTACCGCCAATGAAGCTAACGCTAGTACGCACCCGATGAGCGTCACGGCTTTCAATGAACGCATGCGGAATCTCCTCACAGTAAATCATCGAGCTGGTAACAACGAGCGGCCAGCCATGTTTATGGTATGAAGTGGATTCTGGCTCGCATCTGTGCAAAATCACAGAGTTGCACGATCAAGCCGCGGGATAAACGCCAAGAACCTTTACAAACTCAGCCACCTCTCCCAAATGGTGCAATGCGTTTCTCGCCGGCTCGTCATCCCCGCGGAGGAAATCGACGTAGAACACATATTCCCAGGGCCGACCGCGCATCGGGCGGGACTCAATCTTGCTCAGGCTGATGTCGCGCAAGGCGAAAACGCTCAGCGATTTGAACAGCGCCCCGGGCATATTCCGCACCTGAAATGCAATCGAAGTCTTGTTTGCCCGAGGCGGAATCATTTTCTGATACCCCCCGTCGAAAGCATCGCCGCGCGGGTGCGCCATCCTTGTCTCGCCTGCCCTTGGCGAGACCGAGCCTGCCCTGAGGCTGCCGAAGGGATGGGGATTTTGACGTCCTTGATTTCTTCTGCGGATCAGAAAGAACCGCGTAAAGTTCCGCTTGTCATCTTCGATTCCGGACTCCAGGATCTTCCCGGCATACTCGCGCGCCGCTTGCCTGCCCGCAATTCCCGCAGCATCCTTTAGGCGATTCTCCGTCACATGTTTCACGCTTCCCGCCGTGTCATAGAACGGAACTGCATCGATACTGGGGTGGCGTCGAAAGAAGTCACGGCACTGGTCGAGGGCCACAGGATGCGACAGCACTCTCTGCAATGACGCGATCTTTACGCCTGGTGCCGCGATCACGTTGTGCGCAATCCGCAGCAGGTACTCGGCCTGGATGAAAACATGGCGAGCAACCAGCAGATCGGCATGCTCCGCCACCGTCCCGGCCAACGTGTTCTCGATGGGAATCACGGCCGCGCCGACCGTTCCCGCCTCGACCCGATCGAACACTTCTCCCGATCGCGCACACGGCACGACCGTACAGCGCGGCAGCATCTTCTCCGCAGCTTCGTGACTGAACGAGCCACGTTCTCCCTGGATTGCGACTTTCATTTAGTCATTCTCGAATAGGCAAAGTACAGCAGAACCCGAGACAATACAATTTCCTAGTCTCTGTCACCTAAGATCCTTCTTTAGGACAAGGGCATCGACGCCGTTGGAATAGTAACGAGGGTATGTTCGAACCACGTGATAGCCATGGCACTTGTAAAACGCGAGCGCAGTCGCGTTGTCCACGGCTGTTTCAAGCCCTACGGCACTGCAACCGGCCGCCCGCATGCGAGCCTCCGCGCTTTGTAAGAGCAATGAGCCCACGCCCGAACGCCGGCTGCCCGGCCCAACGTCGATCGTGATCACGTGCCCCGCAGCACCGCAGTAGCCGACGATGAAACCTCGAAGTACTCCGTTCTCATCGGTCGCCACGAGCGTAAATGAGCCTCGGCCACCGATAAAAGCTCTGAGTTCCCTCTTGGAATACGAAATCCCAGGCGGAAAGCATTCCTGATCTATACGCCACAGTGATTCGAAATCGCCGGGCTTGCATTCACGAACGACGAAGGCCACCGTGACATTGTAAAAGGTTCGCTGTTGCCGCCCGGTTCCAAGGTTCGCGTTGGTTCCCCAGCGCCCCCCCAAACTCCCTCAAAAATAAGGGCGACAATAGCTCATTCTCGATTTTCCACAGCCTTCTTTGCTCTGGGTCAAAAAAATGACCTTCTGGCCAAGAATGCCCCCTTGCCCCAGCCGCAACCTCGGACGTACCATCGGCATCAGAGGGGTGAGTGCAGTTCGCCTGTGGGACGCCTTCTTCTCATCGACGTAGTTTGCGCGTTCGTCGTTCTTGCGGGATGGTATGTTTTTTTTGCCGCCTACAACCGCCGCCGAGGCGCCGAAGCACTCCGATGGGTTCAGTCGGCGTGTGCTGGTAAAGGACGGATCGTTGACTTTCGCTGGCTGAACTCCTCCCGACTTTATGCTCGCCTGCAATTCCCTTCCCGGAGTTTTGAGAACGCTCGCGTGACCATGAGATTCCGCCCGCGGCCCTTACCCGTGAATTGGATCCTGAGCCGCGTGAACAAGCAGAAAGAAACTTTGACGTTCGAAGCCGATCTCGGCGGTTCTCCCAGCTTTCGACTCGATGTCGTCCGGCATCGTTGGTGCGCTCACAGCCGGGGGGTCATGTCTCATCGAAAGAAGGAGCGGCAGTGGGACATCTATGAACCCGGTCCCATCGTCCTGACGACTCGCACTCATTGGCAGGAAGATGCGACGCCCGAACTGAACACGCTGATGACGGTTCGCCAGCAAGACGTCCTTCAGGTCCGCTTCCGCCCCGAGTCCCCGCAATTCTCCGCCACCATTACGCTCGAAGCTCTGGATGATCCCCGAACCGCGGCCGGCTTTCTTAGCACATTGCGCGAACTGGCTGCGGGCGCCTCCGCCCATCGCCAGTAATCTGTCAGAATCGTCCCCCATCGATTACACTTCCCACATGCCAACTGGCCGTCAAGGCTCCATCCGGCTCTTCAACTTTGCTGGAATTGATGTCTTTCTGCACTGGTCATGGTTTCTCGTTGCAGTCTATGAGATTCAAAGCCGAAACGGCCGCTATTCCTCCATCCTGTGGAATGTCCTGGAGTACTTGGCCCTTTTCCTGATCGTATTAATTCACGAATTTGGGCACGCGCTGGCCTGCCGTTCGGTGGGTGGGAACGCGAATCGAATCGTCCTGTGGCCGCTAGGAGGAGTTGCTTATGTGGATCCGCCTCCGCGGCCTGGCGCAACTCTGTGGAGTATCGCTGCCGGTCCACTGGTGAACGTGGCGTTTGTTCCCGTCTTCATGGCGGCCCTTTCGGGCGCGCGAATGGCCGGACTCGCCGCTACTTCTCCCGACGTTTTTCAGCTTTTGCGCACGGTGGCATGGATCAACTTGGGATTGCTCATCTTCAATATCCTGCCCATCTATCCGTTGGATGGAGGCCAGATTCTGCGCTCTCTGCTCTGGTTTGTCTTCGGGCGCGCGTGGAGCCTTATTGTTGCGGCGGTGATCGGGCTCCTCGGAGCCTTGGGCTTTATCGGCCTGGCGGTGTGGAAACAAGACTTATGGCTCGGCGCGATCGCACTGTACATGGCCATGAACTGCTGGGGTGGATTTAAGCACGCACAGACTCTTCTCCGCACGGCGAAACTGCCACGGCGGGAAGGATTCTCTTGCCCAACTTGTAACAGCGGCCCTCCCGTTGGCCCTTACTGGCGCTGCGCACAGTGCTCTCAAGGCTTCGATCCCTTCGAATCGAGCGCCGTCTGCCCGTACTGTCGCGCCCAGTATCCGACGACTCAGTGCCTCGACTGCGGTCGTCAGCACCCGATTTACGCGTGGGCTTCTGGATCCCTCGTCGGTCCCCGCGCCTAGCGATTCCTCTCTCGAAACCAATTTCCGTTTCCAAATAAATCCCTTTTATGCCTTGCATCAGCTTTTTCGATTGGCTGCCCCCAATCCCACGCGCTATCCTTGCCATTTCCCGATCGCCGTTGAAACCAGCCATTTCAACTGTCCCGGTCAGCGTGGCCTGAGTTTGCTCGAAATCTGGTACCGACATCGAAGGAGACTGAACCACATCCATGTCTACAGAACTGCGCAATTTCCTGGCACTGTCCTACGACGAACTCGAGGAACTCAACCTGAAGGCAAAGGAGCAGCGCCGGAATCGCGTCGCGCCCGACAAGGTTCGTGAAGATCGCCTGAAGTACCTGACGGATGAAAAGCGCATTAAGGCTCTGACTGTAATGTTCAGCGACCTTGAGGGCCGGCTGCACATGCTCGACTATGACAAGAAGTTCCTGCTGAGGAGCTTTGACAACCTGACCTTCGACGGTTCCTCCATCCGCGGATTCACGGCGCAAAGAGAGAGCGATCTTCGTCTCGGCATTGACTGGGGAGCATTCTACTGGGCCCCCGCCGACGTCTTCGGGCCAGGCAAGATCCTCGTATTTGGCGAGGTAATCGACAAAGACGGCGCAGCGTACGCCGCGGACATTCGCAGCGTCCTCAAGCTTTTCGCGAACGAGCAGCATAAGAAGAAGGGCTACACGCTAAACGCCGCTAATGAAATTGAGGGCTTCCTCTTCAACGGACCCGACGCCGAGCGACGCTTCCACGAGACCGGCAAGTTCGAATACGTCAATACAGGCGGCTACTATCACTCTCTACCCGGGGACCCGCTGCGCACGTTCATCGACACCACGGCAGAAGTTCAGCGCTCGATGGGCTTTCAGAACGAGAAGGACCACCCGGAGGTTGCGCCTTCGCAGTTTGAGATCAACTATGGCTACGGTGAAGTCGTCGCCGCCGCCGACCAGATCCAACTCTACAAGCTGATCTGCCGCCAGGTCGCTCGCAATATGGGGCTCACCGCGTCATTCCTTCCTAAGCCCGTCGTAGGCGTAAATGGCAGTGGCATGCATACCAATGTTTCCATCAGTGCCGATGGCAAGAACCTGTTCTGGGATCCAAAAGGCGAAGAGAAGCTCAGCAGACTGGGCTACGAATTCCTGGACCGCATCTTGACGCACGGGAACGATCTCTGCCTGATCTTCAACTCCAGCGTGAACGCCTATCGGCGGCTCGACCCGCACTTCGAGGCGCCGAACCAGTTGAAGGCGTCCGCCACGGATCGCGGCTCAATGATCCGTATCCCCATCGGCAACGAGCGCAGCATGCGCACGGAAGTCCGCGCGGTCGCGCCGGATGCAAACCCCTATCTGGTACTGCTCGCTATCTTCAAGACCGGAATCGAAGGAACTACTGCGAAAGTAAAGGATCTGCGCCAAGGTAAGGATCGTTACCTGCCCGACAACATCTACACCGCCATCGAGAACTTCAGCACTGCTGAGTGGACAACCAAACTGCTCGGGGAAGACGTCAAGGCGCGGTACGCGGATCTGAAGCAGGCCTCGGCTGATCGCTGCCCGCGCCTGCTCGGAACGGTGGTGAAGGCGTCGGAGGTGCAATTCCACCACGAAGTCTACAACCAGTTCTTGTGGAACGAATTTTGATCTTGAAAGCGCGTAAGTTGCTGCTCAAATCTGCACTGTGGCAATAGTGCGAAGAATTGGCGACGGAAGCACAAATAAAACGTCCCGTTTGAGCGGGGCGTTTTTTATTGGGGAACTTTGAATGCTTTAGACGCTCCAAGTACGCAATAGCATCGTTTATGAGCCGGAGTGGCGATTGATCCATCACGGGGGGGCGGGCTTGCTCAATTGCATGATGAATCTGGAGACCCTTCATCGAAAAGCTTGCGTCCCGGCTTGGTTTAGGAGCAAAATGTCCGCACTAGGGGTCCTCGCAAAAGCCGGCTGCTTCCGATCCAAGCCGTCGTAGGGTTGAGCGCGGGGTTGCGAGGGTCGTTGCGTGGCCCCTGTCCACACGATCCGCAACACGAATCGTGTCGCAAGTTAACGAGCCAGTTAGCATCGAGGAGATGCTATGGCAGTTGTTGCGAAGCGCCTCATTCCGAGATACATGGGCGCCAGAATTATCCTTCCAGGCGCTTTCGGTCTAATTGTCTGTCTCAACATAGGCGTCTGCCAGGACCAGCCTAAGAACAATAGCGCTGCCCCGAAATATGACCTCAAAGCTGAGACCAAGCTCAATGGAACCTTGGAGGAAGTGAAGCTGTTCGACTTTGCGACGCGGAAAGACTTCGTCGAACTCGTCGTTAAGAGCGGCGACACTAAGATCGTCGTGTATGTCTGTCCCAAGCCGTTTGAGGATGAGTTGGGGATTACTTTCACGAAGGGTGACGCTATCACGATCACCGGAGCCAAGGTGAAACACCAGGAATCCGATGTGATCCTCGCAAGAGAACTCGTGAAGGGTCAGGACACACTCCTGTTCCGTGACGACAAAGGCAATCCCGTGTGGGATTCCCGAACCGGCAAGTAAACGCCCCAGGGACTCCAATGAAACTTACCGACACAATTGGATCGCTGCTCAAGACTAAGGATCAAAAACAAGTTCTATCGATCGAGCCGCGGCAATCCGTATTTGAAGCGATCGAAAAGATGGCAGAGTACAGTGTCGGAGCCCTGCTTGTGATTTCCGACGGTCGCCTCATTGGCATCGTCTCCGAGCGTGACTATGCCCGCAAAGTCATCCTGAAGGGGCATTCCTCGAAAGAAACCACCGTTAGCGAAATCATGACCGCGCCCGTCGTTTTTGTGACTCCCCGGCATTCGGTGGATGAATGCATGGCCATCATGACCCAGCATCGTTTTCGTCACCTCCCGGTTCTGCAAGGTGACACTGTGCTCGGAGTGGTCTCGATCGGCGACCTGGTGAAGTGGATCATCAGCGGTCAGGCGGAAACGATTCAGCAACTGGAAGGCTACATCACGGGAACGTATCCCGGCTAGGAGATCGCCTATGAAGCAGACCTTCGCCATCAGCATCGGAGGCGCGGCGGGACAGGGTGTAGCGACACCCGGCGACATCTTCGCGAAGATCTTCAGTCGCCGTGGTTTGCATGTGAATGCTTACAACGCCTACCAGTCCATCATTCGTGGCGGCCACACATTTCTGACCATCCGCACCGGGCCTGAGAAAGTCACGAACATGGGAGACAGGATCGACTTGCTGATTCCGCTGAATCAGGACTCAATCGACCGTCACCTCGGGCTGCTCACTGAGGGTGCGGCCTGCGTCTACAACGCCGATACGATCAAACCCGGCGCTGCTGCTACTGGAGTTCAGCTCTGTCCGCTGCCGGTCTCCGAGTTGGCGGACATCACTCGGAACAAGGTGGCGCAGAACACTCTTGCCGTCGGAGCTGCGCTAAGCATGGCGGGCGTCGGCTTTCAGGCGCTAGAGGAGGTGCTGACCGAACAGTTCAAGAAGAAGGGAGATGCGGTCGTCGCGGAAAACGTCGGAATTGCGCGCGCAGGCTACGAATATGCCTCCGCGAATTTCAAGCCGTTTCCCCGGCCACTGCCCATGACCGAGAACCGGTACGCCGTGATGAGTGGAAACATTGCGATGGCGATGGGTGGTGCGGCCGCAGGCGTGAAGTTTTACTGTGCCTATCCCATGAGCCCATCCACCGGAGTCCTGCACTGGATGGCCGCGCACGCGCGCAGGGCCGGCATCATGGTGCGGCAGGTGGAAGACGAAATCGGAGTGGTAAACATGGCGATCGGCGCCGCCCACGCCGGCGTTCGCTCCATGTGCGCAACCTCCGGCGGAGGCTTCGCGCTCATGAGTGAAGGTCTAGGGCTTTCGGCCATGATGGAGACCCCAGTGGTGGTAATTGATTGCCAGCGCGCCGGGCCTTCGACCGGTGTCCCGACAAAAACTGAGCAGGGAGATCTCTGGCAAATGCTGGGTGCGGCTTTCGGCGATTATCCTCGCGTGATTGCGTGCCCACTTGATATCGGAGACAGCTTCAAAATTATTGCCGAGGTTTTCAACATCGCCGATCGTTTCCAATGTCCAGGCATCGTTCTGAGTGATCTTCTGCTCTCCGAGGGAAGGCTGAGCGTGGATCCCAAGGACCTGGACTTCGCGCCGCGCATTGATCGGGGAGAACTGATTACTGCGCCTGAGGCAAACGCCAACGGCGGTTACAAACGCTACAAGATTACTCAGAGCGGCATCTCGCCGCGAGCGATCCCCGGAGTCGCCGGTTACACCCACACCGCCGCCAGCGACGAGCATGATGAAGACGGCGTCCTGATCAGCGACGAATTCACCAATCCCAACAAGCGCCGGGCCATGATGGAGAAGCGCATGAGGAAAGTCGCCGGTATCACTGCGGCCGTTCCATCGCCGGAATTGTGGGGCCCGCCGGATGCCGACGTCACTCTGATCGGCTGGGGATCGACCAAGGGAGTCATCGAGGAGGCCTGTGAGATTCTGACCGAGCAAGGCATCCCAGCCAATCAACTGCAGATTCGCTGGCTGGTGCCGCTGCACGGCGATGCGATCGTCAACATCCTCAAAGATGCTCGCCGCACGATCATTGTCGAAAACAATTACAGCGGACAGTTCGCCCGCTACCTCCGCAGTGAAACCAGCTTTGTGCCGGACGGCTATATCCGAAAGTACGATGGGGAACCATTTATGCCCCATCACATCGTCGACGCGGTGAAGGAGCAACTGAGCGGCAACGGCACCCTCTCGGTTCCGGAGCATGAGGTGTTGGTGTAAACATCGGTTCCAAAAAAATTGCCGGATGAAATCTGGAGGTGAAGAACCATGGTGACCGCGCTGGTACCCCAATGGAATGTGACAATGGCCGATCTGAAAGGCAAAGTGGATCCCGACTGGTGTCCCGGCTGTGGAGACTTTGGCGTGCTTGCCGCGGTTGAGAAAGCTCTGGTCGAGCTACAGATTCCGAATCACAACGTGGTTACCATCAGCGGCATCGGCTGTTCGTCCAACTTCCCCGGCTTCATCAATACCTATGGCATGCACACCCTGCATGGCCGTGCTCTTGCCGTAGCCACCGGCGTGAAGATGGCGAATCACGATCTCACCGTGCTGGTCACGGGGGGTGACGGAGACGGCTTCGGTATCGGCGGGAATCATTTCATGCACACCATGCGCCGCAATGTCGACTTGGTCTACATCGTTATGGACAATCAGATCTACGGTCTCACCACTGGCCAGACGTCGCCCACCAGCCGCGTAGGCATGAAGACCAAGAGTATGCCGTTCGGCAACATTGAGGCGCCGGTGAACCCGATCTCGATGGCGCTGGCAGCGGGCGCAACTTTTATTGCCCGTGGCTTCAGCGGCGAACAGAAACACCTTACCGGGTTAATCAAGCAAGGCATCCAGCACAAAGGATTTTCATTTCTCGATATTTTCAGCCCCTGTGTGACCTATAACCACGACAATACGTATCAGTGGTTCCGTCCCCGGGTGAGAAAACTCGAAGACGACCCCTCCTACGACCCCGCGGACTGGGTCGCGGCCATGGAAAAGTCGTTGCTTTGGGGTGATGAGATTCCGATCGGAAAATTCTTTGAACGCACAGATCTACCCGCGCTACACGCAGCCGAGCCAGTACTCGATGCAGGTACGCTCGTGCAATCCGAAAACCGGGTACCTTCCGACATCGCTCGTTCCTTCGTTGAGGAATTGATGTAGGCCCTGGGAAGAACGGCCTACCTGTGGAAGAACTGTGTTGTCTCAGTCTACCCGTTTACCTCGGCGTAGGTGGAACGCCTGAGAAATTCTCCCTGGCCCGGACGGCCGAGGAACTTATCTCCTGCGACCAGAACTTTGCCGCGGGACAGCACTACTTCCGGAACGCCGGTGACTTGAATCCCCTCGAACATCGAATAGTCGACGCGCATGTGGTGCGTTTTTGAGCTAATCGTGTGCTTTCGATTGGGATCGAAGATGACCAGATCTGCTTCACTTCCGACCGCAATCGTTCCTTTGCGCGGATAGAGCCCGAAGAGTTTCGCTGGTGTGGTTGACACTAATTCTACAAAGCGATTGGCGCTGAATCGGCCGCTGGCAACGCCGCCAGAATAGATCAAACTCATACGATGCTCTATGCCGGGCCCGCCATTGGGAATTTTGGTGAAGTCGTCACGGCCCAGTTCCTTCTGCTCTTTAAAACAGAACGGGCAGTGATCGGTGGAGACCACCTGCAGGTGGTCGCACTTCAATCCATTCCAGAGCTTCTCTTGATGCCATTTCTCACGCAACGGAGGCGTGAAGACGTACTTCGCTCCCTCAAAACCGGGTACATCAAAGTTCTCAATTGAAAGATATAGGTATTGAGGACACGTCTCGGCATACACCGGAAGTCCTCGATCGCGAGCCTCGCGGACTTTTTCGAGCGCATCGTTACAACTCAAATGAACGATATAAATGGGGGCCCCAGCCATTTCTGCTAGTGCAATCGCTCGAGCTGTCGCCTCGGCCTCTGCCGTCGTGGGTCGAGTCAGTGCGTGATATTTAGGCGCTTTCTTCCCCTCTGCCAGCGCCTGCTGCACGATTACGTCGATTGCGCTGCCATTTTCGGCGTGCATGCAGATTAAACCGCCATTCTTCGATGTCGTTTGCAGAGCTTTGAAGATGCTGCCATCATCCAGCATGAACACTCCTGGATAGGCCATGAACAGCTTGAAACTCGTCACCCCTTCATGAACGAGATCGTTCATCTCGGAGAGTTGCCCGCCAGATATGTCTGTCAGGATGCAGTGAAATGCGTAATCGCAAACCGCCTTGTTCGCTGCCTTGCCCATCCAAGTATGGAAGGCCTGACGCAAGGCCTGGTTTTTATACTGAATCGCGAAATCGATCAGCGTAGTCGTGCCGCCGAAAGCCGCAGCCCGCGTGCCCGTTTCAAAATCATCGGCACTGGTCGTGCCGCCGAACGGCATGTCTAGGTGCGTGTGGACATCGATGCCTCCCGGTAGCACAAGTTTGCCGGTGGCACCCAATATCTGAGAGGCATTTTGCGTTGGCAGATCCTTCGCGATCGCGGCGATCTTTCCATTTGCAATCGCGACATCCGCCTGATAGGTATCGGTGGCGGTCACGACGGATCCGTTTCGAATGATCGTGTCGAAGCTCATCCAGTCCTCCGCTGACGGTCGAGGAATTATGCTACACTGCCGCCCTTTAGTGCTTAAGAGTGCTCTTCTGAGGCTTCCCCGGCGAAAGGACCAGCCATGCAATTCGGTATTACGCTCAAGCCTGACATTTCAATCGAACGTATCGTGGGACTGACGAGGCAGGCGGAGGGGGCTGGATTCCAGTACGGCTGGATTTTCGATTCTCACATCTTGTGGATGGAGCCATATCCGCTGCTGACGCTCATGGCGACAAACACCGAGCGTATGAGGCTCGGAACCTGCGTCACCAATCCGGCAACACGCGACCTGACAATCACGGCAAGTCTATTTGCCACACTCAACCTGATCTCTGGTGGACGCATGGAACTTGGCATCGGCCGCGGCGACAGTTCGCGTCGTGTCATGGGGAAGAAACCGGTCAACTGGTCGCAATTGGAAGCCGCGGTTAAAGAATTTCGTGATCTGACCTCCGGGAAAGAAGTGCAACATGACGGGCAGCCGACGCGCCTTGCGTGGGCTCACAAGCCTCCGCGAGTCTGGATCGCGGGCTACGGCCCAAAAGTCTTGCACATGGCGGGCCGAGTTGCCGATGGAATCATTCTCCAATTTGCCGATCCGGCGCTGATCGACTGGTGCATGGGTTTTGTGAAGGAAGGCGCTCGCGCGGCCGGACGGGACATTCGTGAAATCGAGGTAATGGCAGCTGCGCCGGTATGGGTTTCAAACGACTTGAGTGTCGCTCGCGAACGGGTGCGGTGGTTCCCGGCGCTGGTTTCCAACCATGTAATGGATCTGATCCGGCAGTACAAACCTGAAGATCTTCCCGCCGCGCTGACATCGTATGTGCAGGACCGAGGGGGGTACGACTATCAACACCATTGCGAAGTCGAAAGCGACAATGCCAATTTTGTTTCGGACGAAGTGGTCGATCGGTTCTGTTTGGTTGGGCCTGCTAAAGCACACCACGACAAATTGCGCGCCTTGGCCGCAGTTGGCGTCACGCAATTCAACGTCTATCTAATGTGTGGTGATGAGGAAAAAACTCTCGACGTTTACCAGAAAGACGTCATGCCAAGCTTTATGCAGGCAAGAAAAACATAGGCAAGAGCTACCCAGCTTCTTGTGGAGAAAGGACACCTTGACGCTGAAAGCGCATCAGCGCGTAGTAAATTACGAACGAAACCGCGAATCCGACGAACCAGGAATAATCGTAGAGTGCGCGAATTGAAGTGACCTCCAGTCCCGCGAGGGCCGTGCCGGCTCCCACACCAAGAGCAAAAACTGCACGCCAGTTGACTCCACGCGAATACTCGTAGAGTCCGCGCCTGAGATACAAGTCCTCGACCTGAAGCTCCCGCCGACGAATCAGGAAGTAGTCGCAAATCATGATTCCAGCCACTGGCCCAAGAAAAGCCGCATAGCCGCCAAGCCAACCCAGGATGAACGTCTTGTAGTTGGCCAGCAGCTTCCACGGCATCATAGCAATACCCATGAAACAAGTGATCACGCCGCCTGTGCGGAAGCTAATTCGCCGCGGCCACAGGTTGGAAAAGTCATTGGCCGGAGACACGACGTTTGCTCCGATGTTGACATTAAGCGTCGCCAGGAGAATGGCGGCAAGTGAAATCACCACGGCAATGGGCGAATGAAAGCGGCTCAATAACTGAACAGGGTCCCAGATTGCCGTCCCATAGATGACTACAGTCGCGGAGGTTACCAAAATTCCCACCAAGGCGTAGAGCGTCATGGTCGTTGGAAGGGCTAATGCTTGACCGATGGCTTGTTCACGCTGGTTGCGCGCGAACCGCGTGAAGTCGGGAATGTTTAGAGATACTGTCGCCCAAAAGCCCACAGTGCCGTTCAGTGCCGGAATAAAGAATTTCAGGAACTCGGAAAAGCTCGTAAAGTGCGACGGCATTGAAAGCATTGGGCCAAAGCCGCCCGCGGAGTGATAAGCCCAAACTAACAGAAGCAGTCCCACTCCGAGCAGGATGGGAGCGCTAATGCCCTGCAGAATCCGGATGTACTCAATTCCTTTTAGAACGACGGCAAGATTGATGAGCCAGAAAACAAAGAAACAAACGCCAGCACCATAGGGGAAGTCCTTCCATCCGGGCACGAGGGTTGCCAGTAGTGTACTGACCGCTTCGCCCCCGATCCAGGCCTGGATGCCGAACCATCCGCACGCGACCAGCGCGCGCAAAACCGCCGCAACATTGGCACCCAACACTCCGAACGATGCGCGAGCCAGCACTGGAAACGGGACACCATACTTTGCGCCGGGATGCGAATTCAGCAACATTGGCGCCAAAACGATCACGTTTCCCAGAAAGATCGTAGAGACGGCTTGCTTCCAGTTCATCCCACCTTGAATCAGGCTGGCAGCCAGCATGTAGGTGAGAATATTCACCGACATCGAGATCCAGAGGGCAGCGAAGTTGTAGGTCCCCCAATGCCGTTGTTCGGCAGTCGTCGGCCCGAGATCGCGGTTGTAAAGAGGACTGGACTCGATTCGGGATTGAAGTTCAGGTACGGTCATTTTGTTTCTGTCGAAGCCAGCTGCGGGCTTCAGAAACAACGCATCAATCCGCAGCCGTTGCGGTAACACTCTGCGTCGTCAGTGGCCCATAGCTTTCCGGGCGCCGGTCGCGGAAGAATTGCCAGACCTTGCGCACTTCAGAGATCATTTCGAGATCCAGGTCCGCGACAACAACTTCATCCTTATCTCGGCTAGCCTGAGCGATGATCTTGCCCCGCGGGTCACAGAAATAACTCTTGCCGTAGAATTCGCCAATGCTCCACGGCTTTTCAGTTCCCACGCGATTAATCGCGCCGACAAAATATCCGTTGGCAACCGCGTGAGCCGGCTGTTCCAGTTCCCACAAGTATTCAGAAAGCCCCGCAACTGTGGCCGATGGATTGAACACGATCTCAGCGCCATTGAGCCCCAGGATTCTCGCCCCTTCAGGAAAATGACGGTCGTAGCAAATGTAAACTCCTACCCGTGCGTACTTAGTCTCAAACACCGGGTAACCTAGGTCCCCCGGGGTGAAGTAGAACTTCTCCCAGAAACCGGGATGGCAATGCGGGATGTGATGCTTGCGGTACTTTCCAAGATACCTCCCGTCGGCGTCAATCACCGCCGCGGTGTTGAAATAAACGCCCGGCATGTGCTCTTCGTAAACCGGAACGACGATTACCATCTTGTGCTTCGCCGCGATTTTCCGCATCAGTTGAACCGTCGGCCCTTCGGGTACACGCTCGGTCAACTCGTACCAGCGTGCGTGCTGTTCGGCACAAAAATAGGGACCATAGAAGAGTTCCTGCAGGCACAGGATTTGCGCCTTTTTTCGAACGGCCTGATCGATCAGCTTAAGGTGTTTGTCGATCATCGCTTTTCTGATCTGATCGAGAGGGCGGTCAGTGCTCAGCGCGTTGCTAGCTTGAATCAGAGCGCAGCGGACGATGCGAGGCATGGATCCTCCAACTCAACTGTCGAGGAACGAACTATAGCAGAAACTACGGGCCCACCTTGAGCTTGCACATACTGCATTTATGGCAAGACGGAAGCAGCACAAACAGAATCGATATATTTTTCTCAAGCCTGGTGAAAATCGGCAATACAATATATTGCTCAGTGGAGTCATGGGGTTAGATGTAAAACCGTTTGTCGCGCGAGCCCTGCATATCAGTCGGGCGCGACCAAAGCCGCATCGACATATGAAGGTGGTGTTCTTCTCACTTCTGGCGGCCTTTTCCTTGAGCGGCCTGTTCGCTTGTCGTCGGACCACTGCAGACCATCTGGATTTCAATCAAGACGTGCAGCCAATCCTGGCTAGTCGCTGTTTCAGTTGTCACGGTCCCGATCCGGAGATGCGTAAGGCAGGTCTTCGTCTTGACCTTGCGGAATGGGCGATGCGGAAGCGACCGCACCGTCCCGACGCGATTGTTCCTGGGCATCCCGAAAGAAGCGAACTGGTCAAGCGGATCGAATCGAAGGACCCGCATTACCTGATGCCGCAAGCTGCCCAGGGCGAAGCAAAGCCTATGAGCGCGGGCGAGATCGCGACTCTGAGGAAGTGGATCCGGGAAGGGGCGGCATATCGGCCCCACTGGGCCTTCGAAGTACCCGTACGTCCACCTATTCCGATGCCACGAACCAGCGGCGCATGGGTGAAGACGCCACTCGATAACTTCATTCTGGCAAAGCTGGAACAAGCAGGCCTGCAGCCTTCTCCTGAAGCCGAAAAGGCAACGCTGATCCGACGTGTGACGCTGGATCTTACCGGACTGCTGCCCACTCCGGACGAAGTGAACAGGTTTTTAGAGGACAAGTCGCCGAATGCCTATGAACATCTAGTGGACGGTCTGCTGGTACGGCCCACCTTCGGCGAGCAACGTGCGCGCTACTGGCTCGATTACGCCCGCTATGCCGACACCTACGGACTGCACTACGACAATAGCCGCGACATCTGGCCCTACCGCGATTATGTGATCCGCTCGTTCAATGACAACAAGCCTTTTGACCAGTTTGCCATGGAGCAGATCGCCGGTGATCTACTTCCGATGAAGAGCCTTGATCCGTTGATTGGCAGCGGGTATGTGAGGCTGGGCGTGAGCAGTAATGAAGGTGGCACGATCCCTGAGGAGTTGCGCGTCAATATCGCCCGTGAACGCACAGAAGCGTTTGGAGCCACGTTCATGGGCCTTACAGTTGGCTGCGCGGTCTGTCACGATCATAAATTCGATCCAACCACCCAGCATGATTTTTACGCGTTAAGCGCCTTCTTCAACAATCTTGACGAGAAGCCGTTTAATGACGACCGGCCAGTGTGGACACCTGTCGTACGCATTCCCCGGGTTGAAAATCAGGATGCCTACAACCGCGTCCTAGCCCAGCGTTCCGATCTTCAAGGCAAATTAGACGAGATGCGCGGCAACAGCCATGACTTGATCGCTCGCTGGCTTTCTTCTCGCGACAGTGCACCTCGCGCAGTTGCCACGAATGGCCTTGTACTGCGCCTTCGGCTCGATGAAGGCAGCGGAGAGGAATTACGAAACAGCGCACCCAAGGCAAACCCTGCCAGCTTTCACACGACTACTCTGAAGGGTGAATGGGGCGAGACGACCTGGCTCTGGCCGGATTTCCGCATGCAGTCGAGCACGCGGGTGCTCCTGGGACAGATGGGCGATTACGACGCCAATCAAGCGTTCTCATCCGGCGGTTGGTTCATGTTCCGCTCGGCGCCGTTTCATCCGGGAAGTTTTGGAACGCTCCTGTCGAAAATGGACTCTACCCAGCATGACCGCGGCTGGGAACTCTCCGCCGATGACGGATTCCTGAACGTGGCGTTGGTCAACCGGATGCCGAAAGATGAAGAACCGGAAAAGCAGTCGAAGAAAAAGGGCCGGGGCGACAAAGAACGAGAAGCGAATGAGCCGTTCAACTATCCGTCTCCTCAGGACCTGAGCAGGAAGGATTTGGCCCCCAACAAGCCTCCTGAGCAAAAGAAAGCCGAGGAAGAAGCGGCCAAGAAAGCCAAAGGTGAAGCAAAAACCAAGAAACCTGAGACAACTAAGCCGCCCAAGGATACGACTCCGACAATTGGGCTGCGCGTCGTTTCGATCACTCCTTTGCCTTTGGACGGCGCATGGAAGCATATCTTCTTCACCTACGACGGCTCCCATCACGCGTCGGGAATAAGGATCTTCGTCAATGGAAGTGCGATCGCAACCCGTGTTGTCAGTGACAACCTCGGCAGGGAGACAGTCCGCACGCAGGCGCCCATGCAACTTGGTTGGCGCAATCCGGAAGAGCACCCTGCCAAGGACGCCCGCTATCAGGATATCCGGCTATACTCGCGCGCTCTTAGCCCGGATGAAGTCGAGCGCCTTTCGTTCGAGGACTATGCCGCGGAAATTGCTTCGCATCCGGCTTCGCAGTGGACGCCGGACCAGTGGCACGTGATGAGCGAGTTCTACCTCAATCACGTTGATCATTCCTATCGGGCAATACAACATAAGATAGCTTCCCTAGACAAGGAACTTGACCGGCTTTCGCACGGAGGCGATCTCACCCAGGTTTCATGGGAAAAGCCTTCGCTCGCCTACGCGCATGTGCTGACGCGCGGCGTTTACACCGCACGTACAGAGCGGGTAGAGGCCGATACCCCGCACTTCTTGCCGCCGTTATCGTCTGGCGAACCGCGTAATCGCCTTACCTTGGCCAAGTGGACCGTGAGCTCCGCCAACCCGCTCACCGCACGTGTGACCGTGAACCGCATGTGGTATGAGCTCTTCGGAACCGGCATCGTTGAAACCACCGAAGACTTCGGCATCATGGGCCAGAGACCCACTCATCCGGAACTGCTCGACTGGCTTGCCGTCGAATTCCGTGACAGCGGATGGAATATCAAGCATATGTACAAGTTGTTGGTGATGTCGGCAGCGTATCGGCGGAGTGCAAAGTCGAATCCACAGCAACTCGCCAAAGATCCGAAGAATTTGCTTTTGTCACGCGGTCCAAGGTTCCGCATGGATGCTGAAATGCTTCGCGATGTAACACTCCAGTCGAGCGGACTGCTTGTCGATAAAGTTGGTGGCCCGAGTGTAAAGCCCTACCAACCCCCAAATATTTGGGAACAGGTGAGCTATCCAACCAGCGATACGGTCCATTACGTTCAGGAACACGGCAACAGCCTCTACCGACGCAGTATGTACACGTACGTGAAGCGTATGGCGTCGCCGCCGAACATGGATACGTTCGATGCGCCGATGCGTGATGTGGCCTGTACGCGTCGCCAACGCACCGACACGCCGCTTCAGGCGCTCGTGACAATGAACGATGTGCAGTGGATGGAGGCAGCCCGCGGCCTTGCGCAGCTCGTGATTCGAGAGGGCCGGGATACGCAACAGCGCATCAACCGCATGAGTGAGATTCTGCTTGCCCATGATGCGCCGGCACCGATGGCAGTGGCTCTCGAGGCCTCCTTGCATCAAATGGAAGAACATTACGCAAAGGACCCCAAAGCCGCACACTCTCTGTTGAAGATTGGGGAGAACAAGCGTGATGCATCCATTCCAGAACCCGAGTTGGCCGCTTGGACAATGGTTGCCAGTGAAATGTTGAACCTCGATGAGACCGTTAACAAATAGCCAGGGAATAATATGAAGCAACATCCACTTTGCAGTGATTGCGAAAATCTCGTGACTCCGCTGGACCTTCCTGTCCCTCGAGCTGTTAAGAACGAGTGGGCTGCGATCGAGACGCGGCGGCGTTTCCTCGGGCGATCAGGGAAGGTGCTGGGATGGGCCGCACTGGCGGGACTCTTCGGCGAAATGGGCCTGCGGAGCAATGCAGGGGAAGCGGAAGTCAAGGCGCCATCGCTGGAGAGAGGCAACAATCTTGACCTGCCGAACTTTGCGCCGAAAGCGAAACGCGCGATTTATCTGTTCATGTCAGGTGGCCCGCCGCAAATGGATCTTTTCGATTACAAACCGAACCTCGCGGCTCAGTTCAACGAGGACATGCCAGATTCAATTCGGGGTAACCAGCAACTGACCGGCATGACCGCTGGCCAAGCCCACTTCCCCGTAGCGCCATCGCACTGGCCTTTCGGGCAACATGGACAGAACGGAACGTGGGTAAGCAACTTGTTACCCTACTGCGCGCGAATGGTGGACGACCTTACCATCATCAAAACCACGAACACCGATGCCATCAACCACGAGCCCGCGATCATGCTCATGAATACCGGCAACATGAATGCCGGTAAACCGTGCCTGGGCGCATGGCTGGCATACGGTCTGGGCGGCATGAACGATAATCTGCCGACTTTCATTGTTCTTCAGACCAGAACCAATCCCAAGGAGAACAACCAGCCAGTTTCGTCACGCTTGTGGGGCAGTGGATTCCTATCGTCGGAATACGCGGGCGTGGGTCTGCGTTCGGGCGCAGACCCTGTTCTTTATCTCGCCGATCCGGCCGGAGTCGACCGCGACGTTCGTCGCAAACTGCTTGACACCGTCGAGGAGATTAATCGCCAGACTCTCGCTCAGGTCGGCGATCCCGAAACAAATTCGCGCATTGCTCAGTATGAAATGGCGTTCAGAATGCAATCGTCGGTCCCGGAACTTATCGATATCAGCAAGGAACCGCCCTCCACATGGGACCTTTACGGGCCGGAGGCGAAAGAGCCCGGCACGTTTGCCTACAATTGCCTGCTGGCGCGCCGAATGGCTGAGCGTGGGGTCCGCTTCACGCAGATTTACAAACGCGGATGGGACGTTCACGACAATGCTGTCGGAATGCTACCCATACTGTGTCAGGAGACAGACCGCGGCGCATACGCCCTGGTCACGGATCTCAAGCGGCGCGGCCTGCTCGACGACACATTGGTCATTTGGGCAGGCGAGTTTGGACGCACTGTGTATAGCCAGGGCGGCCTGACGCAGGATAACTATGGCCGCGATCACCATCCCCGATGCTTCACCACATGGATGGCTGGCGGCGGCGTCCGACCAGGCATCACTTATGGCGAAACTGACGAATACAGCTACAACGTTGTGAAAGATCCGGTGCACGTGCGCGACTTCAACGCTACGATTCTTCACTGCCTTGGTATCGACCATAACCGGTTCACCTACAAATTTCAGGGCCTCGATCAGAAGCTGACTAGTCCTGTTCCGGCCTCCGTGGTGCAGGGATTGCTGGCGTGATCGCCACGCTCAAGTTATCTGCCGCGATGCGAAATTTGCGCATTCGAACTCTGACGGCGCAACAGTTCTGGATCCTCGGCCTGAGTGTCCTGCTGGTGCTGTTGCCATTCTCCGTTCGATTAGATGGTCGGGCGCATGCCGACTGGCTTCAATTCCTTGGCCGCTTCCATCCTTCGTTAGTGCATCTGCCGATTGGCATGCTCGTGTTGCTGCCATTTCTCGAACTAGCAGGGACGGCCCGGCAGGGTTTACGTGAAGCTGCGGGGTTCGTACTACACCTGGCTTTGGCGACCGGATTCGTAACACTTGTCTTCGGAATTTTGCTGGCCTATGGCAGCGGCGTCATGGGCGCAACCGTTACACTTCACATGTGGGGCGGCACCGTGCTACTGATTGAATTGCTGGCGTGTGTCACCGTGCGTCCTGCATGGATTTCAAGGCAGAGCCGCCGGGTTTACCCTGCGCTGCTCGGCATAAGCTTACTCACACTTACGTGGACGGCGCATCAGGGCGGTTCGCTCACCCATGGAAGCGACTATTTGACTCGCTATATGCCGAGCCCGCTGAAGGAATTCTTCCCGACAGCCTCCGCAGCCTCTGACGCGGCGTATCTCGGCTCCGTCTACATGCGCTCGATTCATCCGATCTTTGATGCCAAATGCGTTGCCTGCCATGGAGCTAACAAAGAGCAGGGCGGGCTTCGCCTTGACTTCTATGACCTTTTCATCAAGGGAGGCGAAGACGGAGCCGTCGTCGCGCCGCGAAACCCGGATCGCAGTCTGCTGCTCCAGAGGGTGACTCTTTCTCCAACTGATAAACACTTCATGCCGTCCGAAGGGCGGACGCCTTTGACGGCAGACGACATCGCGGCCCTCCGCGCGTGGATTCTTGCTGGCGCTTCTCCGACCGCGACAACCGTCCCGGGAATTGCTGCCACTGGGGAAAAGGCTGACGTGCCGGTTCAACCCGTGGGTGATTACAGCTATTTGATGAATGACATTCGTCAGATGCAAAGGTCACAGGGCACAAAACTGGTGCCAGTTTCAGCCACGCCATCCGATGGCCTGATTCTTAGAACGATTGATGCGGCCTCCACGTTTGACGACACACAACTCGCCCGATTGCAGCGATTCGCGCCTTTTATCGTCGACGCCGAACTCGGACGCACCGCCGTCACCGACGATTGCTTCGACACCCTAAGCAAGTTCACGAACTTGCGTGCTCTTCACCTGGAAGACACTGGGATTACGGGACGGACAATGGGGAAACTCTCATCGCTCTCCCAGCTCACCTACTTGAACCTGAGCGGGACCAGCGTCACAAGTGACGCACTGGCTCCATTGAAGGGCATGCCCAACCTGCGCCACATCTATTTATTCGACACGCCTGCGGACCCCGCCACCGCATCCCCGAACAGCGCCGTTGGAAGCACCCATTGATGAACATGCATCGGCGCACATCCCTTGCGGAAATGTTTTCGGCAGTTGAAACGCTTCCATGTTTCGCCATCGTTGTATTTGCAGCCGCGGATTGGTGAACGAAGACTATGCCCACAATTGGAGAGTCATTCGTGCCCCAACTGTAAGCACAAAATGCGCAAGTCTGTGACCTTCATCATCGAACCCTCTCTTTGCCTGGGTTCTTAAGCATGGCAACCAGTTCTTTTGGAATCTTTTTTAGAATTGGAAGCGCGTAAGTTACTGATTCTAACTTGCGCACTTTGGCAATAGTGGCTTGCATTACCTCGGGCCCTAAGATTTCAGTTCAATGATCGGCCAGACGATCTCCCCACTACGAGGTACGAGAGAAGTTGGGTGAAGGGGGCATGGGTGTGGTCTACAAGGACTTCGACAGCCACCTGGGCGGTTGGTGGCGGTCAAAGTGCTGTCACAGGACAAGGTTGCAGACGCTGAGCGCAAACGGCGCTTCATCCAAGAAGCCAAAGCTGCCTCAGCGCTGAATCATCCCAACATTGTCACGATTTACGACATTGATTCCGCTCTAGGAATCGACTTCATCGCCGTGGAATTGATTTCGGGAAAAGCACTCGACAGGTTAATACCCCGACATGGCTTGAGGCTTAGTGAAGGGCTCAACATCTCGGTGCAGATTGTCGCTACGCTAGCCTCAGCGCACAAGGCAGGGATAGTTCATAGAGACTTGAAACCAGGCAATGTGATGGTCAACGAGCAGGGTTTGGTGAAAGTACTCGACTTCGGACTGCCGAAACTCACCGAACCCACTGCGACAGATGAGGATGAGAAGACGCGCTCCCTTAAGCCAACAACCGTGACACTCGACGACGGTTATGCGCCGGTTGAGTCTCCAGACGGCAGATTCATTTACTACCTCAAGAGCCTCTCTGACACCGACGTTTGGAGGATTTCCATCGATGGCGGTCAATCAACTGCGGTCAATCAACTAAAGTCTTGGAGGGCTTGAGCGAATACCGCAACCTAGCAGTCTTGGAAAGCGGGTTAGTCTTCGCCCCCTCTCGAAATGCTTTGTCTCTTCAGATCAGTTTTGGGCTGGTGATGACTAGCCCGTTCATGGCCGAATCAGGCCGTGCGGAGCACCACCAGCGTCATATCATCATGCTGCGGAGCGCCTTCGGCGAATGCCTTGGCGGCCGCCAGGATTCGTCTCATGGTCTGCAGAGCTGGTAGGCCATGACACGTTTTTGCGAGCTCGATCAATCTTCCTTCGCCCCATTCTTCATAACGAACATTCATCGACTCGGAAACCCCGTCGGTAAAGAGCACGACTATGTCCCCGGATTCATGAAAAAATACGCCTCTCTGATACCGTTGTGGGAGAAGCCCGATCACTGGACCGCCGGTTTCCAGGCGCAGCACGTTGCACACGCCGCCGCAGTTCCGCAGGACCACGGGCGGGTTGTGACCAGCGTTAACGTAGGTCAAGCAGCGTGTGACCGGATCGTACTCGCCGTAAAACAGGGTCGCGTAGCGGCTCGCTGCCGACGCCTGGCAAACAAGGCCATTGACTCGCCCCATCAGGTCCGCCGGGTCTCGGAGGACCGAAGCCAGAGCACGCAGCGATGCTTCGAGGCATGCCATCATAAGCGCGGCACCCACGCCCTTCCCTGATACGTCGCCGATTGCAATTCCGAGCTTGTCGTCGGGAAGTTCAAGGAAATCGTAATAATCTCCGCCCACCTCGCGTGCAGGCCAGCATTGTCCACAGTAGTCTAGGCCAGGCGCCGGTGGAAGCCGCTGAGGGAACAGATGGTCCTGAACCTCCCGCGCGATCTCCAGCTCTCGGTTCAGTCGCTCGCGCTGTGCAGTCTCCCTTCCGATCGCCGTCGTCAAACGGGCAACCTCCTGCGCCAGCGCGGTCTGGGCGGCCGATTCCGTTTTGACACCGTCTAGAGCAGCGGCGATGGCGCGCCTTGCGAACTCATCAGTTTCGATCTCGTGCCACGCAATGAGATAGGGGGCGAGGCGCTCTTTGTCCCGGTTGTTCCGCAGCGCGCTGGCGATGAGGTGCCGCAACCGGCCATCAGCAGGAGAAGAGACGCGGCTAAGAAACTGTTCGAGCGCGGAACCGCCGGAATCGAAGAGCCAGAGAAACGCTTTTCGAGCCTCGCGCGGGTCCTCTACGGCGAGGCGCCGAAGCTTCTCGTGCAAAAGCTCAGCTGGCTGCATACCGCTTCGAGCGCAGTTCGAACGCTTCTCTTCCGCCTTCGAGTAGGTCGATGATCTGTTCGCGACATTCGTCGACAGAGCCGCGCTTCTCAATGGCTCCAATCCGGCCATCCGAGGTCATTACCAGAACTAGTTCTGCTTCCGCTAGAACTGGGATATTTGCATTATGCGTGATGAAGATCATCTGACGACGCTTCTTCATGCGCTGAACCGCATTCACGACGGTCTCAAAAATGAAATGATTGTCGAGGTTGTCCTCCGGTTGGTCGATTATGAGCGGGTTGTCCCTCCTCGCTAGAAGGATCGGCAGGAGTGCTGTGCACTTTTGTCCGCGGGACAGGTCAGATGCGTCCTTAAATTGCGGTTGTCCTGAGGTTGCGACATTTAACTCGATGGCAATCCGATCTTCGATTGCGGTGATCTCCAGGGTCAACGGATCCACGGTCTCGCGAAAGGCATCCAGTATTTTCCGGGAGCGCTCTGTTCCGAAGTGGGCCTGCTCCTCCAAAGAGTCGAGATCATTCGACTGAATGAGCTGCGCGAGTTGCTCCGGGCGTAACTGCATCAGCGATGCAAGGATTTCATTTTGATTGCGAACCCGCGCTCCCTTGAGGCCCTCAATTAATATCTGCTGGTATGACAGATGGTCTGCGTTTCGCATCACGCGAATTCGGACTCGCTCACCAGCTTCGTGCTGAAGCTCGGATGCGACCTCGTCCCGCATCGTTGAAACCTGATCGCGCATCAGAATATGATCGGCTTTCAGCGACTTTCGCCGCTCGAACAACGCGTTCGACTCTGCATTGAGCTCCAGCCGTTGTTGCTCCAACGCTTCGAGTTTGGCGACCTGCTGCTCGAGCGACGCGCGCACGCGAGCCTGCTCGCTTGCGGCTTGGTTTAGAGCGGTCAGCTTTGCCAAATCGCCGGCGTGACTCGTGTGGATCTCCAAGATACTTCGGCGCGCCTGCGCCAATGTGTCTTGCGCTTCGCGTATTTTTGTCTGGATGCCGGAAAGGTGCTTCTCGACTGGCGCCATTGATGCCGCAAGTTGTTTGTCAAAGCGGCGCAGGGTATCCGCGTTCGCAGACTGGTCCTCTGCGAGGCGAGCTGCGAATACGTTCTGCGCTTCTATTTGCAGCCGCTCGAGGGTCTCTTCAAACTTCTTCAGATCCCGATCGGCGGACTCTAATTTTGCGATCTCGCGCTGATTGAACTGCTGCTGGCGGGACAGTCGGACGAAATCCTCCGCAGACTCGCGATCTGATGGCGCAAGCGCGCTCAGCCGGGCCCGAGCGTCCCCGAGTTCCTCAATCTGCTCTGTCAGATCGTCGATCGTTCGCTGCGCCGTTCGAATACGATCCGCATTTGTCTCAAGAGCACGTGTGCTCTCGGTCAAGGACATATGGATGCTTCGCATCTGCTCGCTGCGCAATTCGTCTAGCAGATTCCGGCGTCTGTGACCGAGAGCTTCGTCCGCGATCGCCTCGATCTCGATGCTGCTATATGCGTCCAGAGGCAGAAACGTGCCTCGATCTAGATCAACCGTATTGATCGCTCTGCTGTCGGATGTTAGGAGCACAGGGTTCTGTTTGAGGCCCCTCTTGATCGTGTAGCGGTTCGAGCCGTCGGCGAAAGCCGTGATTGTTACAAGAGCTCCGCCCGCGAGATTTGCCTGAATCAGGTCGGCGCAGTGCTTCGGGGCGGCCGACATGCCGCAGATCGCAAACCGCACTGCCTCGACGAGAGTGGACTTTCCGCTTCCGCGCGCCCCGATGATGCAGGTGAGACCGTGGGGAATGGTGACGCTCAGTCCAGGCAAAAACCCGCCACTGATTTCAATCTTCTCAATGACCCACATGTGTTAAGCATCCAGCGGCTTGTATTAGGCGGCGCCGCATGGCTCACCGGTTCGCAGGCAAGTCGACAGCATTCCTACTGTACACCAAAGTGCCATGGGTTCCGGTCCAGAAGTCTCAGTGCTGAAGCCAGTTCTGGGAACCTATGGCGCGAGTACAGCGTCATTCTTCAGTTCGTTCCCGATCAATGGCCATGCAGCGGCGGTCCGGCGTTTGAAACCGTGTAAAAGAATCGGCTGCAAATCGGCAAGAAAATCGCCGCAGAGACGTGGCAACGAAACGCAAACGACAAGCAGCGGGGGAACGCACGAACAGGTGCAAACGATCAGCGCGGAGAATGCGAGAATGGAACGAGTACTACTTTACGAAATTCTCACGACCACAGTGTTCGTGGACTCGTAATAAGTGGGCCGCGTTTTCTTGTAATCCTTAACAACATCCTCCGTGATCCGCTGAGTCACAAAGATGTTCTTGGCCTCACAGAAAGTGGCGAACCGCTCCAGCTCCGTTGAGTAGCGGTCCCGTTGCGGCTTGTCAATGTCCGCGATTTCTTTCTCTGTGATGAAAGATTTAATGGCGTCCTGGAATGGCCGCCCGGTTTCTTGCCCGGGCACAGTGGGCACCCGCCCGGCTAATTGGTCCTCAAGCCTCCGTTTGCCTTTGCTCGGCTTGATCCCATTATGAGCGCGTGCCCGCCTTGCGTCGGTGCTGGACTCCCTTCTGTGTCCACCGGAAATGTTTCCGGCAGTTGCACCGCTTCCAGTTTTCGTCGTCCCGGTATTTGCAGTCTGCAGAGTGGCGAACAAAGATTGTGACGACAATCGGAAAGTCATTCATACCCCGACTGTAAGCACAAAATTAGCACAAGTCTGTGACGCCCATCACGGAACACTCTGTTTACGCGGTTTTTTTAGCACGGCAACCAGTTCTTTTGGAATTTGTTCTAACCTTGCTGCAGTTCTGCCCCGAACACGCCCTGGCGAAAGCTGGGGCGTTTCGCTTGGGCCGATGACTCTCACGGAGTCACCGCCCTCGCTGAATTCGACTTCTTGCTTTCTTTCCCCTTTATGTCGACCGCAGTCGCAGCGTAGTAGTACGTGCTGCGGTTAGCCACCGTCGAGTCGCTGTATAGCGTCGACGCTGCCAGGCTCACGTTAAGCTTCTTCCACGACTTCCCATCGGGTCCGCGATAGATGTTGTATCCGGCAATGTCGTTGGATGTGGATGCTTTCCACTTGAGGTCCACGACATGAACCGCCTTTGCCTGAATTACAACCGTAGAGGATGTCTTCACCACGGCTCCTCCACAACCCGTAACCGAAATGGTGAACGAATAAGATGCGGCCTTGGTCGGCAGTCCAGAAAGCGTTACGGACTTGGTGTCTGAGGAGCTCTTAATTGTGACCCCGGCTGGTAACGACCCCGATGTCACTCGCCACTTGTACGGAGTGCAGGCGCCAGCGGCACTAATCACTCCTAAGTAGGAATTCTTGACGACGCCGTTCGGCACTGTTTTTGTCTGAATAGCAAGAGCCCCGAAACACTGCAGGGCACACGTGACTACCACGAGTAGGGGGAGGATGCGTCTCATCTCCCCATATTCTCGGGTCAGGTCCAATCTTAACAATCGCTAGAGGTTTCAAATCTCCCAGAGGTTCGCAGACCCTTGCAAAATCACAAAAGCGGTGGCCATACACCTCCCAAATGGAATAATTTATGGCGCTGGGAAATTCATGCGGCGGAGCAGATCCTGGAAACGTGGGTCGGGATGGACGATGTCCCACCGGGGATCCGTTTTCATTAGTACCATGAAAGCCGCCCGTTCTTGATAGCCAGTCTCTAACCAATCAAACTCTTCTTTGGTTCTCCCAAGGGCAAAAAAGATACGAGCTACATGATAGGGTGAGGCATAGCGATGTTTTTTGGGGTCGCGCAATTACCCCAAGATCTCCTCTGCTTCGACAACACGGCCCGCAGCTGCATAAGCGTCTCCAAGCAGCGCGAGGAAATGCGAAGCGCCCTGTGAAAGCTCAACTGCGTAATCATCCTGCGTAGCCTGACCATTGAGCGCCCAGCTGCCATCTAGAAAGCTGCCCTGGCTTGTTTCGAGGAGTACAGGTTACCGCAGTCGCCGGAAACATGATTACGAGCAGATTTTATGGTCGCCGACCCCGCACGTACTTCGCCGGCCACTCAGATGAGGGGGCGAGGCGCTGGTAGAGGCGGAGCGTTGCGCCACTTAACGAGCTTTTCGCTGTTTACCACTTGGTTAGGTGTAGCATTTTCCCCTCCGTGCGTAATACCCCCCCGCCGCGTTGACGGGTATATGTGTATGTGATGTCGAAATGTACACACTTGCGTCTCGGACTAGTATTAGATCGAATCATCCTGTGCTCAGCCTCAGATCAGCTCGAACCCAGTCTCAGCCCGGATGTCGAAATGTACACACTTGTGAGATGTGGTGCTATATCAGGTTGGAATCATCCTCTGCTCAGCTCAGCTTCAGATCAGCTCATCACAAGTCAACCCGGATGATGTCCTTTTGTCGTCGGCGCGGCCGGTCGGATTCAAATGAGTTTGGTGTTCTGTTGTTGGACAAATCTTTTTCTTCGGCAAAGTATCAGCTGTCGCCATGTTTCCATCCGCATTCTCGCGGAGCGGTCGGTTTCGGTTGGATGCTCGAGCTATTCGGCTTCTCTTTCAGCTTCCGCTTTAGTTTGGAACGCTTGCCAATCTAGCTGCGAGCTACTCCAAGTGTTCGAATTTTCTGGTGGAACCGCTGTTAGAGATCAGAAACTCAGGCGGGCCGCCATCTGGAACGACCGAGGGCCACCGGAACCAAAAACCTGAGTCACTCGGCTGGTTGCCTGTCCGAACCCGGGATTGAGCAGGTCTCCACTTCTGCCTGAGAGATTGCCGATATTGAAAAGGTTGAAAGCCTCTCCAATCAAAGTCATTCTCCATCGCTCGTGCCAGCTGAAGTCACGACTCAGACGCAGATCGTGTGTCACAAAGGAATCGCCAAATTCGAAGGTGGAAGGCAGGGTGATCGGCGGGATGTCGTTACCTCCCGCGTCCTGACTGCCTGCGTAAGTGGTGTTGAACTCGTTTACTAGGCGCCGCAAATCGTTCTTTCCCAAAGGGCGATTGAATTGGTTGACCCGAGTGCCGGGTAGCAGGTCTCCGGTTGTGCCGTCACCGTTCAGATCCAGGTCTCCGAGGTAGGCGGAAAATGGAGGCTTGCCGATATAGCTGACGAAAAAGCCCACCCGGAAGCGTTTTGGTAGTTCGGCAATTCCGGACAAACTCAGGATGTGGCGAAAATCGCGATCGAGCGGGCCGCTATTATCGAGCGGCTTGTCGTTATTGAATCCGGGATCGAAATTATCCCCAACATTACTGGAATAGGCGTAAGAGGCAAGAAACTGAAATTCATGCGAGAAACGTTTGTCCGCTCGCACCAGCAAGCCGCGATAGGTCGCGCCGCCGATACCTGAGGTGAGTGAGATCGGGCCGAGCGAGCAAAGAGCCGAAGGGTCAGTTTGCTCAGCATCGGAACAGTTGTGGAGCACAGGTCCCCGGACACTGGAGAAGTGATTCGTGTCGATCAATCCCGGGGGCGTACCGCGGTGACTAAATTGTCGTACCACGAAGTCCGCGCTGATCACGAAGTCATGTGCGATTTCACGCTGCACTCCAAAGTTCACATGGACTGCGGTGGGGCTCGGGAAATCTGCAGCATCCACCGAGCCTTGCTTATCAACTCCAATATTCGTGACGGAGAAATCCCGATTGTTGGGATCCCCTCGCAATTGCGCCAATTGATTCCGGACCGAGGGCAAAATCTGATAGGCAGTGGCGCCGGTAAACATGGTCGGGAAGTTGAAATCCATCAGCGTTCCCGCGGAAACGCCAGGAATATCGGTGAGTGGATTCCCAATCCCGCCGCTGAAGTAGCTCCCGCGGCCCACTCCACGCGGGCCGAGCGACACCCTCTCCTCATCCGCGATAAAGACGGGATTCAGGAAATCGTAGTAGATTCCCGCGCCGCCGCGGATCACCGTCTTTCCATTCTTGGCAACGTTCCAAAGGAAACCCGCGGAGGGAGAGAACTCCTTCCAGTTCTTGCGGGTCGGGCCCAGGCCATTGCTGCCCAGCACAGCCGCCAGGTACGCCGGCTTAGGAAGGTCGTAGTTAAGTGGAGCGTCAAAAGTCCAACCGAGGCCGTAATCGAGGACAAATCGAGGGCCCATGCGCCACGTGTCCTGGAAAAAGAGGTGGACCAGTGGCGATATACGCGCTCTTCCAAATCCGGCTTGGGGCACGAAGGGATTCCCGATTGCGGTGGTGAAATTCTGCATCGGCAACTGGAGAATGTCTGGCACCGTGAGGAATGTCGCCGGCAAGGGAATCTGAGAATCGGGCAGCTGCTGGGAGTTGAAAACCCTGACGCTTGTTGGAGCGAACAGATTCAACGTTACTGGTTCATCGCCAATCCCAGTGTGGCCACCTCGGGTCGTCTCCCAGTCACCGCCGAACCGGATGTAATGAGGACTCCTTTGCCAATTAACAACATCATTTAAGTGATAGCGCCGCCCGAGGTCAGCGTTAGTACTGGAAAGACCAATGGATAACTGGTCTTCAATGTTAATCAAGGGCGCGCCCATCCCAAGGCACGTCGGGCAGTCCTGAATCTCGGGCGCATGTTGCGCGAAACTGACGAAGAAGTAAGAGAAGCGCAGATCGTTTACCAAGCGAGAACCCAACTGCGATGTAAGCCCGAGAATGCTCTGGTCGGTCCAATCGGTCTGCCGCGGCCATGTCGACGGGTACAGCGCTCCAAATGGCGCATAGGAAAAGTTGCCCTCGTGCGAGTAGCGCGCGAACAGGGATTGCGCTTGGTTCAGCATGATGTCGGTCCGCGCGCCCATCTGGTTCACGTACGTCGGGCTGGGATAGATGCCGCTCAGCGCAGCGAAGTCGGAAGACAGAAACTCTGTGCTGATGACGCCTCTCTGGTCCAGGCGCTCGAAGCTGCCGAAGAAAAAGGCGCGGTCCTTGTGCAGTGGGCCTCCCAGCGACAGCCCAAATTGCTTGCGCTGGAAGAAGGGATCGGGATTGAAGGGATTCCGGTGGAGGGCAGGATATGCTGCGAGATGGTGGTCTCGGAAAAAGAAGAACGCGGATCCGTGAAGCTGATTTGTACCTGAGCGAGTGGCAACATTCACGGCGCCGCTGGCGGTCGAACTGCCACTTATGTCCATGTTCACCGTGGAAACTTGAAACTCCTGGACCACTTCCTGCGAGAACCCGAGTGCGGAACCGCCATTTCCGACCTCCATCACACTGCCGCCGTCGACGGTGATCCGCGTTGCGCGTCCGTTATTGCCATCAGGGGATCCCAGCAGGGGCATCAAGATTCGGTTGGCGGTCGTTTTGACGGGTGGCTGCGCCCCCGGTTCCAGCTTGATGAACTCCAGATAATTTCGTCCGTTGACCGGGAGGCCATCGATTTGAAGCCGCGTAATCCGCCCGCCGACTTCATGGGATTCGTATTGAATTTGCGGCGATGCGCCTTCGATCGTGACGGATTCTGTGCTGGGACCAACCTGCATGACCAGGCTGACCTCGGTCGTGCTGCCAGCTTCAACTATGGCTTCCCGCACAATCTGTTTGAATCCCGCTGAGTCCGCGGACACTTCGTACCACCCCGGGATCAATGCGGGGACGAGATACTCTCCAGCCTCTGATGTTAATACTGTGTGCTTCAGGCCCATTTCTTTGCTGGAGACAACGACGCTGGCCGCGCGGATCCTCGCTCCCGTCGTGTCGGCCACGAACCCGCTAATGGCACCTGTGGGAGTCTGCGCGCAGACAAACCCATGCATCAGCAGTGCCAGCGGCATCACGCGAAGCTTCTGGAAGGCATGTTTCATTTCACACTTCTCCCCGAATCGCGCTACCCGGAGTCAGTCCAGCCCGACTTTGTGGACAAGGTCTTTAAAACGGGGATCATCGCGCAAAGGGTCGAAGTAC
>Ga0126373_10000104_pt1 | contig 63610 bp, 100 predicted proteins | sample PanSoiMetPlot_11_FD_92545 | JGI IMG/M metagenome (GOLD analysis project Ga0126373, IMG submission 92545) | Tropical forest soil microbial communities from Panama - MetaG Plot_11 | ecosystem: Environmental > Terrestrial > Soil > Tropical forest > Bulk soil | place: Panama | collected 2016-02-17 | reverse complement strand
TGCGTGTCCTTGGTCGAGTTGCCAATCAGCAGAATTGCGGCGTGAAAAAGCTGCGAAGAAAGTGCTGGATTCGATTGTGCAAGAGTCTGTGCGATCTGGAAAAATGCCGAAGCGTTGGCCCGTGCATTGCATGGTGCCGACTCCAGTCCGCCCCCTAACTGGACGACACCACCCATAAAACCCACGCCCGCACCCGCGGTGTTAGCGCAGTTGTATTGACTGAATGAGACCCCGAAAGACATTGCGCCGGGATTACCGACTGTCTTAATATTTTCGTGGTATGGATTGCTGCTCGACCCAACAGGGTCTTGTGCGTTCGCGACTGGCTGTGCGCCAGAGCCAGTTCCGCTCGACGGGTCGCCAGCGCTACCGAGGTTCACAGTCACGCTGTTGGTAGCTGATCCGTTGCCGCCCGCCCCGCCTCGCGCGGTATTGCTATTACGGTTGCCGATAGTGGAGTTTAGTGTCGATGTGCCGAGTCCGCCACCGACCGCCAGCGCGCCAGAAGTCGATCCCGAAGTCGAGTTCGAATCTGATCCCGAGGTTGCTGTTTGGCCAAATGCGGTGACTGCCGCAAGTGCCAATGTGGTCATCAAGATGGTCTTTTTCATGTTCACCCCATTCAATTTAAAACCGCCCCGTAGGGCGGCTCCGTCCTGCTAGAAACCTGGGGGTAACGCCAAGGCTGGAAGACTTAGCCCTGAAGTATTCCCCGCAGTCCCACCAGTTCCGCCGACCCCGCCGCCGAGTGTTGACCCGATAGAAAGACCAGCCGACATGCTACTGATTGAAACGCCCGGCCCCGGACCCGTCTTCACCGATGAGAGGTTGTTACCGCCAGCCCCAACATTGAGAGTGAGAGTCTGATTGCCGAAAGCCGCTTGAGCAGTGCCAGTAATGACGCTCCCGTTGTTGAGAACGCCAGTCGTGACGCCAGTCGTGAGGCTTTGTGCTTGTGCGCCCAGTGCCGCTGCGCCAAGCAGTGCTGCGACGAGTGCTTTCCTCATGATAGCTCCTAGTCGGTTAGGCGGCGGCGTCGCCCATGAAACGGTCACCGCCGCCGTTCAGCCGATTAGAACTTGAGGAATGCGCCGAAGCCTGCCGAACCCGACTGCGAACCGGCTGCACCGCCCGTCAGATCGAAGCCACCGCCCGTATGTGCGCCGACCGAGAGACCCGTCGAGGTCGTGCCTGCGGTCGTTTGCACGCCCGCTGCACCGCCACCGTTCCCCGTGCCAGCAACCGATACGACGGTCGCCGTGCCCTGCGTTGCGTTCGTGGTACCAGCGATGGAAGCGCCGTTGCCCACGACGCCCGTTGCGGCGAAGGAGTTTGCGCCCGATGCCGAACCAGCGATGCCACCGACAGCCGAAGCTGCGAAGGCCGATGCCGTACCGAATGCCAGCAGTGCTGCAATGATGGTCTTCTTCATGATTGTACTGCTCCTATAGGATACCGAAGTTAGCCGCCTTCGGCGTGCGGTTTTAGGCTTTCGCCTAGAAATCGTTATTGCTTAATTCCATAAAGCTATTTTAAATGGGGCTGGGCTTGTTTGCATCTGTATTTTGGTCTAAATTTGGAGTCCTAATGAAGTCAAATGGTCGGTAGCGACCCTATGATAGTACTCATAATCTAGCCCTACAGGGAACTCAGAATCATAGCGCATCATTGGTCGCGCATTCTCTGTGGTCGGTACAAGATGCCCCTTGTTGCACGTGATTATTTCTCCTGTCTCACCTTTGAAGTACGCCCATCGCGCCACCTTTCCGATGTATTCCGTATGCGCCGGATAAACTTTAGCACATCCGCCACGCACATTGCGAACACTGACGAACTTATTAATGTCCAGACAACCATTAATGCTGACATGAAGTGGAGTTCCTTTCGTTAGGTAAGCCACTACCGCGTCAGAGCATACTTCAATCTGCGGGTTCTTCTTCAGTCCGGCTTCGCCGAACACTCCTTTAGTCTTAGTTGTTCCATCTGCTTTGACCGCTATATAGTTGTTGACATCACGACTGTATAGCGCCGCATACTCAGTAGGCTCTAACTCCAGCCCGCTATCCTGCTCCCATCCTTTGACGATTTTATGAAGTAACGCTCCTGCATCGCGTCGACAGCGTATCGTCACCCCGTCTGTATTTGCACTAACCACATCGAAGCCAGCCAGCGTGACCCGTTCAATTAACATCAAAAGGGCCAACTGTCCGCTGATAGTGGTCTGAATACCTAGCTCGGGATAGTACATTATCGAGTAGGGATCAAGGGTCTTGCCAAACGTACCGTTGACCACAATCTTCAAGGCGTCTGCTTTGACCTTGAAGTGAGCGGCTTTTGCTGCTAGCCGTTCATCGACAATCGTTTGATAGATGGGAATGAAAATTGGTCCAATAGACGGCGGGTACATGCCGCTGCCTAGAATGAGCTTAGGATAATAGCTCGGCACATCGAAGTCGAAAAGCATGTATTGCGAATTAGCAACGACCGCTCTGCTTTCTTCCTGTGAATGTAGGCCACCAATGCCCATTTTATAGCGATTACCGCCGATTGGAATTACCAAGTCTGCCAACAATTCCGGCATCCTGATGTATCCGGTATCGCTTATTTCGAATGGCGTATCCGCTACCATCGAGCGTACCCATTGCAAGTCTGTGGTTAGGTACGTGATCCAATCAGGCATGCGGAAAAAGAACTTGTGGCCAGCACGGATTTTTTGTGGCGTAGGCTGCGCACCGGTGCGCCTAAATGTTTCCTTACGGAAAATTGCTTCGGCCATTTGTGCATCAGACTTAGACCGGAGGTCTAGCTGATATCTTGGCCCGATGGACTGGCGCAGTTCAATATTTTCCTGATGCGCGCAATACAGCAACCAGGTGTTGCGAAGGTCGTTGAAGCAGTACCAGAACACGATCCGGCTTTGTTCGTATCTCAATTCAGTTCCCGGTTTAAACGGGAGGTCCATCATCAAGGGGGAACCGAGTCTCCCGGCCATTGTTTTGAGGCTAGGCGCGAGAGGAGTAAGTTCATACAAGTCGATGTGGTTGATATTGAGTTTACGAGTGCCGTAACTTCTGGCAACCAGCCATCCGGGTTCGTTATAGTTGATGATCCTTTGAGTAGCGTCCCACAAATCCCAACAGTCAGTTCCAGATTTAACTGCAATAGCCGCAATGTGTCTATCGTATTTTTCTCCATTGAAGTCGATAAGCTGGAAGTTTCGTAACACCCAGTCGAGCTTTGATTTATTGAACCAGAGTTCTTCATCGTCGCTAGACTCAAAATAAATGCATTTGCCGCTGTCGATAGACAGAAAGCAGCAGCACCAGTAGTTGGGATAACTTTCAATGTCCCATACAAGCCGCTCTTTCAATAGAGCAGCCTGTATAAGTTCTTCGTCGGTGAACTGTGGCGGGTCAAACTCCAGAGCTTCATCAAGATACGGCAGGTAGTCAGGTGATAGCCAGACTGGGTCCGGCGGGTTCCTGACTACCTTGGTCTTGACTACTTTTGGTGGCTTCCAATCGCTCCAAAATAAACCCGTATCATCAAAACGCATGAGTGAAATACTCCTGTTCAGCTTTCTTGCGCGCGTCGATTGCTTCTTCCAGAGTATCAAACAGACCTAAGCTAATTGTTTTATATTCTTTTGTTATGCGCGCTTCATACTTTCCATGGTTCTTTCGAATACCTTTTATTCTAAGTTTGTTATTTTTATTCGCTCCGCGATTTTGCGGTTGAGTTTTATCGTCAGCTTCACGAAAGTTTAGCCAGCGATTGTCTGATCTATTCCGATTGATATGGTCAATATCGTGTTCCGGCCATGCACCGGTAACAAGATACCATATAAGTCGGTGAGCAGCGTATACTTTGCCACAGAATAGATAGCCTCGGTATCCGCCGCTCCCGAATTTTTGAGTATGCACTCTTCTTCCGCATGCGTACAGTCGATCACTTACTACGCTATAGTAGTAATCTTCTTCGACATATGGATGATGTGACATTTAGTGAATCTGTTTGTTAGTGACGTTCGAATCGCATGTGCAAGCCGTCACGTGGTCTTTCGGATAGAAGAAGAACAGCAGCGATGCTAAAGTCAGCAACGCCAAGATAACGCAGACTTCAATCGTTCTCCAAGTCACTTTCAGGATTTTCAGTATTGTTTTCATTGGGTACGACGCGAATGAATGGGTAAGGAGTTGGTATATCTTTTAAGTCTTTTGCAAGACCGGGTTTATCTACAGCGAAAAACATGGTTGGACCATCCGGTCCCATAGCCCAACCACAGAAATTGCATCCCCACCAGAGATTATCATCCCACAAGTCACTCGAACCGCAACGGGGGCAGGACATGTTGTTCTCCTTTAGAGGTCTCGCATACCCACAATTGCTCCACGAAACGGCGTAGCATTATCGCTGAAGAAAGTTGCGGGTGCAGGGTATAAAGCGAAGTCGATGACAGCCACCAATCCATCCAGGTGTCTAAGCTGGTCGAGGTTGTAACGACCCTTCGTTCCATCAGGTCCAAGCGGCGTCTCAAGTTCATAAGTTGCGCCCTGTCCATCATCGATATGTGTGGATAGCGTTCGGTTATCCTTAAAATGTACGGACCTATGCTGGTCACAATAGGGTTCGAGGTAGCTAAGCCCATCGAAGAAGTCCGATGGAATGTTTGTAGCATTGGAAGGTCTGTCCAATACGGGTTCCACTGCGGGCCATATAGTAGTAAGTAGCTGAGTTCGAATCCACCGCCCGTCGTTGTAATGAAAGGTGATCGAGCGATCAGACGCAGTAAGGCCAATCGGTTCTTTCTTAACACGAATCACCTCCCGAACACACTCGTCGGGAATGTTCATGTCGAAGCTAAACTTCCAGCCAAGCCAATACTGGCCGATGACCACATTGTTTGTGGCGAAGGCTGAACCATCGCGAACCAGGATGCCACGCGCCCAAGGACGACTTGCGTCCTCACCGACGAACGGCTCCAGTATTGTGAACGCTTTTAATAGCCCCGGCTGCAATTCTATGTAATGACCTTCCGGTTGATAGCGCGGATATTCATCGGGGCTGCAATTTATACTCACCCGAAACTTGCCAGCTACAAGCCTCAAACTGCCATTTTTCTGCATGGAAAATGCTGGAATGGCATCTAGGCGCTCGCACGCGCCTATCGCGCTGATAAATGGGGTGGCTAATGGCTGGCACTCCATCGCTAGCGGGAAAGGCGACGACAGCGCGATGATACCGTTACTGCTCTGTATCTCCCCGTTGCGGATCAGGAAGTGTTGGAGAACTGGGAGGTGTTCCTTCCGGCTCACTCCTCCCTTCACAAACCTCAGCGTTTGCAGCAGCGTTGTCTCTCTCGCATTGTTCTCCGGCATGAAATGCCTCCTTTGTTGCGTTAAAGAGCCACACTTCATTCGGACCCATCATTCCAAACTCAGCGGCTTCTGCAAGTTTAGGATAGCGCTTAGCAAACCACTGTTCGAAGGTCATGAAAATAGCTCCTGCTGGTGTGCTATGAACGTTTTATGAGGGTCCATATTGCGACCGAATTCGGCATACTTGTCTGCGCAGTATGCCCAACGGGAATAGGTGATGGTACGAATGCGGTCGGGATCATAACCGTCCGCGATGATACGACTGTCAATGAAGGAGGTGATAATCTCTGGTAGAGTATCCAGATGTTGATTGTGGACTTTTCGCAGGGGAGAGTCCGACGAACAGTTGAGCGGCTTGTTATCATAGAATATGTTCCCGTGAGCACTGATTTGAACCCAACTTGAACTATCTACTGACCACCAAGGATATCGCTCCATTAGATTAGGATTAGTCATCCCGAACGCGTGCACTCGTATCTTAGGACGGCCAGCGCCATCCACCAAATACTTATCCCATATACGGTCCAACCAAATTCGCTGTTGCGGCTTAGCCACAGGGACCAAGCCACCAATTGTGATATAATCATAGTTGGCGAGGTAGTACTCCAGATAGCGTTCATCCTCACCCCAGTGAAAGCATGGGAGTGGTTTAACGCCAAGTGATTCCATGTACCGTTGGTTCTGCCACGTCTTGAGCGGGTCGCCAATGCCGTCTAGGACCGACGCCATGAACACCCCATCTTCCACCTTAACCAGGTCTGCATTCTGTTGCAGCCATTGGCAGTAGGACGGAAGATCAATTTCGACTCCTTGTGTATACGCCGAGAATGCGCCGGAGTCGATGAAAACTTGAATGCCGCTGTTACGAATACGTTCAGTGGTATTTTTGTCTTTGACATAGTGGTACGACTCCAGATGATAATCGATGGAGTCGATGCCTTGTTGTTCGCGCTCGTTGAGTTTACCGAATGCTGTCGAGCCGCGTGCAATGTTGGCCGTGAATAGGCCCGCGATGTAGAGATTCATATATCAATTATATAGCAAACATCAAGTGGCAAGCTGGTATTCGGTTGGTGGCGGGCTTGGCGCTATCTATCTAATGCAAAGCATTAGATAGAAAGGCCAAGCCGGTCACTAGGCGCTATTTTTCGGAATCTCTTGCGCGTGACTTAAAAGTTCTTCTGGAGTCGTGCCGACTGCTTTGGCAATGTCTTCGATAATGTCGGCATAAGTAGGTCCAAAAACAATGACGAATGAGTCACTGCCGCCCATTTCCTTCAAGTCGACTTTGATTGGTTGTCCATCCATCAACTTGAAGATATTGACCGCATCAATTCCAAACAGGAAACGGCCATCGGACATTCGGGCGCGGATCATGTGGTTAGCTCCGTTCGGCTTTGGTCGGGTCTTTCGGGTGCGGAACCGGCTTGCTGATACTCATCGATAACGGTTCCCACCCAGCAGTGCAACCGTCGATGTAAGTATCTTGCCATTGGACTTCGCACTGATTGACTACTTGGTATGGCTGACCAAGTATTTGACCGAGAGCGACTGGTTCTTCGTAACAAGCTTCTGGTCGCCGCCACGGAGTATTGGATGCGATCATTTGTTTTTCCATCATAGCCAGATACTCTTTTCGGCCCACAATTGGTGATTGTTCCGGCATCGGGCAAGGTGCGGATTTGATTGGTACGGGTTCGCGACCAACAAACGGTGCGCGGGCTTGGCGATAAATATAGACTGTGCCATCATCACCCAGTCCGAACAAATCGCCACCAACGAATTGCATGTCGATGATCTTCATTGTTTGCTCCTTGGTGGATCGAACGTGCGACCCTCAAAGTTTCCGATCAGTTCTTTCAGTGCTGCGATCATGTCCTCCCTGCTGGCGTTGGAAATGTAGTTCATGTATCCTTCGTTCGTGTCCATCCCAAACACGAGTAAGGCGAAGCCATAGCCCGGTGGCAAACCGCCGCTCAGCAACTTTGCAGCGACATTCATGGGCGCATCCAACAGTTGCTCTACAAAGTCCCGATGCTTAGCCATTACTCTTTGTCTCCTTGGTTCTCAACGAGTTGGGTATACCAGGTCTGGTTTCCGCTTTCCAGTTGGCTGCACATATCCCACGCAGTGTCTTTGTCGCTGAACCCCGCGCTCTGCAATGGGTCTGTGGTCAGTTTTCCTTGGGCGTCGATCCATCCGAGGTGGTTTTCGTGTTCGTCGAAGACTGTGATGTAGTGCATGGCTGCGCCTTTACGATGTAAAATTTACCGATCAGTCGGGCAGGAATCCTACATTGTTCGAGGACAACGAACTTCCCTGTCCGTTCCAGAAATTTGCCTTCAATGGTGCCGCCATCACGGAGTTCGATATGAACCAGTTTGCCTCGCGGTGCGGAGGTATGGGGTGTGCTGCTCATATTCACAACTCCATGTGGCGGCTAATGCTTACTCGGTAGTTTCGTCCAACGGATTGTCGACGTCATGGTTCCGGGGGATGAAGAAGTCCCACCAGAACTGTTGCCATTCAGTCCACCAATGAGTAATTAAATTGGGAATGAGACCCATTTATTGCTCCTTTGAAATAGGTTCGGGATGATGTAGAGCGACCCAGTCTTGGATCTGTTCGTCTGCTGCTACGTACTGGTTCGAGGTGATCCCCCTGCGGTATCCATCCCACAGTTCGTTACGCAGTGCTCTAGGCAATCTGAACCAGTGCTCTGCGCACATGTACAACGTGCTCGCGATGGTACGATGACAGCCGTTCCATTTACAACGATGCATTGTTTATCCTTTTAAATGTGCCGGGCGAATTTCGCCTGACCCCTAAATTATCTCATAATTTTCTAGCCTTTAGGGAATGATTTGGTTACGATCCATTGTTTACTAGAGCTAAAAATTCGCTCCGTGCCGCCGGATCGCTGCGCATTACACCGCGTAGCGCGCATGTTATCGTATCAGATTGCGGATGACAGACACCTCGAGTTTCAATACAGAAGTGCCGCGCGTTGATATATACACCAACGCCTAGCGGCTGCACGTTATGAAACAAGTCGTCTGCAATCTGGTTCGTTAGCCTTTCTTGTACTTGAAGCCGTCTGGCGTAAGCGTCAGCCAGTCGATCGAGTTTAGATAGTCCCACAATGTGACCGACAGGGATATAAGCAATTGTACAAGTTCCCACGATAGGACACAAATGATGCTCACAGACAGAGTAAATAGGAATGCCTTTACGAACCACCATTTCATCGTACTTGTCGGCTCCGTCCTCAAACGATTTGAGTAGCGCCTTTGTGTCGACCTTATATCCACCCGTCCAATGCTCCCATGCCTTGACCACACGACTTGGCGTCTCCTGTAGACCTGGCCGGTCTGGGTTCTCGCCAACAATGAAGCGCAACAAATCCCTGATAATACTCTCTCGGTCGATTGAATTCTGTGGTGGCGGCTCGCACTCCGGTCCAGCGTATCCGGTACCGCACTTAGCACAATGGTGCTTTCCCGAGTTCTGTAGCGTCTTTTCATTTTGGTCACCCGCTGTCAGATGAGGAGTTTCGAACCAGTCTTCGTTCATGGTATATACACCGCTGAGTTCGCGCCATGCTCGGCACATTCGCAAGAGATAAGGCGCACGCGCGGATTGACGCTCAACTTCTCCAGTTCTTCCTGAGCCAGTCCGAAAGCGTACTCCGCGAAGCGTTCGCAGCCCACATGTGGAAGCACAATAGGGTTGGCACAATCCTCGCCGGATAGGTTCAAGAAGTGGATTAGACAAGGGTCATCTTCTGCAACGCACAGCCTGTGGTCAAATGCATGCGCTAGCCGTTGCTTCAGTCCAGCCAAGCCGCCGAAGTCTACTACCCATTGTTTATCGTTCAGCGTCTCGCATTCGAAAGTGAAGGTGAACGCCAGTGCATAGCCATGTAGGTGTCGGCAATGGGAGTCAGCGCGCCACTGGCGAAAGCACGCGCTAAGTCCTAGTTCATGGCCGTAATGTTTTTTAATCTGCCACATCACATTCCCCGGTACTCGTTCCATCCTTTCGCGCGGATTTTGCACGCGGGGCAGTTGCCGCAGCCATAGCCCCATTCGTGCAACTCATCGCGAATACCGTTGTAGCAAGTATTCGTTTCTGTGATAACGGTTTCGAGAACGCCAACATCTTCGGCCATCTTCCAAGTCTGTGCCTTGGTCAAGTCCATCAGCGGAGTGATGAAGACCACATCAGTGCGATAGCCTACATTCAACGCATGTTGCATCGCGTCGATGAATACGCGTCGGCAATCCGGGTAACCGCTATAGTCAGTCTGGCACATGCCACCCCACACCATGCGCGCCCCAATTTCTTGCGCATAAGCATGTGCGAAAGTGAGGAATAGCGCGTTGCGATTGGGTACGAACGATGCTGGCAAATCCGTGTACCTCGGGTGGCGCTCATTCAGGTCGCCAGTCGATTCCGTCAATCCTGTGGTCACCATTTTGCCGAGCGCTTCAAGACGTACCAGTTCGTATGAGACGCCGAGGTCTTCTGCGATCTTCTGTGCTTGCAACAGTTCGATCTTGTGGCGTTGGCCGTAATCGAATCCGATAGCGTAGCACTCGAACCCATCGGAGAGTGCCTTACCAAGTACGGTCGTTGAATCCTGACCGCCAGATAGCATTACTACCGCCTTGTTGCCCATGATAACTCCTATGGCATGTTGATGTACTTGTGGATTTGCATGCAGAGAGTATGCCCAAACAGCAGACACGATTGAACTGCGGCATCTAAATTCCGTTGGTTCTGAATAGGATCATATTCATCAGCGGGTTGAACATAAACTTTTTTATGGTAGCCATCATGCGGGCGAGCAGGTCGAACATGTAAGCCCAACACCCCCATAGGCAATCCGTCTTGACCATCGATATCTCCTTCGTTGACCACATATTTGTAGGCGATGATGAACTCGTGCAGTGACTCCACGACTTTTCCAGTCTTGGGACTGCAAACGATTTCGAGATTATACCGGGCCGGATCGGATAGCCCAGTTTTGTCGATGCCAAGTGTGCCATTGGTTTCTATCTGCACGCAGAAACCGTGTTTGCTGAGCCAGTTGACGAACGGAATAATGTTCTGGCGCAACGGTTCGCCGCCAGTGATAACAATCATCGGCTTGTGCGGACCATGCGCGTAGCGCAGAACTTGATCCGTTAGCTCGTTGAAGTAAAGACGCTTGAGAGAATTCCCGGTATACTCAGTATCGCATCCGGGGCACTGGATATTGCATCCAGCTAGGCGTACAAAGATGGCGGGTTGGCCCACGTGTGGGCCTTCGCCTTGTAGAGTCAAGAAGATGCTGTGGATGAGTAGACTGCCGTCATCGTGGCGATCTGCCTTGACTGGAGTCTGTCTATTGACTTGTTTCAAGGCTGCTCCTACAAGAGTGGGGCGGACAAAAGCCGCCCCTAATATAGAATTATATCATTCTACATTCTCAGACGGAAGCAGGATTGCGTCGTCCCGGTGTTCAATAGCTGCGATGTAAGCGACCACCGCTTCGGAGAAACCGGTCATCCACGTCCATGCGCCGTAGCCAACGCCGTTCTTATCACCGGCTACATTAATCATGTACCCCAAGCCTCGCGGTGCCCCGACTGCGTCCGCGGCCTGTTCGTCAGTGATGACCACAGTTCGCATTGGTGCCTCAGTCACATTGGCTTCTAGCGTGCGTAGGGCTGCGCCGAGATAGGTACCGCTGTGGTGTTGGCTGTGCATGATCGCATCGCGTAATGCCATGCCGGAACGCGGCGCAACCCGAACCAACTGATCGCTGAATGTCCAGATGCGAACGTTCTCGCACAGGCCGTTCATCAAGATCGCAAGACCACAGGCGGCATCTACCCGGCGCAGGTCCGATTTGGCCGACAGCTTTTGGTCCATAGAACCAGAGACGTCAACCAACAGATCAGTTACTCCTTCAAGCTTGGAGACTCCGTCCAGCGCCAGTTGCATCGCTTGGTCGATCATGTGTTCAAGCGGCGGGCAGGCTCGCGCAGCGGCGATAAACCGGAAGGGTAGCGCGCGGCTCTTGCGCGCACCATTGGTCAGCGCCGTAGCAATCAAGTTCGGATCAACGCCCGCTTCATGCATGTTCCGCACATTACGTAGCAGCGCCATGTAGCCGAGCTTGTTCTCCATAATCAGTCGAGAGAATGTATCCTTTTTGTCCGCGCCACTCGAAAGTGCGACCTCCCACGTATCAGGCGGCTTGATTTCGCCAGCGACAAACCGTTTCCACATGGCCCCTTGGGAATCCATGAGTGGCTTGGCGTGTACCATGAACATGACGTCGCGAAGTTTAATCTTCGAGTCGGCATTGCCCTGCCATTTGGCAACTTGGTACTCGTCAAATTTTGTGATAGCCGCAGCCAAGCCGCGCTTGAGCGCCGCTGCAAGTGGGCGCTTGCCATTGGCCCAGTACATGCTGACCAACTCTGCGGGTTCATCGGCTCGTTGAACCACATCATAGATGAGTTCGTCGAGATCACGAACCCCTCGTTTCGCAAGTAGTTGCACAACGAGGTAGAGTGGAACATGTCGAAGTTTAAACTGCGAGCGAGCAACACGCGCAAGAGCTTTGGTATATTCCGGGTCGACTTCCTTGACAAGTTGCGCGATGCGGTCAGCAATCGATTGGCCCGATTCATAGAAACTCTTTTCCCACAGTAGGCAGGACAGTACGGCACGCCGCAGTTGATCCTGTGGTGAGAACGTGATGGCCGGACCACCCTCATGGGTGCGGGCTTGGACAGGTAAGGCTTCGGTAGTTTGGCCATAAAAAGAAAAAGGCGACTGTGGAATCGCCTTGGTCTTGGCCTTCTGGTTCATTTTCGACATGACCCCTCCTATGGGGTTGCGGGGAACATCTTCAGACTGAAGGTACTTCAGCGGCTTCGCAGACCGCCAGCGTTTCAGCGCGATGTATCAGTCCAAATCACCACCGCATAGTCGATAGCCGGGAACAAACGAGGTCGATGTTTGCGCAACAGGGAGGTAGCGATGTAATCGAACTCTTCACCACGGCTTGATGGTGAGGCGGGAACAATCGCAAACAGGACACGGAGTGCTACCGTTACACTACGGGGCCATTGATGCGGCCCCGCCGAGAGTCGAACTCGGGCTTCCCGATTAGCAGTCGGAGGAACTGTTCACTACACCACGCCAAAAACTATTGGCAGGAATAATCGTGAACCGATTGTGGATTCGAACCACTACGCTCTTACGAGAGTATTAACCGAAGTATCGGGTCACTTCACCATGCCAGAAATCAAGCCGGGAACAAACGCTACCAGAAAGTACGTGCTCTACCATTGAGCTATACTCCCCATTGATTGGGGGAGCATTAGGACTCGAACCTAAAACATCGTCGCCCCAAGCGAAGTATCTGATAACTACACCACGGCAAAATCTGCTCGGTATAAACCCCCGAGGGGGTGACTATGCATTGTTTGCTATCTCCGGTTGCCCGGCTCAGCACGACTGACCCATATGCACTTGAGCGCCGCAGGTATCCACCTTCCCTTTTGGCTGATGCACTGGCGGTGGCGAACCTCCGCGAGGGGGAGCATCGAGTTCAGTATCGGTGAGGTGTGCGCCCCGCGCAACTTATGAATCCCTCACCGATAAATCCTATTCTAGCAGAATAGAATAGGCTTGAAAAGCGCTATTGCGTAGCGCCTTGCTGTGCTTCTCCCTGCGGTGCCGGTTCTTGCCCCGGTTGAACGCCGATCTGTTCAAGCTTGGCTGCGCGGATTTGATCCATGCGTGCCTTCCGTTGGTCGGCTGTTTCAGTCAAGCCATAGTACTTCCTCCAGCGACCGTACTGGGTATGGATCGTACCGATTTCGACTTTGCCGCTCAACACTTCGGTCAGAGTAGCGCGGTCGACGTAGGTACCGAGACGCTGCGACAGCATGTCTGCGGTATCCCATACCTGTTTCGTGACGCCAGTGCCGGGACGCGTGACGCCGTTTGCTTCATCCTTGGGCGGTCGTTCAACAGGTGCTTTCTTGGCCTTGGGTGCTTTGGTGCCGTTGGCTTTGTTTGCGGCCTTCTTGTCCGACTTCAGCGCGGCCAGTTTCGCTTTCAGTTCGGCTTCTTCGGCGTCGAAATCACGGGCCGGAAGTTGTTCGCCTTGCGGCTGTTCTTGGCCAGGTTCGTCGCCGTTCGGTTGCGGATCGACAGGATCACCCGGTTCGTTCGGGTCTTGAGGATCGTGTGTTTGTGCTGCTTCCATATTGTCCTCCGGTTCAAGTTTCTTTGCGGCTGCTGAGCGTTTAGCCATGATCTAATCTCTCCTGATGTTGGCTATTCTATGCTATGCCAACCAGCCTGTATATGCACGCGCTTTTATGTATTAAAAAATCCCCTCGCGCGTTCGTAATCCATGCGTCTCCATGCACGCTCGGTCTTTATACATTCCGGGTCGCCGAGAATGGTCGCCCATTCTTGCATGGTGGGGAGTCTGAGTGATTCATGATCGAATATAGACCACTTGCCACAACCGATACATAAAGCACAATCGCCATCCACCGGCTTGTTATCACTCTGGTCAGTAGCCGTATGACAATCATTGATTTTCCCACAATGTGGACAGGACATGGGGTGTCGTTCAGGTCGCACGGTTTATTCTCCAGTAAGAGACGCCGGCTTTCTTCCACAGGTGCCGGCCAGACCTGCCTTTTACCCCCGCTTGCGCAAACCGTGGAACGCGCGCTGAGTTAGAAGTCAGTGCATTAAAGCGTATGTCACTCCAATTGCCACGACAATTGCCCCGATACCGGCAACGAGAGCGACTAGTGCAAACGTTGCTTCTCGACCGATGAGTCCGATCAACATGTAAATTATAACCAGTACCCCGATTACATGCAGAATCATGGTTTTGTTTTCTCTAAAATGTCACGGGCTTGGTCGATCACTTCGCGCGGCAAGCAAGCCCCTACCATTTCAGTAGGCGCGCAAGCCTGAGCAGTATAGTCGACTTGATCCAGAACAGTCAGCAGCATCAGTCTCAGTTTCTGAATCTGTTCGATTGCCTCGCCGATATCTTGTACCATTATCCCAAGTCCTCATCGCAAGTTGGACAGTGCCAGCGCCAGTCGTGATGGACTCCTTTCGAACCCCAGTACTCATAAGCGCCGATCCCTTCGTCAACTCGCACTGCGTGCACATCGCAGTCGCAGTACGAGCAGAACATAAGCGGACCATCGGGTTCATCGAGGTCCGGTTCATCAATGTGGACAGAATGTCTCACGCGTAGCCTCGCTCGGCCTTCCATTTTCCGTACTGCGTCGCTGCCGTACCCGGGTGGATGCCTTCTTGTTCAGCCAACTCCATGATCTTCTTGCGCGTCGCTTTCAGTTCTACGTTCGGGTCATAGCAGGCGTCCGCAATTTCCCATACGCGCTTGGTCACGCCTTGCATCGGTGCGCTTCGTGTCACTTTCGGCTTGGCTTCTGCTGCGGGCTTCACCGCGCGTTCAGCCGCCGGTTTATGCGCCTCGCGCGCATTGGCTTCCTCAACAATCGCGATGGTCTCTTGATGTGCCTTGCGCATTGCCTGGTTGGCCGCGATCTGTTGCTTGATCGGGTCATCATTGGGAATGTCATCTTCCCCTTGCATATCGCGCAGTTCATCTTCCAGCTGTTCTTCCGACTTCGGATAGTCGGACCAGGTCAGCACGTAGCTGCGAAGCTGTTCGATTGCTTCACCATACTCCAGTGCTTCCTGCAAGCCGCTCGTATTCTTGTACAGCTGTGCCATCTGCTCGCGTGTGAAATGCGTCCAGCTTCCGCCGTCATTCGCGTTGCATGTGCAATCGTCGAGGTCTGCAAAATCCACCAGGCGGATGAGTTCCATGTGGCTACGCTTGTGGGCAGCGGCAACCATCCGCATTTCTTTTGTATCGATTAGAACATACATTTGATTCCCTCCTGAGAAATCGTTTTGATTGATTATATTATCCAAGAATTTCCTAGTTAACTCAAGAGTTTTTTGGTGCTCAGAATGGAATCATGTCCTCATGGTGTTCGCAGCCAGTAACGATTACTTCAGGTGGAGGAAGTACATCGAATTTCATGCACTTGGGGCCGGTATCTTCCAGCCTATAGCCTTCATACTTGGTTTCATCAGACACCTGTTTGCTGCTACTCTTGGTCCAGTTATCACAGTTCAAGCAGCATTGCCACGTGAAGTTGTTCACCATAGCTATCTCACTGCGTATGACGAACTGCTTCCGACTTTCCAGCACATTATGCTTGGCGGGGGCTGGCGGATTGATAGCCCAAACCGCGCCAGTAGGTTCGTTAGAAGACATAGTCTACGATTTCTCCATGCGGTTGGTTGACAACCACTTTGATGATACGTGGTTGCTTGAGAGTCCCGCAAAGTCCTAGCGCTTCGGTGATATCATGCGGAATCTGCAATGTGGTCGCGCGCTTGTCCCACCATTCATGCGCCTTATGCTTGGCATACCCTTCATGTTCCAAGCAAACCCATTCCGTGTATTGTTTCGCGCCGCAGTGATAGATAACCTTCATCGAATCCGGTCTATCTTTTTTCTTCCAGCGTGTATAAGCTACGCGGTCGACGGCGCGCTCTCTTATCTCTAATGGCGCATGACGAACAGCATTTGTACGAATCAAATCAGCGGTGCCTGCTTGTCCGATTTTGAGAGTACGCGGGAAAACGTAACCACAGTTCCAGCAGATAGCAGCGGCGGCATGGTTGTAGCACCCGCAAGCGTCGCAGATACGGATCGGTGCATCACCCATCCGTTTACGCTCTTTTGGCTGCGGTACTCTTGGATCGTTGATTGGCCCCAGTCTAGTCACATTCTGAGCGAAGTCCAAGATCATACAGTTTCGCTTGGGTGAGTTCCATATCGCTTCTAAACGACCAGTCTGACTCTCTAGGTCGAAGCCCGGTGCATAAAGTGGTCGTGTCCCACGGCCACACATCTGCACCCAAAGCCCCGGCGACAAGGTATGCCGCACCATACCGATAAAGTCGATCGGTGGGTGATCGAAGCCAGTCGTTAGAATCCCATTGTTCACTATCCATTTGAATTCCCCGTTCTTGAATGCCGTAATGCGCTTGGTGCGTTCGCTTGGTGACATACTTTTGGAAGCCACCCAAGTGACGTTCTGTCCATGGTACTCAAGCATTTCGTACAGATGCCGCGCGTGTTCCACGCCGGAACTAAATACCACACAACAGTTACGGTCATGTGACCACTCAACCATTTCAAGGACGGCGGCTTCATTTTTCTGATCGTTGTCGACTTCCTTCTGTAGCGATGCAGACTCATACTCCCCTCCGTTTATCTTGACGTTCGCCAGATCGTATTGAGTCTTAGTTGGGCGTGGTATTGGAGGTACCAGATAACCCTGATCGAAGTACCAGTTATAGGCTTCAAGTCCGCAGCTATCCACAATGATATCGGTGAACAGCGCATTCTCACCATCAGTTAGCTTGCCCTGCTTCATCCGGTAGCCGGTAGCAGTCAGCCCGATGACTTTTAGATATGGGTTTCGTTCTTTGAGTTTGTTGATGAGCTTGCGGTACATCGACTCATCTTTTTGGCTAATTTCGTGGCACTCATCGACAATAATAAAGTCAATGTAACCAAAAATATCGCCGCACCTGTAGACAGAACCAATAGTGCCGAAAGTAATGGGATAATGATGCTGCTTTCGATCCAGTCCATCACAATAGATGCCAACCGGCGCATCGCTCCAAGCCAACTTGAGTTTGTCATAGTTTTGTTCTACTAGTTCTTGAGTCTTGGTTAGCATTAGTATGCGTGTCTGTGGATATTCAGACAGCGCGCGCACACAAATGCCAGCTACCACCACGGATTTACCAGTTGCTGTCGGGTAGAGCAACAGCGGATTACCACCATATTGCTCAAAGTACCGGAACGTCGCGTCGACGCCGAATTCCTGATAATCCCGTGGTTTAAGTAGCATTTTAAAAATAGCAGAAAAGTAAATTAGCTAAGCGCTTTACTATCCTTGATGAACCGATGAACTATACTCTCCAAAGGCCACGCCACCGTAAAATGTTCTGGCATGTAGACACGGTCGAAAACGCATTGCCAGTGTCCATTTTTCGTCTTGACTTGCAGTACTTGAAAATCGCCGCGTCCGGGTCGATGCTCAATGTGGTTAGCATCAAGCCATGCCTTGAATTGTTCGAGCTTGGTCTTATGTAAGAGGTTTTTGCTCATTTCTTGTCCTTTTTGACATGCTGTGGTAGCTGCTTGATTGGTTTCCCAGCAGTCTCTTTCACCACCTTCTTTGCCACTGATTGCTTGAGACCTTTGATTGGTTTCTCGGTAGCCGCGTGAAACAAACGGGCTTGGGCTTGTGAAGCGAACGTTTTAGGCACGGTAGCCTCCTACGTGTGAAATGAGTGGTGTTGCTGCCAGTCAGGACAACCGGCCAATTGGCGCTGTTTATCAAGGGTGGCTTGATGCGTATCACACCACCAGGTACCATCGTCAAGAGGTCGACTTGCTGCGCATGTACGGCAATTAAACGCCGGTGTCGCGTCGTAGTGGCATACACGCCGTTCGTCGCAAAAACGGCATTTCCAGAATGTCGGATTTGGACTAATTTTCGGCGGTGCTTCTCTGGCCCACATGATTTTGTGGGATCGGTCCCTGAAGTGTTCATCGCACGCTTTGTCGTATGGAACGATTTCGAAGTAGAGTTCGTCGGTATCTTTATTGACGGCTCCATAGAGTGCGTGACTGAGGTTATAATATCCAGTGTATTGCTGCATCTGGACATAATGTTCGAGCTTAGCCTTTTGAACACCTTGTGGAGGAACACCTTCGCCTCCTGCTAGTTTCCTGAACGATTTCTCATTGTGTGTCTTGAACTCAGCGAGGAGCGGTACCGTAGGCATTTCAGGTATGCCAAGAACCACACCGTCGATGGCTGAGCCATAATGGCCTCCGTACAGTGTAACGCGAAACTGTTTATTTGGGCCTTCCTCCCGCCATACTTCGCATCCAATGGTACGAAGCATTGCGACAAATCTAGCTTCTTCGAGGTGTCCCCTGTTGAAGAGTCTAAGAGTCTTGCCACTGAGTACAGTCGGAGTCGCCCATCGGAACTTATACCATAGCTCACGGGCACATTCGCGCCCTGACATACTGATACCCAGGTGGGAACGGAATTGGTCGTGTTCTTCGTCGTTGTACGCATCATCAACATCAAGTATATGCTCGCGTAAATGGTGGCGGAACAACCGGCCTTGATCCTTGTAAATGGCTGCATCGATAGCCTCTAGAGTCTGCGTGGCGAGTGTGACCATGTGGTTAGGAGGGGTTTCCCCCTCCACTCCTTATTTCGGTTGCGCCCACGGAGGAACTGCTTGTTGACCCGGCATTTGCGCGGCCACAGTTTGTTGCATTGCTGCCGGTTGATTCGGCATTTGTGGCGCTCCTGCTGCGCCATTACCGCGCGCTGCAAAAGGCGGGGGCGTTTGCCGCGCGGGCTGCGTGGGAGCCGCTTGCTGGGCTTGCTGCGCATTCTGCATAGGGGAGCCCATCGGAGGGGCGCTAGCGGCTTGCGCGGCATTCTGATTCGGTTGCATAGCCGGGTTCATTGGGCGGTGGGGCTGCGCTTGCGCGGCTTGCTCCTGATCGTATGGCGAACGACGAACCACACGGTTACGCGCGGGCTGTGGCTTGATATCGCGCCCCATGCCATCCACGCCACCTTGAACTGCTTCAGTGTAGTCCAGTTCGACCATCATCGGTAGGTTCGCAAATTCAACGAGATTTTGAACTTGCAATTTACCCACAGCGTAGGCAATCGATGAAAGTTGCCGGTAGGCGATTTCGACTGCTTGCTCGCTGTCGTAATTCCACAGGTTCAGGAATTCAGTGAACTTTTCGCCGCGATGCGAATCGCTGTAAATCGTGTATTCGACGCGCAACAAGCCATTGGTTTGACTACCGCGGACCATTTGCGGTGCCATATCCGTAATAGCCATCAAGTAGATACCAGCTTCATAGACTTTGAAGCCGCCGACGAACGGTTCGTACTGGGTTGCATCGAATGGGAACGCGAGTAGATTGGCGTCCATAATTTCCTCATGAGTTCGTGATTTTGTCGATAATGTACGACAAATCAGGTCTTTCCATAACATCTAATGCGCCACTGCGATCTTTCGCAGTGTAATTCTGATCGGGTTGCGTCAACAAATAACGCTGAGGCGGTAGTTGGTTAGCTGGATCAGTCCACACCCCCATGAAAAAAGTTTCGTCCAACCAATATGGCGAGAGTTTACCAAGCTGTTGACCGGGAAACGATGGCCCCCATTTGACAATGCCGGTTACTTCGTCCTTCATTGGTTCCATTTTGGCAGTGAAGCAAACGTGTTTGCCTACCAATCCATTTCTGAATTTGCGGACAAACTCGTCTACTGTTGCTGCCATTTCCCCGTATGCTTTCTGCAAGTTCGTCGTAGTTGGTATAATCGATGCCAACATCGCCTCGGCGATTTCAGACAAACTGTCCAGTGCGAGGGATGCATAATGGCCCGGATTCCGAACCAAGTCTTCATGAACTCTTCGCAATTCCGCGCCATTGCGCACCAACACGCTAGGCGACTTCGCCACCGCTTTTGCCCGATCCGTTGCCAGATCGGGGTGCATGCCATGATGTTCAACGAATATCTTGAACAAATTCTGTTCGCGCAAGCTTAGCGCGCCGCTTTCCGCATTAACGAACACGATAGGGAGGGGCAATGTAGCACATAACACCGTTTTGCCCACCCCTGCTTGCCCGTAAACTAGCGTTTTTAATCCGCTATCAGTAGCCTGCTCACCGATAGTAGACCACACTAAGTTGGCCACCGGAGCGTTCTGTTGCGCTTGCTGGACTGGCGCTGGTGGCCGTGCCATCCCTGCTAGTGGGAAGGCGTTCGGTGGACGATTCATAGAGTTTACCCTCTTGTTTGAGTATCGCGAGCCGTGCCTCATTACGCTCGCGCAACGCCATATGATCGGGGTGCGCTCCAATCATTTTATAAGAAAGCAGCCAGTCAAACACCAGTCCATTGGTCATATCACTTGTCCCTTTATGTGCCTTACGAGGTTTCTAATACCATATCCCGTATGTTGTTCGTCCTTCCACTCCCCAGTGGGCGGATGATACAGGATAACTGTTCCATCGTCCTTGTGGACACGAAACAATTCGGTTTCGAGTTCCTCGTAAGGAATACCATTACGAGTTAGTACTTCGTGGGCTGCGGCGAGGTTCTTATTGCGCCGCGCGTTCTTAGCTTCTGCGTATTGGCCCCAGTCATCTACCCCCTGTCGTTCGAAAAGCGCTTTCATCTTGGTCATGTCCAACTCCATTGCATAGCCACATGTGTATTAGCGAATAATGCCTAAGCATAAGAGAACGCCATGTGGCAAAATCCTTAACGGTACCGGGCCAGTCAATCTCTTGATTCCATCGCCGGTACTCGCACCACGCGAGAAATATTTGCGTGTTGATGTGCTCCATCAATTTTGTTTCGGCTTATTCAGTTGGATTGCAGGTTGACCTGGTTTGGACTCCAACGCCTGATTTAAAATTAACCGCACATCATCGCGCAATGCCCGATAGCCGCTTTCGCTGAAGTTGGGCTTATATTTGATGCAGGCATCGACCGTCGGTTCTTCACCCGTTTCAGGATCAGCTTTCAGTTCACTGATCGTCTGTAGAACAGCTGGAAGTGCTGCTTCATCGATCTTCCAGTTGATTCGACGTTCGATTTCCAGCGTCCAGCCGCCGGGCATACCAAACTTTTCAGTTCCTGCAACAGCACGCTTGGGATCATCCGGCTTGTAGAAGTGCGCAAACAGTTTGTCGCGCGCCTCGGCTTCCATTTCCTTGATAACAGCGAGTTTCTGCGAAGCTTCATACCAATTCGCAACGAGACGATCCAGTTCTTCGCTTTGTTCAGTTTCAATTGTCGGTCGGGGCGCTGCCATAATTTTCTCCAAAAACGATAATAGAATTATAGGCTAATTCCTGCTAGTTTTCACTTCTTACCGATGTTTCTTTGTAGCGCATGAAGTCGATGTTTGATTTCCTGTATGACGGTAATATCCATGTGCCCCGGTCGCCGGTTCCTAGACTCATGATAATCAATGTAGTCGATCAACTCTTGAATCTGGACGTGCAACTCCACAAAATCGCTTTTGAGCGATTGAAGTTGCTCAATGGTTGCAATTACCTCTTTAAGTATTTGCATCATCGTGCTTCCAAGAAATTCTTCAATCTTGTAAGAGCTAGGTTCGCACGGGCGAGTGATTCGATAATGATCGTCAGTTCTTGCAGGACGTGTTGTTCGATCCTCGGTTCGGGGTCTGGCTTCCCCCAATAATTCGGATTAGACTGATCCTGTTCATCAGGCGGATAGACGCCCGGAACCCAAAAGTGCTCGAACTGCAGTGCTATATCTTTCGGTAATGGACCGTTTGGCACCTGAAAATAGTATTGCTTACTGTTATAATCGAAGTAAGCATAGTGGTTAAGTTCAGCGCCTTGCTCGCGATGCGCGCGGCCCGAAGTCCGAAAGATGATAAAAGAATCTCCATTGATGTAAGCACGCGACTTGCCAAAGCCATCCTGGTTGCCTACAACTCTGGGCCATGACGGACGCATCTCGTAAACTTTCGAATGTAGTCCGTTCCAAGACATGACTCCGCGTTCCCATTGGTCAGCCATCAGTTAATCTCCGTTTTGTTTTTCGGGGGCAAATACCCGCACATGTCTCCTTCGAAAAAGTCCATTCTTTCGAAACTGATATCAGATAATGTACGAGGTACACCAGGGTCACCAGTAATAAGAGGCTCAGCAACCCAAGTTCCATCATATGTTTCGATCATTATTGAAATTATGTCTACTCGCCCTGGTCTATCGGCGATTGGAGTTTTTCTATCAAGTGCTGCTGCACTCCACTCTTCTTCTTTCTTTTTCGTGTACTCCTTACGCCATGCTTCGCACATGAAAATGACACAATCCGCTTTCGGGCTTTCCTGCTTGACGATTTTGCGGATCATGTTCGCAACTGCATACTTCATATTCGGTGATTCGAATGGTGTTACGATTGGTACAATTTCCTGCTGTTCTCGACTGATGATAAAATACACTGGTTCTACATACTCACCAGCCTTTGTCATGCGCTCCAAATTCCACATGAGATTCTTGACAAGCGGTACGAGGTCTTCTGGCACAGTGCCGAGATTAGTCTTATTGCGCATGGTAAATGGTCTCCGTAACCTGTTTAGCATAAGAAGTGGTTTCAAGGGCGATCAGTATGATTTGCGAAGTGAGGTTCAAGTGACCACATGGGAGCCACCGGATTGCGTTCCATGTTTGCTGATACATGGCGCGAGTCTGCTCAGTAGACACATAACTGTCGTCGTAACCGAGCCAGTCTTCAAAGTGCATGCCTGACATAAGTAAGCCCGCTTTCGCGGGCCTCCATGTGGTTACTTGAGTTTTCTCGCTTCTTCGCCGATTTGGCTGTTCAAGTTGATACCTGCGCCGTATGCCATGCCGCGCGCATAGGCATTTGCGTCGACTTTACTGTTGCGCGCCTTGCACGTCTTGAGATTGTCAGGCAGCAGTTCTTCGTTGGCGTCTGCCTCAGTGATATAGAGGTTCGCCAGAACGAGTGCGTTGCCGGGAGTAGCTTCGGCTTGCGTCTGCTTGATGATTTCCTCGACGCGTTGATGTAGCTTGTGCATTGCGCCAATAGCGAATGCGCGAGTGCCCGGCGCAGTGTTCTGTTTGTAGATCGCGCGGCCTTCTTTCAGGATCGCGTTTACGATCCAGTTCGCCATCGCAGCCGCGGTAACAGCGTTCGATTCGCGTCCCACGAAATGGTGACGGCATTGCGTGCCGTTGATTTTGTACGAAGTGTAGTATTTGCAGAAGAAGAGTTTTGCAACGATTTGGCTGGTTTGTCGCGCCCACGTCCACGACCAGGAATCGTTCGTGAAGTTGATACGCTGTTCTTCGATCTTTCGGCCATGCGCTTCCAGATCGGCCAGTTCGAGATTATGTTTCGCCATTAGCGCGTAGGCTTGGCGGAGTGCCGTATCTCGCTCGGTTTCGTTGCCGCGCAGATCGTTTGCCAGCGCCAGCAGTTTCTGAATCTTGTTGAGTACGCGTTCTTCGTTCATTTTCTATCCTGAGTAGTCTGTATGGATCGGGCGGAATTGCCCGATCCATGAATCTATTATAGAGAATTATAAATCAAGACGCAAGAGTTTTCTAGTTACGAATCTTGGTCAGATTGGAAGTATCAGACGGAAGCGGATCAATCTGTTTCCATTCAGTTACGAACTGAGTTTTCGTTCCTCCGTTTATAACAGGATGTACGACCCGTAACCACATGGTTCCGTCATCGGCTAGTACACAAAGTTGCTGCTTTTCGCCGATAGCGCAGAGTTGAACCGGTGTCCGTTTCATGATTATTCCCTTTTTAGTATCTCATCCAGGTAGCGAAATTCGGCCAACATCGCGGTATTTGCGTTCAGCATGAAAGCGCGCTTGACGAACTCCATCTGTTTAAATTGCTCCCAAGGGATGCTAGGCGCTACCGAGTCGCCTTCTGCATCGGTGCCTAGCATCAAGCCAATGCCAGCCAAGGGCGCATCATAAGTAGCGCATTTAAAAAAGTTATCGTTACTTTGTTGCTTGAGCAACCCTTCGTCATCTACATAAATCGCATCGCGACGTTCAGTGACGGTACAAGCGTCAAAGGTATCTGCGCCGATCCATTTGTAGATATCGCGCCAATCGTTGCAGCGCACCCGTTGTACAATCCCTTCCTGTGGCTTAATGAGGTAACCGATTGTTCCGTTTTTCATTTTTGCTCCTAACCAGATAAACATGCATTGTTGGAATATCGTAAGTCACGTATTCATTTGACATCAGTTCTATCAACGCAATTTCTACTTCAGAGCGTGATACATTAGCCAAGCGAATAAGCACGTTCAGGTGCATGTAGCCAAGCTTTGCGGCATTCGCGGAAATGAGACCAAACAGCCGCACTGCTGCGGCTGAAAGCGGTTTTATCATTCTTGTCGTCTAACTTCGATGAAAAAAGTTCTTGAGGCGTTTTCCCAGTTGATACGCTTGGTCGTTCCGTCCAACGTCCAGTGCGCTTCTTTATGTGCAGTCGATACATATCCTCCCATAACAAAGGCTAGATTGGCCGCAAGCCGCGCGGCCGTAGTACGACTTGTGCATACGATGGGATCGGAATGCGTCCCACCGATGTTCCCAAATTGAACAATTACAGCCATGCGCCGGTTCCTACTTCTGTGACGCAGATATTGGTGATGCGAATGTTGTTGGTATCGCCATCCAAGTATCGATAGCGCGCTTCGTGTTGGCCGAACCACTCGCCGTGTTTCAGCCACCATTTCCATTTGTGGACAAGAACGTAGCCGCTCCAGTTCACACCCGGATAGTCCTCCAGTTCCTTCGCCGTTAGGCGAACATACCAATAGCCCTGATATTGGCGCAATTCTCGCCCGCCAGAAATGTAACGAATCGGTGTGCCTTGAGCGTTTACAGCGAATGCCATGTCATTATCTCCTGTTGGTCAAAAAAGTTTATCTTGAATTGTCGGGATTGATTAGTACAGCGAATTGAGGTAATGATGTACGATTAGTACCAAGGGTTGGTCAACGCGAATGGTGCGATAACCGAAGTCTAGGTCACAAGCGATTGCCGTTTCCATGTCGGATAGCGGCAGTACTTCGCTTGGATGCAAATCTCGAATCAGTGTAAACAAGCGGCCGTCACCCATATCGAGTTCGCTTTCGCCGCTTAGTTCGCAAGCATCCCTGAGTACATCCGTCCAATTCTTCGAATTGGCAGATGGCTCCCAGTTCTTAATGATTGTCATGTTTGTCTGCGTCGAGAATCAGTTTCTGGCCCACACCAAGTCCAAGCTTACCCCGAGTGTGGCTATTGAAATGTTGCTGGCAAAAGTAGCCCCAACGGCCGTCGAGCGATGCCGCATCATAATGTGCAGGTTCGCCGCAAATGTCGCATTTGGGCAATTCCGGCACCCGTACAAACGTGTACTTCTCCATCTTTCCCTCCTGATATGATTTAATAGAATTATATAGCAGAAAGCCTGTTAGCTCACTTGTTTTTTGGTTTCTTTTTCCTTCTGTTTACGCTCTTTGCGTTTATCCATTAACCACAGTGCAATCCAGATGATTGCAAAGGCGAAAATGCTACCGCCACCGCCACGATGTAACATATTATTTCCACCGGTTGCAAACGTAGGGATCGGAATCGCAGACGTGTTGCTGAATCTTGTCGTATTCTTGCATCGCGCGATCAAAGTTGTGGTCGTCAAATGCGTCCATCGCACGTTGCTGCTCGGGAGTGATGCGCTGAATCATATCAGCTGTGGTCACCACTGTGCTCGGTCCTTGATAGCCAGGTGCGATATAGATGTTTGTGGTCTGCGCGCCAACTTCGGCGCTTGCGCATAGCGCTAGCATCGCGCCCAAAAGTAAGCTTTTCATTGCTCTTGCTCCAACAGCTTGATTTGATCGTCAGTGATTCGGGAGAATCGGCGCGATTGCGTCGTAATCATGAGTAGCTCCCAAAAGTTGCAAACATCATTGTACGAAAGATCGCTCAATTCGAAAGTATCGGCGCGTTCGTAAAGATAATGCAGCAACAGTGAGCGATTAAGTTCATTGCGCGCGGGATCATCGAGCGGCATGTCTTGCCATACGTATGTTCCTCCCTCATTGCGGCACAACTTCAGTACCTCCAAAGGATCGGCCATCCCCTCGAAGTCGGAATAGCTAGTATCGAATGCGAAGTGCGCGGCCATATCATGCATGTTCGCAAACATCGGGTCTTGCGAAATGCGCGCTTCTTTCTCCAATTGCACTTGGAGTTCAGCAAGCGGCTTCGAATGCCCGCGATTATAGCGTTCGATGAACAGTTGCAGCGCAAGTGCCGTTTCGTCGTTGAGTTCGAGGATCACAGGCAGTTCTCCTTCAGGTAGGTTGCAAAGCCGTCAACAAGATCAGTGTAGGTGAGTGAACCGGTGGCAGTGCCTTGTGCGTCGCAATAGCCGTAGCCTTCGTTGGCGTAGAAGTCATCAGCAATCCGTCCCATCCAGTGCACAAACTCTGCGCGCGTGAACGGCTCGTTTGCGAGCATTTTGCGTTCAAGTTCTTGATCGGAAGTCATGCCTCGCGCTCCTGCAACGATTGAACACGAGCGTAGTCGAGCTGTTCATGGCTCGCATCGGCTGCAATGGCAACTGCTACGTACTTGCCAAGTTCGAATTGCTGATGATGTTTGCGCAGAGCGTCTTGAACACCCTTTGCCTTGACTCCGTTCAACAAGAGTCCCTGATAGAAGATGATGTAGTATTTCAAGTTGAGTGCGCTTTTTAGAGTTAAAGTAGGACGGGGCATTGTTTAGCCTTTGAGTGACAACAAATAAGCGGCTGCGCTGCTCGTAAGAACACCGCAGTCAATCCACCAACGATCGCCATCGTCAGTGAGCATGCAAGGTCCATGCCCGCCGAGTAGCATATCGAATTGGTCGTGTTCTTCTTCAGTAAGCATTCGCGTCAAATGCAATTGGTGGGATTCCTCGGGTCCACAATCTGCAATCACTTCATTGCAATCGAACCAAAGAATGCCACCAGTTTCATCGTTCGGATGAACTTGAGTTGGCCCGCCAGCGCGTACGTCTTGGCTGTAGTGTGCGCTCATTTCCTGCTCCCTCTAAATTTCAGATATAGGATATTATAAGCGGCTTGCGCCGCTTATGCAAGAGTTTTCTGGTTTAGTTCCAGCCGAAGCGTTCAGCGCAGATGGGGCCGATGCCGTTTGCCACAGAGTCGGGATCAGTAAGAGTACGATTGCACACGCAGCAAATTCCCCACTCCTTGCCATGCGCAATAGCGGCTTGTTTCGGATCGGCAGCGATGTGTTTAATCTCACTCAACTGTTCTTGCGAGCATTCGCGCGAAAGGCTGAACTGGCCCTGAAATACCTTGCCGAGGTATTTATCGTTGGTCGCGTCCGTGATATAGATCGCGCCGGGGTTCTTGCCATGTTCAGGTGCGCATTTGAAGGTGAAATGCTTGAGTGTCATTTTAGGTTTCCTGACAACAAGCTTGGCGCGCGCAAAAGCGGATTCGATGGCCGAAATGTCGAGCGCTTCAGTAGGCGCTTGCGGAGTCGGTTGGCTTGCCTGTTCCATGATTCGAGCAGTCGTGCTGAGTTGATTCTCAGTCAGCGAGCCAAAGCGCGCGAATGAGTCGCGCATCTTGAGTGCCCAAGGATGGTTGTTGCGCTTGATCCAGTCGAGGATCATGGTGCGTTCTACTGCTTCCATCGCTTATCTCCTGAAAAGTCGCGATTGATCGAATAATTATATTCTAGCAAATTATATAGGGCAGCGCAAGCTTTTTTGGTAGGAATCCTGTTCAATCTTGAATTCTCGGCTATTTATCTAATATAATATAGGCTAGCGCAGATGATAGCAATCGATTGTTCATACAAATGCAATAGATTCCTATCTAAACGCTTTCAAAGGGCTTATGATGCAATTTTTACGATATGAGGATTCATATGCGATGCAAGCTGTTGGATAGAACTATGGAACTGCTACTCACCACGGATAAGGGAGCCGCACAGATTTGCAAAGAAGCGGATGTTGGGTACCCGTGGTTGATGGCACTGAAGGGCGGCCACAACGGAACAAAATTCCCGGCCGTGGACAAGATCGAACGACTGTACGAATGCCTATCCGGCAAGGAACTCAACGTATAGCCGACTCTCAACCCGACATACGACAATGTGGAATCCTGATGATTGGCTAAGTATTCCGACTGAGTTACAAGCTAGACCGCAATGGATGGTTTGTAAGGGTATAGAAGACAAGTCACCGCTTACCCTGAGCGGATATAGAGGCGATCCAACCGATCCTCGAAACTGGAGTTCATTTGCTGATGCCTATTCATATGCGGCTGAAAACCGCATGTGGATAGGCTACTGTTTGTCCTCAGAAGATCCATATACTATTGTGGATATGGACAATAAACAGCAGAATCCAGAATTCTTCGAACAAATCCGCGGCACTTACGAAATCCTAAACACTTATATTGAACGCAGTATGAGTGGCTTGGGAATGCACGCGATTGTACGCGGAGATATTGGAGCAGGGCGCAAGCGTGCGCCATTTGAGTTGTATAGCCGTGAACGATTCATGGTTATGACTGGCGATGTAGTTAAATCGCAGCCCATAAGCAGCGCATACACGGATTGGTTGAATAATGCAGCAGAATGGTGTGGACCCGGAGTTCAAATTGATCCTATACTTATTGATTGGACTTCACCACCTACAGAAGAAGAACTTTATTACGACGACCAGTGTTTGCAGTGGTTCGCTACATTCACAAATGTCAGTAAGATTGAGCGTTGGTTTTATGGGGATGATTGTTTAGACCCAAACTATACGCGACGCAGTGAAGATGACGCAGCACTTCTGCAGTTGTATTACAAATTCAACGCGTGGCGTCCAGAACAGCGTGACCGAGCCACTATCCGTATGTTCTTGCGCAGTCCGCGCGCCACCCATTACCTAATGCGCAAACAAGATTGGCAGCAGTATGTGGCTAGAACATTGGGTAAAGTCAAGGCGTGGGTAAACGCAGAAGAATTGCGCGTATCACAGATGCAAGCGGCGACGCAGAACACTTTTGCTAGCCACATGGGTTTAAATGGCAACAGCGCGCCAATCGGCACTTTTGATGCAAGACAGAGTAGCAATCCATACCTGAACGCATTCTTCACGGCCAGTGAACTCAAACTGCGTCCAGATATAGCGTGGGCTGTCCATAATCTTTTGCCTATTGGCGGGCTAGCGGCCATTTATGGGGAAAGTGGAGCAGGGAAATCGTTTGTTGCAATAGACATGATAGCCGCTATCGCGCGTGGAGTCAACTGGTTTAAGCGCAAAGTTGCACAATTGCCTGTGGCATGTTTAGCACTCGAAGGTAGCGGTGGGTTGAAAAAGCGCGTGATTGCGTGGGAAAAACAGCATAGACAAGACTTCCCCGATTCAGTAACGTTTTACGATGGCCCGTTTAGCTTGCGCGCGGAAAATGAACAGCCAAAGTTCAATCGGCCAATGATGCCGGGGAACACCCAAAATATCACCCAATTTTGTACAGCACTGAACGAACGCGCGGGTAAACGGTTTGAAGGCGTCGTGTTCGTGGACACGCTGAACCAAGCGAGTGAAGGCGCAGACGAAAACTCGAGCCGTGACATGAATCAGTTAATCAACGGGATGAAACTGATACAGCAGCAAACAGGAAGTCTGGTAGTAGCAGTGCACCACGCAACGAAGTCGAAAGAGAATCAGTCCATGCGCGGTCATGGTAGTTTCAAGGCTGCATGCGATGCTGTAATTGAAGTATATACAGAGACAGATGAACACGATAAAGTAATTGGACGCGCGTGGCGAGCAGAGAAAGTTAAGGATTGGGAGTCGGGCGACAAAGGTTCATTCGAGTTGAAACCGCAGCTAGGCACCAATTCTGTGGCTATTCACGAGTTGTGGGAGCCTGAAGAAGTACACGATGAAGCCACCGGCGATACGTATGTTCAGGAGAAGCCGCGCGAAGTACGCAAAGGTAAACGGAAAGAAAAAGCCAACAATGAAGTACCGTGGCAGAATGGAGGGGATCGACCACCCCGCAGTGAGAGAGAATCAGTATTGAGCGGTGGTGGAAGGGGTCGACCTAAATGGGGTGGCGCGAGCCAGTTGGCAATTATCAACGAGTATAATAAACTGGTAAAAGGATTGGGGAAACGGGAAGTTGAGTATTGGCGTTTGGAGCAAGCAGTCATGGCGTTGCCCGCTAAGAGCGCACCCGAATATGAACGCAAAAACCTAAAGAAAGCGCTAGACAAACTCGTGGTGGAAGGATGCTTTCAGAAAGGTGAGATTGGCAATGTTGAGTGCTTGTGGAGATAGGTTTTAGATTAATAAATGGCCGTGCGTGGAATAAATAAATCAGGAGTGGCACCCACGCACCCGGATTAAATAATAATGCCCCCCAGCCTATTAGGCGGGGGCTTATTTATCCGATCAGGTGCAACGCGCGGCGAATATTTTATTTTTTATTTTATTTTTTTATCTGGGTGGCACAACATGGAACATAATGTGAGAATTGTGGTGGTACATTTCGATCAATCGAGCCATGCGGAATTGCAAGTTAGACTGAATGGCAGTGATTGATGGGTGTGGATTTACAATATCAAGATTAACAAGAATCGAGACAAAGTTATGTCTGCTGCACAAGAAGAGTGGTAGGCATAGTGAAGTAAGTATGATGGACGCGGGTGGCGATGGGATCATGAATCATGTGGTAACTAATCCTGTGGCTAGCGGGCATTAGGCTTGCAACAATAGTTTTATACAGTACGTGAGTTTTGACACAAGATGAGAAGGTAAAAACCATGGACATGTCTAATCCAGACAGTATTGCAGGTGTGAGTGAACATTCGATACAGGCGGCACTTTTGTCTGCTGTGGCGCAGTTATTGGTTAACTCGGTTAACTCACAAGATTCTAATGTTTTAGCACTTCATTGGCTTCACGCCATTCCTAATGGTGGCGACCGTAACCGAGTTGTTGCTGCTAACATGAAAGCAGAAGGTGTCAAGCCGGGTGTTGCTGACTTGTTCTTGCCGGTGGCTCGACATGGATACCATGGCTTCTACATCGAAATGAAGAACAAGAAGGGTCAGCAAAGTGTTCCTCAAATGGAGTTCGCAGATTTTGTACGAACTCAAGGTTTCCTCTACGCGCTATTCCGAGATTGGCGCGAGGCGTTTCACGCTTTGTGCTGGTATTTGAGTATTGAACAGACTCTGTTTTGAAATTGACTTTGAGACTTCTGTGGATCCACACGCGTTTATAAACAAACCAAAATGAACTTGTAAATAAACAAAAGTTCTCAACTCATTCCTGTACATATTTGAGGTGGTTAAAATGAGTTTACACATTGAACTGCTTACTTCACTCGAACAACGTATGGAAGTATTTAATTTGTTCGGAAAGCCGTGGTCGGCATACGACCCTGTCTCGCATATCACGCTTTGCGGAATTTATCAAGTAGGGGAGTACCCTAGAGCTTTGCAGCGGAAAGGATGGATTATCGCATGGGGATTAGAACGAAACTTCAAAATCTAGGCCATTTTTAGCCCCGTGGCGGGCCTAGCGGGGCTTTCCCCTTATGCCTATATGGGTGCGAATGCCAGCCGCTCTAAAGCGCTCTAATCGAGCTTGAGATAATGCTATCAGAAGTGCAGTTGCGATAGATTGTAGCTATCGTGCGGGCGAAAAAAAATGGGGCCGAAGCCCCATTGAAAGCTATGCATTTTAATATCCCATAGCTTTTTTCCATGCCTGGTACTGAGTCGCACTCGTACCGCTTGCAATCCCTTGCGCGATGCATCGGGCGATAATTTCGCCGCGCGATGGCCGGGGCAACTCGTTTTCATCCGCATGCGCGATCATTGCATCCGCGATTGCCCATACGGCTTTCGTCGGACGAATGATCGACGATTGACGGATGTACGGCTTTTTCTCGCCGCTGCGCGCGCTAGGCGCATTCTGAGCCGCGATGATCGCCGCTTCGATCTTTGCATCGGCTTCGCGTTGCAGGCGCTGGAATTCCGCTTCGGCGCTTTCTTCAGCGGCGATATCATCGGCGCTAGGCGCTTCGATTTGCGGCTGAGCATAAGGCCAAGGGCCGATGAATTGCGCGGCTTGCGGCGCTTGCTCAGCGGCTTCGGCTTGATGCGCTTCGATTGCTTGCTCAGCGGCTTCGATTGCTTGCGCATTTTCAAGCGCGGCTTGATTCACGATTGCATCGGCTTGCGCTTCGGCGGATTGAGCCATATTTGCAGCGGCTTGCGCTGCGCGGGAATTGCGACGATTTGCCATTTTGATTCTCTCCTGAATGATCGGATTTTGCCTTGCGCCCCTTGCGCTTGGCATGAGAAGAATATTAAAGAAAATATCGAATGCTCGCACATGAAGAATATCTATCAGTAGCAAAATCTAATAGGATGATATTGGAGAAAGGAATAATGCGCGCTGCGCGCGAATATAGGATTTTAGAAACTTCGTCTATTAGGGTTTTCCCTATGTTGCTAGATTTCTATAATCCCCTCATAATGGAATCTCTTAAACGATTTGAAGGGGCGGAAAAATGGCATGCTGGCAGATTATCTTCAAGATTAAAAATGCGGATGGAGTCGTGCGCGATTATTGCCGTGAACAGCCGCCTATGATCGACGGCCCATTTGGCCCTAATGGCGAATGGGATATCCGCGAAGCCAACGAAACTGAGGCGCGCGAATGGGCTGAGAAACAGCGCATTAAGCACTCACTCCACTCGTTCGAGATGCAGTATTGGTGAACTGTTTACTGAACAAAAACGGGGCGTGATACCGCCCCGCTGCACAAAGTTGGTGCGGGCCAACGGGGGCCAGACCACCCCACCACCCCAAATCAGCGAACACGGGTCCTCTTTGTTTTTACCCGGGTACCTTTCACCCCTAACTCTGTTTTTCTAGTGTGCTTATTTTCTAGAAAATGGATTTCCACTCACAAACTCTGGCCGAAGTGCCACTTCGTTCGCGTCCACAACTCGCACCAACTCGTTGTGCTGATTTTCTAGGACTTCACCCACCTGATTAGCCCAAGTGGCACTTACCTGGCTCGCAGTTTTCACTCCTTCGGTTCTAGATTGCAATGACTCACCTGGCGCAGCGCTCGACTTCGCTGGCACTCCCACAAACTCGATTACCAGTCGGTTCCTGATTTCGTCTCCGTCCAGCCCACCAATCTCGGTGATCTGCTTCGGTCTGCCGAACCCACGGTCCAGCACTTCTTTCGCAGCGGCTAGCCTGACGGGTGCGGCTTCTTTTTCGTTCTCCATGATTTCAACAATTGTGGCCAGCGCACGCAGTCCGTATACTTTGGCCGATGCCCCAATGTCGTACCGTGCTAGTCGATTGGGCGACCCACTTCTATTCCCCCGTCGCTGTTCCCTATCTGCATTCATCTGTGCAATCAACTCAGCCCGGGTGCCCCTTGGGGTGGTCTCCCTAAATGTGGCATCGCACGCCAAGTCCTCCGGCACCCCTAAGTCTTTCGGCGCGAGACCTTCTTCGCTATCACCACTGTATCCACGTGTGGACATGACCCATTACCTCCGAAAGCATTCGTACACGGTCACCCAGTATGATCCACTGAAGGTGAACTGAATGGCCCATATGCGTCGGTATTTCATGACTGGCAGTCCTCCCACGACGCCCACCCGTAAACATCGTGCATGATCCGTGCGGCTCCCCCTTGGAATACCGGAATGCCTTTCCACTGGGTGTCGATGACATTCCAAGGCTGTTCATTCGCACGCGGTTTGCCTTTGAAGAACTCCTCCAGGTCTGCATTCCTTGGTGGGTTCGGGTACTCTACTCGCATAATGTGGTCACCGTTCTTCATCACAAACTTGACGAAGTCGCCCCACGCGGGTGTGCCTTCGGGCGCGGTGATAACCTCTGGCTGTTCCACCGGTTTCACTTCTTCCTTCTTCTTGAATGGGTTTTCACCGGGTGCCAATGTGGGTTTCCCCACATTACCCGCCCCTGCTAGCTCGGCGGGCGCTTTATTGCCTAGCATCACGCCGCCGACGAATGCGACGCCTTCACGCATGCCACGTACTACTTCATCATTTTCAATATCGGTCTGCGTGCGGATGCGTTCCGGCTTTTCTCCTGGTTGCAATACTTGACCAGGAATCCCTTGTGGGAACGGGGGAGCCTTCTGAGTCATTCTACCACCTCCCAATCGTTTGCCAGCAGATCGGTTTGCGACGCAACCCACGGAACGAGTTGCTGATCCACTGTGGACATGTAAATGTACGGCCGATCCATCATGCTGTTTTGGTCGGGACGTTGAATGGCGATCCACATACCTTTGCCGTTCCATCCTGTCCGTGCAACGCGTTCACGGCTAACCATGTGGTCAAGCGCTTCGCCGAAATTAAGACTCATTTTCTTCTCCATTTGGTTGATTTGCCCACTTGTCCTCTTGCAACTGTCTCGACGCCATTTCACCAGTATTGATAACAGATTGCAGGGATTCGATAAAGTCACGTAGAGCACGCGTCCGTGCCCACAATTCCTCCCGTTGCTCTACTGTGGTTGCGTCCAGCCACGCATTTTGCCAGCCATGAAGTAAGTTGTTAAAATGTTCTTGCATCAACTCATCGTTCAGGAACTGACTCATCCGTTGGCCCGCCCAAACCTCGCCTTGTCGCAAAGCCTTGTCTTCCGCGCTCATTGTCATCGTATAACTCCACTGTTACGCGCATCAATTTAGGTCCATGATTAACTACTGTGAACGACCCGTTTTCATCACGGCTTTGGAACATGCCACCGACTCTTACGCCAAAGCAGTAACTAGTAGGATATCCCATGTTGATTTCCTCCTATTGTCAACCTATTATAGGCTCAACTGGCAGAGAGCAACCGTGAACATTCAAAATGTACCGACTCCATGACTGCTGAACTCAAATCATTGCCTAACAATGGCATGGCCCCATCTAATGCCGACATTGCAAGGCACTTACGCGAATTTGCTGACTGGCTAGAAGAACCTGATGCTAAGCCATTGCGCAACGCAATTCTGGTACTCGAACCGATGGATGGGCACGTGTACCATTCAACTTGTGGATTGCCACAGGACTTGGCTCGCTGCGTCGGTATTCTATTTGCTGCGATGCAGGATTGTTACTCATGAACCAAGTAGCCCCTCCTTGGTCGCGCACCTTAGCTCCTGTGGTGGCACCATCCAGCAATGCGAAAATGCCTGCGTGGAGTCGCATACTCTTCGAACCGCAATGGCGCTATATCAGCGTGCGCGGTGGCCGCGGTTCAGGTAAAACCAAGAACTTTGCGCGAGCGTTGGTAATGAAGTCTGCCGAACGCAAGCTGCGCGTACTTTGCACTCGTGAGATTCAGCTATCGATTCGTGACTCCGTTTACATGAATGTGGTGAATGAGATTAATGAGTTAGGGCTGACACGCGACTTTGATATACTCACCAATGAGATTCGGAGTAAGAGGTTCCAAGGTGGAGCGTTCATATTCCGCGGTCTTGCAACAGAAACAATCGACAGTATCAAGTCTATGGCGGATATTGATATTGCGTGGGTCGAAGAAGCCCAGTCTGTTTCACTTAAGTCCCTCCGCTTACTGTTCCCTACGATCCGTGCTGAAGGTTCGCAGATTTGGTTCTCATGGAACCCAATTCTGGAGACTGACCCAATCTATCAGCTAGTGATTACCGAAGGCTTGCCAGAATGTGCGAACCTTTTCGTGAACTTCGATCAGAATCCGTGGTTCCCGAAAGTGCTCCAGTTGGAAGAACAGCACATGCTAGGCCGTAATCCGGTGCTCCATAAGCATGTGTGGCTAGGCTATCCACTCGCCGCGGTTGAGGGTGCAATCTACTTCGATGAGATTGTTGAGATGGAGCGTCAGGAACGCATCCGTCTGCTTACCATCGATCCGATGATTCAGCCATACGCGATCTTCGATCTTGGTTTCAACGACGCAATGTCTTGTGGTATCTGGCAAGCAACTGTGATGGACTTGCGTTGCGTGGACTATATCGAAAATAATCGCGTCAAGCTGTCTTGGTTTGATGAAGAACTGCGCGGACGCGGTTATTCAAACTCTATCATCGTGATGCCCCATGACGCACGCAACCACGGTATCCTGATTAGCGAAACTCCACAGGAAATGATGCAGGGTTATGGTTGGCCAGTGGAAATTGTGGATAATCTAGGGGTGGAAAATGGCATTAGGTTAACGCGTGAGACGATGCCACGCATGTTTTTCGATAAGGTGAAATGTGCAGAAATTATCGAACACCTTAAACGCTACAAACGAAACAAATACGGTCATCCAGACCACGACGAACACTCGCACGGCTCAGATATGGTCAGATACGCTTCTGTCTATGCACCGCTCATGGACACTTCATTCCATGGTGGCGACTGGGGTAACCAGACAGGATGGGGGCGCGAACTCGATTATCCGCGTCTTATTACAGGTTGAGGGTCACCATGGAAATGGACGAACTGGAGGAGATGTTTAGGGACGACCGTAAACCAGATACGGCTCCCGGAAATATTCCTTTGCCCAGTGTTCCTGTGCAGATGATTACTATACAGGAAGCCAAAGACGACCCAACGAACCTGAAAGACGAAGACTTGGTAATGTCGGACGCGGAGATTGACTCGATCCTCGCGGCCCGTATCAGGAACTCGACTACGTGGATGGGTTCGGCAATCTCGGTTCAGCAAGTCAAGGCGATGCAGTATTACCTTGGACTGGCTGAGGGAGACTTAGCGCCTCCGGGTATTCAGGGACGTTCAAATCTGGTCGATACGACTGTGTCGGATCAGATCGAGTGGATGATGCCAGCGTTGATGGAAATGTTTCTGGCGTCCGGCAACATCACAAAGTATGGCCCGCGCAAGGCTGGCGATGAACAGGCTGCGCAGCAAATGACGAACTTGGTGAACTGGATTGTTATGGAAGACAATCCGGGCTTCATGTTCTTCTTGGAGTGGTTTAAGAATTCGCTGCTGAACAAAGTTGGCATTGCTAAAGTCTGGTGGGAACTGTACGAAGATGTAACGCGTGAGGAATACAATCAGATGACAGATGGTGATCTTGCCATTCTGTCTGAAGACAACGATGTGACGATTACCAAGATCGTCAGCTACATCGACCCATACGCTGAGAAAGCAGCGATGGCGCAGTATAAGCAACAAATGGACGCCGTGCGGCAGTGGAACGAAGCCGCTGCAATGGCACAGGCACAAGGTTTGCCGTTTCCACCTCCAGCACCGGGTGCACAACAAGGGCCGATGGGTCCAGGTACACCACCTCCACTTCAAGGTGGGGCACCGGGTATGCCACCTCCACAAGCAGGGCCACGGCCACCTGGCACTCCCGGCGCACCGCCTCCTGGTGCAGCACCGCAGGGTCCGGCAATGCAGCCGCCCAAGCCGCCGCAGCCGATCAATGTGGAAACCTTGCCTCAGTTGCACAATGTGGTAGTTACTCGGAGTAAGAAATCAGGACATGTGGCTATCGAGTCGATGAATCCTGAAGACTTTCTGATCGATGAACGTAGTAAGCGGATCAGTGATGGTTTCTGCGCCCACCGCGTGCGCAAGACCATTAGCGATCTGCGTGTCAAATATGGCGATTTGGTTGATGGTATTGACCTCGACCAGGTTTCGAGTGATCCAGACGCGTTGAATGTCGACAATTCCGCTCTGTTATTTGCACGGGAGTCTTTGCAGACGGTCTACAAGCCGTCGCAGTTCGATGATTACGGTGATGAGTCCATGCGACTCGTGTGGTTATACGAGTGTTACCTACCGATCGACGCGGATGGTGATGGAATCAGTGAGTGGCGCAAAATAGTCCGTGCTGGTAACGCACTACTGGAAAATGTGGTGGTTGATGGGCCACCGTTCGCGGCGCTTTGCCCGGTGCCAATCCCGGGTCTTTTCTACGGACGTTCGATTGCCGACCTCGAAATGCCGATGCAACTGGCAAAAACGGGAGTTTTGCGCTCTCTGGTCGACAACATGAATGTTCAGATCAACGGTCGCACTTGGGCTATTGAATCACAAGTCAATATCAACGATTTGCTTACTAATCGCCCCGGCGGCGTTGTGCGTGTGAAGTCTGCAAATGCCGTTGGTGTATTACAACAGGGGATGGCCGATGCGCAAGGTGGCTACCAGTTACTCGAATACCTGGACTCGGCGGCGCAAGAGAAGAGTGGTGTTACGAAATATACTCAAGGGATGGATGCCGATACTCTTAATCATACTGCTAGTGGTCTCGCTCGCATTACTCAGCGCGCGGATATGCGAGTTAAGCTGATCGCACGGCTGTTTGGTGAAGGTGGTGTCAAGGATTTGTGTGAATTGGTGCAGAAAACGCTTATGCGGCACCAGGACAAGGCTATGGCCTTCGAATTGAACGGGTCATTTGTGGACGTTGATCCGCGAGTTTGGCACAATAAATATACGATGAAGTGCACAGTTGGGCTTGGAACAGGCGACCAAGCTGCAATGATCGCAATGATTTTGCAACTGCTTGGGGTTCAGCAGCAAGCCATCGCGGGCGGCCTTGTAACGCCTGCAAATATGTACAATTCGCTGTCTGACCTTGTTCGTGCGATGCAACGCGGTGATCCGGCTCAGTATTTTCAACCGCCGCAGCCCGGACAACAGTTCCCGCAACCGCCAAATCCGCAGATGATGGCGGTTCAAGGTCAGCAACAGCTTGAACAGCAAAAACATCAAGATGATATGCAGATGGAACAGCAGAAAATGCAGGCTCAAGCGGTAAATGACCAACGTGATGCTCAAAACCGTATGCAAATGGAAGTTTTCAAGGAAAATCTGCTCGACCAGCGTCAGAAAGACCAATTTGCTCAACAACAAGCATGGGAACGCGAGAAATTCTACGTCCAACAAGCGTCGAATCTACAGGCTGCGGCTATGAAAGCCGGTGTTGACGCTCAAACTGCTGGTATGGGTGAACAAATCATCTTGCAAGACATTAATGGTCGTCGGATTTCGATTCCGGCTGCGTTTGCACAACAAATGCAGCAACAAGATGCTGATGCACAAGAAGCCAATGCACAGCGGCAGCATGAGGCTGATATGCAACAGGCGCAGCATGAACACGAATCCGATATGCAGGATCAACAGTTGCAGTCACAAGAGAAGATTGCAAAACAAAGACCCCCGCCTAGCAGTAAAGGTGGAAAAAAAGAGTAACATGCATTATATTTTTAGGAGTCCATCATGGCCGATACTGTCGCAGCTACCCCACAAGCGGGCGCTGAACCTGAACTCGAAGACTTCTTTCTGAACCCGGCTGACGGCAATCCAGACGAAGTTGAAGTAGATCAGGAAGGCCAACAGATCGAGACTGAAGTTGTTGTCGAAACGCCGGAAGGTGAAGAAGTACAAGTTGGTGAAGAAGTACCTGTAGGAGACGAAGAGTTAGAACTAGACTTGAACGCCGAGGCTCCACAAGATACCGGAGCGATCAAGGACGAAACCATCGTTGTATTGAACATTGATGGTGCATCAGTCCAAACGACTTTCGGACAATTGAAAGCTGACGCACAGAAATATGCGGGAGCTAACAAGAAGTTCGAAGAAGCCGCCGCGATTCGAAAGGACGCCGAACAGAAGTTGGCTATCCTGCCGGAACGCGAGAAACAGTTGGGACAAGTACTCGAGTACTATATCCAGCAGTCTCAACAGTTTATGCAGACTCAACAGCCCGATTGGGCTAAGTTGCTGGAGGAAAATCCGACTGAGTATGTGCGTCAACGGCACACTTGGGAAACCAAGCAAACCGAGTTGAACCAGGCACGCGCGATTCAGACGGAGTTGCAACGCCGTGATGCGGAAGCTAGACAGGCATCGATGACTCAGTTCGCTCAGGAACAGAAAGCACTTCTTATCCAAGCGATACCTGAATGGTCGGACCCTCAAAAAGCTAGTCAGGGCGCTCGGGAGTTGGATCAGTACCTTTCCGATCAAGGTGTGCCACCCGAAATGCGGGCGCAGATCGATACGGCTAAGGTTGTGCTGATCGCCCGTAAGGCTATGCTCTATGACAGAGCGTTGGCTAAACAGGCCGCTGCGCGAACCGCTGGTGTCAAGAAGAACCAGCAAGTCGCTGCGCGGGTCGAGCGTCCGGGTGCTGGGAGAGGTGTTCCGACGTCCGCAACGAAGGAAGTCGCGAGACTTCAAAAGGCGGACAAAGCCTTCAAACAGAACCCAGGTGTGAACACGTTGGCTGCTTTCTTTGAAAGCTAGTCAGGTATCCACATGGGGGCATCATGCCTGCAAATACAGTAACAACCTACACGACGGTGGGCAATCGTGAAGACTTGATCGACAAAGTGTTCATGATTTCCCCGTCGGATACCCCGTTTACCTCAGCCATCGCCAAGACTGGCTGCGACGGGGTGTATCATGAGTGGCAAACGGATGCACTGCGTGCTCCTAACGCGCAGAACGCTTCGGTTGAAGGCGCGGATGCGGTATTTAACGCTCAGACGCCGACTACACGGATCGGCAACCGCACTCAGATCATCAAAGATACATTTTCTGTGTCCAATACGCAGGAAGCGGTGAAGAAAGCAGGTCCGAAGGAAGTTGCGCGTCTGTCGGCGAAGAAGTCCGTCGAACTGAAGAAAGACGTCGAAGCGGCCAGTTTGTCCAATACGACCAGTGTTGCTGGCTCGACAACGGTGGCGCGCACGCTGCGCGGCGTCGGCGGGTGGTGTGCAACCAACTTCGTCGGCGGCGCAGGTTCCAGCGCTCCGGTCCCGCCCACGAATACGCCGCCGGTAGCAGGTACGGCTGTAGCATTCACCGAACCGATGCTCAAGACCGCTCTGATGGACGCCTATACGGCGGGTGGCAATGTGACGCAAGTCCATATGCGGCCGTCCGACAAGGTGCTGTCGAGCGCATTCAGCGGCAATGCAACGCGTATGCAAGAAGTCGAAGGCAACGGCAAGACTGCCATCTTGCAAACGGCTTACGCCGTGTATGCTAGCGACTTCGGCAATGTGGCTATGATTCCGAATCGCGTGCTTGCGGCCCAAGTGACCCCGGACAAGTCGGTGTATTGCATCGATACGGCCATGTGGGCACTTGCCACGCTGCGCGGGTTCGAGAAGACCGAACTGGCCCAAACCGGTGATGCTCGCAACTGGCAGATCGTGTACGAAGGTACATTGGAAGCCCGCAACGAAGCGTCGAGCGCGCAAATCCGTGACCTGAACTGATTATGGCGGTAGCTAGGTCCACCCGGTGAGGACGGGACAGCCAAACCGGGCTTTTTTCGAGAGGTTATCATGCCAAGAGGTGGTGGAAACGCCGGTGGCAAGTACACCATCGGTAGCATCAAGGATGCGTCTGTATATACGCAAGCCAAGGGTGCGGCGAAGGACTTCGGTCCAAAGGAGCAGAACGTGAAAGCGAAAAAGTCGCCCAATACGGGTAGCACCGGCACTAGTGGCAAGGGTTATAGCCCACCGCCACAAGTCGGTGGCGGCAAAGCGGACAAAGTGTCCGGCGCACCGGGTGCAAAATCCGGTCAAGACGTTAGCGGCGTGGGTAGTGGTAAAAAGCTCGGTAACCACTACTCCAACACATAGGGGGCGTTATGGCTGGCTTTTCAGGTACGAAGCCGCCCAAGCTCCCTAATGTGGCGGCACCGGGTTCGGTGAAGTCGCCAATGCTGACGGCTGCGAAGCCTGCAAAGCTACCAGGTTCTTCACCGGACATGCCGAGTATGCAAGGGTCCACAAAACCTGCCAAGCCGCCGCGTATGCCCGGCATTAAAGGTAATGTGGGTCGCAAACTCGGTAATCACTACTCGAACACGTAGGAGTTACCATGCCCGCAGCATATCCGATCAACAGTTTTCAGCCCATTGTGCCGTTCGATGGCCCACCGTCCGATAACTCAATCGGTATGCTCGGTCAGATCGGCGTCGATGTGAATTCAGGTGCCTATTACCAGAAAATTTTGGGTAAGTGGTACGCATTCGGCGATGGGCCGTACAATCCAGTTTTGACCACATTGAACGGTCAGCCCACGGTTGATGGTGCTGCGCCGGATGGCACGACGATGAACAATGTGACGTTCACCGCACAGGATCAGAAGGGTAATCCTATGCAAGTGAACTTGAACATTTCGCTTGATTCGTCCACTGCTTACACGGCAACACAAACTACCAGCACGAATTCGACAACGGGTCAGGCGACTGTATCGTTGACGGATACTGTGGCTGAGGTTGTAACCGTGACAGCTACGGCTGCGGATGGTAGCGGCAAGACTGCCACGGCGTCGAGTACATTTGCTGCGTCAGGAAGGATCGGAAACAGCGGCTAGTCTTGTTCGTGGACTTCGTCGCCGTTGGAGCGTGGGCGTGGTACTTTTGTGTCTTCGTAGACTTGGTTCTTTCGAGCCTGATCGACTTGGTAATCCATCCAAGTCGCATAACTACCTCTGGTGGGGGCATATTCGCCGGGTTGCACAAGTTCGACGTTGCTGGCGAAGTGCTGGTGTCCCATGTGGTCAAGAATGAACAGATTGACGTGAGTATCGTTGTGAACGAAGATAACGGTGGCGTCTAGCGGTTGGTCGTTGGATTCGACGTTCATTTCCTGGTGGTCGTCACCAACGAAAAACCATACTTTGCGGCCGATTGTTGGCTTGATAGTAAACATATTTCCTCCTGTGGGGAGATTGGAGTATAGCATGGCTAAGCTGACTACCGCAAAGCGTAATGCGTTGCCTTCCAGTACTTTCGCAGGTCCAGGTAGAAGCTACCCGATACCGGATAAGGCGCATGCGGCGAATGCCAAGGCGCGAGCAACTCAAATGGTAGCAAAAGGCAAATTGTCGCCCGCTGCGGCGTCCAAAATACGGGCTGCGGCGAACCGGAAACTAGGTAACCATTAGGAGGTTGTTATGGCAACCAAAACGCCGTTTTCGAAGACTGCTGCTGCTGCTGACTCGCCGCCCGAAACCGCAGCCGATGAAAAACAGAAAGGACCGCACACCGACGATCAACCGGCCATGAATCCGTCTGTGGACCCATCAACAATGGGGCGCACGTTGGGGTGGGGTGATCCGAATCAAGCAGCGGCACCTACGGCATCGGAACCGGATTTGAGCACCCCTGAAGGCGTTATCGCTGCACTTCAAACGCATCCGGGTATTCTGGACACGTATTCCAAACAAGAAATTATCGCTATGCTCAAGGGTGCTAGTACCTCGAAAGCGGCTGCACCGGCGACAGCTACAACGAGCTAATCATGAAAAACACGACCGATTTCATCAGCAACCCCGACAAAGAGGAAACGGTCGTGGTTCATCACGTCGAATTCGCCAACGATTTTTGGGACGAACTCGAGTTGTTGAAACAACAGGAAACCATGCAGGGCACGGATGAAATGCAGTTGAAAGCACTGATTCCTGGTATCGTTATTGAGAAGTATTGCTTCGACAAAGGTATCACGTGGGCCGAGTTTTGGTCTGACAAGAAGCATATGAAAGCATTATGTAACGATCCAGCACTGAGTGCATTTCGTGTGACACCTGGGGAGGTCTAAATGGCTGCGTCGCCCCCTATCATCATTGAGAACTACAGCCAACTGCAGTCTCTCATGGCGCAGTACATGAAGCGACAGGATTTGAATAACTTGATCCCGACCTTCATCAGTCTGGCCGAAGAATGGTTTGACGATAACGTGTATACTCGCGCTCGTCGCGATAGCTACATTTTCAAACCGAACCAAAACGTGACACCGCTACCAAGCGACTGGAAAAGAATTATCAATGCATGGTATAATGGAGTCAGAATGGAATATTTTCCTGCTGACTTCAACGGTGCATACGCTAATGGCTCGCCTTATTACCAGTATAACACGGCACAAATTATCGGTAACAATATCGTCATTAATGAGCCGCAGCTTGGTCTCATTTGCCAAATCGATTATTACGTTGTTCTTGAACCTTTAAGCGATATCAACGTATCGAACTGGCTGTTGGAAGATAGTCCATCGACGTACTTGTACGGCGCGCTGTACAATGCTGGCGTGTATATGCGCGATGATGTGCGCGCAACTCAATGGCAAACGCTGCGCGATATCGCTATTGCCAGTAAGATCAGCGACAGCGAAAAGTCACAATACCAGGAAGGTCCACTGACCATTCGAGCGGGCTAAATGTCCAATACCATTCCGTTTATGGGCTTTACGCCTAGCATCGACCCCACCACGCCGGGTGCTGTTCTTAATTGTGTCAATTTGGTACCAACAATGCGCGGTATGAAAGGCGCTGCATCGCCTGTAGCGTATGGCAATCCGGTCATGCCGAAGCCTGTCACTGGCGCGGCTATTTGCGAACTTCTAAGCGGAAGTTATCGAACATTCGCAGGCGATGCTACAGACCTATGGGAAATTGAAAACGACTCAAACATTAATGTTTCAGCCACTGTTGGAGGCTACAAAGGTGGTCAAAACCCGTGGCGTTTCGCACAATTTGGCAATGCTTCGCTAGCAGTCAATGGTGCCGATCCACTTCAACAGTCGATCAGTGCAGGTGATTTCGCACCTGTGGCTAACTCTCCCGTTGGGTCGATTATTGAAGTGGTTGCTGGCTTCGTTTTCCTATTCGATACAGTTGATTCGACTTATGGTAATAATCCGAATGGCTGGTGGTGTTCTGGTCTTTACGATCAGACGAACTGGACACCGGCTCAGGCTACTCAGTGTGCCCGCGGCGTCATTGTCGATACACCGGGGCCGATTACGGCCGGACGGCAGTTGGGAACCAACATTGTCGTGTTCAAAAAGGCTTCGATGTTTTATGGATCGTATCAGGGACCGCCTGTCATCTGGGCGATGAACCTGATTTCGCCACAAATCGGCACGCCCTGTCAGGAATGTGTAGTAAACGTTGGTACAAGCCTCGTATTTTTGGGCAGCGATGCACAAGTGTACTCGTTTGATGGAACTCGACCAGTACCGATTGGCAATGAAGTCAATAGCTGGCTGCGTTCGAATTGGTCTCCGTTGTATCAGGCGCAAGTGCAGTCCTTCAAGGACACGATGCACTTTCTGATCTACTGGTACTTCTGCTCCATGCAGAATACGACCGGTATTCCAGATATGTGTCTTGTTTACAACTATGTGACAGGCAAATTCGGTCGCGCGGATATGTCGATTGAATGCGCTGCACAGTCTGTTACAGGACAAATTACGTGGGATCAGATGGGTTCGTTGCCTAATGTCAGCACTTGGGATACACTGCCGCAAGTGGCATACAACTCGCCTTATTGGTCTCAATCAGCGGTCGTTCCGGCTGTTTTTGATACTACAAACAAATTTCTTTCTCTAGCAGGAGCGTCTCAACAGAGTTCACTAACCACAGGTTGGTTTGGCGATGATTCGGATTTCACCTATATTCAAGGCATCTTGCCACGCTTCAATCAAGCCCCATTGAGTTGTGGGGGCCAAGCGATGCTGTGCAAGACGTTGGGTTTACCCGTGTCCTATGTTCAATTGCCACAGTGGTATGATGGCGAAATTGCGTGCGATTTTTCCTCACGTTGGACTTCTATCACCTTGAACATGACGGGCGACCATGAAATCCTCGGTGCGATGCCGCGTATGGAATCGTCAGGTGCGATATGAGACTTCCTTCACCCGAGTTGCCAACAACCGGCGTTATGGGACCATTTGCTGCCATCGTGTCAGCAATGAACAAGTATTTGAAAATGGTTCAAGTGCAGGTCAACGGTCTCGGAGACGGGTCGATTTCTGCACAGACTTCTGCCAGTACCGGTCCGCCTCCAGCCAACTCCACGACTGTTTACGCGAAAGGCGACTTTATACGAAACAGTTCGCCCGCTGTAACGGGGACGGCAGGGGCACAGTACATTATTCTCGGGTGGTTGTGCACCGTAGCAGGAAAGCCGGGAACATGGGTGCCTTGTCGCGTATTAACAGGAACTTGAAAATGGCTGAAGATGACCAAAACAAGCGCCGCGAACCGGTGAAAACTATCGAGGCGATACAACCCGCAAAACTGAAGGATGTATGGCCGTCGATCCGTGAAGATGTGGCTAGCATGGATTCTCCTGACCATGTCATTCCTGAAGAAGTTTATGCGATGTGTTTTACTAATCAAGCAACGCTATTCATTCTGAAACTGGATGGCGAACCAGTTGGGCATGCTGTAGTTCGTTTGATTTTGCCCGATTTACACTTATGGCAACTGCATAATAAGCCCGGTATGGACTGCATGCATCTGTTCAAACCGGAGTTGCAAGAACTTGGTAAGAATGTAGGCGCGCGGCATATTACTTTCGGCACATCGCGTCGCGGATGGGTCAAGGTGGCCGAGGAATTGGGTTTCAAACCCCGTATGATGGTGTTTGAAATGCCAGTTGATGCTAGCTGATTAATCGCCTATAATCGAAGACAGAGTTTTTTGGCGAGTCTACCCAGGTTGGGCGGCGAACGCGAGTTCGTCGCCTTTTTTATTTGGGAGTTCGAACATGAGCAGTTCAGGAAGCGGTGGCGGTCAATCAACGACCACCACTACCGAACTCCCTTCGTGGGCACAGCCATATGCGCAGCAGCTATTGACACGCGGCGCAGACTTATCAAATCAGACCATGCCGTCCTATAATGGACAGATGGTCGCAGGGCTGGACCCTACGCAACAGGCCGGTATTAGCAATATAAACAATGCGGCTAGTAATGCGGGGAGTATGGCGAATACTGCCGCGAATTACTACCAGTCTCTAGTCGGAGGGTCGGGTCCGCAAACCACGAACCCGTATACTGGCGATGTTACTGCGTCCACTGTTGCAAATCCGTTTACCGACCCGGCCAACAACCCGTATCTGGCTGCATCTGTCGCCGGGGCCAACAAGCAGATCACCGACGCCTACAGTAATGTTACTGCGCCGACCACACTTGCGCAGTTCCGCAATGCTGGCGCATTCGGGGGAAGCGCACAGGATCAAGCCACCGCAGCCCAAGAGAAGTCACTCGCTGACTCCTTATCAGCTAATACTGCGAACATGTACAACGCGGGGTACAATACTGCCGCGCAGACTGCTCAACAAGTTGCTCAGCAGCAAAACGCGGTTGCATTGACCAATCAGCAGCTTGGTTCGCAAATGGGTCTGGCAACGCAACAGCTAGGTTCGCAGAACTACTTCAACAATATCAACAGCATTCTATCTTCACTGCAAGGGGCCAATCAGGCACAGCAGGGAGCGACTAGTGCTGGTGGTGCTCAAATGACTGCTGGCGGCACGGCTCAGCAGAACGCTCAAGATCAACTCAACGCTTTGTATCAGCAGTGGTACAATCAGGTCAATGCGCCATACGCTGGACTATCCACATTGTCCAGCGCGCTTTCTGGTGCACTCGGTTCCGGCGCTGGTACGTCAGTGTCGCAGCAAATGCCGGGTACTTCAAGCACGCTCGGCAACATGTTGGGGCTAGGTACGACAGCGCTTGGTGCGTATAACGCCTATCAGAACGGGTGAAAGCCATGAGTTCATTTTTGAATGGTAATGGTCAAACTTCGTCGAGTATGGCGGACGCATTGTCGAAATGGCAAGGTTCACAGACTGGCGATCAGAGCGGTTTGGGCAACGCACTTTTAGCTGGAACCAGTGGCACGCAGGGTGGTGACAGCTATCAGTTTCAACTGCCATCAGATGTGACTAGCGCAGTAAATAATGACACATCTGTGGGAGATATGGCCGGTCTTACTGGAGTTCAATCTGGTATGACAATGCCCGACTTCAGCAATGCCGTCTCAGGTTCGGGCAACTACAATTTCGCGATGCCGAGTGGCGTCGGTGGAGGTAATGCTGGTTCGATGCAGGGCGCTATCGCAGCCGGTGATAAACTCAAGCAAGGTTTGACCAGTAACACGAAACCGCCCGCTGGTGGCACTGGGCGCGTAACGATGCAAGCGAAAGATTTTAGCGCACCGGTAGTAGCATTACCGATGGCTAGCGGATCGGCGGCTGGCAACAGTTTGTTGCAGATGATGCAGCGCTACCAGCCCGGCAACACAGTCGGTCAAAATACCGGCTCTGGATACGGGATGCGATAAAATGGGCGCTTTCGGCGGTGGTGGTCAAGGCGGTGGCGGAAACACGAATCAGACGCCATCTGAAGCGATGAACAGTGCGTTCATGAAGTTTCGTCAGCCGATTGCTGGTGGATTCAACGCGCTTGCATCTGCAATGGGTAACGGCATGGGGCCGAACACCGGTGCCGCGCTGTCGTCTGGACTAGCTGCAAGCCCAACTGCTCCGGCTGCGCTGTCTGGACTAGGCGCGGGAACCGGCGCTGCGGATATCAGTTCCGCTACGGCTGGCATGACTCCAGCTGTGGCTGGCGTGGGTGATGTAGCGGCAACTGGTGCAGGCATGGGATCAGGCATTATGTCTGGTCTTAGCTCAGCGGGTGTAGGCGGTGGTTTAGGTATTTTGGGTAATTTGGCTGGCAGTGCGATTCAAGGTACTGTTAGTCCGCAGCATAGCGGAAACTCGGCGGGAAATATGGCGGGCGCTGCGCTCAAAGGCGCGGGCACTGGGGCGGCTATCGGGTCAATTGTGCCGGGTATTGGCACAGCGATTGGTGCCGGTATTGGCGGCTTGGGTGGTTTGCTATCCACATTGTTCTGAGAGCCTATCATGAGTTGGTGGTCCGACCTTGTCGCTGCGAACCAAGGTGATCCGAATGATGCGGCCTATAACCAGGCGGCATCACAGGCTGACCAAGGTATCGTTCAGGGCGTTAAGAACTGGGCTAGCAATTTGCCTAGCGCAAGTGATGTGCTCAATTTGCCTACTAGCATTCTTCGGAATCTTGCTGGTGGTTCTACTCTTGATGTGGCCAATCCTACCCGCATGGTAGGTGTTGCGCCTCCCACGGCTAGTCAAGCGGCTATGCCGAGTGGTCCGAACGGCCCAGGTCCACAAGGTTTCAATGATCCAAGTGCGTATCAACCTACCACAGATGCTCAGGGCAATCAACCGCCAGTTCTTGCTCCACCCGGTAGTCCTAGCGATGCTGGTGGTGGTGGCGTCGGGAATTTGCCTGTTAGTCTTCCTGTGGCTACTGGACCGGCAGATGTAACCGCAGATCAAGGTGGTACGGCAGATCAGGGACAAAGTAGCGGAATGAGTATTCTCGGCAACTTGATGGGTGGTGCGCAGCAAGCAGCTAGCAGCCCCGAGGAGTCGAAAAGTTTCTTGTCTAAACTGTCTGATGGCTTGAGTGAAGTTGGTGACAAGTTGACTCATCTGAGTCCAGCCGCCAGTCAAGGTTTGATTTCTGCTGGTCTCGGTATGCTGGCTGCGAACAGTGGTGGAAAGAACCTTGCTCAAATTGTGGGTGAAGGTGGTGAGCAGGGTATGAACACGTATCAAACGATTGTTCAGAACCAGATTCAAGCGAAACTCAAGCAGCAAGAACTGGCTCAGAACTTGTGGGAGAAGCAACAAACGCTGCAAAATCAACGGCTCGAACCGCATCAACTCGAACCCGGAAAACCATTTTACACTATCGCCGGTGGCGTACAAACTACTGGCGGTGGCATGCCTGTATCGAATTGGCTTGAAACTAAGAACGCGGATGGCACAGTTACCAAGACGCCTGTTGGTTATGATGGGCGCGTGCTTGGTTCTGGTTATACTGCTGATGCTTCGATTCCAGAAGCACAGCAGAAGGACATGAAAGAAGCGTCTGTTGCACAGGGCGCAGCTACCGATGCGTTGAATCGGACGCAAGGTTACATTCAGATGTTGTCGCCTACCATTAAGGATGCGAACGGCAATCTCGTACCGAATCCGAATCAGGTCAAATTGCCTGGTGGCTTGACCGCGGAAGGTTACAACTTCTGGACGAAACTGACAGGGGATCAAAACCAAGGTCAAATCCTTGCGGCGCAAATCATGCGCGATGCGCGAGCCAACGCGGCTAGTGCAGCCAAAGCAGGGATTGGTGGACGGATCACGAATACTGAGTATGGAACCATCATGCAAGGTCTTCCGACCAATCCGTCTAACGAAGCGCTTACCACATATTTGCAAGCAGTTGGTCACTTGCAAGAGATTCAAGCGGCGCGTGCGTCTGCAACATCTGATTACTTGCAGCACAATCGCGGCCAGTATGGTCCGTTGAACGAAGATACGATGGTTGGCGGACAGATGTATTCTAAAGGTTCTTCACTGAATGATATTGTCGCTGGGCGGGTGAACCCGATCAGTTCAGGCGGCGGTAGTACGGGGACTGCTCCTGCTCCTGCTCCTGCACCGGCTCCCGCACCTGCACCAGCGACACCACAAGCTCCTGCGCCTCGGCAATTGCAAGCGAACGCACCGCAAGGTACAGTGATGGTTAACGGTAAAGCGTATAGTCGAGCAGACATTCAGGCTGCTATCGACTACAAGAAGGCTCACCCAAATGGATAGCGCAGTACCCGATCTAGCCAATCTGTCAATGACGCAGTTGAACTCATTGAACAATCAGATTGGTACCGGAAACGGCAATATTTATACTGCCGCTATCAACGCTATTGAGTCTCATGGTAAGGGCGATACATCCAATATCACCAATCCGAGCAGTGGCGCGAGTGGTTCCATGCAAACAATGGACGCGACGCTGAAAGACCCCGGCTATGGAGTTAAGCCGTGGGATGGTACTGTGGCTGATAAGGCGCGTGCAGGTCGTGACTACTACAATGCGTTGAATCAGCACTTTGGTGATCCAAACCTCGCCGCGATTGCGTATAACTGGGGTCCGGGTAACGCCCAAAAGTGGGCTGCGAATGGTGGCAATATCAACCAGTTGCCGCTCGAAACGCTCAAGTATTTGAACGATTTCGATCAGCATGTCACAGATTTCGGTGGCAATACCAACGCGCCCCAAGACAACCCCGCACAGTCAGCACCGGCGCAACCTGTAGCTACGCAAATCGGTCCGCCATCCGCTAAAGGTGTACCTCCACCTCCTGTGGCTACCGGATCGTCGGGTTCTGCTGCGCCGATCAAGACAAGCTATACGTCTATGGCTGACTTCAATTCTAATCTCGGTCTAGGTCCGCAAGGACAGCAACCGGCCAATGCTCCGGGTGCGCAGTCCGATGTTAACCCTGGTACTGCGTTCCTCGCTGGTGCCAGACAGAGTGTGCTGAATAAGGTTTATGGTGCACAGAAACTAACTGGTATGGCTGCGGAGTCGTTGAACCCCGGTGAAGGTCAGCCGGACATTGACGCGGCCAATCAGCAGCTTAAACAAGTTCAGCAACAAGGCCAGCAATCTGGTGCTAATACTGGATGGGGTAAGGCTGGTAGCATCGCTGCTGATGTAGTCCCGTATATCCTTGCACCTGAAACGATCCCCGCTCAAGCTGCACTGGGTGGCGCAATGGGTGCGACCGAAGCGGCTTCACAAGGTGAGGATATCGGTAAGGGGCTGCTTTTAGGGGGCGTGACGGGCGGCGCGGGGCCAATCGTGGGTAAGGGCATAGGCGCGGCTGGCGGGGCCGTGAAGGGCTTGTTAAGCAAGGGCGCGGGGGCAATTGGCGACCCGGTAGATCAGGCTGCGGCGCATATTGCCGGGGGACTTGCGGCAGACGGCCAGACAGTGCCAGATACTGTGGCTGCGCTCCGTGCTGGTGCTAATTCTCCTGTAGCTGGTGTCGAACGTACTGCAGCAGAAGCGGCGAATTCGCCTACACTACAAGCTATGACCGATGCGGTGAGTAAGACTGATGCGGGTAAGGCTGCGTTTGATGGTAGTACAGAAGCGGCCAATGACGCAGCACGCGCGACACATCTAGACAATGTTACTGATACCGGACTGCCACAAGAAACGGCAGATTTGGCCAAGTCGCAAACTGCACTTGATGCTCAGGTGCCGAATGAACTGAAGCCCCTGGACGCAGACTTTGCGGCAAATAATATTGCCGGTCGCCCCGGTTTCACTCAAGGCATCAAGGACGCAAGTACGGTAGCCGATCAGGAACTCGGTGAAGCAGCTAACCCGTTTAGAGAAGCGGGTGAGGCTGCGCATGGTGATTTGACTAACCAAATCAACGATGTTATCGGCACGCCTCAACAACTGGACGCGATGAAGGCTGCGCGTTCGTCCGAAGCTGCACAGAAGTATGGCAATATCACTGGGTATATTCCGACTACTGACTCGTATTTGAAGCAGCTGTTCAATCGTCCGATGTTCCATCAGGCATGGGAAAACGGATTAGATGACCTTGCTAACTTCAATAACGGAGTACGGCCACAAGCTATTCGCCCAGCACAACCGATTCCCGGTCAACTGTGGCAACCGAAGAACGAAGTTAGTATTCAAGCGTTGCAAGCTGCGTATTCCGATCTGAACAATACCATTTCGAATCTAGCACGCAACCCGGCAGCGGCGAGTGACATGGCGCAAGCCATGCGTATTAAGAACATTCTCAAGAACGCACTCGAGTCGAATAGCGGTGAGTTCAACGAAGCTAACAAGGCGTGGGCTGCGGCGTCTGGTCCGATTGATCGGATGCAAGTGTTGCAACAGAAGCTAGCCACAGCGATTGATCCGACAACGGGTCAAGTGCGCCCCGGTAAGCTAACCGGTGCTGTTGATTACGTAAAACAGCAATGGGCGCAGCAGTACTTGACGAAGGCCGACAATGTTACTCAAGCTGATATTGATGCTTTGTCTAATATTGCGTCGAAAGCTAAAACTGCTAACCTTGACGTTTCGAATCTCAGTGCTGAAGGTCAGACTCGTCTGCTATCCGCTCTTGAACAGAACGCAGAGAAAGGTAAAGTTGGCGCTGCGGATGCGTTGCGGTCGTTCAAGAATTATCTACGTGCGCAATCTCCGTCATACATGGCACGGGATAACGCAGCCGCGAATGCAGCACCGTACCTCTCCGCACGTCAAGCGCAACAAGATGCATTAGGTGCAGCGAAGGACAAGATTAGTAACATGGTTGCTAACGGCCAATCGCTGAATGCGCGCAATGTGCAACAAGCGCTCGGTGATCTGGTAAACCATCCTGGTCAAGTGGGTGATGCTGCACGCAGTCTTTTAGATGACCTGCGCAGCGGTGGTGTAAGCGGTAAGGGTGCGACTGGCAGCGTGCCACAGTATGGTGGCGCAATTGGCCAAGGCATAAGTCACGGTGCAGAGTCAGCGGGTATTATGTCTATGATTATGCATCCGCATACTATTCCGCACGCTGTTGCTGGAATGATCGGCGGTAAGATTCTGGCGCGTGGACAAGGGCGGCTTGAGAATGCAATGGCTGATTTGTTGAGTCATGGCAATGCAAACAAACTGGCGGATGCGTTGGAACGAGTCGGTCAAAAGCCAACTGTGGCTAGCAGAGCGGCTACAGGTTGGAATAATCCCGGCTTGTTGAGTAGTTTAGCAAGTGCTACAGTTGGTGCACAAGGAGCGCGCTAAATGCCCGTACCCCAGTCATGGGCTGATCTATCACAAACTGCGGCTAATAATTCACCGCAGGGTGCAGAGATTGTTGGTCCATACTCGAACGATTATCTACAGGCTGCATTTTCGTTTTTGCGGCAACTGTACGATAATGGCGGTTTGCCTAACAAGGCTCAGAATAATAACAATCAGCAGCTAAATAATCTGGCGGCTGGCACCGCATTGACCGATGCAGTTAACTTGCAGCAATTGAACACGGTGCTTGGAGCGCCGAGCGGCACTCGCGCAGTGTTTCAACAGGCCGCGGCACCAACTGGTTGGACTGTGGATAGCAATGCAGCGTTTAGTGATTGCTCCATGCGTTTCAATCAAGCTGTTGGCAATGGTGGTTCGTTGGGTTGGAGTGGATGGAATTTCGGTGGGCAGTTCAATGTGGCTGCTCACGTATTGACAGTTGCTGAAATGCCGTCTCACGCGCACAGCGACGCGGGTCACGGACACGGAATTGGCGATGGTGGTCACGCGCACGGAGTGAACGATGGCGGTCACAGCCACGCCTATAACACGTATGTCAGTCAAGCGCCGCAAAGCGGTAGCAGCACGCAATGCTTGACTGGTATGCAAAGCGCACGGACCAGCAATGATGCGTGCAACATTTCGATTGCTGCAAGCGGGACTGGTATCAGCATTGGGACAGGTTACGCAAACATTCAAGCGAATGGTGGGAATGCAGGTCACGTCCATACGCTTACAACACCGCAGTGCAAGTATGCGGATTGCATCATCGGTATCAAGTCATAGAGGACATAATGCCCGTACCGACTGGATGGCCTGACTTGTCGCCAATCCCCGGCAATAACTCGCCACAGGGGTCAGAGATTGTTGGTCCGTTCGCTAACGATTACTTTCAAGCAGCGTATGCTTTTATCCGTCAGCTATACGATGGTGGTGCATTACCGAATAAGTCGCAAAACGCTAACAGCCAAACGATTCAGAATCTAGCACCGGGTGTGAATTCTACCGATGCGGCAAACTTGAATCAAGTGAATACCATTTTGGGTGCGCCAGCGCAGACTCGAGTTGTATTTCAACAGGCGGCTGCTCCTGTGGGTTGGACGGTAGATGGAAGTTCGAATTTCACTGATTGCGCCATGCGGTTCAATCAGAACATTACTTCAGGCGGTTCTACGAATTGGAGTGCTTGGAACTTTGGCGGATCGTTTACCAGCGATGGTCATGCGTTGACGGTATCGGAAATGCCGTCACATGGACACGGTGATGCAGGTCACGGCCACGGCTTCAATGATCCTGGTCACAATCACGGATTCAACGATCCGGGTCATGCTCACTCGATCCCGGCTGGCGGTTGGGGTCAAGCGGGTCAGGATAATGGCGGTGGCTCATTTGCATCGAATGCCAACCAGTATGGCAGATACAATGGCGGCAACGGTGGTATGCAGAATGTGAATGGTAGCGGCACTGGCTGTTGGTTGAATGCGGCTAGCACGGGCTGCGGTATTGCCACAGGTTATGCCAATATTCAGGCCAATGGCGGTAATGCCGCGCATACTCATACTTACAAGACTCCGCAAGTCAAGTATGCTGACTGTATTATTGGGATCAAGTCATGAGCAAAGGTCCGATCTGTCCTCTGTTGAAGAAGCCGTGCATCGAACATGACTGTATGTGGTATTGTCATGTGGTCGGAAAGCATCCGCAAACTGGCGGTGATTTAGACACATGGGATTGTTCTATCCGTTGGCTTCCAGTTATGTTGACTGAAGGTGCGCGGATGACTAAAGGAGTGCAAGCTGCGGTCGAGTCATTTCGTAACGAATCGATTGTGCGGCAGGATGCATTGAATACTACATTGGTGGCTACACAGATCATGCCCGCCATCAATGGTATGAAAGACATCAAGTTGATCGAGGAATAAATGTATACGCATTTCCGCGGTACGACTTTTCAATTCATCGGGCAGATGCAGGAAGATGGAGTGCCTGTGGATTTGACTGGCTGTACACTTGTGGCTAACGTATTCGATCCCTCGGGTTTGAACTTGTATGGCAAAATGATTATTTCGCCAGTTGACTTGACGCAAGGTCTGATAACGCTCAGCTATCCTGACACAAGTCAATGGCCGGTTGGAAAAGCTCGGATAGACTTTGTTCTATATTTCGCTAATGGCGAAGAAACAGCATCACCACCTGATTGGTTCAGAGTCGCGCAATCACCGATGATAGGTTGACATGGGAACCCTACGCCTTATCCTCACTGACGGTAATGGCATACAAGGACTCGAAGGAGTTCTAGGGGCGTTTGTTACTACGTCAAGTGTCGAAGCAAAAGCCTCGGCGGATGCTGCGGCGGCTAGCGCAGCGCAAGCGGCTCAGTCTGCTAGCGCCAGTGCGAATAGTGCAAGTCAAAGCGCGCAGAGTGCAACGAACAGCGCAAATAGTGCTACGCAATCAGCAACCAGCGCAACGAACTCACAGACTTATGCGCAAAATTCGCAGAACAGTGCAACGAACTCTGCGAACAGCGCAACGACTGCGGGTAACGCGGCGAATGCGGCGCAATCGGCACAGCAAGCAGCGGCGACTAGCGAGTCGAATGCTGCGGGTAGTGCGTCGGCTGCGGCAGGTAGCGCAACGACTGCAACGACACAGGCTGGCAATGCCTCTACTTCGGCTAGTCAAGCAGCAACGAGCGCAACGAATGCAGGTAATAGCGCCACGCTGGCGCAGGAATGGGCTGTGCAGTTGCCCGGCATGGTTCAGGGGATCGACTATTCGGCCAAGTACTATGCACAGCAAGCAGCGACTTATATCGGAACTTGCGTGCCACTAGACGGCAGCAGACCGATGACTGGTCCTTTGACTTTGTCTGGCGCTCCGACCAAACCTACGGATGCCGCCGATAAAGCGTATGTGGATGCAGCAGTTTCAGGAGTCCCGGTAGGAAATTATTTGCCGTTAGCTGGTGGCACCATGACAGGTCCGATCACATTGGCGGGTGATCCAACGCAGAACTTGCAAACATCGACTAAACAATACGTCGATACCACCGCTCTAAACGACGCCATTCTCTACGCTATCGCATTGGGGTGATCTATGCCTTCAGTCTTGAACTCAGCATTGGCCCCTGGTATCGGTACGTCCAGTTCGACTATCTACACTGCTGGTAGTGGTTTGATCGCTACTACAGTCATCGGACTTATTGCATCCAACACGACCGCCAATCCGCTGAACTTCAGTGCGTGGCTCAATCGCGGTGCAACTAAATGTTCAATCGTTACCAATGGGCCAGTTCCTGTGGGCAATACGTTGCAATGCGTGGGTCCAGATAAACTGGTCATGCAGCCCGGTGATTTCATCACTGGCCAATGTAGCACTGGTAGTGTAGACGTGATTGTATCCAAACTGGAGCAGTCATAATGTATATCGCTGGCGATCCTGCAGTACCACTGAGCATTCCACCTGGTGCATTGCAGCCAGGTGCTGTTGGCTGGTCAAATCTGGATGCGACGACGCAACAAGTGGCTTCATCATCTGGTTTTCGCAACCGGATCATGAATGGCGACTTTCGCGTTAGTCAGCGGACGGCTGGTACTCCATCAGTTGGAACTGTTACTTATTTGGTAGATCGTTGGTACACGTGGCAATCAGGTGCAGCATGTGCTGTATCTGTTGTAGGTTCGACAAATTGGAACGCGCGTTACATTCGTGCAGTTGGTGTGGCAGGGAATACGACTGTTAATTTCGGACAGCGTATCGAAGCCGCGAACATAATGGACCTCGCTGGCAAAGTGGTTACGCTAAGTGGGTATGCAATTCGCACGCTTGGCGGTGTAGTACAGCAAACGAATTATATCACTAATACGTTGGATAATTGGGCAAGTGCAACTAGTCTAGGTACAGTTAGTCTTGGAGTGCTTCCGGCTAATGTGTTCACTCCATTCCGTCTTAATTTTACACTTCCTTCGACTGTCATAAATGGACTTCAAGTTGAATTTGAATGTCCTAATTTGCTTGCTGGGGACTACTTTGGCTTGGCAGATATTCAACTGGAAGCAGGCAACAATCCGGCTCCAGTGTTTGAACGGAAACCTAGTCGTTATACATTTGCAGATTGCCAGCGCTATTATGTACAGATTCCGCTATCATTGTGGCCGGGTAACCCGGCGGCTGGCGCTAATGTCGACTTCCGTATCTCACAAACTTATCCGGTGCCCATGCGTGGCGTTCCGACTGGTATGTATGTTACAGCAGGGACTCTCATGAATGTAAGTACTGAACAATTCATGGCTTATGGGTTAGTCGGTGGGGGAGATTGCACTGGATTTGGTTACCGTATTGTGTCGGCTGCGGCAGGTAATCTTTATGCCGATGGGCGTGTTTGGTCTTTTGATGCGGAGATATAAATGACCTACATGTGCGGCAATCCCAAGCAAACCGTGACTCGGCAGACCACGGAGGGAGACGCGACTGCGGGTCAGAATTACATTCCGATCCCAGGTGGTCTTATACCCGGTTCATGTGATGTGTTCGTTGGTGGTAGCAATTTGTCAAGCGCTGCACCGAATCCTGATTACAGTGACGCGGACGGCATGGGCATCGCACTGACCACACCGATGCAAGCGGGTACGCGCTTCCGAGTAGTTGTGACATTGCGCACGAGTGGTCATATTCAACAAGTCTCTCGCAATGTGACCGAGGGGCAAGCAACGCAAGGGCAAACGGTTATTCCGATTCCTGGTGGCTATCCACCCAGTCAGAATATGGTTGATGTAGCAGTAAATGGCTACGATCTGTCAGTAGGCGACTTTGACGACAGCAGCGGCACGCAGATTGTTGTCGCCAAAGCCATGAATGCCGGTATGCAATTTCGTGTGGTTAGCTATGCAAACTACATGAATGTGGCTCCAGTCAGTGGTCAGCTTGCAGGGTTCCGTAATCGACTCATTAATGGCGACATGCGTGTAAATCAATATGCCAGTTCGGTCAGCGTTACTGGTGGTAAAACTTATGGACCATATGACCGCTGGGCAGGTAACGCAAGCAGTAGCGGTGCTTTCACGTCGCAGTTTTTGGCTGTGACATTTAGCGGTATCACGCGCGCCGCGTTGCAAGCGTTGGTTACTACTGTGCCAAGCTTGGGAACTACTTTATTCTGGACACCGTTTTTTCAGATTCTTGAAGGCTTCAATACTTATGATTTAGTCAATAGTCCTATTACATTGTCGTTTATCTTTCAGTCGAATGTGGTTGGCACATATTCATGCGCTTTGCAGGATTCGAATTCGCAGTCATGTGTGATGACGTTTAATTATCTGGCTGCGGGAGTGCCTCAGAAAGTTGCATTGACTTTTCCTGCGCCAACGACACCGCTTTCCATTCTAGATAATGGTTCTGCTGGTTTGACAATGCGGATTGCGTCCTACACAGCAAGTCCCGGCAATATTGTAGCACCTGGTGCATGGCAGAGTAATATCAGTGGTATAGTTGCATCAGGTTGCGTGAATTGGACAGCAGCAGTAAATAATTATGTGGCTGTGGCGGAAGTTCAGCTTGAAGTGGGTGCGAATGCGACACTTTTTGAGCGGCGACCAATTATGTTTGAACTGGCGCAATGTCAGCGTTATTACTGCAAGTCGTATGCATACGGCATCTATGCTGGGGCCAACACTGGAATAGCACAAGGGATAATTGATGCAACAGGTTCAACAGTAAATTCTTCAATTGCAACAGTTCGCTTTCCAGTTGAAATGCGCACGCAACCAACCATCGTTGTTTATGACGGCACAGGTGCAGCAGGTCTTGTCTCTGTGGATGGTGTGTCTGCAGGTACTTCTTCAGGTATTTCTATCGATAACCAAACGGAATCAGGATTCAAGGTTTATGCGGGTTCTCACTTTCGTGTCAGTTTCCATTATGTTGCCAGCGCGGAGCTATGACCATGACTCAAGCACAATCCGCCGGTGTTGATTTCAGTCAAGTATTTAGCTTGGGGGCATTGTCGTTTCGCAATCGAATTATTAACGGCGCGTTTCAGATTGCAGCGCGCGGTGGCTCAGTAGTTGTTACTGCTGGTAATAGCTACGGTGGACCCGATCGTTTTCAATGTACTATTGGAGGTAGTGCTGGTGGTCAAGTGACTCAAGCTGCTGGTGGAACGATGAGTATCAATGGAGTACCGCGTTACACTATTCGGCAAACTTGTAATACACCACCAACTACGATGGCTGGCGGTGCATATTGGTCCGGTATCCAACAAATGATTGAAGGGTACAATGCGTACGATTTGCTTGGTCAGTCAGTAGTCATTTCGTTTTGGTTTAATTCTAATGTAGTTGGATTGCATAGTGTTTCGTTATCTGACTCTGGAAATTATTCATTTGTTGGAACATTTAATTATGCAGTAGCTAACACACCGCAGCGTATAGTTATATATCTTCCATCGTTACCGACTGCGATGAGTGTTCCTAATACTAATGCTCTTGGTTTGGTGTTGCGAATTGGTGCGCAAAATAATGCACAATATAATACAGCAAATGTTAATACATGGCAATCTGGGAACTGGTTAGTAGCTAGTGGGTATACAGCATGGAATCTTGTAGCTAATAACTTCATCGAAGTCGCTGATTTGCAGTTGGAACAGGGAACTGTAGTTACGCCTTTTGAGCGTAGAAACATTGCTATTGAAGGTCTAATCTGTCAGCGTTATTACAATGCAGTGGGTCAGCTATTCGGTGCCGGATATGTTCAGAACTCTCTAACTAGCGCAGTTTATATCATGGCAATTTCGCCGGTGATGCGTGTTGCACCGACCGTCACATTTTCCGGCACGTTTACGTTTGGTGCAGCAACAGCGGGTGGTCAAAACCTTCCGGCAACTTCGATGGTTAATGCATCAGTAACACCATCCATGCTATATGTGCAGGCAACCGGACTGTCAGGCGTTACTGGCGGGCAAGGTACGATTCTCTCGGGCCTCGGCGGTTCATTGATTGCACTTAGTGCAGAGATATAGCCATGAGCCAAGCACAGAATCTTGCAAACTTGAGTCAGTTATTTACTAGCTGGCCGCTTCCATTTCGTAACCGTATCATCAATGGTGATTTTAGAGTATTGCAACGTGGTGGTGGTTTGATAGCCACACTTGGCGCTGCGATTTATAAATACGATCGTTGGTACAATGTTGCAGTTGGAGCAGGCGTAACTATTGCTCAAAGCGGTCCGAGTATTACTGGTAGCAATCAAATTGCTATTAGTGGTGCAGCAGGTAATACGCAAACGTTACTCGGTCAACGCATTGAGTCGATCAACATCGCAGATTTGATGGGTAAGACAGTTTCGCTTAGCGGATGGATGTATCGCACAGCTACTACTCCGATCACGGTAAATTGTCATACAGCAACGGCTAAAGATAATTTCAGTACTGTTAATGCTAACTACCAAGTTATGCCGATGCCGCAACAAGCAGTGAATACGTGGACGCGTTTTTCTGGGTCTTTTACGATGCCATCGGGCACAAATAATGGTGCAGCTATTGAATTTGCATGCGGTGCTTGTCTTGCTGGTGAGACGATTTATTTTGCTGATGTACAGCTTGAAGTCGGAGCTGTGGCTACTCAATTTGAACGTAAACTAGTTAGCTTTGAAATTGATTTGTGCCAGCGTTATTTCCTGCAGTTTAATCAAGTATACACGGCGCAGGATGGCAGCTACAAGCAGTGCTTCTTCCCGGTCGGGATGCGGGTTGCGCCGACTGTAACTGCAAATGTGACAACAGGAACATTCGCGCTTGGTGGCGCGTTTGGTCTTGGCGCATATTGTGTACTTAACGGCACTTATCCGTTTAACACACAAGTGACATGGATTTGCGATGCGGAGTTATGATGACCAAAGCCGCCAAGAAACGTATGTCGATGGCACAGTGGGAAAAATCCCCACAGGATGCTAAACTCGACAAGCAGCATCCAGAACTCAAGGAAGGTTCCAAAGCCGAACAAGCTAAGGACCGGAAAGAGTTGGCTAAACATAATAGGAGCAAATGATGTACTATACAATGCCGCCACAAGAAGGAATGCCACAAAACAGTATGATCTTTCGCGATGATGATGGGGCGTGGATTCCCGATGACCCTGGTAATCGCGACTACATTGAGTATCTGGATTGGGTCGCGGAAGGCAATACCGCGGAAGTCTATGACCATGCTAATCCGCCAGCTATCAAGAATTCTCCTGGTCAGCCATCTAGTTCTTAGGTATTGTTATGAAAGTGCTTCTGGAGAACTGGAAAGGCACGCTTGGTTCAATTGCGGCTATTCTGGTCGTTATCCTACAGATTATTCAACTCTTATTGTCCACTGAGATAGAAGACACGGTAGGCCGCAAGGGAGAATCATTACTCACGATTTCTCAACGTGTTGATGCTATTGCCAATAAACTGGATACGCTTCAACATAAAGTAGAGGATCACCATAATGAACATTAATGTCTTCATTTTGCGTATCCTCGACCCCGGACTTCAGTACCTGGCTGATCTAGGTGGTCCGCCAGTTAGTCCGTTGGCCCGACAGAATCTTTTGACCATTGCGCAGCAAGAGACAGCGTTGAGAGCACGTTATCAAAATAGTCCGTCTGAGACACCTGGTCCAGCGCGAGGCTGGTGGCAGTTCGAGCAAGGCGGTGGTGTCAAGGGCGTGATGAATCATCAGTCTAGCAAAGCGACTGCCGCAAGAGTGTTAACCGATTTAAGTATCGTCCATAATACATCTGCGGTATGGCGTGCTTTGGAAGGCTGCGATCTGCTAGCCACATCTTTTGCGCGACTGCTCCTATGGACTGATTCTGCGCCGTTGCCGACTAATCAAAAGGATGGATGGAACTGTTATATGCGGGTCTGGCGTCCAGGTAAGCCTCATCCTGATAAATGGCCCGGGTATTGGTCTGCGTCAGCGAATGCGTTAGCGAAGTTATGAAGACAGCAATGTTAGCCAGCATGATGTGGCTAGTCAGCAGTTGCACGTTTGTCTACGTAGAAGGGGATAGCAATCGGTTCAATGATACCGGTGGAGATTTGAGCGGCAAGTTAGAGCGCGCGGAGAAGCCCAAGCCCGCTAGCGATTCCCATGTGGGCGATGGGATGCATTTGTTGCATTAAGGAGTGGAAGTATGATTACGATCAGTATGATTTTGCTAGTAGCAGCCTTTGTAATTTTCGTGTTGGCTGCAATTCCAGTCGCTGTTCCGCGCATCAATCTAGTCGCGCTCGGCTTGGCCTGTTGGGTTCTCTCCCTGTTGCTTAGCGGTTTCGGCAAGCTCTGAGCCATGCTGTAGACCTTCGATATAGGCCATGCATATCGCTATCCACAGTGGGTTGCGTTCAAGGTTCTTCTCTGCTGCTGGCCCGCATATCCGCCATATGAACTGAAGCTGTTCTCGCGAGAGCCGCCGCGAACTGAAGTCTCTAATCGCTACCACATCGATTGCGCATGGCCCGAGGCTAGCCATCCGGGTACTTTTAGCCATACAATCTCCAGTCAAAAAGGGCGGCTAACTGTACGCTTTCTCCGGGGTGAGGATTGCGTACAACTACAGTTAGCCGCCAAAGACCACCTCGTTGTTCTTACTTGCCTTGCGCTGCGGCGATAGCTGCTGCGTGTGCAGTGATTGCATCTGCTTCCGGCGTGCTCTTGATGAGTACCTGCGGCTGTTCAGCGGGTGTCGGCTCGACTGTGAGGTTCTGCGCTTGCGGCAGGGAATCAAGGGGCGATGACACCACTTTCGGAGCGATTACAGCTGGTCCTACTTTGCCTTCAGTATCCGGCGCAGGTGCAGGCTGCGGGGGTACGATAGGCTTGTTATCACTTGGGTCTGCCTTCGGCAGAACCGCTGGTCCTGCTGCAACTGCCCAGTCAGAAACCCCAGCCGCCGCGAGCGCGGAC
>Ga0126373_10000103_pt1 | contig 63877 bp, 57 predicted proteins | sample PanSoiMetPlot_11_FD_92545 | JGI IMG/M metagenome (GOLD analysis project Ga0126373, IMG submission 92545) | Tropical forest soil microbial communities from Panama - MetaG Plot_11 | ecosystem: Environmental > Terrestrial > Soil > Tropical forest > Bulk soil | place: Panama | collected 2016-02-17 | reverse complement strand
TCACGAAATGAAATTTGGGATGGCTTCCTCCTGCCAGCCTGAACCCAAAAACGCCCTCGCACCCGCCGGAATCGAGTTCGGCGACCGCGTTGACTTAAGGCCCCACTTCGGGGAAGAAGCGATCAGGATTGAAGGAAGAAAAGAGAAACCGCCACAAACAGAAATCCTGTCCGCACTTGAGGGAACTGTAGCCCCGCCGGAGGCCGGTGTCAATAGCCACCATACCCATCAGCAGACCTTCGGCGTCATCCCGACCGGGGCTGCTTTTCAGGCGGACGTAGGGATCTCGCGCTCCTCACTATTCAGGCATGACAATGGCCTCATCCTTCGGAATAGCGTCCAGCGTTGCCTTGTCAATCTCAAGGTGAGCCATGACTAATTGCGGTGGCGTATGCCTGAGCCATTCCGACAGCGCGAGGTCCTGATAAAAGCTGCTCTTGAACATCTCCAGAAACTTAAGCTCTGTATTCCCCGTGTTCTGGACATAATGCGGCAACGTCTTTTGGACATAGCCAACGTCCCCAGCTTGAAAGTCCATCGTGCGCGCACGCCCTCCAGTAGCGAATACCGTCATCCTTCCGTTACCGCTGATGTAGTACTGCCACTCGTCGGCATTCGGATGCCAATGCAGTTCGCGAATTGCTCCCGGAGCGACCGTAACGATCGCGGCTGCGATTGTCGTAGAGACTTTGAACCTACTCGAATCGACAATCGTAACCGCACCTCCCTGCGTGCGCTTCGCAACCTTCATCTGCGACTTGCGGAAAGCAAAATCCTGCGCCGATAGCCCTCGCGTGCCTGCGATTGCCTTTTGATCATCGGCCAAGGCAGCCGGCACCGCCGCCTGGAAAATAAATTTCTCGCGACGGACCATTTTCTGCATTGCCTCCGGGCTAACTCCGAAATTCGCCGCCAGCACATCGTGCGGAGTGTGCGCCATCCAGTCAGTCAGCAGCACGGTCTCATATTCCGAGAAATTCCCATCATCGAAGACCAGAAGGAATTCACAACCGTCAGGATTCAGCCCTTGAATGGAATGCGGAATGCCAGTCGGAAAGTACCAGAGATCACCTTCGGTGACGTCCGTGACGAAGCCCTTGCCCTCAACGTCCAGCCCGGTAATGCGCGCGTTACCGTACAGCATGATCGCCCACTCGGCGGCAGTGTGCCAGTGCAGTTCGCGCACACCACCCGCGGTCAATCTCATGTCGACACCGGCGATCGTTTTCGAAACCGGGAGCTCGCGGACGGTCACTTCGCGCGACCATCCCCCCTGCTGCATTCGTTTGTGAGAGATCCCGAACGGGTACTTAAAGGTCTGCACGCCGCCGGCATCAGAAGATGGCGGCAAAAAAGAGTCTGGATTCTGCTGGTCCATCGGCGGATTGCCCGGTCCCGGAGCGCTGGTGCTGCGATCGTTCTTCGTCGGATAGGGTTTCTGTTCCTGCGCCGCGGCCTCCGTTGCTTTGAGCATTCCCGCAGCCGCGAGCGCCGCCGATCCCATACCCAGAAACCCGCGCCGCGAAAAAATATCTTTCCCCATGTCGTCACTCATAAGCCTCTCTTCTCGCAAATTCTGATGCTCTGTCTCCTTCGCGACCGACAGTGTACACCGCGATCGCTCGCGCCGGAGTTTCTGCTGAACCAGGATTTTGTTGGTGTAGCGGACGCATTCGTCCGTCCTGCCCATGCGCACGAAACGCAAAAGGCTCCGCACGAATGTCCCGGAGCGACACCTGACACTAGCCCGGCGTTTCAAATGCCGGGTAAAGCAACTAAAGAGAGTCGCGTCTTCGCGGCATGCCTGAACCCCGCAGGCATTCTCAATAACTTCGCGGCCTGCAACGCGCCCAATCAGGAAAATCTCAAGTCCGCCACGATCCAGGCCGCCCCGGCAATAAGGAAAGTGAGTGCAGTTTCCGACCAGTTGAGATGGCCCTCTGGGTGAGCGATCAGCCGCGGAACCCAAACCAACACACCGAAGAGTCCTACCATGAGCGCCATCAGATGCATCGCAAGCCGTGCCTGCCGATTGAAGAGGATAGCAATCGCCGCCAATGCAAACGCAATCGTCGTGACTGTTGCCCAAAACATCTGGTTAGGCAGAATCCACTTAGGAACCAACGAAGCCGTGAAACGAAGATAGACCACCTGCGCCACAGTAAACGAAATCGCACACACTCCGAGACCGAGGCGTGCCACGCGGCCTAACACGATTGTTTTATTAGTCGCCTCAGTCGCCGTGTACAAGGCAATCGCCCCGCAGAATAACGAAAACTGTTCGAAAAAACTCCCGTATTGCGCATAGACGTTCGGCGCTGCAACAATGCCTGGAACACAGGCCAGCGAGAAAAGCAGATACACAACGCTGAGCACCACGGACGCTAGACGCGTTGCGCGCGGGACTTGTATCCCGATCCCACCTGAAATTTGAGCAATCATGAGGCCCACGCCAATGGCGACACCAAAAGGCAGCCTCCAGATTTGATGCAACTCTTGCCAGGTATCAGAGTCGCGCCACAACAGTCCTATCACGCCGAACAGTACCGCCGCCGCGCCAAACACGACCCGCCCGAACAGCGCCCTCTTCACACAGACAAGGTACCAGACATCTCCCGTCCAAACTGCGGATTCGTGGGCGTGGTAACGACGAAGACGGAGGTTGCAGACGGGTTTGGGCCCCGTCACTGGGCGTGTGTTAACACGGAATTTACAACTACTTTGCGGAGGCGCAAGAAGCGAGGCGGGATCACTGCCTACGCTTACGGCCTATTTGTCTCGGGTCCCGTTTCCTAATCCAGGAACATTCTTGATTTCACAAAGGAGTGCAGGATGAAATCCGCCCGCCGATCTCTATCGACCATCGGCACGCTTGTAGTTGCCAGCGTGATGATCTGTTCCGCGCTCAGTTATGCACAAACATGGAGCTCGCCGCAGTTTGTGGCAAACGGCTCAACGGTTGCGGTCGCGACCAATGGAAACACGTCGGCTGTTCTCTTCACCCCGCCTTCCGGCGGATTGCAGGCGTCCGTGAAGTCCGGCGCAAGCTGGCAGACCGCCGTGATCCTGACCACTGCGGCGGCAACCGGAGACATTGCCGTTGCGCCGAATGGCAGCGTTTTGGCGGTGTGGAGTTTTCGCGCGACGAATACCTACACGCCAGTCGAAGCGCAAGCCAGGTTTTATTCGGGCGGAAGTTGGGGAAATACCACCACAATTTCTGCGAACGTTTACGGGAACGCCTCGAGTCTGGGTCTGCTGGCAACTGGATTTGACGGCAACAGTCAGGCCACGCTCGTGTGAGAGCAGATTACGAATCCAAGTCCGATCGCGTGCGGACTGAAGGCAGTCACGGGAAATGCATCGAGTGGGTTTGGTTCCGCGCAGACCATCACAACCGATCCAACCTGCTACGGTCTGGCCAAGATCGCGGTGAACAGCACTGGGGAAGTAGTGGTCGTAGAAGGCGCAGCGGGCATTCTGTCTGGCGCCATTGTCGGCATGAGCCGCTCCTCAACCGGGACCTGGGGAGCACCGGTGACGGTCGCGGCCAACGCGTATCGACAGGACAATCCGAGTGTCGGCCTCGGCAACAACGGAACGGCAGTGGCGGTATGGCGAACCCGCACCGGAGTCTCCTCCGCTGTACGGTCGAATGGTGTGTGGAGTCCCGCAGCAGGTTTGCCGGTCTTGTCTGGACAGGCGGGTGGTTCCACCGGAGTCGCTGTCGATGGTAGCGGGAATGCGGTGGCCATCTTCACTCAAGTGACGATCAGCTCCGGAACCTACACGACGTATCGTCCTGTCAATGGAAGCTGGCAGACGAAGGTTCAGTTGAGCTCGGGTGTACCAGTTGCGGCGACACCGGCTGGAACCTTTGTGGCGTCTGGCACAACAGTTTCGACGCGCCTGGCCGGAACCTCGAGCTGGACCACACACACATTCGCAGATACCGCCAGGGTGAACGCCGGACCCGGACTGGCAATTGCAGCCGTGGGACCACAAGTCAGCATATCCACCGCCGCAGTACCGTAGTTCGTGCTAACGAGAATAGCGATACAGCCTATTCGCAGATTTGTTTGTGTAGGGACGGACGCATTCGTCGGCCCCGACGTTACTCACGACCTGGTTTCAACTTGGGAAAGCGGTGGATTCGGGGTACGCCTCCCCCTATCGGCCTGTTGAAATCAGCGATATAGAGGAAAGTTTCGAAATAATCCATGGCGCCCAATCGCTTAGGGCAAATCTTGAGCCACGAGGACTTACGTCCGATTGGCTAATTCTTGCTTGCACCACTTTCGCGTTGGCTACGATTCGCCTTCTTGATTCCGTGCGCAGTGCAAATCACAGAGGAGTGTGATTCTGGGCACGTCTTCGAAACTCTCGGCGGCATCGCAACGGTGCCCTGATTTCTATGCGTCAAGTGAGGTGCCGTTCAAATCGTACTTATCATGGTGTCCCCCATTCGTAATATTTCTGTCCCCCGATTTTCCTGCGTTTTCGTTGAATATTGTTTCGGCCAGGATGAGGGCTGCCAGATTGCCACAGCGATCGACCGCGAGGCCTTCGCAGTTCCCGTACCGATAAAAGCTACTGGGCATTTGCTGGAACTCTACGGAAATATCAGTGACAGTACGTTTGACGGGACAAAGGACAATGGGCCAATTCCAACGGCATCGTGGGGCGCGGTCAATGACTTTTACCTGTTGCCGGGAGGGTGCGGAATCTTTGATAAGAACCTCAATAGCCAGGGATTCCCGAATCCAGCGCCGCTTTCGACGCTGCACAGCTGGCTGCCTAAAGAGGTGTTGCACCTTGCGAGCTTGCCCCTCGTCGACAGGGTTGCTCCGGGAAAATCCAGCCAGGCGACGCTTCAGGGTCAAGTGGAAAATATTTTTTCCGTTCCCGTAAAAGTGGTCTCTGGGGACTGCATGCTCGTGATCTATGGCAGGACAGGAAACGGAGCCAAAGACAACGAAACGCAAGTCATCGGATTAATGGGGCCGTAAGGGGTGCACTCTAGCGTGCCGTTCACGCGTTCGTCCCAGGTTTTCACCCGAAACCACCCAGTTGGGCGGTTCGGGAAAAACGGACAAACATCCCAGGGAGTTCACGTTTGGGAATGCCCACCTTTTGCAGAAATCGCAAGGATGGGGCACCTTCATGTTGCCAGCTTCAAGGCCTGGACATCCGCCGGTTTCTTCTAGGCGCTGAGACCAGCGACCGCGCCACGCAAAACCGTAACCGATGCTTTGGGGAGCGTGAACGCAGTTTGTGCTGAGGCCTCGATTGAGGAAACCACGGGCGGGAGGTTGGGATCGGCGTGAGCGGTGGCGTCCTCGCCGTGCCAGACGTATTGTTCGCTGCCGAATGTGACCACGCGAATCGCGCCAGAGAAATGTCCCGTTTTGACCCCATTTGCAAACACGATTCGAATGGAATGCACGTTCTCTCGATCCTTGTTGATGAGCAGTAAGGCCCATTGGCCGTCTGGGCGTCGAACGGCATAGCTCGTAACCAGAGCGTTTCCGGCTGTGTCTTCGATTCCGATATCGACAGCATAGAGATGATGAGTGCCGCTGTGATGCGTGACCCATTCGTTATTGATCATCCGGCCGGCGTGGTAGAAAGCGGTATAGCCGATGATCTTGGCGCTGTGGTCCCAAAGGGCGTTGCCCCAGATTGCCCAGCCCTGGCAGCCGTGCTCGATGACGCTGGGTTCGATGGGCGAATGAATGTATAGCGCACCGCCTTCCGCGAAGAAGGCGCCGACATTGTCGGCAAGCCACAGGGCAGAAAGAATGTCGGACATGTAGACCGAGAGCGAACCGCAGAGATTGCTTTCGGTATTCATGAGCGGAACGGAAATGGGCAATCCGTCATCCCGAAATGCCTGTAGAGTCCTGTGGGTCAATTCGCGGTTTCGGTATAGATCATCCCATTTCATGGTGCAGGCTTCGTAGGGATAAATTTCAAAAGAAGCAAACTTCAAGTCTCCGTGACGATTGTGAGATTTCAGGTAATCGTAAAAACGGCCGAACCAGGACTTGTTTCCGCGCGCATCGGGCCAGACCGAAACGTCCTGGTTGATTCCCTGGAAAACGGGGCCGCCCAGCTTGAGCGTGGGATCGACCTTGAGCATTGCGTCGGCGAATTGAATATAGAGAGTCGCGTAATCCTCGGGCATGTAGAACTGCCCATCGGCTTCTTCGTCCATTTCGACCCAGCTGATCGGATATCCCCGTTTTTTTAGATAAGCGATCATCGCCGCGGCGTCTTCGGGGATGCTGTAGATGAGAGGGACCGTGATGAGCGCCGGAAGGCCGTTGGTTATTCCGCTGGGGTAAAAGATGTCCCAGCCGGTCTGGTCTCGGTGGGGATTCAGGTCTTGTGCCGTATGCCATGGATCTGTGGAAGAGCAATATGTTGCCGTCTGTTTTTGCCCGTCGGGCGCGTGCTTTACAAGATCCGCGAACTTACCATCGGGCTCCAATCGACCCACGTAGACTTCGTACATTGCATATCCCACGCGGTGGCGAATGTCATGGTTTCCGTGCGGCCCAGGCTGATTGGACGATTGCGTCATCACGACACGAACCCAGCGCGTTGAAATGAGCTGGTCGGCGAGTTTCAAGGTTTCCCTTCCGCCTTTGCCGTCGTGAACAGTGCCGTTAGGGAAGCGATGCCAGTCGCCCATGGCTTGATTGGCTACGGGAAGGTACTCGCCGCCCTGACCGGTAGAGTCGAGGGCGGGCTCTTCCCAGTTCATGGGATCTGCGCCGACCCAATACTGCACTTCGAACTCGCGGGCGCTGGGCTCGCACCAGTCGATGCGGATCGCGTTCACCTCGTAGTATTGGCCCAGGTCAACGATGATCCATTGCGGATGCAACGAGTCTTCCTCGTGGGTGAAGGCTTTCGTTAGGTAAGGATTGCTCTTCCAGAACGTCTTTGGATCACCGTCAGTCAGGCGGGAATAGCCGCGGTCGGTCCCGCCATTGTGCGTGCAGCCACGGTGAGGAAGACTGTGTCCAAATGAATCGCGAATGGGCTCACCCAATTCCGAACTGCCGATAAAATATCCTCGTTGGTTGGCTTCGTCCGTCCAACGCCCATTGGGATTCCAGTGCCAATAATCGACAGTCTCGGGAGTATGGAGGCGATAGCTGATCGGGCCCCAGCCTGCAGACAAGCAAACTCTCACCATTTCGGAGGTGTAGATCTTATTGATCGACTCGCGTGACTGGATGTCCATCGAGGTCGCGAGAGCCTGATCGGGATCGAAGGAATTGACGATTTGTTCTGCGTGTACCCGGGCGACCGCGGGAGCGGCCGGAGTCGGAGTTGCATTCTGATCAGACCGGATGATCGAGTCAGCGAGACCGGGAACCATCGTCGACGCGGCCGCGCCGGCGGCTACTCCCAGGAAAGTACGCCGCGAAGTGGCCATAGAATGCTTTCCTATCCCCAAGCAGCCGATGTTTTCAACGTACAGCCTATTGCCGACTCGATACCATGTGACCTGGCGGGGACCACAACTGATTCCCCCGCTGGCGAGCAGCCTATAGGAACGTTCTCCAGGCGGGCAAGCAACTTAGTCGGTGATCGTTGTGGATCGGTGCGGTTTGCTTGTCTCCGCACCTTGGATGACGTCACAATCCGAACTCCTCGGCCTCTGTGATTCTTACCTTGAACGGATGCCTATGAGACTCTGGGAAAATGGCCTTGGGTATGCGTGCTACACTAAAATTATCCCGAAAAGCTGAGGCATCCATGAAATTTGGCGTGATTATCTTTCCCGGTTCCAACTGCGATCACGATGCCTATTGGACCATCCAGCATGTGGCCAAGCAGCCGGTTACCTTCCTCTGGCATGAATCTCACGACCTCGAGAATTGCGACGCCATCATCGTGCCGGGTGGGTTTGCTTTCGGGGACTACCTGCGCACAGGGGCGATTGCCAAGTTCTCGCCAGTGATGGAATCGGTGCGCAAGTTCGCCGACAGCGGCGGGCTGGTTCTAGGCATCTGCAACGGATTTCAGATCCTCTGCGAATCGGGGCTTCTGCCAGGAGCGCTGATGCGCAATGTGGGGCTGAAGTACGTGTGTAAGCCCGTGCAGGTCCGGGTGGAGAATGTCCATACTCCGTTTACCAACACCTGTGAAAGTGGAGAAGTTCTAACCATTCCCATCGGGCACATGGAAGGGAATTACTTCTGCGACCCGGAGACTCTGGAGAAACTCAAACGCGAGAACCGCGTTGTGTTTCGTTATTGTGACCCCTCGGGAACGACTGATGCAGCCGCCAATCCCAATGGGTCGCTGGAGAATGTAGCGGGGATCTGCAGTCCCGGCGGAAACGTGCTTGGGATGATGCCTCACCCAGAGCGTTCGGCGGAGCCGGAATTAGGCGGCGTGGACGGCGTCAAGATTTTCCAATCCATGGTCGGCGCGCTCGTCTCGCGGTAACCCCCGCTCTGAGAAAAATCTGCAGAGAATTATTCGCGCGAGAATCAGAATTTTCTTGGCGTTCAACAGCCCTTCGGTATATCGTCATCGCTGCTTCCCCCCGGTTCCCGTGGGCCCCCTAATTTTCATGCTTTGCTAGGTACACGCAGGGAGGCGTGTCGTTGATGACACCGAAGCAGATTCTCGACTCATTTTCCGAAACTCTTATACAAGATGAGCGCATACTCAGCGCTCAAGAACGCGCGCTGGTCGCGAGCTTGCTGCAACACGCCAAAGCTGCGGCGAGCGCGAATCCCGAGACACACGAGGCGGTTAGAGCCGTCATCGCATTGGCTGTTGGCGAAACGGTGGCGCAGCGTGCCTTCGCCGTGCTCGGTGGCAGCATCGTCGAGCGTCTCATCGAGAGCAGTTCTTCCGCAGAAGCAGAAACTGCGGTCCACCCAACTGAGTTCACGGGCATCCCGACGGTGGAGGGTGCACAGCCCCAACATCCTGGGGCTGCACCCCTGAAGCAGCCGCAACATCCCGGGGCTGCCCCCCCGAAACAGCCGCAGCATCCCGGGACTGCACCTTTGAAGCAGCCGCAACACCCCGGGGCTGCTCCTCTGAAACAGCCGCAACATCCGGGGGCTGCCCCTCTGACGCAACCGCAACATCCGGGGGCTGCACCTCTGAAGCAGCCGCAGCATCCCGGAGGCTCAATCACGAAGACGGTGGTTACCGGCAGAGCGGTCGCGCTGGTAGAGCGTCCCGAAATCCTGCGTGCGAACTGCGTGGTTCTTGACGAGTTCCTGGCTCCTCAGGAACTGGAGACGCTCACTCGCTTTACCCTGGAGCGTGAAGCTGAGTTTAAGGCGAGCGAAGTGTACTCACCCAGCGCGGAGAACGGCGTAAGGAATTACAGCTACCGGCGCTCTCGGGTGCTTATGGAGCTGGCCGACCAGCAGGAGCTGATCTTGACACGCATCAAATCCGTACTGCCCCGGGTGCTTGAGCAACTCGGGATGGAGGAGTTCACCATCACGGATGTGGAGGCTCAAATCACCGCCAGTAATGATGGTGACTTCTTCCTCCTGCATGACGACAACGGAAGCGAGGGAGTTTCCGCACGGCATCTCACGTTCGTGTACTTCTTCCACAAGGAACCGCGTCAGTTTGAAGGCGGGGAACTGCGCATTCATGATGCGCATCTCTCGGAAGGCGAGTACGTCTGCGATGGAACATTCGAGACGATTGTTCCTCAGCAGAACCGGATCGTCTTTTTCCCCTGTGAACTGCAACATGAAATCAGTGCGGTGAAGTGTCCGTCCCAGCTCTTCGCCGACAGCCGCTTCACCTTGAACGGATGGCTTCGTCAATAAACAATCCGGCGTGGATGGAGTGGATGGCTGAAGTTATGGGAGGAGTGTCGCGGGAGAAATATTCCGCGACACTGCCTCCCGACCGCTTTCATTGCTTGTTAGATGATTTGCCGCTGCAGCTGATACCCCGTCCTCGGTTGGGGACAACAGCGATGGATGTCAGGAAACTCGTTTTGAATCCTGAGTACAGACTCTATGGAGCGCCGGAGCTGCCAGAAGAGTTCGCGGTTCAGCGGGATCTGCTATCTGCGTTCGCCTTGCAGGGACCGATCGCATGGGTTCGCGACACGAGTACCGGTTCGCTTCTTCCTTTCTGGCTCGGACCACGGTTCGAGTCGGTACTTAGAAACTTGCGACCCAATGAACCGCTCTCGAACTCGGTGCCCGCATCCGTCAAATCCGTTCTGCGACGCGCCGGAATACTTGTGTCCGCGGACTCCGCCGATAAAAAACGTTTGGCCCGGGAAGAAGCGCTTCAAAATGCGGCGCAGCTATTTCAAAAGAGGGGTTATGCCCCACTTTCGCGGCTGATTCATCCCTTTCACATCGCCGCGTTGCGTCGCTATTATCGCTATCGCATCCGGACCGGGCGGATTCTGCTTGGGGACGGTCAGAGTTCGCGGCGCTACGCTGCCTACAACGATCCAGTCGCGCGATTCTTTCATCAGCAAACGGTGAGTACCGTAAGCGCAGTAGCTGGCGAGCCGGTCAAACCTTCCTATGTCTATCTAGCGTCTTATCTGAGCGGGGCGGAATTGAAGAAGCATGTGGACCGGGAACAATGCGAGTTCAGCATCACCCTGTGCCTGGACTTTTCTCCCGAGCCTACCTTGGCAACGCCGTGGCCGATCTGCTTGGATACGCCAACTGGCCGGGTGACGGTTTACCAGGCGCTCGGAGATGGACTTGCCTATCGCGGGACCCGGTTGCCGCATTACCGTTCAAAGCTGGGCGAGGGACAAACGTCAACTTCCATCTTCTTCCATTACGTGGCAGCTGATTTTTCTGGGTCTTTGGACTAGGCGCGCCTGACTAGCGCAAGCCCGAAACGACATAGAGAATTGAGAGGGTTTGGTTGTAGCTGTATGCGAAGTTCTTGCCGTCTCGGCTGACGACAACTGGGGCCACCATCGCAACGCCGGCTGGAGATCCTGGTCTGAGCTCCTGCACAACTGTCTCGGCTGCACTCGCCAGATTCAGTGCGTATACCTTGGTGGGGAATTCTCCGATGTGGTAGCCATAGAGCGAAGATCCATCCTGCGACCATTGCACTGGATAGAAGTTGGTCTTCTTGCCAACCAGCGTCTTTGGCGCGCCGCCGTTTAAGGGAAAAGCGAGTATCCCATCGTCGTTATTTTTGCTGCTGATAAAACGGCCGTCGGGCGAGATGGGACCGCAGAGCAGTCCTTCAGGGGTGACGGCTCGTGCCTGTCCGTTGGAGAGATTAATCAGAAAACATCTGGTGCCATGACCGGGATCATCGCCGGTAACCGCGATCTCCTGATCATCCGGCAGAAAACGCGCCCAACTATCATGGACGTGTTGAACTCCTGTGACATGAATCGTGCGCGGCTGGCCGGGGCCAACGGGAAACAGGGTGACTTGCGGTGGTCCGCTGATCGGTAAGGAGGCCGCCCATTGGCCGTCCGTGGATAAGCTGCCAGAACTTCCCTCTCCCAGGCGAATCGGTAGCCCCCCATCAACAGGCCGCATAGCAACCGCGTAGTTGGGGCCGGCCGCGTCGCTCGCGTCTTCGAACAGTACAAATTTGCCATCGTGAGAGATGTCACGGGCTGAATTCCAATCGTGCCAGGAGAGATCGACATCTTCGTTATTTCCCAAGCGAGTAACGCCCATGGCTAATCGACTAGAAGTCAAAGTAATCAGTACGCGGCCATCGGCAGAGATGTCCTGCAGTATGACGGCCATGGGAAGGCCCAGGAGGGTGCGGACTTTGCCCGAAAGGTCTACCGCCATAAGATTCAGATTGTTGCCCTTGGCAGTTGCGGTGAACCACACTTCCTTGCCGTCAGGCCGCCACGCCAGTCCGCTCTCGTTTCCCCAACTTGGGCCGAGCGCTCGAACGTGGCCCTTGAGATCAACTAGCGAGACGACTCCGAGATTGTCATAAAGCGCTGGGTGATCCATGAACGCGATCAGATCACCACGGGGCGAGATGCGAATGTTGCTGATCCAACCTCCGCTGTGATACAGCACATTGCCGATGGGATATTCAAGACGGCTCTGACCGTTAACGTAGTGGATAACGGCCAGCCGGCCCTGCGCATCCCAATCGGCCCAGCGAACATCAGGCAGCAGCTCTTTTGCGCCACCACCCGCCAGCGGCGCGCTGGCCAACATGCCATTGGCAGTCTCCAGCTGTCCGGTGTGGGAGCCGCCCGTCACCAGCGCCAGTTCGTTCGCGCGCGAGATGCCGAGCAACAGGGCATTCGTGAATTCCATCGGCTGCGATAACAGGGAATTGCCGACCGTGGTGAAGAGCCGTACTGGTTTGTTGTTCCATGCAGCTCCATACACGATGGATTGTCCGTCGTGAGCGAAACGGGCGGAATAGACGGTGCCAGCCTCGAATGTCAGGCGTTGATAACTCGGAAGCGGGGACGGTGGGTGAAGCAACTGGCTGACCGCCAGGACGGCCGTGGCGATCGCGAATATGGCCGCCACTCCCCAAGGAATCGCACTCGCCTTCATCCGTGGGAGCCACGAGGGTTCAATCCTGTGGGATGAGGAACCCGAAATGGTATGCAGGGCAAATACCAGGTCTTTCGCGGACTGAAACCGGTTCTCCGGTTCCTTCTCAACACAATGACGGACGATCTCCTGGTAACTAGTCGGAATGGCAGCCTGATCCAAATTCGCGGTTGGCGGTTCCTCGCGCAGAACGGCGGTCATGGTGTCGACTTCGGTTTCCCCATGAAAGGCGCGCTTGCCTGAAAGCAGCTCATAGAGGATCGCGCCAAAACTGAAGATGTCGCTTCGGTGATCAACCGGCTTGCCACGAAGCTGTTCGGGCGACATGTAGGCCACAGTGCCGATCACGGTTCCGTGCTTCGTCACGGTGGTCAGGCTTTCCAGCGAACGGTTTTCCTCGGCACTGGGTTGAAGCTTGGCAACTCCGAAGTCGAGAATTTTTATGCGATCGTCGTTGGTGAGAAACAGATTCTCAGGCTTCAGATCGCGGTGGACGATGTGACGATCGTGAGCAGCGCTCAGACCGTGAGCGATCTGCAGAGCGTAGCCGGCCGTTTGGCGCACGGGAATCGGCCCTGCGACGAGACGCTGGCGCAGCGTCCTGCCTTCAAGTAGCTCCTCAACGATGTAGGGGGTCTTTCCTTCGAACCCAACATCGTAGATGGCGACGATGTTCGGATGATTCAGCGCGGCAGCAGCGCGGGCTTCCTGCTCAAAGCGCCGAAGATGATCCGGATTGTCGCTGCAGGAGGGGCGTATCAGTTTCAGGGCGACATCGCGGCCAAGCCGCTCGTCGCGCGCGCGGAAGACATCGCCCATCGCCCCTGCGCCGATCTTCTCGAGCACCCGGTAGTGCCCGAATAACTGCCCGCTCATAAACCGTCCCGATTTTGTGTAAGCATGGAATGGTAGGAGGCGAACCTTCAGGCCGTCAATAGCCTTAGCAGTTGTAGACAGGCGGTTCGATGTTAATTACATGTTAAACTGATGGCCGCCATGGGTCAGGCACCCACACCTCCGCCGGCACCGCCCTTTTGCTCAGACTGTGGCACCAAGACGCAGCCATCCAGCGGCGGAGCGCCGACTCAGTCCGCTTCGCGAATGTGGCGTTCGAGTGATGGAAAATTTCGTCTCGATACTCCGTCGACTAGCGTCATCAACGATCCCAAGTCGCAGCAGACGATTCTTCTGGATCACCTGAAGAAAGAGGCGACCATTGTTCCGATGCCGCGTGCCTCTTCCGGAGATTCAGCTCCGGCGTCTCCGCAGGTTCCCGCCGCGCAGGGGCAGACTCCGCCGGTCAGGGTAGAGGATTTGGGTAAGTCCATGATCGAGGGGCATGAGGTCGAGGGCAAGCGCTATACGCTTCCGCCATTCACGCCGCCTGCCAAGCCGGACATGCCGCAACTGAAGATGCGGGGAGCGCCGCAAGCGGCTATGCCGGGCGCTCCGAAAGCGCCGGCCGCCACGGGAGCGCCATCGCCCCCGCAAGCTCCGAAAATGCCTCCGATTCCGAGTGTGACCGAGGTCTGGAGCAGCGTGAAACTGAAAGTCCCAGTGTTAACCAAGGTAACCACCGCCGCTGGCGAACAAACCACCTATTGCAAGCCCGTCTCTACCGATGATCCTCACCCCTCGGTGTTTCAGATTCCCCAGGGGTACAAGATCAAACCTCCGAAGGTGTAAGGCGCCTGGACCGTCATGCTATAATCTGGATTCGCCTGCATTCTGATCGAGGCTTGCTTACTGAGACAACTCCGTGATCTCCTCTGAAGGCGAATCCTGCGCCATTCAAGTTCTTTAAATACGAGGTCGAACCATGTCCGGCCATTCGAAATGGGCCACAATTAAACACAAGAAGGGCGCGCTTGATGCCAAGCGCGGCAAGATCTTTACCCGCCTAATAAAAGAAATCAGCATTGCCGCCAAGAACGGCGGAGGCGATGCTGATTCTAATCCCCGGCTGCGGACTGCCATTGCGGCGGCGAAAGCCGAGAATATGCCTGCCGACAACATCAAACGGGCGATTCAGCGCGGTACTGGTGAGTTGCCAGGCGCCGTTTACGAAGAGTTCAGTCTCGAGGGCTACGGACCCGGTGGCGTCGCAATCCTGCTCGACATCAATACCGACAACCGCAATCGCACGGTGAGTGAAATCCGTCACGTGTTCGGCAAGAACGGCGGCAACATGGCATCGGCCGGTGCGGTTGCGTATATGTTCCGCAAAAAAGGCGACATCATCATCCCCAAATCGGCAGCCAAAGCGGACGATCTGATGAATATCATCATCGAAGCGAATGGCGAGGACGAGCCCATTGATGATGGCGAGAACTGGGAAATTCTGACTGCGCCTTCAGCCTACGAAGGCATGGTCGAGGCCTTGAAGAAGGCTGGTATCGAGCCGGCTTCATCCAGCGTGAGCATGATTCCCGATACCTACATCAAACTGGAAGGCCAGCAGGCCAACACGATGATCCGCCTTATGGAGGCGCTCGAAGAGCATGACGACGTGCAGAACGTGCATGCGAACTTCGACATCGATCAGAAACTGCTCGAAGAAGTGGCGGGATAGTCCGCTACTTCTTTAATCAATGCAGCCGCCCGCCATGTGGGCGGCTTTTCTTCCGCTGGGCACTTGGCTCTCCGAAGTTTTCAACACCTTCGTGGAAAATTCTGTGCAAAACAGGCAAAGTACCTGCGTAAGTGATTCATCGAGAGATGCTTCAACAGATTGCACTGAGTTGAGTGCTCACACTTTCGTGCCACATGTTCGACTAGAGAACTTGTGAAATCCAGACTCGACAAAATCCTAGTCGATCGCGGACTCACGGCCTCTCGCGAACGCGCACAGGCGCTGATCCTTGCCGGCAAAGTGCTCGTAGACGAGCAAAAGGTTGACAAGTCGGGAGCGCAAATTGAAGAGAACTGCACGATTCGACTGCTCGGAGAGGATTTGAAGTATGTCAGTCGCGGCGGGCTTAAACTCGAGCGCGCCCTGGAGCACTGGCGCATCGACGTGAATGGAAAAATTTGCCTCGACATCGGCGCGTCCACGGGAGGATTCACGGATTGCTTGCTTCAGCACGGTGCCGCGCGAGTTATCGCTGTTGATACAGGATACGGGCAAATGGATTTCAAGTTGCGACAGGACGCACGTGTGCGCCTTCTCGAAAAGACAAATGCGCGATATCTCACGCGCGATGGGTTGGGCGAATCCGGGGAATTCGTGGCGATGGACGTGTCGTTCATCTCGGCGACGCTCATCCTTCCTGCTGTTATTTCTTCAGCTTTCGCCGCGAACTCACATGGAGGCCAGATTGTCGTATTGGTGAAGCCGCAGTTTGAAGCGGGACGCGAACATGTCGGCAAGGGCGGAATTGTTCGCGATGCCGACGCGCAATTGGCTTCGCTCGAGAAGGTTCGGAGTGCTGTGGTTGAGCTTGGAGCGGCGAAGACCGATAGCATCGATTCGCCAATCCTGGGGGCGGAAGGGAACCGCGAGTTCCTCTTATACGCTGTTTTCTGAACTCCCAGTGTCCTCTGTGGTGAGCCTGCGTCTTTTGGGTACAATCACTGTTGCACCATGCCAACCAGCAAGCCGCAAAATCCTGAGAAAACCGCCGCCATAATCTCGCGTCCGGATCGTTCGGAGGTAGCGCAAATCCTCCCTGATCTTCTTCGCTGGCTCGCCGACCATGGGTACGAAGTCATCACGGATGAGGAAACCTCCGAATACAGCGGCGGGAAGGAGGTTGTGCCCCGCTTCCAACTGGGAACCAGGCATCTCGACCTTGTGATCGTGCTGGGCGGCGATGGCACCCTGCTTTCAGCCGCAAGAGCCACGGCAGCTGTTGATGTCCCGTTGCTCGGCGTGAATCTCGGCTCCCTTGGGTTCCTCACCGAAGTGCCCCCTCAGGCGCTGTACGCCACTCTGGATGCAATCGCAGCGGGTCGAGCTGTGGTCGAACGCCGGGCGTTGATGAGTTGCGAATTAGTGCGTGGTTGCGAAGTGCGTGGGAGCTATCTGGTGTTTAACGACGCGGTTGTGAACAAGACCACGTTGGCCCGCCTGAATACCTACGATCTCTATATTGATAAGGTCTTTGTCTCGAGCTACCGCGCCGACGGCATGATTGTCGCGACGCCCACGGGATCGACGGCATATTCGTTATCCGCCGGGGGGCCGGTTCTAATACCCACGGTTGATGCGCTGGTCGTCACGCCCGTGGCGCCACACGCGCTCACCCACCGTCCACTCGTCGTGCCGGATTCAGCCGAGATCGAGATTCTTCTCCGCACTGAAGACGAAGTCGCCTACCTCAGCCTGGATGGACAACCCGGTCTCGATTTGAGCGATGGCGACCGTGTCCGTTGCCGCCGCTCCGAGCACCAGGTCAATCTGTTTCGCACGGGAAACAACTTTTTTCAGGTGCTGCGCACCAAGCTGAAATGGGGGGAGCGCCAGGAGTGAGCACGGGCTTTAATTGCTTGGTTGGCGCCGATCGAATCGTGACTTGGACCCGCAAAATGGTTCATTGCGCGGAAATCAACTGAAAACTGGACGCCAGTTTGTTAAATACAGCTTCATCCTCGGTTCTCTTTTGAGCAGTCGTACGCAATGTAATCCAATAGATCGGCCCACGTCCTGGGTGAAACGTTAACAGCAGTTCGACCGCTCGATCGCCGCAGAATTGGTTGCCTTTTGTAGCGGTGAGTCTGCCCATTCTCATGAAACCGGTTGCCTGCTGCCGAGTGGAGTCACACTTCTCAAGACCGAGGGAATGCCTTATCCCATCAATCGGAGCCCTCCAATTCAGAGTGTTGGCTTCGCCAAAGACACTAATCGTTCCGCCGGAAGCCAGGGATAGGGTGAATCCTCTCTCCTGCCCGCCTTGGTCGTCGGGTGTGGCAGCCCATCCCTCGGGGACAGTGATTTCATAACCCAGCGTGGGATTACTGTACTTGCCTGTGATGCGTTTGGGCGTTTGAGCGGCGCTGATGCAAGAAACTAGAAGAATAATAAGGATGCCAATTCGCATGTCAGCTCCTTCACGATGCCTTTGTTAAACCTCTTGGCGCAGCAGGTCTGAAATCTTTTCCCGGCGCCGGATCAGCTTAGCCGATTTGCCGGACACAAGCACTTCAGCCGGACGCGGGCGCGTATTGTAGTTCGAAGCGAGAACCATGCCGTAAGCGCCTACATCAAAGATCGCGACCAGATCTCCCTCTTCCACGACTCCGAATTCGCGGTCCCGGGCGAAGAAGTCTCCGGTCTCACACACGGGGCCGACGATGTCCATCGTCTCTTCTTTTCCAGCTCCATCGAGCGACTGGCTGACCGGGGCAATCTCATGAAACGCACCGTAGAGCGCGGGACGGATGAGGTCATTCATCGCGGCATCGACAATCAAGAAGCGTTTGCCATTGTTCGACTTCTTGTAGACCACCGACGTCAGCAGCACGCCGGCCGGACCGACGATCGCGCGGCCGGGCTCCAGCAGCAAATGCACGTCGAGGTCGCGCAAGGGGTGTGCGAGCGCAGCCGCGTAAGACTCCGCTAGATCGGAAAAGTCGCGCTGCGGGCTTTCATACGAAATGCCCAGACCGCCGCCTGCGTCGACGTAATCGATCATGTGCCCATCCCCCCGCAATTCGCGAACCAGATCTCCGACTCGCGCCATGGCCTCTCCGAAAGGGCCAGCATGGGTGATCTGTGAGCCAATATGCACACTGATGCCGCGGATTCTGAGATACCGTGTTCCCGAAGCCTTCGCATACAATCCCCGCGCATCGCGAATCGGCACTCCGAACTTGTGTTTGTGCAAGCCAGTCGAGATGTATGGATGGGTTTCAGCAGCGACGTCTGGATTCACGCGCAAGGCGATGGAGGCCGTCTTGTGCAGCCGTCCAGCACATTCGGCGAGCGCCCACAGTTCCGACTCGCTCTCGACGTTGAACAGAAGGATACCCGCCTTCAGAGCTGCCGTGAGTTCTTCCCGTGTTTTGCCGACTCCCGAAAAGACGATTTTCATTGCTGCTTTGCGATGGGCGATGAGTACTCGCTCCAGTTCGCCTCCCGAGACAACGTCGAATCCGCATCCTCTTTTCGTCAGGAGGCGCAGCAGCGTCAAGTTCGAATTAGCTTTTACCGAATAGCAGATTGTGTGGGGTACTTCGCGAAAGGCTCGCTTAAAATCGCGCAGCCGTTCTTCGATCGTGGTCGAAGAATAAATATAGAGGGGCGTACCGTACTTTTCAGCCAGCGTGGTTAGTGCAACGCCCTCGCAATGCAGGACGGACTGTACCGTGCGCCGTAAAACGCCGCGCCTCGAGTGCCGATAAACGAATCCAGGCGGACGTTCTTGCAGATACTGTTTGGAGGAACTCATTTCTTCTTGGTCGGACCGTGGGATGTCCCATGCACGCGGATTGCAACCACAGTCTGATCGTCGAAGGTTTCCACCCCCGCGGAGTGCTCGGCGACCGCCTTGAAGATTGCATCCACAACCTGTGCTGCCGATTTGCCTGCAGATTCCGAAACGATCTTCTCGACCCGTCCCCGCCCGAAGAGTTCTCCCTTGCGGTTGCGTGCGTCGAGGATGCCGTCGCTGAACAAGACGAACATATCTCCCGCCTTCATGCGGAACTCGAGTTCATCGTACTCGGCCTCGTCGAACAGCCCCAGCGGGAGGCCGGTGGCTTCAATCACCTCAGGCTTGCCTGCGTGCATGTAAATGGGGCGGGGAAGGCCGGAGTTGGCAACGGTCAGGGTACGATGCGCGTCGTCCCAGACAGCATAAATGATCGATACAAATTGTGCCTCGATGCGCCGCTCGGCCAACGACAAATTGACTGCCGAAAGCATCTCGGCAGGGGAAGGCTCGATCGGGGCGTGCGAGCGCAGAATTCCGCTGACCAGCGCGGCATAGATGGCTGCCGGCGCTCCTTTGCCACTTACGTCGCCAATCGCGATACCAAGCCGGGACATCGAATACGGGATAAAGTCGTAGAGATCGCCGCCGATGGCGCGCGCCGGGACGAATTTGGCAGCGACATCAAGATGGGCTAACTGAGGATTCGTCTGCGGTAAGAGCCGTCCCTGCAACTCGCGCGCAAGTGAGAGATCGCGCTCGAGCCGGCGTTCCTGCCGTTCGATTTCCTCGTAGAGCCGCGCGTTCTCCAGGGCGATGGCGATCTGTGCCGCCAGGGTGATCATGGTGCGCTGGTGCTCCTCCGTGAAGAAGCCACGCCGCGTGTGCTCAAGATCGAGCACTCCCACCATTTTGCCCTTGTACATGAGAGGAACGGCCAACTCCGATCGCGTCTCCGGATTCGCCGCGATATATCGTGGATCCTTCGTCACATCCGGTACAAGAACAGCCTGCTTGTTCTGGGCCGCAATGCCGACAAGTCCGCGTCCCAGCGGAATCTCGTGCTTGAGGTGAATATTTTCGTTGAAGCGAAGGGAAAAGCGGTGCTGCAGCTTCTCGCCCGACGGATCGAGCAGCAGAATGCTGAACATCTGGTAATCGATCAAACGCCGAACCAGCTCTGCAATGCGTCCCAGCAACTCGTCAAGATTCAGGATCGAGGTGAGCTCGCGTGCGATCTCATTCAACAAAAGCAGAATGCGTGCCTGCTTCGTCGTGCGCGTATACAGCTGGGCGTTCTCAATGCCCGCTGCCATCCGCGAAGCCACCAGGGTAAGAATCCGGAGGTGCTCCTCGCTGAACGCGCCGGGTTCACGCGCCTCGATGTCAATGACTCCGACGACGCGATTCTTCGTGATCAACGGAATGGCGAGTTCGGAGCAGACGTTGGGAACAGCCTCGATATAGCGAGCATCCTCGCGTACATCGTTGATCAGCACTGCTTGGCGCGACTGCGCCGCCAATCCCGTTACGCCGTCGCCCACCTTGACTCGAGTGCGGTCAGCAAATTCCGGCGGATATCCAACCTGAAAGCGAAAGCGCAACTCCTGCGTCTTCTCGTTGAGCAAAAGAATCGCGAAGATCTCGTAATCGATAACTTTGCGGACGACTTCGGCGACACGCCGCAGGGTCGTGTCCAGATCAAGCGACGTCGCCAACACGTCGGCGACATCGAGCAGAAGCGACTCGACCGGCAACCGATCCGGTTTGGACACAATAGAACCCACGTTGGTTTTGCAGTACTGCTCTTTCAAAAACAGTTTGGGAAGGGCGCGGCCTCAAACGCACTGCCAGTTCCGCAAAAAGCGGACTTCAGCTCAGAGACCGCTTCTTATTACTGTAGACCATTCTCGAAAACACTTCTAATGATAGCAGCCGAGGTATGTCGTTATTTATCTGTAAGATATTGTATTGCGAACGATATTAGCTGGCGGAATCCCTCGGCACGACGCAGATATCCGCGAGATTCCGGTATTTCTCGGCGTAGTCCAATCCGTAGCCCACCACAAACTCGTCGGGGATCTTGAATCCGACATAATCTCCTTCAAGGGGCAGCTTTCGCCGCGAGGGCTTGTCGAGCAATGCTGCGACCTTCAGGGATTTCGGTTGCCTGGCCTGCAGCAGTCTCTTGAGGTAAGTCATCGTCAGGCCGGTATCAAGAATATCTTCGACGAGAATGATGTTCTTGTCTTTGAGCGTTTGATCAACGTCTTTGGTCAACTTCACCTCGCCCGTTGAGTCCCATCCAGTCTTGAGTTCCTGCGAAGGCGAAGGCCGATTCCCGTAACTCGACACGCCGATGAAATCGAAAGTTGCGTCCAGCTTGACCTGTCGGGCCAGGTCCGACAAGAAAATGGCAGCGCCCTTCAGGACTCCCACGAGGTTGATCGACTGTCCAGCGTAGTCTTTCGTGATTTGCGCGCCGAGTTCGCTCACACGCTTCGCGATGTCCGCGCGCGGAATCAGCACCTTAAGCTCTGACATGGCGTTTCATATTAAACTAAAACAGCCGTCAGCACTCAGCACTCCGCACTCCGCCATCCCAAAAGCTTCTGAGGTGTGTTCGTAAGGCCGTTTGAATGCGTAGTGCTGGGCACTAGCTGCTGGAAGCCAGGGAGCTGTCGCGATGAATTTGAAAGGCGCAAAACTTACTTGGTTAGGCCATGCCACCTTCCGTATCGAAACCCCCTCTGGAAAAATCGTAATTCTCGATCCCTGGGTGATGAACAATCCCGCCTGCCCGGATTCCGAGAAGAACGTGAAGAAGGTGGACATTCTGCTCTGCACCCATGGTCATGGCGACCACATTGGCGACGCGGTAGAAATTTGCAAAAAGTACAACCCGATTGTCGTCGGTATTCCTGAGCTGGCACGTTGGCTTGGCAAGAAAGGCGCCAAGCAGATCGCCGAGATGAACAAAGGTGGTACCCAAACTGTCGGTGACATCCAAGTGACCATGGTCCACGCCGATCATTCTTGCGGCATCCAGGATGGCGACGAACTGGTGTACGGCGGTGAGGCCTGCGGTTACGTCATCGAGCTTCCGAGCGGGCAAAAGATTTATCATGCCGGCGACACCAACGTGTTCGGCGATATGGCGATTATCCGCGACCTGTATGCACCCGAAATCGTAATGCTGCCCATCGGCGACCATTACACGATGGGTCCGCGCGAAGCCGCATACGCGTGTAATCTGCTGAAGCCGAGGACCGTCATCCCGATGCACTTCGCAACTTTTCCGGTTCTGACCGGGCGGCCTGGCGAACTGCAAAAGCTTGTGCCGGGAATAGAAGTCTTCGAGATGAAGCCGGGCCAGACAATCGACAGATAACTGCCTTGATCAAAACCACGAGAGGAAAACACGTGACTCCAACCAAGAAGAGCCCGAAGCCAAATTGGCGGCATTACAATTTCGTGACCTCCGGGCCGGTCGATGACTATCTCTACTCCATGCTGCCGAAGCGGGATGAGGTGCTCACCGAAATGGAGGAGTATGCCAGTGGGCACAATATTCCCATCGTAGGTCCAGCCGTCGCGCGTGTGCTGCAGCAACTGGCAGTGATGATCAATGCGCGAACCGTATTCGAACTCGGCTCCGCCATTGGCTACTCGACCATCTGGTGGGCCCATGCGGTTGGCGAAAATGGCCGGGTCATCTACACGGACGGCGATTCGAAAAATGCCGAGCGCGCCCGCGAATACTTCGCCCGCGCCAACGTTCTTAAGCGCATTACCGTGCACACCGGGGATGCGCTCGAATTTCTCTCAGAACAGAAGGAGGAGTTTGACATCATCTTCAACGATGTCGACAAAGACGACTATCCGCGGGTATTGCGGCTCGTCGCTCCGCGCCTGCGGAAAGGCGGCCTCTTCATCACCGATAACGTGCTCTGGAGCGGACGCGTAGCCGAAAAGAATCCCAAGGAATCGAGTACCAAAGCCATCCTGGAGTTCAATCGCAAACTGGCCGCTTCGCCGGAGTTTTACACGACCATTCTGCCCATTCGCGATGGTCTGGCAGTAGCCTATAAGAAATAGCAGGATTGTTTACCTGCTGTGCTGTCGCAAACGGCAATTACGCCGATCGTTTTAACACTCGCGTAACATCCCTCCACTATAGTTCCGCAGATTCCCCGAAGGCCCATTCGCAACTTTTCACCATAAGAGGTTCATTATGGCTACTGCCTCCACTGTGCTTGAAGCGAAACTGTCGCGTTCGCCTGGCAGAATCGGGATGATCATTTTTGGAATCGTCCTGTTGATTGGCTTTGCCTATGCGGGCTCGCACCTGCTCGACGATCTCAGGACCATGCACAGCGACTCCCTGCTGCCGTACGTACTGCTCGGGGTTGCCTTGTTCGTGGCGTTGGGCTTCGAGTTTGTGAATGGATTTCACGACACCGCGAACGCGGTCGCGACCGTGATCTACACCCATTCACTGGAACCTCACGTGGCAGTAGTCTGGTCGGGATTCTGGAACTTTCTGGGAGTGATGGTCTCGTCGGGCCTGGTCGCCTTCGGAATCATCTCGCTCCTGCCGGTGGAGTTGATCCTGCAAGTCGGCAGCAAGGCCGGATTTGCGATGGTATTCGCTCTGCTCGTTGCTGCGATTATCTGGAATCTGGGGACGTGGTATTTTGGTCTGCCGGCATCCAGTTCGCACACGTTGATTGGCTCTGTGATCGGTGTCGGCATCGCCAATCAAATGTTGTCAGGCAAGAGTGGCACCTCCGGGGTCGACTGGGGACAAGCCACCAATATCGGCAAATCGCTGTTGCTATCGCCACTGGTGGGCTTCGGCGTCGCTTTCCTTCTCTTGCTGCTGGCAAAAGCTCTGATCAAAGACGAGAAGCTGTATCGCGCTCCCGAGGGTACACAGCCGCCGCCGTTCTATATCCGCTGCCTCCTGATCCTGACGTGCACCGGCGTGAGCTTCTTCCACGGATCGAACGACGGACAGAAGGGCATGGGACTGATCATGCTCATCCTGATCGGCACCGTTCCCACCGCCTACGCCCTGAACCATGCCGTAACCTTTCAGCAGTCGCAGGATTTCATCGCGGTGTCCCAGCAGGCAGCTCAGGTGCTGGATCATTACATGCAGCCTGATGCCGTGATTGGCGATGCTCGGGACGATGTGACCGAGTTCATCCGCACCAAGAAGTTCAATGCCAACACCATGCTCGCGATGCGCACACTGGTCAACGACATCGGCAACGAAACCACCATCTACAAGGAACTCAAGAACGTTCCCAACGAGAGGGTTCGCAACTTCCGCAACGACCTGTATCTGGTGAGTGAAGTTCTGCGGATCACGGCAAAGACGGGTCAGCCCAAGTTCTCAGCTGCCGATGCGGCCGTGCTCGCCAACTACAAGAAGCACGTGGATCGCTCCACGCGATTCATTCCCACGTGGGTGAAGGTTGCAGTGGCCCTGGCCCTTGGTCTGGGAACGATGGTTGGCTGGAAGCGGATTGTGATCACCGTGGGCGAAAAAATCGGCAAAGAGCACCTGACGTATGCTCAAGGTGCCGCCGCGGAGATCACTGCCATGGCAACAATCGGAGCGGCGGATGGCTTTGGATTACCCGTCAGCACGACCCACGTTCTATCGTCGGGAGTTGCCGGAACCATGGCTGCCAATCATTCGGGGATTCAAATGAGCACGATCAGGAACCTGGCGCTGGCGTGGGTGCTGACTCTGCCTGTGGCCATGCTGCTGTCCGGGTCCCTGTTCTGGCTCTTCCGCAAACTCTTTTAGCGGACGGTGGAAGCGAAGTTCGCGGCAACCCATAGCCGTGGTTACGCCTCCCCGTCGCCTCGCTCGGGGTCGCCGGGGCGGACGAATGCATTCGCCCCTGCATTCACCTGACCCTAATTCGGCAGCAGTCCGTACACGTCGACCTCGGTCCGCGTGCCGACATAGACCTTGCCGTTGGCAATGGTGGGGGGGACAAACTTCACCGCGAGGCCCGCTTGATCGCGATGGTTCGCCGCCTGCGCGCTATTCCAGTACTCCTGGCCCAGGTTGTTCGCATTATAAGCATGCAAGATGGCGGGTCCGGTACAGGTTGGCGGCACGGGAACGGAATAGCAATTTACCGTGGTGTTCGGGCTCGCATAGCCGTAGAGGCTGGAATCGATCGCCCAAAGAATGCCGTGGGTTGCCGATTGCGACGAAACCGACGGAACTGTCCCCGGGTATCCGTAGGTCGAAGTTGTCTGTGACGCAACCGGGGTGTTAAACAGCTCGGTCGTCGGATTAAACGTGAACTGCCGGATGGCGTCGCCTTGCCCGCCGATGTAGAGATTGTTGTGCCACAACGCAGGCATCCCCCAGAGACCTTTGGTCGGCCCGTTAAAGCTCTGAACGACCTGGTTATTGTTCGATGCGTTGAATTGCCCCATGTTGTCCCGGTCGATCAGGTACACCACTCCTTCTTTCCCGGCTTCCGCGAGCAGATGCTGTGGCCCAGCCCCAGTCTGGTTCGGCAGAAGGACCACTCCGCCCGATCCAAGGTCTCCGTCGTCCTGTGCCAGAGTGGATTGATCGTATGGTGTGAAATAGCCCGAGACGCTGAGATTCGTGCCGTTCAGGGTGGTTCCCTTGACGTAGTGAAGCCGCAGGATGCTGTCGCCGTAGTCAGCGTTCGGCGGTGGTGCTAGCTCATCGAATACGCCGTTCCCGGTCGAAACGTAAACGTCGCCACCGCTATCGATGGCGGGCGCGGCACCTCCCGCCCATATTCCCCCATCCGCTCCATGGATTCCGTTTGGCGTTGTATTGAATACGGCCAATGGCTGCTGCACATTGGTGCGGTTGTAGGCGATGAGCCAGCCGTGATACGGCGTAGCGTCTTCATGTGCGGCAAACGCAACGTAAATCCTTCCTCCAAACTCGGCCAGGCCACTTCGGTTGTGGTGCAGTTGCGAACTGAACGAGATCATGCCGTTCACGGCTCCATCGCCGGTGCCGGGCACGGAAGCCGCAATCGTTACCGGCGCATTATACTTTTCGCTTCCGGTGAAAACGTCGAGGGCATGCAGCCGGTGGTGAAAATTCCCCGAAGCCCCGCTGCAGCTGCCAGAATTTTTTGCGTTGCTCTCGAACGCGCTGACAAGATAGATCGTATTCGTCGTGGAGTCGATTACGGGTGTACCTGTGACTCCGACTTCGGGATAGATGTCGCCGAAGCATTGGCCGATGTCGTTCCACGTGACCGGCTTCTCGCCGGAGGTCCCACCGTGAAGCGTATCGATCAAGTTCACGTGCCAATACATCACACACGGATTCGCGTCGGCATCGAACGCATAGACGCTGTCGTGCTGCGTCGCCACGATGATGATGTTGCGAATCCCGCCACCGATGCTTTGCCCCCTCATCCAAAGGGGCTGGGCATACACCGCGCCATCGACCGCACAAGAGAAAAGTTTTCCGAAGGTAGCGGGCGTGACCGTTGTACCTGACAGCGCCAGCTCTCGCAAATTGGCGCCATCACGTGCGTTGTCATTGTGATACGTGAAAACGCCCTTGAAATCGGTGACATAAATCGTCGCCGATCCCGACGAGCCATTTGCAGTGGCTGTGATCGTGTGGGTTCCGGCCTTGGCTGGCGGCGTGTAGAGGCCTGTATTGCTAATCGTCCCGACCGTGGAGTTTCCGCCGACGAGCTTGTCGACACTCCAGGTTGCTCCATTCACCGATGCCGTGAACGGCTGGGTCTGGGTAACAGTCACGACGCCAGCACGGGCGGGAGAAACTGTAACTTGTCCCGTTGCCGAGGAAGAAACCAACAAAAGGACGCAGCTTACAAGAAGGGAACAGACGGTTGGAGCCCTCCGCATACAGCCTCCCCAAGACGGTACCCAGAACCCCTACATCGACAGCATTGCAGTATCGGTTACTTTGGCTGTGGCTGGATCAACTCCGTGTCAATCGTGATGCTGATGTCATCGCCGACCACGCCAGGAGCGCCGTTTACGCCAAAGTCTTTGCGATTGATCTTGGTTGAGGCCGACGCGCCAATGCGCTGGTTGCCCCAGGGATCTTTAATCGGAGCCGATGGGCCATCCACATCGAGCGTGACTTCTTTCGTTACTCCGTGAATCGTCAGATCCCCCACAATCGCCAGCCTCCCGGGGCCAGCCGCCTTGACCTGTTTCGATTTGAAGGTGATGGTCGGATACTTCTGCACATCGAGAAAGTTGGGGCTGCGCAGGTCGTTATCCCGCATTTCCACTCGGGTGTCGACCGAATTCGCATCAATCGAAACGTCCACTGTATTTTTGGCCGGATCTGCGGCGTCGTACGTAGCCGATCCGCTCACTTTCATAAACGCACCGCGAACGGTTGATACGCCAAGATGCCGCACCGAGAACTGTGCCGCTGAGTGGTTGGGATCGATTTGCCAGGCACCTGTCTGCGCTACGGCCGCAGTGGCCATTGCCAGAAGAACGGAGAGAAGAGACACGACTCGGGACATCCGCTGAAACCCCTTTTTTAAAAGAATGGAGACATCCTAAATGGACTTGACCGGAATCGCCAAGAGGTCATCGACGAGCCCGACCTCTTTCAGGTGAAAGGGTTCACCATAAGTAACGCCGCCCAGCGTGCCGTAGAAGCGGGCCATGGACTCGACACGCGCACGAACTTCTTGCTGCGCCGGGAAGATATCCTTCCCGGCCTCCTGATCCCCGAACTGCGATGTATAAGCAAGGATGGAGGCGAATTTCCCTTCAAACTGCTCGCTGATGTCAACGACGAACGTCGGACGGATGTCGTAATAAAGCGTGGCGTAGATGATTTTGAATGGTCGATGCGGAGCTAAATTAGAAATTTCATGATTGCTAGCACTAACCCCTAGGCCCTGACCCCTAGCCCCTAGCTTCGCCAGTCCAGACAGGAAACAAGCCTCATATCCCAGAATCGAAGCCGTGTAATGATCCGGGTGCCGGCCTTTCCAGTACGGAAGAATTACTACCCGGGGCCGGGTCTCACGAATGACGGATGCAACCTTGAGACGATTCTCCCAGGTGTTCTCAACGCGTCCGTCGGGAATATCGAGTGCCCTCCGCCAGACCACACCCAGAATCTTCGCAGCATCATTCGCCTCACGCTCCCGGTCTTCGGCCGAGCCGCGCGTGCCCATCTCGCCGCGCGTGAGATCGAGTATTCCCGCGCGCTGCCTCTTTTGTGCAGCTTTGAGCAGAGTGCCGCCGCAGGTCTGCTCTACGTCGTCGCGGTGCGCGGCGATGGCCAGAATGTCGACGGAATCTTGCGGCAGGGAACTCATCTAATCCAGATTCCCCTGCTCGAGCACGACATTCTCCCGCACGATGAGCCGGTGCGCGGCCATCTCTTTCAAAGGGGGCAGAACCCGGTTCACATGCTCGTCGGTGTCGACAAAGATGATGATCACCGGTAGCTTGCTCCCGGCTTCGACCAGATGTGCACTCTCGACACGCTGCCGGCCCAGAAAACCGGCCACGCAATGGATGGCCGTTGCCGCGTAGACATTTTCTTTCCGCAGGAAATTAAGAATCTCCATGTGCAGCGGCCGATGACGCCACTGATCGGCTTCGTTCAAATAAATTGTGACTTGCACTGCCATTGCATCTGGCATTTTACTCGCGCGTCTCCCATTCCCGTCGCAAAATACCGTACATCTCCGAATCGACGAACTCTCCCCATTTCAGCAAGTGCCCGCGCTGGCAGCCTTCGTACTGCATCCCGAGTTTTTTGAGAATCCTGCCGGATGCGGCATTGCGCTTGAAGTGTGTAGCAAAGATGCGATGCAATCCCAGCTCTTCGAATCCATAGCGCAGCATCTCGCGTGCCGCCTCGGTCGCGTAGCCCTGTCCCCAGTAAGCCACCCCGAGCCAGTAGCCGAGTTCGGCATGCTGGTGTTGGCGCTCAAGGCGCAAGCCAATTCCACCGATCTGCCTGCCATCGGTGCGCAGCGTAATTGCCAGCCAGAGCTTATCCGGTTCCTTGGCCAATTCGAAAAAATCCCGCGCATCCTGTTCGCTATACGGATGCGAGATCCGCAGCGTCGTGGCCGCAACCTCACGTGTGCCGATCAGAGGTAGAAGCTCGGGAATGTCCGCATCGTGATACGGACGAATTCGCAGCCTCTCGGTTCCTAGTGTAGGAGGAGAAATCATCCTCAGAGAGCTCGCGCCAGCGCCATTCCCGCTAGAGCCCCGGCCAGGCACAACAGGTTATGGCCAACGATGTTTGCCACCATCAACCCCCATTGGCCCTGCTCGAAGAAAGCCATCGTCTCGAAGGCATAGCTGGAGAATGTGGTGAACGATCCGCAGAAACCGACGACCACAAGCAAACGCCAGCGTGGATCCACCAGGACACGCTCCGTGGTCCAGATCACAAACAACCCAACGATAAAGCTGCCAACAATGTTGATCATCAGCGTGCCGAATGGAAAGACTGGCCCAAACTCGCGGATGGCAAAGCGGCTCAGCAGGTATCTGAGATTCGCGCCCAGAATCGCAGCGATGGATATAGCGAGAAAGTCTTTCAAGCGAGGTCTCCTACAAAATCGGATTTCAATTCTGTAGGAGTCATCAGCCCGCGTTGCAGGCAGGCGGTTATGGCGAACTCCATCGCCGTGCGAATATCTATTTTACCCTACGGGCACTCGCGACCGGCGAGCGTCGTTAGATCGTAGGCTGATAAAGCTGGATCAGGTTTCCACAAGTATCGGACAGCACCGCAATCGTTACCGGTCCCATCCGCGTCGGCTTGGTCGTAAAGACCACGCCGGCAGACGCCAGTCTTGCATATTCTTTCTCGATGTCGCTGACTTCGAACGCGGCCAGGGGGATTTTTTGCTCAAACATTGCCTGCTGGAACGTCTTGGCGGCGGGATTTGCGTTGGGCTCGAGCGAGAGTTCGATGTCGTCCGGACGTTCGGGCGACACCACGGTGAGCCACTTGTATGCGCCAGCAGGGAATTCATTTTTCTTCCGAAATCCCAAAATGTCGGTATAGAACTTCAAAGCCTTATCTTGATCGTCGACCATCAGGCTGGTCAGCTTGATCCGCATCGTTCTCCTCCATGGGCTGGAATCTTAGCGAAGCGGGAAAGGGCGCGCTTCTTGAAAATTGCGAAAAGCGGCAGCAGGGAGCGCTCCCATCAGGCTAAGGCATCCCGGGAATAATTCTTGCGGGAAATTACCGGGGACCTGCACCATGGACCGCGCCCGGCGTTTGTACGCTGACGGAGGCGAACCAAACTTCCGGGTAAACAAATCGCTGAAGCTGCCGAGACTGGAGAAGCCGACCTCCATGCAGACCTCGGTCACCGAGTGCTCGCCCAGAGCCAGCAAGAGTTTCGCCCGATCGAGTCGGGATTGAACGCGGAATTGGTGCGGCGTCATTCCAAAGACTGCCTCGAACTGTCGAATGAAGTGATACGGAGAGATCGCCACCTCCCGCGCGATGGACTTGATCGAAAGATGCTCCTCCGGCGACCCCGCCAGAAGCTCGCGGGCGCGACAGAGATTGCGGAATGTGTATCCTGCGAGCAGCATTCGGGACTTCTTCGCTAAGTTTATTTCTTGCGCTCGATAAGAAAGCGCGCCAATTCTTTCAGAGTCTCTGCCCTTGGTCCGAAGCTCTCCAGCTCGGCAAACGCCTTGCTCACCAGTTCATCCGCCTTCTGTTGAGATTTCTCGATCCCAAACAGGGCAGGATAAGTCGCCTTCTCAGATACCGTGTCTTTGCCCGCAGTTTTGCCGAGTTGTTCCGAGGTTTGCGTGACGTCGAGAATGTCGTCCACGATCTGGAATGCCAGTCCAATCGCCATTCCAAACGCGCGCAGCTTTTCAGCTTCGCTCTGTTTCGCCCCTGCGTATAAGCCGCCGCTCGCCAGGCTCGCCGTGATCAGCGCCGCAGTCTTCGACCGGTGAATATACTCCAGCATCTCCGGCGTGGCCCTGCTATGTTCCGCTTCGAGGTCGACCACTTGCCCGCCGATCATCCCGTCCACGGTCCCGGTCCCACGTGCGATCTCTTCAATCATGCGAACCCGTGCCTCCGCGGAACATTTCAGTCGCGACAAAACTTCGTACGCTTGCGTCTGCAGCGCATCCCCGGCCAGAATCGCGATCGCTTCCCCAAAAGCCTTGTGGCAAGTGGGACGACCGCGCCGCAGATCGTCGTTGTCGAGAGCCGGCAAGTCGTCGTGAATCAGGGAGTACGTGTGCAACATTTCCAGCGCGGCACCGAGCTCCTCGATTCCCCTTGGCAGCGAGCCCGCGATCATCCGCCCCGATTCCATGCACAGAATCGGGCGCAGCCGCTTGCCTCCGGCGAATACACTGTGACGCATCGCCTTGTGGATTGAAACCGGATGTTGCGTCTCCAGTGGGATCAAGCGGTCGAGCGCAGCGTCCGCCAGTTGCTGGCCTTCCCGCAGGGTGTCGTTCAGCATGAAGTGGCAGTATAACAAGCGCGCAGTGCAGGCGCGGTGACGCGCCGTGCTCGTCTTCAAAGAAAAAGGACGCCCGCCGGGCGCCCTTCTGCAATGTTTGAGATTTTATGCCGCCGCGCTGCGCGACAGAGCGGTGCTTCGCAATACGGAGGTTAGAACGTTGCCCACGTCATCGGAGGGGCATACGTCACTTGCTCCTGCCTCAAGGGCGGCCATCCACATTTCCTCGTCAGGAATGCGATGCGTGCAAACAATTGGCAGTTCGGGAAAGTCGCGATGCAGACTCTCCACATCCGTCAGGCGCCAGTACTCAATATTGAGGACCACGGCTTCGGGTTGGGTCCGTTCGACTTTATCCCGCAATTCCTCACGGGAGCCAGTCACGTCTACGGAGAAATGAGGATGAAGGCCGCCGACCAGCGAACGGGCCACATGCGGATCCTTCTCCAGAACAACTACATTTTGCGCCATACATCCCCCGATCTTTACCGTCGTCAACCGCACTGGTTGAACGCTCGACTAAGCTGCGGGTGGCTGGAAACCACAACTCACAGACTACTATTGGATTTCCGAGTCGCCGTAGCTTACCGGCGAGTGGACACCTTTTCTGCCGGCGGCTCGAAAGGTTCGGCCTGGAGTTTCCCGTTCTTCTTCAGCAGGACTTCAACCTTGCCTTCCGCCTGCTCAAGTTCCTTCCGACAGGCCGAAGAAAGCTGCATGCCCTCTTCGAACAGTGTGAGTGATTTCTCCAGGGGCACTTCTCCCCGCTCCAGTTCCTGCACTATCTTCTCCAGTCGCTGGAGACACTCCTCAAATTTGGCCAACGGGAATTCGCTCCGTGTCTCTATTTTAATGCAACGATTCCGTGACTGTGTCCAGTGTTTTTTGTGGGATAGATCAAAAAAATTGAAGCTTCTGGGTTCCGGAATGAAACTGGACCATTTCGCCCGACGTTCGAGCCCACTTATGAAACCCGCGCCAGTCGCGCACTTCGACCCGCAAGATCGATTTGGTAAAACGCTTCACTAACTGCGCGAAACAGAGAGGCAGAACCCTTGCGCGGAACTCTTGAAGGGATAAACAAAAGTTCTAAACCGATGCCGCCGGTTGCGTGCCCAGCGCTTCCAGCACATCGACCGCCGAAGTATACCGTCCCATCGGTGCGCTGATCTGTGCGCCCTGCACGGTCTGCTTCGCCGCAATCAACATCTCGCGTGCGATCGCGACACCTTCCGCTCGCGCCGCCTCAGGCGTTGGTGCGCGCGCCATCCGTTCCAGAATCGAATCCGGCACCGACACGCGTAACTCGTTCTTCATGAACTCCGCATTACGTACGCTCACCAGCGGCCAGATGCCGGCGATCACGGGAATCCGGCAATGCTCAATTCTTCGCAGAAAATTCTCTAGCAGCCGCAGATCGAATACCGGCTGCGTCACGGCGTATTCCGCTCCCGCCTCAACTTTGTATTCGAAGCGCCGGATCTCCTCGTCAAGGTCGGTGAGTCCTGGATTCGCTCCCACTCCAATGACGAACCCCGTTCCGGTCCCAATCGGATTCCCGCCCAGATCGAGGCCATGATTCAGGCTCCGAACAATGTTGACCAGCCCAATGGCATCGACATCAAACACGGCAGTCGCGTCGGGATAATTGCCCATCTTCGGCGGATCGCCCGTAATGCAGATCAAATTCCTGATTCCAACTGCGGCCGCTCCCAACAAATCGCTTTGAATGCACAGAACATTTCTGTCGCGGCACGTGTAGTGCAGGATCGCGTCAATTCCCACTTCGCGTTGAATCAACAGGGAAAGCGCCTGGTTGCTCATACGAGCCGACGCACGCGGACTATCGGGAATGTTCACTGCGTCCACGCCGACAGATTTCAGGAATCGCGCTCCCTCCACCTCCTTGCCGATGTCGATCCCCTTTGGGGGCACGATTTCAACCATGGTCACAAATTCGCCGCGCGCAATCTTCGCCCCCAGTGGGGACCTTCTCTCAAGCGGCACTATCGCCAGTTCCTTCGGCGCGGGTCCGCTGCTGACGTGAGCCGACGCTGTCTTTCCCCGGGCCTCACCAACGCGCAAGGCAGACTTCATGGTGCGGATGTGTTCCGGTGTAGTTCCGCAGCATCCGCCGACGACCCGAACTCCGGCAGCGATGAACTTGCGCGCATAGCTCGCCATATATTCGGGCGAGCACAAATATATATTCCTGCCCTCCACCGATCGTGGAATGCCTGCATTGGGCTGCGCCGCCAGGGGAAGGGAACTCACCGCACGCACCCGCTCCATGGCCTCCAGCATCGCGACTGGACCCACACTGCAGTTGCAGCCGATCACGTCCGCGCCCCATTCGGCCAGCTTGGGTGCGAACGTCTCCGGGTCCGAGCCATCCAGGCAGTTCCCGTCCTCATCAATCGTGACCTGCGCAACCACGGGCAACGAGGGCGCAACGTCGCGCGCGGCCAGAATGGCTTGATGAATTTCTTCCAGGTATCCGAACGTTTCCAGGATCAGCAGATCGACGCCACCCTCGGCCAACGCCTCAATCTGCTCGCGGAACGCTGCGCGAGCTTCGTGGAACGAAGTTTTGCCTAGTGGTTCAATCCTGGTGCCCAACGGGCCAACCGATCCCGCTACCCACACATCGAAGCTTTTGGCGGCCTCTCGAGCCAGACGAGCCCCGGCGCGGTTGATGTCCCGTACCTTGTCAGCCAGGCTGTGTCGGCCTAATCGGAAAGAATTCGCACCAAATGTGTTGGTTTCAATAATCTCGGCACCCGCTTGCAGGTATTCATGGTGAATGCCACGAATCTGATCGGGCTGCGAAAGATTCAGTTCATCGTAGGATCGGTTGATGAAGATGCCTTTGGCGTACAACAACGTACCCATCGCCCCATCGCACAACACGGGGGACTCTTTGATCCGCGCTAGGAGTTCAGCGGCCATGATAGCTGAGAATACAGGATCGACCGCCGTTCCTGCACCCAACGGCGCCCGGCAGAGCTGGACCGAGCGCCTGTTTCGGGTCTGTTATAATCCACGATTTCACAGTTAAATCTACTTTTTTCATGTCGTTAGGAGCATGCCGTTTGAGGAAGAGCCTGTTGATGGTGGTGGCATTGTGTATGGGCCTGAACGTGGTCTCCTGTGGTGGGGGATCTTCGAAGTCGACCAAGAGCGGTTTGCCCCATAGGGTACTCGCTTCTCAGGGCGTTACGGCTACGTTTTCATTTGGCGGACTAGTCATCATCAACGGCGAAAACGACACGCTTCCCCGAATTGCTCCTCTGCCCGGCGGAAACTCGCCCGGAATTATGGCGATATCCCCGTCGCGGAACATCGTGGCGACATTCGATTCGAGTACCAATGCGGCGTTTGCAGTCAGTACTGCAACCGAGAGCGCGATCGGCAGCGGCGTGAGGCTGCCCGGTCCCTCCTCAAGTCTCGTGGTTCCTACTGCTAATCCAACGGGATTTGCCGCCGTGCCCGGCGCCACCGTGAACGGATTCTCCTTTGTGGGTGCTGTCGCGGCGCTGAATTTCGCCAGCGGTTCGTTCACCGCGATTGCCGTGAACAACGCCCAAACGGTGGTCTCGAACTCAACGGGAACGCAGTTGCTGGTCTTTAGCGCGGATTCCGATTTGGTTACTGTTTTGTTTCCGGGCGCAGCAATTCCTCCTGTGGATACTACCTGCCTGACGACTGGCCCGACTCCTCCGAATCCCGTCCAGCCAGGCTCGCCCTGCGCGATTGTTACCGCTCCCAGCTTCAGCCGGCCGGTCAACGCCATCATCAATGGGAACACCGCATACATCCTGAGTTGCGGCACACAATGCGGCGGCAGCGCATTCAATGGATCAAACTCGCTAACTTGCGGTTCCAATGCAGCGGTCGTTGCGCAGGCTTGCGTCAGCGTTTTTGATCTCGGCAGTCTCACGGTCACGCAAAGCATTCCTGTCGATGCTGCCACGATGGCCCTGTTGAGTGGTTCGACCCTCTATGTCGCCGGCACCTCGCCGACGAATAACGATTGCGCCGGCCAGAGCACTGCTGCCACCATCTGTGGCCGACTGGATGTGGTCGACTTAGGTTCCGCAACGGTTACCGCAACGGCTGTCATCACAGACGGCTATCACCAGCGCATGGATTTGACCGCCAATGGCCAGGTGTTCATCGGTTCGAAGGACTGCACCAACATCGGAAACATCAATATTTCTGGCAATGGCGAAGTACGCGGATGCCTGTCGATCTACAGGACCGCGGATGGTTCCGTCCTGATCCCTCCCGACAATGGCGATGTCACAGGCCTGCAGGGCTTCACTACGCGCCATGTGGAATACGTGGCGGAGGATGGTCGGCTTCGGGTCTATGACACCACCAAAGACATCCTGCTGATTAATGATTTTGTGCCCAATGGCAGTATCGACATCGTCGGCTACGTCAGCGATATCAAGGCAATCGACTTCTTCTAGCGCACGGAGGCAGCGTGCCCCCTGACTGGATCTTCGAGCATTGCGTCCAGTGCGATGTGACCCCGGAATTCGCCTGGGATTTCTGGACCGATGTCAGCCACTGGGCGTTGGATGCGGATGTAAAGTCGATCGAAATCGATGGTGCTTTTGCGGCCGGCACACGAGGCGTTACGCACAGCAAGTCATCCGGCCGACTGGAGTGGCGGATCGCAGAAGCTCAATTTGGAAAGGCGGCGATTGAGTTTCCTCTTCCTGGCGCCATTGGTCGCTTTGAGTGGACGTTTGAAAAAGCCGCCCCAGGTACCAGAATCACTCAGCTCTGCACACTGGAAGGCGACCGGGCGAGTGTCTATGCCAAAGACGTTGGCCCGACTTTAGAGGCCGGTATCCCGGAAGGAATGCGAAAGCTTGCCGATGCGATGGAGCAGGCGTCTCGCAAACCAGAGAAGTCAGACGGTGAATTTTCGTCAAGAAGCGGGTTACTGTGAACCCCCTGGCTGCAATACCAGCCGATGAGCTTTCCCCGCCTCGATCGCCTTATTGCTAAATGGCAGCGTCAACGTTGTGCCCTCGTACCATGCCTTCCACTGATCCATATAGTACGAGCTGAGAAAATTCCCACCCTGACCGGTTACCGTATTCAAGGTCGACTGATCAAGGTCGGCCATGTTGGCCGTGAACCTCTCAGACGGCCCATGATGCCGCGTCACTGCCTTGACCGTGTATCCGCTGCCGGATTGTTCCTGCGTTCCGGGACCAGACCAATATTTCAACACCGGAATACGGCCCAGAATCGGATGCTGAATCTCAACCGCGTTCACCGCGCCCCATCTCCAGGAGGCTAGGTCCTTCGGCGCATCTGCAGCATTCACCGCAGCCTCCACAGCATCTTTCAGCAGTTCGTCGTAAGTGGGATATTCCTCTGGCAGCCAACGCTTCGGGCGGTGCAGCAGGATGTTCTCCATCCACACCGAGCGCTGCAGCCACGAGTACGTTTTCCAGTTCACCGCGCTGCTTTCGTTGCCCAGGTAGAGCTCAGAATCCGAGTCGCGCGGATGTTCCGCAAGCGCGGCTCCCAGTTTTGGTTCAAGCAGCAGCCTGCGCAACTCACGGAGCGAAGCCTCGGTAATCGTCGGCGCCGCCGAGGAAGCCAGCATCCGGCCATCCCACCCGCGCATTAAATCCGCTGCCTGCTTGGCCCTCTGCGAAGGCTTGGTGGCGTGATCAACCGCGTACACCAGACGCTCCGCGGCAAACAGGTCGAACTCCGAATGAACATCCGTTTCCAGCCCCAGCATGTCCGGCGGAGAAAACTTACGCCCTGACTCCAAAATGTGATAAATGCGCGCCGTGCGCCACGGCGCTTCCCACTCCATGCTCACTGAGTACGCATACCCGTCCGGCGTGATCCTCCCATTTGCAGTTGCGATGATGCCCGACGGAGGATTGTAGACATTCGGTAGCTTGTCGTAAGGCACGTAGGAAATCCATTCATGCGCATCATCAGCGCCATTGACCGGCAGGCTACCATCGCCCGCCGCGCGGATCGGAACTTTGCCCGTCGCATGGTAGCCAATATCCCCGTCCACGTCGGCGTAGACGACGTTCTGCCCTGGTTCGTCCAACTGCGCGAAGGCCTTTGTGAACTCGCCCCAATTCTGCGCCGAATCGATATCGAAGAAGGGAACGCGCATCCCGTCGTAGAGCGTCCACCGCAGTGCCAGTTGACGCGTTTCGCCCGGCACCAACTCGGTGATGATGGGCCCATGCCGCGTGATCTTCACGTCGATGTTCACATCCGGTTTGCCCTTGACGTGAATCACCTCAGTTCGATGTTCGGGCTGTACCCAGCCCTTCGGCGTTTGGTACGCCCCCTGCTCGTTGAAGTTTTCGATATAGACATCGGTGACGGTGGGCCCGACATTCGTGAATCCCCACGCCACGCGCTGGTTGTGGCCCACAATCACGAACGGCACTCCCGGCAGTGTCACACCCGCAACCTCAAATGCACCGCAATGCAGATGCGCCTCATACCACAGGTTCGGCATCTGATGCCCCAAATGCATGTCATTCGAGAGCAATGGCTTTCCCGTCACCGTGTGCGCGCCGGAAACAACCCAGTCGTTCGATCCGTTTACCGGAATCTGCTCGGAGGAAAGATCGCCCAGATCGGCGGTGCGAACCTCGTTCCGCGTCACCGATGTGTCCGGAGAATCATCGTCGTCATCATCGTCGGAATCAGAGTTGGAATTCTTGTCAGGTGCGTTCACGTCCTCGCGCATTACAGTGGGCGGACGATCGTGCCAGGAGCGGTTCACATAAAGATCCGCTGTCAGTTCCGGCCCGAGTTTCGCCAACACTTTTTCCCGCGCGAGCGCGTCGTAAAAATAGTGATAGTTCAGATCCTTCACCATCTGATTCCCGATGACGGCGGAATCTTCCTTGGTCCACGGCTTGGGTGTGTAACCGAGGATGCGGAATTCAATCGGAAGCCGGTTGCGATGCGTATCGATATAGGCATTTACCCCACGCGCATACGCTTCAAAAAAACTCCTGTCGCGCGGCATCGCATTTTGCAGGTTCTTTCTCGCCGTATCTCGCATCCCCAGAATCTTCTGCTCGCGATCTAGCTTGACCGTATCCTCGCCAAGAATTTCCGACAGCTCCCCTCCGGCAAAGCGGCGCATCACGTCCATCTTCCACAGCCGATCCTGCGCCGTAACGTACCCCTGAGCAAAGAACAAATCCTCCAACGTCGACGCCTCGATCGTCGGCACTCCGTGCGAGTCTCGCGTCACCGTCACCGGTCTCGAGAGGCCCGCGACTTGTACTTGGCCATCCAACTGGGGCAGGGCGGCGTGCGTGACGTAATAGGCATAGCCCACGGCACCACCGAAGAGCAGTAGCAGTAGTAGTAACGACCAAAGAACTATCCGTAGGGCAGGGAAACGCCGGCTAGTGGTTGGAGTGCGGATTTCGGCCATCGTGCTCATGGGGAATCTCTGATTGTATGCCAGCGGGGGTTTGGCCCGGCTGAAATTGAATTTCATTTTCAATATGCCGGGTGGTATTCTGGCCCTTCACCCATGCTCCAGAAGCGCGTCGACGATCAGCCCACCATTTCCCGCCAGATGATTCGCGAGGCCCAGGAGATCCTTCATCGCCATCTGAAGGGCGTCGGCCTCAAGCAGACCGCGCAACGCGACACCATCCTGCGCACTTTCCTCGAAACCCGCGACCATCTCTCCACCGACGAACTTCATCGCCTGGTTCAAAAAAAAGACGCCGGCATCGGCTACACGACGGTTTACCGGACGCTGAAACTGCTGGCCGAATGCGGTCTGGCCAGCGAGGTCGCCTTTCACGATGGGATCGCGCGCTTCGAACACCAATACAATCGCCGCAGCCATCACCACATGGTCTGCACTGATTGCGGCAGCTCGGTCGAGTTCTTTTCCCCGGAAGTCAGCCAGCTGGAGCAGGAGATTGGCGAGAAATATCATTACCTGACCACGCGCCACACCTTCCAGATCTACGGCATTTGCGAAGAGTGCCGCAAGAAGAACGCCGCCCAGCGTTCATAAACGCCACGTCTATCCTGCACCCGATCACTGTCATCCCGAGCGCAGTCGAGAGACCTTGTGTCTCCTCGATGCTGCCCCGTGGCACATCAGCAAGAGATCACAGATGCAGCAAAGCTCCCGGCGCCAACAAATCGAAAGGATGAAACGGCAGGTTCCTCGCTATTCCAAACAGCACGATCACAGCAAAGAGACTCCAAATCCAATTTGCTGGCAACCGCCTTTCGACCAGCGGACACTCCCAAAGATGCCGGTAGATTTCAGTAACCAACCCATATCCGATGAAGGGCAGCAGGATCACAGTCAGCGAGTTCATAGCGAAAGCCTGCCGCAAGTCCCCGTGCAGCAAGGCATGCATCGCGCGCAACGATCCGCAGCCGGGACAATACAAACCCGTGAAATAGCGAAGCGGGCATGGCGGAAAAATCAGGGAATGTGCCGGATCGAAGAGCCGCAACAACATTGCCCCGGCCGTCGCCAGGACGATGAACGCCATCACCCTCGCGTGTCGGCGCGTCACCATGAGAAAATCGCGTTTACCGCGGGCGCAGGTGGCCAATCATTCCCACCATCGCCAGGATGCCCCAAATCACGCAAACACCCAGCCCCAGTCCGAACGAAATCCAGCACCACATTTTGGCGTTATCCGACGCAGTCTTCGCGCCGGCGATATCCCCGGCCTGCAATTTCCCATTCACCTGCGCGGCATAAATAATGGCCGGTATACCCGCCGGAAGGCAGCACAGGACCGTACTCAGGATGGCGAACACGAGGTAATTCTGGATGGCTGCCCCCGGAGGCAAAACAACTCCCGGCGTTTGTACCGGAGCGGCTGGGACGGCCGCCTGCAAACTCCTTCCGCACTGTACACACACCGCCGCCTTATCGGCGTTACTAGCTCCGCATTGCGGACAAAACATTTTTTGTCCTCCTGGCGATGACGTTTCAGCGCAGCACAACACCACTTTCCAAAAAGGGCTTTTCGAAATTTGCACGAAACATACTCTTCGCCATCGCCTGCGTCAATGCGCTAAATTGATTCCTTCGCATTGCTAGGATCCATGCAACCCGCGACCGAACAGCTCGCAATGACGTTGAAGTCGTGCCCCGAGTGCTTCGCGCAGATGCCCGATTCCGCCGCCTTCTGCCCGGGTTGCGGCCGCTCCATGCACGCCGAGTCAGAGGCCCGGCAGAGACCCGCTTTCACGCGCAATCATCTTCTTGCCGGGTGCGCATACTTCACGTTTCTGCCGGCGCTCGCTTTTCTACTGCTCGACCGTTATCGGAGGAATCCGTTCCTCCGTTTTCACTGCGTGCAATGCCTGCTGCTCTGGTTGATCAGCCTCACAGGGGCACTCCTGATAAGGGTCTTGGGGCGGTTGTTACTCTTCATTCCCATGATCGGTCCGTTGCTGGCCGTCCTTTTTGTCACGATTGCCGCCCTCGGTGCACTATTCCTCTGGATCGTTCTTGTAGTGAAGGCACTGCAAGGAGAGAGATTTGCACTCCCGCTGATCGGCGGCATAGCCGAGAAGTATTCCCGTATCCCGTAAGGGCGCCGTGGCACGATTTGGCCATTGCTTTTACGGTTTGTTTTTGTTAGCTTGCCGCGACCGCCCGCTTGAGTGCGGAAACTCTCGCCTGGGCACGCCCGTACCAACCCAACTCGGAGGCTCATTATGGCTTTTTGCAATATGTGTGGCGCACAGATCGCCGACGGAACTACCACCTGCGCGAATTGTGCCGGTCGCATCCCTGCCACTCCCGCGGGCGCGGTCGCAGCCCCTGCTCAGGGCATGGCCGATAACGTTGCTGGCATGCTGGCCTACATCACCATCATCCCGGCGATCATTTTCCTCGTGATGGAGCCTTACAACCGGAATCGGTTTATCCGGTTCCACTCATTTCAGTGCCTGTTTTTCGCCGCCGCCCTGCTCATTCTCCACATCGGACTCTCGATCTTCACCGTTGTACCTTTTTTGGCGCTGATCACTTTTCCCCTTCACCTGTTGGTCAGTCTCGGCGGATTCATCCTATGGATCGTCCTGCTGCTGAAGGCAAACCAGGGTCAGATGTGGAAACTGCCCGTGATCGGCGACTTGGCAGAGAAGCAAGCGAACGCAATCTAGCCACGATCAACGTCCGTCGCGGTTGCGGATGCCCCAGGGGCTACGTGTGCTTTTTAATTTCTCGTTTTCGCTACAGCCCTTGACTTTCCTCCCCTAAGCTGGCAATCCTATTAGCTTTTACCCGTGCCGCGCGGAATGCAGGCAAAGCTACGCGCGCGGGAATCCGGCAGAAAACGGGGCACTCATTGCGAGTTCGGGTCTTTTATCACGACAAGTGTTTTGACGGAGCGTCCTCGGCCGCCTTGTTCTCTCGCTTCTACCGCGAGCGCATCCGCAGCGACGTTGACTTCGAGTTCACCGGCTTGGTGCACCGCGCTGGTGCGCTCTTCGACGAAGCGCAATTTGACGGCGACGAAAACGCCATCGTCGATTTCAAGTACTCCAGCTCTCCCGCGATCACCTGGTGGTTCGATCATCACGAGAGCGCATTTCTCACGCCCGCGGACGCAGAACACTTCGAGCAGGACCAGAGCAACCGCAAGTTTTACGATCCCGACTTCAAGTCGTGCACAAGTTTTATCGCGATGATTGCGCAGCAGCGCTTCGGCTTCGATCCCGCGCCGGTAGCGGATCTGGTTCATTGGACCGATGTCATCGATGGAGCTCTCTATCCTGACGCGAAAACTGCGGTCGAGATGGAAGCTCCCGCCATGAAGCTGACTATGGTGATTGAGTCAGCCCCCGATCACGGCTTCGTACCCAATCTGATCCCGCTGCTTGCGACCAAATCATTGGCACAGATTCTCGAAGAACCATTCGTCGCCCGTCTGTTGCCGCCGCTGCTACAACGTCATGAGCTTTCCATCGACATTTTGAAGCAACGCACCGAATGTAAGGACCGGACTATTTTCTTCGACGTTACCGACCATGACCTCGAGGGATACAACAAATTCGTCCCATACTATCTACATCCTGAGTCGGTCTACAGCGTGGGCTTGAGCAAGAGCAGCTTTCGCGTGAAGGTCTCGGTAGGATCGAATCCCTGGGCGCCCCAGCCTCCGGAAGTGAATTTAGCGCGAATCTGCGAGCGCTACGGCGGAGGTGGCCATGCCCGCGTCGGAGCAATTTCTTTCCCGGTCAATCAACACGCCGCCGCAATCAAAGCCTCGCAGGAAATTGTCCAAGAGCTAAGGGCGGCGATCCGTGAAAAACATAAATGAAGTTGCCTGTGATCCCTGTGGTGAGCGGTTTATTGCACAGGGGTCCCGTTAGCAAAACAACTTGCTGGATCTCCGCTTTCAGAAACCCGAATGCCCCCCGACTGATCCGCGCAAAACGTCTTTCTTCCAAACGTATTCGCATTCGGTGTTGCAGATAGCCGAAAGCCGCCCGCCGGCGCGCCCGCGCAACCGGAAAGCGAAAATACAAATCCATATCGTTTTCCGCTAGCCAGGCCGCTGTTAATGAGCATCGCCTGGTGTTCATTCGGTTCGCCGCCGCCGAAGCCATCCAGGTCCGACAAAGTGCAGGTATACCCCACTCTTGGATAAGCCGTCGCATACGTGATCTCCGCCGTGAGAATCGTCCGCATCGCTGCGAGCACTTGCGCCTCAGTTCCCGCGGCTGGTGTTAAGGTCTGTCTCTGCGTGGTCGCCGAAACGCTGGCATTCTGCCGCGCCTTCATCCCGTCGGTAATCGCCTTCAGCAGATCCGGATCCGCCAGCGGCACACGAATCAGGATCGAGATCTCATTCAGCTTCCAGACATGTGCCTCCTGCTTCATGGAAAATGTCATATGCGGCAGGTAGGGAGTCCGTTGCCCCTGCCCATTCTTGTAGGTCAGGAACGACAACTCGATGTCGTCCTCGTCCGCGCGCAGCGCATCGTTCTCCACCGTGACTTCAATTTTCTGCCCCGTCTTCGGATCTTCTCCCGACAAAAGCACGGACCCAGTTTCGAAGGTCTGCAAATTCTGTCCTTGGGCCTGCATCTGGCTGGCCAGCAGTGAATAGGACTGCAGATTCGCCATGGCCCCGGACTTCTCGAGGGCGTCCCGGGTCGCCGTTGGAAGATGCTTTACAAATGTTCCCGGCGTCTTGCTGAAGAGCATTTCAAGCAGCGCCTGCCGTGCCGTTTGCGGCGTTTCCTGTGCGGATACGGCTGCGTTGCAAAAGCCTAAGGCGGCCAACACACAAGCAATGATTCGCATAGTGACTTCTCCGCCGTGATCGTGACATGGAGTGGTTTTACCCTCCAGTTACTGAGGTAAGCCGAGGGGCGAGCCCTAGCCAATTCCGGATGGGCGTTCTTCTTGCGCCGTGATACCCTGCATCTTGCTCGCACCCGCTTTCATGCTCCAGAAAGGAAAGAAAACAGATCGCCATATCACCCAACGGCGCATGCTGCGAGCCATTGCCAGCCTGGAATTCTTCAAGGGCGTCTTTGTCGTACTGATGGGAATCTGTGCCCTTGCTCTCGTCCACAAAGATACGTGGCTGATCGCCGAGAGCCTGCTGTCGCTGCTTCACATCAGCACCGACCGACGCCCGGCGCAGATGTTTCTCGACTTCGCCGACAGCATCACCGATGCGCGACTATGGGGCGCCGCCGGCATCGCCTTCTCCTACGCTGCTCTGCGTTTCACCGAAGCTTATGGTCTGTGGAAGGAACGAACCTGGGCCGAGTGGGTTGCGTTTCTTTCTGGAACACTTCTCCTTCCTTTGGAAGTGCGCGAGCTCTTCCGTGGGATCACATTCTGGCGATGCGCTCTGCTGATCGGAAATCTGGCGATTATTTTTTACATGCTCTACGTTATCCTCGAGAACCGGCGCGAGCGGCGGCTGGCTCCGTCTGCGCCTAATGCGCCAAATGAGGCTCCGGAAGCGGGTTTTGAGCCGAAATCCTCTGGTAAATCTTCTGCCGCCGGTTCATAATGCCGCCTAGTCCGTTCCGACACGGGAGGTTGCGATGCGTCTTCCATTCCTGCCTGTTCTACTCCTGGTTATAGTTGCCACCTCGTTTGCGCAAGACACGAGCTTTTCAACCGGACCGCAATACTTGGTCACAACCGAAAACCCCATGTTTCTCCGTTCCATCGCGACACCGTCGTTGAATCTGAGCGCTCAAACGCTCGCAGCCACGACTGAGCTCCCCAGTCCAGTTGAGCTTCCGGCTTTAGCCGCAGCGGAAACCGTCGTTTATCTCCATGACGTCTATTGGGGCGAGCATAGTCCCGACGAAAGCTTTGTGCCCCGCCTGGAACCTCCCAGCATGGCTCCCGATCAAACCGCCTGGTACATGAACTACGTCGCAAATCAGGCTGCGGCTCCCGCCCAGGTTCCGAATGTCGAGAGTGCCGAAGCCGCCACTCCTTCATCCGAACTGACCACCGGACCAAATGTAATCGAACTTACGGGTGGCCCCCTGCCAACGAATTTGCCCGCAAGTATGTTCGATCCGGGAGTGACAGGGACGGCCAACGCGGAATCATTTCAGCAGCACGGGTACGGTGTGTCCCTGGGGGAGGTCGCAGCCTACTGGAAAGCTCATAAGCGCCATGCCGCGCATGTAGTAACGGACGAGGAGCTGCGACGAAAATAAAGCTCACCCCCTGGTTCTGTCATGCAGAGCGGAGAACGAGCTCGCGAAGCGCACTCGCGCGGAGTCGAAGCATCCCTACCCGATACCTACCGCCGGACTAACTTGTACTAAGGTTCGGGTATCCATTTCTCCCTTGATCTTGAGACGACTGAAAACGTTGGACGTAGGGTGGACCGTTCCCCAATGGGAATCGACGGTTACTTTAGTCATCTGTCCGGTTTCCAAACCTCTTGATCGGGTTCATCGTTCGGAGGAGTATGACCTCAAGGTAGTCCAGCCCAATCCGAGGTTCTGACGTTGCTGTTAAATTCCTCATCTTCCGTCGTATATACGCCGTTAAACGCAAGCAAAATTGATGGATCAACCCTTGGGACACGCTCCCAAAGAATGAAATACAGCCGCGTGAACTTCCGAAGAAACCGCGAGGGAACCGTCATCGCATTCGAGAACTGTGGATGCGAAGCCGAAATGAATACGTTCCGACCGTGTCGGATGCACGAAGGCAATACGCGCCAGGCGGCGAGACTGAAAGCGGAAGCTCGATATCACGGCATTCAAGCGGTGTAAGCGCGAGGCGGCCTCTAAGGCCTAAATGCTTGCGGCTCAAGAATTTTCCCCTAAGTGCATGATTCGAGTAGACCGGAGCGGGAGGGGTAACCTCCTCCCGACCGGTTCTCCCGAATCGGTCCAACACGAATCAACTCATTTTTCGCTCCGATAGATTTTTTCCGGGATTTCTACAACTGTTCCGATACGAAACTCCCCAGCCTGCGAAAGTTTGCTCACTTCCTTCGCGTGATAGCCTGAACTCGATTCCGGACGCACGAATGCCCAATACCATCCCCTCGCATCTCGACCTGCAGGCAACCGCGAAACAGATCATGCAACAACGTGGATTCGAGCCCGATTTTCCTGACGAAGTGACGGCTCAATTGGCCAATCTCAAACGACAGCCGCAAATTGCTGCCAGCAACGGTTTGCGTGACCTGCGGAATCTGCTGTGGTCGTCGATCGACAATGACACCTCGCGTGATCTGGATCAGATTGAAGTTGCGGAACGTTCCTCCAACGGCGATGTGAAAGTCATGATCGGCATTGCCGACGTCGACGCGTTGGTTTCTAAATCGACGCCCATCGATCAGCACGCCGCGCGCGAAACCACCACGGTTTACACCGGCATCCTCAACTTCCCGATGCTGCCTGAAGAGCTTTCGACGGGAATCACTTCACTCCTCGAGAACGAAGATCGAGCGAGCCTCATCATCGAATTCGTCGTCGATTCTGACGGAAACCTGACGTCATCCGATGTATATCGCGCCCTTGTCCGGAACCAGGCTCAATTGCAGTACAACTCAGTCGGGGTGTGGCTCGAAGCGCGCGCCGCGGCTCCGCAGAAGGTATCTGATTCCAAAGACTTGCAGGACCAACTTAAACTGCAGGATGACGTTGCCCGGAAGCTGAAGAATCAACGCCTGCAGCATGGAGCGCTCAATCTCCAGACTGACGAGACCAGACCGCTGGTGCTCAATGACAAGGTAGTCGAGGTGGTAAAGCAGCAGAGGAATCGCGCCACCGATTTGATCGAGGATTTCATGCTGGCGGCGAACGGAGTCGTGGCTCGATTTCTCGGGGACGTCTCGTCGTTACGCCGCATCGTGCGTACTCCCAAGCGCTGGGATCGCATTGTCGAGCTCGCCGCCAGCAAAGACGAGAAGCTTCCCGCGGAGCCCGACTCGAAAGCGCTCAACGATTTTCTGCTGCGTCAAAAGGCTGCTGATCCCGATCATTTTGCCGACCTGTCGTTGGCAACCATCAAGCTCATAGGTCCCGGTGAATACGTTCTGGAGCGCGCCGGAGAAGTCGCTCCCGGACACTTCGGTCTCGCTGTTCAGGACTACACGCATTCCACCGCACCCAATCGCCGCTTCGCCGACATGGTCACCCAACGTCTGATCAAGGCGAAGCTTGCTGGCCAGACGAATCCGTATTCGGAAGACGAACTCACAGCTATCGCTTCGAACTGCACGCAGAAAGAAGACGCGGCCCGCAAAGTCGAGCGCGACATGTCGAAGCGCCTCGCGGCTGTCGCCATGCAATCTCGGATTGGCCAGGTCTTTGACGCGATCGTCACCGGAGTCACCGATCACGGAACCTTCGTTCGCATTCTCCAGCCCCATGTGGAAGGTCTGCTAGCGCAAGGCGCGCAAGGACTCGACGTCGGCGACAAACTGCGTGCCAAGCTCATACGAACCGATCCGAGCAAAGGATACATCGACTTTGCTCGCGTCTGACCTTTGCACGAGCAGTGCCGATTCCCAGCAAGGTTGCCCCGCCAGCCAATAGTTTCGGATTGATATTAGCGGTTCTGTCGCCCATATTGATCCCGAGACCGTTCTGCCGTTTCGGCTTGAGGATCTGGCTCTCAACCATGGCAGTTTGTCGGTTTACAGGAGAACGGGAATGCCCGTGCGCATCGGCTGCATCACCATCCACTCCTGTGAATCCTTCAATCGAAACCCTGTATGAAGTAATCGACCGCGACCGGGAAGTGACAGTCCACGCCAGCAAGAGTGACGTCTAGCTTGACGCAAAGGAAAGGCAGTCCAAAGGTGTTCGTAGTCCTTCGCGGTTCAAGCGCGACATCGTCCGCCAAGGCGAGCAAAAGTCGCGGGAACAGAAGTGCGCTGGAGATGCAACAACACCGAACCCCACGCCCGGAATCGGCGCAGCATTGAACAGTCCACGGGCCGTGATGAAAGGCGGAAGTGCTGCAGCAGTGCTAACGGCCTCGAGCCTGTGTCGCGATGACGATCCTATCAGTCCAACGAGGCCATAATTAGATGGGAGGCCCGCGCGATGCCTCGAGGGCCTTCCAAGAGTCTGATCAACGATCGCTGCTCTCCTACTCGGTTACCACTGCCTTAACCAAGTTGCGCGGGTGATCGACGTCGTAGCCTTTCTTCGTTGCGACGTGATAGGCGAATAGCTGCAGCGGGATCACTTCCAGGATCGGCAATAATAATTCCGGAGCGGCGGGAACGTAGAAGACGTGGTCGGCGATCTTGCCGGCTTCAGTGTCGCCGTCCGTGGCGACCGCGACGAGTTGCCCGCGACGCGTTCGTACTTCCTTCATGACATCGAGCGTGCGTCGATAGCGCAGGACCGAATCAGGATCGTGACTGTCGCAGGTTGCCAGCACCACGACAGGAAGTTTTTCGTCCACCAAGGCGTTGGGCCCGTGCTTGAGCTCTCCCGCTGGATAACCCTCGGCATGCGCGTAAGAGATTTCCTTCAGCTTGAGTGCGCCTTCGCGCGCGATCGCGTAATGAACACCACGTCCGAGGTACAAAAACTTCTCTGCCTGATAGTGGACTTCGCCGAACTGCCCCGCAAGCGTATCCCAGGCAGAAAGATTTTTGTCGATTGCCTCAGGCAGTTCCAGTAAACGTTTTAAATAGGAGCGCGTGACTTCCGAAGTCATTCGGCCGCGCTTGCGAGCCAGAAACAGAGCCATGAGATACAGGATCGTGAGCTGCGTGGTGAAGCTCTTGGTCGCCGGAATGGACTTCTCTGGCCCGGCTCCCGTAATCAACGCAGCGCCTGCTTCACGCGGGATCGTGGTGTCCGGCATGTTCGAGATGGCGATCGTCTTGACGCCTCGCGTCAACGCCTCGCGCTGGGCTGCGATCGTGTCGGCGGTTTCACCCGATTGCGTGATGACCATTACGATCGGATCGATGGCGGCGTGGGTGGAACGATAGCAGTACTCGCTTGCATACTCGACATCGACGGCCACGCCGGAAAGATCTTCAATCATGATTTCGCCCGCCAGGCCCGCATGCCGGCTCGATCCGCTGGCCGCGATAATCAGCCTCTCGAAAGTCAGCAGTGCGCTTTCTATAGCGTGCAGTTCTCCCGGGAAGATCACGTCGTTCTTGAGATGCTTCTCGCTCGTGCGGGCAATTGCGACCGGTTGTTCGTAGATCTCGCGCCGCATGGCGTGAGCAAACTTCTCATTGGAGCCGTTTTGCTTGTCTGTCGTCATGATGGAATAAGCCTGAATAATACCTAGGATTTCGCCGCGGCTCCTTCGAAATGAGCTTCGATTTCTTCGAGCGTCTTTCCCTTTGTTTCGGGGAGGAAGAATACCGCGGTGACGAAATAAATCACGGTGCACGCGGCGAACCCAAAAAACATTGTCGAGTATCCGTATTTGCCCACCGTCGGCAGAAAGATGGCAGCAATCGTGGTCGACGCTGCCTGGTTCAGCACTAACGCGATGCTCATGCCGTTGGACCGAATGCGAGTTGGCATCAGTTCAGAAAGTGCCAGCCAGACGCATACTCCGGGTCCGACCGCAAAAAAAGCCATGAACACGAATAGAGCGACAGCGATGATCCAGCCGTTCTGCTCCGAGGGTATTGGAGTAATCAAGGCGTTTTCGATGTGTACTGGAGCTTGTCTCGCCGCATCGAGGTTTCCGAACGGGTTCGAGAAAAAGGCGACAATTTTATTCGCTGGAACGCAGCTCTCGCGCGTGATATCGATCGGCTTTGCCGCAGGATCGTCCGAGCGAACGGCTTGGCTCGCTGTGCGGAAATCCCCATAAGAGTAGATGACAACAAGGGAAGTCGGAACATCGGGATTTATGGATGTGGTACCCGATGATTGCAAAAGAGATCGTGCCACTTGCTGGTTGTAGACGAATTTTGCCGTTTGGTCTGCGGTGACCATCGATTGAACTGCAGCCCGCGAGTCAATCCCGAGTTTTTCCGTGCGCCGAAACAGAGTTCCCGTAAAGAGCATCGCAAGGATGATTCCCGCCGTTCCGCTTCCAAGCAAAAACTTGCGGCCCTTGCGATCTACTAACGCGACGCCGACAAGCGTCACGCAAAAATTCACAAACGTGAAAATAACGTAGCCAACATGGGCGGCGAGATCGGACAATCCGCTCTGCAGAAGAATATTGGTGTTGTAGGCAATGATCGAGTTAATCCCGGTGGTTTGGTTGCACGCAAGAATGATGCAAGCGAGCACAAATGGAATCACGTACTTTCGGCGCAGCAGGGAATCTTTGACCTTGGCGCCAGAGTGGTCCTTGGATCCGTCCGAGGTTGCCAGTTCCTGCATCTCCTTCAGTTCAAGATCGGCCTGTTCAGTTGTTCGCGAGCGCAGCAGCGCTGCATATGCCTCTTCGTTTTTCCCGCGCTTCAGCAGCCAACGAGGAGATTCGGACAACATGAAGCTGCCGATGACGAACAGAATGCCCGGAGGCAGCGATACCCAGAAAATGCCCCGCCAAGCTGAATTCTCAAAGCTAAGGATCGCGTTGGGGTCGCCGAGCCTGGCGATGTGATCGAGACGAAAGCTGAAGAGCAACCCAATGAGCGCAGCGATCGCAATGCCCGCGGTCAGCAACCACTGAAAAATGCCGGTACCCTTTCCCCGGTTCGCCGCGGTCAGACATTCAGCCAGGTAAAGGGGCACGACGACGCCGATCAGACCTGCGCTGGTCCCCTGAAGCAACCGCCCAAAAACCAACGGACCGTAACCGTGGGCCAAGGCGATCATCGGAATGCTGATGACGAACATGAAACCGCTGACTGCCATTAAAGCTTTGCGGCCCATCCAGTCAGCCAGAAGTCCTGCGAACAGGGTGGAGAACACGCTGCCCAGCAGAACGGCAGCAACGACGATGGAGAGTTCGCTTCGGTTGAGCCCGGACGTTGCCTCCAGGTAGGGCAAAGCGCCCGCGATGATGCCGACATCGACGCCGTAGAGCAGGCCCCCGAGACCTGCGACAATGAGGAGAAATCGGTTATAGAAGACTTTCTTATCGTCGAGCATAGCGGGAGTTACGCTTGCCGTTTGAGCAGTCATGAGTTTGGCAGGGCCGGATTCGTGGCGCCGTTAGGTACAGTCTGCACCAAAAAAATCACCCTGAATTGTAGCGTAGCAGCGCACAATCCGGTCGAAAGTGCTATACATGCTATGGCGATTTTCTCAGCGTCACTTTTCCAGGGGCAAGCTGAATGAGAAGACGGAGCCGTTTCCCAACTGGCTTACCACCCCTATGGTTCCACCGTGCGCTTCCATGATGACCTTGGCGATGGCCAATCCCATGCCCGTGCCGGGCGCACTGTAACGCTGATTCTGTCCGCGATAGAACTTTTCGAAGATTAAGTTCTGCTCGAACGAGTCAATCCCTGGACCGCGATCGGCAATGCTGGTCACCAGTAAGCCGTCCTGAACCTCGCTTGTCACCTTGATTGGGGCCTCGGGCGGCGAGTACTTGCCTGCATTCTCCAGCAAATGCATCAGCACCTCGCGGACTCTCTGCACGTCCATGCGGACCTTGGGCAAGGTGGAGGGAATCGTCACATCAAGTGGATGATTCTCCAAGGTGGCCTTGGCATCTTGCAGAGCTGGTTCAAGCGCATCTCGAATCGAATGCGGCTCCAGTTGGAGATTGAACTTACCGGAATCGAGTTGCGCCATTTCCGCTGCTTCGCCTACCAAGCGGTTTAGGCGGTCGGTTTCTTCATCGATGACGGTCAACAGATCGCGGCGTCCACCCTCGTCGAGAGCGGCACCTGAGAGAAGGGTTGTAATGCTGGCTTTGATGGAGGTCAAAGGGGTGCGAAACTCGTGCGTGACCGAATCCAGGAGAGCCGTGCGCAGCCGTTCGTGTTCCTGTTCGGCCCGGTTCTTGCTGAGGGCTTCCAGAGCGCGGGCGCGCTCGATGGCGAGTCCGGCGAGACTTCCCAGTGCATCCAGAGTCTCGCGCGAAAGATCGGCTCCCGTGATACCGAGTGCCCCCACCGTGCGCATCCCCAGGCGCAAGGGAACGTAGGAAACTCCGCCCTGTGTAATCGGCTCGCCGCGCAGCAGTGTGGAGCGCAACACACCCTCTTCAAACACCGCGTCGAGCGATGAACGGTAGACCGTGGGGTGATCTGCGGCCATGGCCACGACACTGCCGACGGAGAAGGTTTCCTGAACGTAGCCGGGAAGTGCGTTGAGCAGTTCAAGCACGTTATCGGAGGCTAACAGGCGCTGACTCAAGCCATACAATCGCTCGACTTCACGGCGCCTCTGTTTCGCGCCTTCGGCCTCGCGGCGTGCCTGTTCCGCGAGGTTGCTGGCCACCAAGGCCGTCACCAGAAATGCGAACAGAGCCACCCAGTTCTGTGGGTCGGCGATGGTGAACGTTCTGACCGGAGGCAGGAAGAAGAAATTGAAGGCGGCGGTTGCGATGACGGCCATCAGCAATGCGTATCGCAGTCCCCAATAGGCCGAGGTCAGCAGCACCATCACCAGGAACATCAGCGCGACCGTCGTTTGATTGATGTGCAAGCGATACGCCACGCCCGTGATCACAGTAATCGAGACACCAACGAACGAATAACGCAGCGCCTGAATCTGGACGGGAGTCTTCACATCCGCATTGTACTTGCAGGTGACAAGTCCGACCCTCTCCGAGCAAAATAGCTTGCGATGGCCAAAACTCCCGAGGAGTGGCTGCAGGAAGTTTCTCCCGATAAAACGCGCGGCATTTTCAAACTCTTCCTCGGGTACGCGCCCGGAGTAGGGAAGACCTACAGCATGCTCAGCGAGGCGATTCGGCGGGCCAGCCGCGGCGAAGATGTTGTGATCGGAGTAGTGGAGACTCACGGCCGCAAGGCGACCGCAGAACTGGCGGGCAAACTCGAACGGGTCCCTCCGCGCAAGCTGGAATACAAGGGCACGATCTTCGATGAAATGGATGTCGACGGCATTCTTTCGCGGAAGCCGGCTGTGGCTGTCATCGACGAACTCGCCCACACGAACATCGAGGGCAGCAAGCACATGAAACGTTATGAAGATGTCATCGAGCTGCTGGACGTCAAGATCGATGTACTCTCGACGATGAATGTGCAGCACGTGGAAAGTGTGGGGCCGACGGTACAGCAGATCACAGGTGTGCAGGTACGCGAAACCGTTCCGGACTGGGTGATGCAGCGCGTCGATGAAATTGTTCTGGCGGATTTGACACCACAAGCGTTGCAGAAACGCATGGAACGCGGCGACATCTACCCAGTCGATCGCGCGCAACGCGCCCTGTCTCATTTCTTCCGCCCCGGAAATCTCATTGCGCTTCGCGAACTTGCATTGCGCCAGGTCACGCGAGTGGTGGACCGCAGTCTCGACGCGTTTCTCGAAAAGGATGGCACGAAACCTACGCACACGGTGCGCGAGCGTATTGCCGTCTGCGTCAGTTCGAACCCGGCGGCACAGTACATTATTGCGCGCGGTTCTCGTATGGCGCAGGCAATGGGAGGAGAATTCTTCGTTTTCTACATTGATGTGGGCCGCGATACGCGGCTGGAAGATCAGAAGACACTCGCCGAAAATATCCGCTTTGCTGAGAATCTGGGGGCGCGAGTCGTACGTGCGTCCGGGAGAAGCATTGCCGATGGTCTGGCCCAACTTGTGCGTGAGCATCACATCACGCAGGTGATCTTCGGTCGTTCGGCGCGCACCGGTTGGCAGCGATACCTATACATGTCGGCAATCCAACGGTTTCTCCGCGATTCGCCGTCGGTCGACGTGCATATCGTTACGCAGGAGGCGCATTGATGCCCGATCCGCCACATATCCTAGTTGTCGATGATGAACCGCAGATCACGCGCGTTCTGCGCACCAGTCTCTCGTCTCAGGGATATGACATTCGCGTGGCCAACAGCGGTGAGATGGCGCTGGAGATCATGAAGGACTGGCAGCCGAACCTCATCATCACGGATCTGTCGATGCCTTCGGTTGATGGCGTACAACTCACCCGCACGGTGCGGGCAGCCTCCAATGTGCCGATTATCGTTCTCTCGGTTCGCGATAAGGAACAACAGAAAATCGAGGCTTTGGACGCCGGCGCGGACGATTATGTAACGAAGCCCTTCAGTATGAGCGAGCTTCTGGCCAGAGTGCGCGCGAATCTTCGGCGGGCGCCGGCAGACGGTGAAGAGAATCCAGTGATCGAAATTGGCGATTTCCGTATTGACACGGCAGGGCGCAAAGTTGCTGTGCTGCACCGGGAAGTACGATTAACTCCGAAAGAATTTGACTTGCTCGTTTATATGGCGCGGCATCCCGGAAAAGTGATCACGCACCGCGCACTCCTGGCCGCGGTATGGGGCGGTCAAAGCACGGAGCAGGTGGAATATCTGCGCGTATTCGTTGGGCAGTTGCGGAAAAAGCTGGAGCCGGATGCGGCGTCGCCCCGCTACCTTGTTACGGAGCCCTGGGTCGGGTACCGTCTCGAGCCGGGAGAGTAGTTCTCAGATTACGAACATTCTACGAACTCTTTATTCAGTCTTTACGCCTTCGGCAATCCAATAGATAAGCAAACGGGAATGGTTACTGAGTGGCCCGTTGTCGATATTGGGGGGGACCAGAAGGTTGAGACTATGCAAACACTTCAGGAAGTCAACGCAGAAGAGCTTGCCCGACTTTTCCATCATTACAAGGAAGCATTGACGCACGATTGCGCACCTGAGAAGGACCACGATTCGACAGCCTGGGACCGCGCGCCCCAAAACGAGCGAAAACTCATGGTTGCCGCTGCTCGCCTGACTCTACTCGAGCTATCCACGACGCCTGAGCCTCGCACACCCAATCGCAATTACTTTGCTAAGCCAGGCGAAGCAGACTGGGGCTGCTAAGAATCGGGCAGCAGCTGGCCATGCCGCACGGGTGCGAGTTCGTGTCGCGATACTTACGAAATCCTTACGAACTCTTGATCCCAGTCTTACGAGGGAAGCTGTCCAATCGGGTGGAGAAGCTCCACTGGACGGTCTGAAAATATGAGGCTTACCATCCTGCTCGTTGGTATAGGGGCGAGCACTTTCATGCTGCGCGTGCTCGTAGCCCTGGTAAGGGAGCTTTTGGGGCCCGCTCCGCGACGCGCCCCATCGTATCGACCCAGGCACGCTCGGGGAGAACTTGTCGTAATTCGCGGGGATGTTCTGAAAAGCAGGTTCTCGGGAGCGACAGCGGGAAAGATTATTCTTTGGGCGCTGGTGTTAGTTGCTTTGGTTGTCCCTTTGCCAGGACAGTCTGTGACTAGCGGCACGACAAAAGCTGCTGAGGGTCAGGCGGCCAACGACCAGAAAGTTCCCCAGGAAGTCATTCAAGAATTGGAAGCGATGAAAAGGCGCATCGAAGAATTGGAAGCGCAACTGAGGCGTGAGCGGAATGGAGTAGGTGGTGGTGGCGCCTCTGAGAGTATTGCTGTCCCGGTATCAGACCCGTCTGCCGACGTTGGCTCGACGAACGGGAGACGGTCGTCTCAAGAATCGCACAACAGTGCGGCACTTATTCCGGCTGAGAACCCGGATGATCAGAAGACTCTAGATTTCCTGCGTGGTACCACGCTGAATCTCGGGCTCGACACATACTACGGATACAACTTCAACAATCCGGTGGGGCGAGTGAACCTGCTGCGGGCTTATGACGTGCTCAGTAATGAGTTCAGCCTGAACCAGGCGAACGTGATCCTTGAGCATGCGCCTGACGTTAGCGCTGGTCGGCGTTGGGGAGCGCGCCTCGATCTTCAATTCGGGCAGGCCACCGACACCCTGCAGGGGAATCCGTCGAACGAGCCGCGGCCGGAGATCTATCGCAACATATTCCAGGCCTACGGCACGTATGTTTTCCCCGTCGGCAAAGGAATCAACGTGGACTTTGGAAAGTGGGGGAGTGCGCTCGGAATCGAGGGAAATTACACGAAGGACCAGATCAACTACTCGCGTTCGTACTGGTTCGATTTTTTGCCTTTCTATCACATGGGTGCACGTGTTGGGATTCCGCTGAACGATCGATTCACCGTGAACTACTGGATTGTGAATGGCACGAACCAGATCGAGGCCACCAATGGGTTCAAGGACGAACTGTTCGGCTTCACTGCCAAGCCACACAAAGCAGTGACGTGGACGATGAACTACTACCTGGGGCAGGAGCATCCGGACCGCGGCGTTTCAAGTTGTGGTCCGATTCCCGTGCAGCCTGGGCTGTGCTTTACGGAGATCACGCCCGCCCCCAATGGCCGTACCCACATCTTCGATAGCTATGTGAACTGGCAAGCGACTCCCAAACTGGTGTTTGCGCTGGAAGGGGACTACTTCATTACGCGGGTCTGGGCAAATGCGGCTCCCGGACAATCAGCGGCGCCCGCGCACACCGACGGAGGAGCGGCCTATATTCAGTATCAGCTCACGCCCAAGTTAGCTCTCGGGAGCCGGGGGGAATACATGTCCGACCGTAGCGGGTTGTTCAGCGGAATCTCCCAGGCGCTCAAAGAGAACACCATCACCTTTGACTACAAGGTCGCCGATGGGCTTCTCATGCGTTATGAGTGGCGCCGTGATTTCTCGAATCAGCCGACGTTCTTGTCGGATGTTCAGGGTGTTCTCAAGAAGGATCAGAACACTGTGACTCTCGGGCTGGTCTGGTGGTGGGGACAAAAAGAAGGTTCCTGGTAATAGCGGGCTTAAGTATTTGTGGAGATCAATTATGCAAGATGCCATTTGGATTGCAGTGACAATCGCGTTCTTCGCAGTCTCTATCGCATACGTGCATTTCTGCGAGCGGGTGAAATAGAGGGAGCCAATGGACATACAGTCTCTCATTATGCTCATCGTCAGCGCGGCAGCGACCGTGTACCTGTTCTACGCGCTGTTGCGTCCGGAGAAGTTCTGAAATGACTATCAACGGCTGGTTACAGATATTTGTCTTCCTGGCGCTGATTTTCGCAGTCACCAAGCCCCTGGGGATCTTCATGACCCACGTGTTCTCGCGGGAGCGCACGTTCCTCGACCCCGTGCTACGGCCCATCGAGCGACTCCTCTACCGCGCTACGGGCGTGGACGAAGCGCACGAGATGCGCTGGACGGAATACGCGGTGTCTATGCTCCTGTTCAGCGCCATTTCAATGCTTGTGCTCTATTTGATCCAGCGCACTCAGGGGATTCTGCCATTTAATCCGCAGCATCTGGCGGGAGTTACGCCCGAGCACCTGGCCTTCAATACAGCGGCGTCATTCACTACAAATACAAACTGGCAGGCCTATTCCGGCGAGACGACCATGAGTTACTTCACACAGATGGCTGGCCTCGCTTACCACAATTTTGTATCGGCGGCTGTCGGCATTTCGCTCGCGATTGCGTTTATCCGCGGCATTGCCCGCCGCCAGATGCAGACTATCGGGAATTTCTGGGTCGACATGGTCCGTGCCAGCCTGTGGGTGCTCCTGCCGTTTTGCATCGTGGGCGCATTGCTCCTGGTCTCGCAGGGCGTGGTCCAGAACCTGAAGCAGTACGATACCGTGAAACTCGTGGAACCGCAGCAGGTACCGCACTTGGGCGCAGACGGCAAACCCGCGGTCGATGCGAACGGCAAACCTGTAATGGACACAGTCACGACGCAGACCATCGCGCAAGGTCCGGTGGCTTCGCAGGAAATCATCAAGGAGTGGGGCACCAATGGTGGCGGATTCTTCAATGCCAACAGTGCACATCCATTCGAGAACCCAACTCCTTTCTCGAACCTGATTGAGATGTTCTCCATCTTTGCGGTGTCCGCCGGGCTGACCTATACCCTGGGCCGAATGACCGGTTCCTGCGCCCATGGGTGGGCGGTGTGGTCTGCGATGGCCATTTTGTTTCTGTGCGGAGTGACAGTTACCTATTGGGCGGAATCAAAGGGCAATCCGCTATATCCCTCCACAGTGGCGCAGCATGTGAGCAACTCGCAGCCCGGCGGGAACATGGAAGGGAAGGAGACACGCTTCGGCATCGCTAGTTCCGCCTTGTTTGCGACCGTCACCACTGACGCGAGTTGTGGCGCGATCAATGGCTGGCATGACTCTTTCACGCCATTGGGCGGCATGGTTCCGCTCGTCAACATCATGCTCAGCGAAGTCATTTTCGGCGGAGTGGGAGCGGGCATGTACGGCATCCTGATCTACATCGTGCTGGCAGTCTTCATTGCCGGACTGATGGTGGGCCGTACACCGGAGTATCTGGGCAAGAAGATCGAGGCCTACGACGTCAAGATGGCAATGCTGGTGTCGCTGGTATTCCCGCTCATCATTCTTTCGCTGACGGGGATCTCGGTGGTGAAAGGATTCGGCATCTCGAGCATCAGCAATCCCGGGCCTCACGGACTCAGCCAGATTTTGTACGCCTTTACGTCGGGGGCGGGGAATAACGGCTCCGCGTTTGGTGGCCTCACGGTAAACACGCTGTGGTACGACACTGCAATCGGATTGACGATGCTCATTGGCCGATTCTTCATGATCATTCCGATGCTTGCGATTGCGGGTAATCTGGCTCAGAAGAAGTATGTGCCGCCTTCGCTGGGCACGTTTCCGGTCACGACGCCCCTGTTCACCTTTTTGTTGATCAGCGTCATCCTGATACTGGGGGCGCTGACGTTCTTCCCGGCGCTCAGTCTCGGACCAATTCTCGAACATCTTCTGCTGTACGCAGGCAAGACTTTCTAAGGAAGGCACCATGGGGAGCCATCGCAGATCGATTTGGGACTTAAAACTTGTTCGGAGTGCAGCCTGGAATTCTGTGCTGAAGCTGAACCCGCGCCACATGATGGGGAATCCCGTTATGTTTGTGGTGGAGATCGGCAGCGTGATCACGACGATCCTGCTGATCGTGCATCCGCACGAAGCGTTCAGCTTCAACCTGCAGATCACACTTTGGCTGTGGTTCACGGTGTTATTCGCCAACTTTGCCGAGGCCATGGCGGAAGGGCGGGGCAAAGCTCAGGCCGAGACTCTGCGGAAGGCTCGGTCGGAGACGATGGCGAACCGCATTGTCTCGTCGGGGAAGATTGAGCAAGTTGCAAGTGCAAAGCTTCGTGCCGGGGACCTGGTTTCGGTTTCAGCGGGAGAACTCATCCCGGGGGATGGGGAGATCATCGAGGGGGTTGCATCAGTCGACGAATCCGCGATTACCGGCGAGTCCGCTCCCGTGATTCGTGAGGCTGGTGGAGACCGCTCCGCGGTGACTGGCGGGACGCGCGTACTCAGCGATCACATCAAAGTGAGGATAACTTCGAATCCCGGTGAAACCTTCCTGGATCGTATGATCGCCCTGGTCGAGGGGGCCACGCGCCAGAAGACTCCGAACGAAATTGCTCTGAACATCCTACTCGCCGGGTTGACGATCATCTTTCTGCTCGCTGTCGTCACGTTGCAGCCATTCGCCATTTACTCGGGCTCGCCCCAAACTGTGTTCGTGCTGGTGTCGCTGCTTGTGTGCCTGATTCCTACCACCATTGGCGGGCTGCTTTCAGCCATCGGGATTGCGGGCATGGATCGCCTGGTTCAACACAACGTGCTCGCGATGTCGGGGCGCGCAGTGGAAGCTGCGGGAGACGTGAACACGCTGCTGCTAGACAAGACAGGCACCATCACATTCGGGAATCGGCAAGCGACAGAATTCATCCCGGCGCCCGGCGTGAGCGAAGCGGAAATGGCGGATGCCGCGCAACTTTCGTCTCTCGCGGATGAAACGCCCGAAGGGCGGTCGATCGTCGTCCTTGCCAAGGAAAAATACCGGTTGCGAGGACGCGAGTTTGCGACCCATGAAGCGGAGTTCATCCCTTTCACGGCACAGACCCGGATGTCGGGGGTGAACCTCGATGGGAGAGAAATCCGCAAAGGCGCCGCCGAATCCATCGCCAAACTGATCGAGAGTAACGGAAATCTTCCTATACCCGATGAAGTTCGCGCTACTGTCGATCGCATTTCATCTTCCGGCGGCACACCGCTGGTGGTGGCTGAGAACCGGCGACCGATGGGCGTAATCCACCTGAAAGATGTGGTGAAGGGAGGAATTCGCGACCGGTTCGCGCAGCTCCGATCCATGGGCATTCGTACGGTAATGATCACCGGGGACAATCCACTTACTGCCGCTGCGATTGCCCGCGAGGCAGGAGTCGACGATTTTCTTGCGCAAGCGACGCCAGAAGACAAGTTGAAGCTCATCCGCAACGAGCAAGCTGGCGGCAAACTCGTAGCCATGACCGGGGACGGCACCAATGACGCTCCTGCGCTTGCTCAAGCCGACGTCGGAGTAGCGATGAACACGGGCACGCAGGCGGCCAAAGAAGCAGGGAATATGGTGGATCTGGACTCAAATCCCACGAAGCTGATCGAGGTCGTGGAAATCGGCAAGCAACTGCTCATGACTCGGGGGGCCCTGACGACGTTCTCTATCGCAAACGACGTTGCGAAGTACTTCGCGATCATCCCCGCAATGTTCGCCGGTACGTTTCCCGTTCTAAATGCATTGAATATCATGCACCTGAAAACGCCGGAATCGGCCATTCTCTCGGCGGTCATCTTCAACGCGGTGATCATCATCGCACTGATCCCGCTGGCCCTGCGGGGCGTGAAGTATCGGGCGATGAATGCCGAGGCTCTGCTGCGCCGCAATCTCTTTCTTTACGGCGTCGGTGGAATTATCGTGCCATTCATCGGCATCAAGATCATCGACCTGATTATTACAGCTTTGCGCCTGGCTTGAGAGGAGATATGAAGAAGAACCTGATTACCGCCTTCCTGATGACGATTGCCACTACGATTCTGATGGGGTTGATTTATCCACTGGTGATTACTGGACTGGCGCAAGTGTTATTCAAGGACAAGGCGAACGGCCAGATCATTCAACGCAATGGGGAAGCGATCGGGTCGCGCATCATCGCCCAGCCTTTTTCGTTGCCAAGGTATTTTCATCCACGTCCTTCCAACGCCGGCAATGGATACGACGCGGCCAACTCCGGAGGCACGAACTACGCCTCGACGAACCAGAAGTTGATCGAGCGCGTGCGTGGGGACGTGGCTACGCTCCATCAGGAGAATCCCTCCGAGCCCGTCCCTGTCGACCTCCTTACTACTTCGGCGTCGGGACTGGACCCGGACATCTCTCCGGCGGCGGCAGAGTTTCAAATCCCTCGAATTGCTAGAGAGCGCGGAATCTCGGAGTCTTCCCTGCGTGACCTGGTGCAGAAGTATATCGTACCGCGCAACCTGGGCCTGCTGGGGGAACCGCGGGTGAATGTGCTGGAGTTGAATATGGCGCTGGAGGAGATGACTTCTAGGCGCCGGTGAACTTTGTGGTTTGAAGGATGGCAAGAGGGCGAGGGTTTAGGTTCGGTCGTCCGAACCACGGAAGAGAGATGTTAAAGGTCCAATTCCTTTGGTGATGCAGTTCTTGTGCTCATCTCAGCAAGAAGCCGACTGCCCAAAAGAGCAGAAGCGAAACAGGAATCGTCATCAAGACGGCATTCCGAATGCCGCGCCATAATTCGCGACCTGATTCGCCACGCTGCAAAGTACTTCTCTCCTATTGGAGTGTAGAGCTGTTCAGGCGGGCCCAGATTGCTCGAGATCAATTACATGAACCTGATTGCATGACCTTTTGTCGGGAATATCGAAGGAGCGTCAGACAGCGAGGTGAACAAGTGGCGAATTTGCAAGCTGGATGCTTCACGCCGCGCTGTGTGCCTCGTAAACCTTACCCCATGTATTGATGGTCTCAGCACGAAGCGACACGAGACTCGCTAAAATGCTGATGTGAGAGTTTCGCGCGCTTTAATAGGTAGAAGCCTCGTCGGGCTTTCCCAAACCGGGCGAGTCTCTCGCGACTCCACCACCTGGCCCCGTAGCTCAGATGGATAGAGCAGCGGTTTCCTAAAGTCTTGTGTAGACTGCCTGCCTATGGTTCTTCAGTGATTTAGCGTGCGGATGATGCCTCTGATGTGCGCTCGATATCTCTCATGTACGGGCTAATCGCCACCCTATTTGCAACCCGTTTTCCGCCTCCGTTTCGCCTTCTCACTGCGGCCCTTTCGCGCCCGCCTCGATTGTTTCGCTGGCGTTCGCGAATCCCCGCGGAGCAACCTTGGTCAACCATCGGGCTGCTTCGTTGCAATCCTCTGGGAGTCCCTTTGCCTTCGACTGAATTACACCCCAGTTGTGCTGTGCCTCGCTCAGTTTTGAGTCAGCCGCTTGGCAATACAGTTTGGCTGCTTTGGGAAAGTCTCTCTGGACACCGAGCCCATGTTCATAGAGGTAGCCTAGGTTGTTCAAGGCTGGAGGGTACCCGTATTGCGCCGCAACACGATTCCATTTGACTGATTCAGCCCGGTCCTGGCGACGTCCAATCCCGTGTTCATACATCCAAGCGAGCCTGGTTTGGGAGTACAGATTCCCATGCTTGGCGGCTTCGAGGTAGAGATTTGCCGCCTTTTCAGGATCGCGCGGCAAACCGAAGCCCTCCGCATAAAGCGTAGCGAGGTTCGCCTCCGCAAGTGGGTTACGTTGAGCAGCCGCTTTTGAAAACCAGCGCGCAGCCTCGTTGTAGTCCCGCTGCAAGCCACCGTCGCCATTGAAGTACATGCAACCGAGGTTGGTTTGGGCTTGTGAATCGCCCTGGACAGCGGCGCGCGCGTACCACTTCACCGCGGCCGCTGCATCCCGCGGCAATCCCTTACCCTCGGCATACAATTTTCCGAGGTGGGCTTCGGCGCCGGGATTCCCCGCGTCGGCAGCCTTCTGATACCAGCGAGCCGCTTCCGCGAAATCCGGTGCAACGCCGCGGCCCAATTCATACGCTGATCCGAGCATGAATTGGGCATTGATGTCTCCTTCCAATGCAGCCTTCAGGAGATGTGCGAACTTCGGCACAGGCTCTGCCTGGGAGCTCGAAAAAGGGAAGAGTGTGAGGACAAACAGGCACAACGGAGTCCATTTATGCATTCTTGACCTCAGTCAGGTTAGTGCGACCGGGGGATGAATGGCTCCTGACATGCCAGTTTGGCTCCAGCGCTGCGCGTTTGATTGCTGTCCGCGCGCACCGTCGAACCACACGGCTGCCACCACTCCAAAATGTTTACTGATGTGCCCCGAGAATCAGTGCAGAACCGGAGATCATAAGGGAAGGGAGGGATAAGCTCCGGCCGCAAGATCTGCACTACCCAGCGGGGAGTATGAGCCGACATGAGGCGGCTGTCAACACGAAACTGGCGTAATATCCTGTGGATGTTGAAAAACTCTGTGATCGGAGTGATCTTTTTAGCCTGTCAGCCTACTTGCTACGAGTTCTCTTATCGTCTCAGCTTAGTGGTGGCTGGTAGGGGAGGGGTTGTCGGCTGAGTGAGAAAGCGCACCAGTCGCTTGATGTTCTGCGCAGCCGCTGCCAGAAAGAATTGCTCGCGAACGAACTTCATCCGTCGTAAGCGCAAGCGTCGCAGTCCGATTTGATTCTTGAGCTCTGCGAACAAGGCTTCCACTTTTTTTCTTTGCCTCTGTGCTTTGGCAAACTCGGGCGTGTTCGCCAACTCGCGTGCGCGTTGTCGTGCCGGCTCATGGATGTGAATGGCGAGATATTTATATCGTCCAGTTGTGCATTGCGTTTTTTGTGAGCAGGATCCGCAGCGTTTCGCGCTGCCGATATAGGCATGGGCACGATTGCGAACGTTCAAGCCGACGTAGTTCAGAAACTTTCCTGCAGGACAACAGTAGCGATTGCTCTCGGGCAGGTAGATGAATCGCTCTGGGCCATAGCCGGATTGTTTTTTCTCCGAGCGTTGTCGCGCGTGCGCCTATAGGGCGTGATGCCACGAGCCAGCAACCATTGCAGAAACTCACCGTTGCCGTAGGTGGTATCGG